>Ga0315284_10007091_pt1 | contig 15985 bp, 16 predicted proteins | sample YL17G09_16_MG_FD_203696 | JGI IMG/M metagenome (GOLD analysis project Ga0315284, IMG submission 203696) | Sediment microbial communities from Yellowstone Lake, YNP, Wyoming, USA - YL17G09_16 | ecosystem: Environmental > Aquatic > Freshwater > Lake > Sediment | place: USA: Wyoming | collected... | reverse complement strand
GTGATTATCAGGGTGAGTGTCCTGGGGCGTATGGGACATGCGCTGGCAGCGCCTGTAATGGTGCTGGTGCTTGTCAGTATTTGGCTTCTGGTAAGCAGGGTTGTGGTACTTGCCAGTATTGTACGGGGTCTGGTTTCGCATGCTCTAATATGGGTTCTGGTTCGGATACTTATGGTGATTGTCCTGGGGCTTTTGGCACTTGTGCGGGCACTGCTTGCAACGGCGCGGGTGCTTGTCAGTATTTGGCTTCTGGTAAGCAGGGTTGTGGTACTTGTCAGTATTGTACGGGGTCTGGTTTCGCTTGTTCGTATATGGGTTCTGGTTCGGATACTTATGGTGATTGTCCTGGTGCTTTTGGCACCTGTGCGGATGCTAACTGCAACGGCGCAGGCGTCTGTCAGTATCTTGCGGCGGGCCAGCAGGGCTGCGGAGCATGCAACTACTGTACCGGCTCAAGCTTCTCCTGCTCCAACGTTGCCGCAGGGAGCGATCCATACAACGTATGCACGGCTTCATGGACGGGTTGTTCGAGCATCTGCGTGAAGAGCGGAAGCGACGGGAACTGCAACGGTGCCGGTGCGTGCGGCTCTACAGCTAATGTTGCGGCAGGAAAATTCTGTAGTGGAGGTAGCGAAGTGGTAGGTCTATGTGACTCTAACTGGCACTGTTCTGGAACCAATAATTGTCAGTATGTCTGTAACGGCGCTGGTAGTTGCAGCCAGAACTACAACTGCGACAGCTGTACTGACTGTTCTTGTTCCTGCGGCCGTGCCAACGAGGTCATTCTTAATTATAACTGTGCGGACGGGATAGATAATGACTGCGATGGATTTACCGATTCCGCTGACACTGGGTGCTTCAAGTGGGCTCCGCTGGGCACCGGACTGGGCAGTGAGCCGAAATGTTTCGTAGTCTGGAATAATAACCTGTATGTCGGAGGGGACTTCGTTCAGGCTAGTGGTGTTGCAGTCAATCATATTGCCCGTTGGGACGGGTCTTCCTGGTATCCAGTGGGTGGGGGGTTGACGGGAACATATGGTGCATACGCCTGTACGATCTGGAACAACAACTTATATGCGGGTGGCTATTTCACTAAAGCAGGTAGTGTTTCGGCTAATCGTATAGCCCGTTGGGATGGGTCTTCCTGGTCTGCATTGGGTTCGGGGATGGACGCCCAGGTCTATGCTCTTGCTGTCTGGAATAACGCCTTATATGCTGGCGGGTGGTTCACTACAGCTGGTGGTGTGTCGGCAAATAACATAGCGAAATGGAGCGGTTCGTCCTGGTCTGCATTGGGTTCGGGGATGAACGCCCAGGTCTATGCTCTTGCTGAGTGGAACGGTGCTTTGTATGCTGGAGGGCTTTTCTCTACTGCGAGTGGAGTCACAGTAAACCGCATAGCAAAGTGGGATGGGACTTCATGGACCCCGCTTGGTTCAGGAATGAATGGTATTGTCTATTCTCTTGTGGTCTATAATGGAAATCTATATGCTGGAGGAGCCTTCACAACTGCCGGTGGCGTTTCTGCCAGTCGCATAGCCCGTTGGGACGGCGCTTCATGGAGCGCAGTGGGTTCAGGAATTGGTGGCGAAGTCCGTTCTCTTGCAGTGGGCAATAGTGCTTTGTATGCCGGCGGCACTTTCACCAATGCTGGCAGCGTTTCAGCCAATAATATCGTAAAGTGGGATGGGGCCACTTATTCAGCGCTGTACACCGGAACGAATAACGCTGTCTATTGCGTTACTGTGTGGAATAATAAGGTATATGCGGGGGGTTATTTTACGAGTGCGGGAGGCGTGAGTGGTACCACTAAAATAGCTAAATATGGTTAGCAGCGCGAGATATGCGTATTTTCTGTACTATCCCCCCTGATTGCTTACACTTTGGTTTCGAAGTGTAAAATCATACGAAGCCGAGGCTTGGAGATACTCCACCCATCAAGCTTACATAGATCACTATAACTATGAAAGGGATGCGGTACTTGTCAGTATTGTACTGGTTCGTCTTTCAGTTGTGCTAATGTGGCTGCGGATCAGGATGCCTACGGCGATTGTACGGGCAACTGTGACGAGTGCAACGGAGTCGGTGCTTGTAGGGGGGATAATACGCGTTGTTCGGGCACGACCGGGTCTTGTTATTGCTCTGGTTCCGGGACGGCGTATAATTGCCAGACTTGTCCTGACAGTTTTGGTGTGTGCGGTGATCCTACGTGCACTAGTTATTCGTGTGGTAATGCTGCTTATGTTGCTGGTACTGATTGTGGTGGTTTGTGTCAGTCGTGTAATGGTGCGGGCAGTTGCGTGAATACTGCTAGTGGAAGTGATTATCAGAATGAGTGTCCTGGGGCGTTTGGCACCTGTGCGGGTGCGAATTGTAACGGCGCAGGCGCTTGTCAGTATCTTGCGGCGGGCCAGCAGAGCTGCGGAGCATGCAACTACTGTACCGGCTCAAGCTTCTCCTGCTCCAACGTTGCCTCAGGGAGCGATCCATACAACGTATGCACGGCTTCATGGACGGGTTGTTCTGGCAGTTGTACGAAGACAGGTACGGATGGGAACTGTGACGGTTCCGGTGCTTGTGCCGGCGCTACTGCTAACGTTGCTGCTGGGAATATCTGCAGCAGCGGAAGTGAGGTTGCAGGTGTGTGTAACAACAACTGGGCTTGTTCTAATGCGCAGAATGCTGATAATGCTTATAATAACGGAGGGACTGGTTACTGGACTCAGGGGCAGTGTGACGGGTCGGGCAACTGTGACCTATCAGGTCCCCAGGGCAATGCAGACGATAGTAGTACTGCCTGTACATGTGTTAAGGGCTCGGGTTACTGGGGTATTGGGGGGGAAGTTGACTCGTCTGGTTGTTGCAGCGACGATTCAGGAGAGAACAAAAAGACTAGAGTTTGCAGCTCCGGCGCTTGCACTTCTGACAGTACCGATGATGCGTGCTGTGATGCCAGCAGCGACTGCATATATACTGGGACATGCTACTCCTCAGGCAGCATGAACGGAAACATCCGGTGCAGTGCAGGTTCATGGACGACGACAACTTCGACAACAACAACCACTACAACCATTCCTTCTTCATGCGCGCTGAGCTGTTACCAGGCAGGCTGCACTGGTAGCTCCATTTGCATCAATAACGGCTGTGGAAGCCGTTGCAACTTCAATGTTTGCTGTGCAACCGGGTGTGGGCTGACTACTGGCTCGCCCGGCAGTTACAAATATTACTGCTGTGCTGCCAACACTCAGGTATGCATAACTGGCTACGTGAATACATGTATTAACGGTGTTGTATGGTCGTCTAGTTCGACTTCCTGCTGAGACATATGGACGTGGATGGATTATGTAATCGTTCTCCTCAAAAGTGGAAAACTAGGTAGGAAGTGTCCTGGGGCGCAAATGTACTATCCCCCCCTGATTCCTTACATTTTGTTGTGTAAGTAATTGAGGGGGATTTTTAATGAAGCTTTCGGAAAATCAGCGTTTTTGGATTGTTAAGAGGCGTATGCAGGGTGCGAGTGTTGTTTTTGTTTGTCGGCGGATGGGCATTAGCCGAGATACTTTCTACTATTACTGGAATCGTTTTCAGCGTGAGGGCTGGAGAGGTCTTGGGCCCAAATCTCATAGGCCCAAGACCGTTTATAGAACTCCTCAGGAGACGGTAAATCTTATCTGCAAATTGCGTGAAACAAAGGGTTGGGGTCCTGCAAGAATTGAAGGATATTTAAGGGAGAATCCCGCTGTTAAACCGGTAGGGCATAACACGATCTATCGCATTATCAAGCAGGCAGGCTTAAACAGCCCGTTACAGTCGCCTAGGAAGACATGGGGTAAGAAGCGTTTCCAGAGGACTTTGCCTAATCAGATGTGGCAGACCGACTGGAAACTTACCAGAGACGATAAATGGATGATAACGTACATAGACGACCATAGCCGGTTCATTCCCGCAAGCAAAGTATTCAACAACGCGACCACGGAAAACGCATTAGAAGTGTTGAAAGAAGCCTTGGGTTTTGGCCTTCCACAGCAGCTGTTAACCGACCAAGGAACACAATTCTACACTTGACAGTATTATATAAAAACGTAATCCTATCTCTATATATGGATTTGTCCAAGATAGTCGTTGGGGTAATAGGTATATCCTTATACATGCTTGTACCCGGCTTAGCTTTAAGTCTTGCTATTTTCCCAAGAAAAGACGACCTAGGTATGGTCGACAGGCTGGGATTAAGCATTTTCCTTGGCGTTGTAGTGCCCTTCATCCAATACTTCAATGACAAGAACTTTTACACTCCCATAAACGCGACGACAACGATAGAAACCCTCCTGGCGGTAACTCTTATAGGGTTAATAATCTGGCAGGTCAGATTAAGGATGCCCTCCCGAAAGGAAATCCAGCAGCCGTCCCAGACCCCGTAAATCTTCTTTTTATTTACACCCCTTTATACTGTAATTAAATACTGTTTATATCCATTAATAATCAGCATGGAATTCGTGAAGAACATACGCGACCCCATACACGGAACGATATCCCTGACAGAGCAGGAGCTCAAACTGATCGACACAGCCCACATGCAGAAGCTCCGGCGCATAAAACAGAACGGCCTCTGCTATCTCATATATCCTGCCATGAACTCGACAAGGTTCGAGCATTCCTTGGGCGTGATGCATCTTGCAGGCCTGATGGCGGATCATCTAGAAGTATCTGACGAAGACAAACGAAAACTGCGAATAGCCGCATTACTTCACGACATAGGGCACTGCGCATTCTCGCACACATCAGACGAGATACTCGCGAAAAACGGCGACAGCCACGAAGACAATGCTGCGAGGATCATCCAGAAGACCGTCATATCGGACATAATAGGGAAATACGACATCGATCCCAAGGAGGTATCGGTCCTTATAAAAGGGCAGGGCAGGCTTGGAAGGATACTATGCTCCGAGATAGACGTTGACAAGATGGACTATCTTGTGAGAGACTCATACTACGCGGGCGTGGCATATGGCACGATAGACCTTGAAAGGATCATTTACGGTACGGCTATGGGGGGCGACGACCTCGTAGTCAAGAAGGGAAGCCTTGAGGCGGTGGAATTCCTCCTGATATCGAGGAACCTGATGTATGAGACGGTCTACAGGCACCACACCAAGCGCATAGTCGAGTCGATGTTCAGGAACGCCCTGTCATCGCTCATGAAAAAGAAGCTCAAATACGATGAATTCCTTTCCATGGACGACATAGACCTTGTCCACAAGATGAGGCATGCCGGCGGATACACGCAGGAGATGATGAAGAGGATAGATGATCGAAAGCTTTTCAAGAAGATATTCCAGGAAAAGATGAGCCTCGTGGAAGAGGCGTTCAGGGAAGACCTTCTTGAAAGCAAGGAAAAGATCGAAGACAAAATAGCCAAAGACCACGGGATAAAGAAAGGCTACGTACTCTTGGACATACCGGAGTCAAGGATGTCGGAATTCAAGACGCAGGTGGAAACAAGCGAAGGACTGAAAGGAATAGACGAAGTGTCAAGCCTTGCGAGAACGCTTGAAAGATCGGAACAGGAGAAGTTGACTTTGTGCGTATATGCTGCGCCGGAATACCTGAGCAAACTAAAGAACTTCAACCCTGAAAAATACATAGAATTCGCGCAGACGAGGCTCGGGAAGTTCTTGTGAATTCCTATTTTTTAATTCTATAATCTATAGTTATAGCTATGGAAACTTCCATACAGCTCAATAAGCATACCGTGCAGGTGCTCAAGGACATGAAAAAGAAATTCGGCATGAAGAGCTACGATGAACTTATAAACAAACTGATTCACAAGCAAACCAAGACTCCTAAGTCGATGTTCGGATCAAACCCGAATCTCGGCCCATTCACGGAAGAAGACAGGGCTGAGATCAGGGAATACTAAAAAGTGGAACGATTCGTGATCGACACTTACGCTTGGGTGGAGTACTTCACTGGCGGGCAGGCTGGGGGGATTGCGAAGGGCTATATAGACGGGGGCGATACCGTAACACCCACGATGGTAGTCCTCGAACTGCGGCGCATTCTCTTGAAGAGGATCGGGGAAGGCAGGGAGACAGCGCAAGGAGCGGAGGAAAAAATGGAATACGTGCGGTCGACATCTACAATACTCGACCTGTCGTATGGATCGTCAATGTCGGCAGCGGCGATCGACATAGAGATGAAACGGAAAATCGGGGGATGGGGTGCGGCCGACTCAATAGTTCTCGAAGCCGCAAGGCGACTGGCGGCAAAAGTGGTCACCGGAGACGAACACTTCAGGGGACTTGCGGAAGCGGTGATGATAAAATAACTAAACCATGAACTACATGAAATTCAAGCAGACGAGGCTCGGGAAGTTCTTGTGAACGTCTCCTAACCACTTTAATAAAAACTGATTCTATAATTAAAGCAAGTTTACTGTTTTTTTGGTTGATTACCATGGCCGGCGCAGAAAAAGTTAAAGAAAAAATAAGCCATCTCCTTGATGAGTATTCCCGTCTAAGGGACAGGGAGACCGAGTCCGAGCGCCGTGCCGAGGAATACGTTCTCGAGGTTTTTGAGGCTCTGGGCTGGAAGAGGAGGAGCATAGAAGTTATCCCCCAGAAACGCGTTAAAAGAGGAGCAAGCACTACGAGAGTTGATTACTCCTTTAGGAGAGACGGAGACCTGCGGGCGTCATTCTATGTTGAAGTAAAGAGGTTTTCCGACCCGCTTGAAGACCCAAAACACATAAAGCAGGCACTTGATTACGGGAAAAACAGCTCCACGCGCTGGGTCGTTCTCACCAACTTTGCCAAGTGGCGCATATTCAATTCCGACTACTTTGACCAGCCGGATAATGCCGAAGTATTCGAGTTCGAAATAGGCGAAATTCCTTCGAGCGAGGAACGATTGAACTGGCTGCTGCTGTTCGGGCGGGAGAACGGACCCTCCGGACTAGACAAATACGCCAAAGAACACAAGAAATGGAAGGAGAGCGCAGACATAAAGGACCTTTTGACCGAGCAGCTAATGGAAGGCAGAAAGACGCTTTCAAAGGCCATCTTCGAGCAGAACAAGATGAAGTTCGACACCGGCCAGGACGCGGCCGAGACCGTTGACGAACGCGTCCAGCACATATTTGACCGGCTCATATTCTGCAGAATGCTGGAGGACAACGGAATAGATCCGGACCTGCGCATTTCCAATGTTCTTGAGGAGTGGGAAAACGGCGACAAGAGGACCCAGTTCTACAGGGACTTTCTCTGCCCCTTCTTCCTGAAGATGCACAAGGTCTACAACAGCACGATATTCGACCAGGACAAGATAGACCGGTTGTCCATAAAAAATGAGGACTTCATTCCGATATTCAAGCAGTTCTACCAGCACAAGAGCGGCCTGCGCTACGACTTTTCCGCAATCGGCGTAGACGTCCTCGGCCACACGTACGAAAACTACCTGTCATACAAGATAAAAAAGACCGAGAAGAGAGCCGACCTCGTGGAAGGCCTGTTCGCCCGCAAAAAGGCCGGGATATACTACACGCCCGAGTTCCTCGTAGACCACCTCGTACGCTCGACGCTCGGCGAAAAACTCAAAGGCTGCAAGACGATCAGGGACGCGCTCAAGATAAAAGTCCTCGACCCTGCCTGCGGGTCCGGGGCATTCCTAGTCCGCGCATATGAGGAATACAGGAACTGGTACATAAACTATTCGCACAAAAACGGCGACGAAAAATCCCTAAGCCAGACTCTGCTGCGCGAAGACGGGGAAACGCAGACTGGAAGCTTCCTTGACAGCGTCCTCGAAAACTGCATATATGGGATAGACCGCGACCAGAGGGCGACGAGGCTCGCCCGCTTGAACCTGTTTTTGCGCGCCGCAGACAACCCAAAGAAGCTGCCGGAACTCAACATAATAGAGCGCGACTCGCTCGTCTGGGACAAAGACCTCAAACCCTCCTTCATATTCGAGCGCGACTTCCCGCTGATTCACGAAGAAGGCGGCTTCGACATAGTCCTCGGGAACCCTCCTTGGGAGAAATGGAAGCCTGACTCGCAGGAATTCTTCGAGGAAAACGATCCCGGATTCAAGAGCCTTCCGACGAAGGAAGCCAAGAAACGCATACAGGAGTTGTTCAAGAAGAGGCCCTACCTCAAAAAAGAGTGGACTGAGAAGCTCATCGATTACGAGTTCTACTCGACCTATTACCGCGAACACTACGAATGGCAGAGTGCGGAAGGCAAAAATGGCGGAAAAAGCGGAGACCTCGACCTATATAAGGTATTCACGGAACGTGCATACCAACTCGCAAAACCCGGAGGTATGGTCGGCTTCGTCGTGCCAAGCGGCATATACACAGACCTCGGAGCAAAAGGACTGCGGACGATGCTTTTCACAAACTGCGAGATAACCGGCATGTATGGATTCGAGAACCGCAAATTCGTATTTCCTGACATCGATCAACGATACAAGTTCGTCCTACTCTCCTATAAAAAGGGAGGCAAGACAACCTCGTTCCCGTGCGCTTTCTTCCTCCACGACAAAAAAGAACTCGAAGCCGCGGTGAAAAATCCGACCATTCTCACCGTAGACTTCATAAAGAAGTCGTCGCCGACGTCGTGGGGTGTTCTGGAGATAAAAACGGAAAGAGATTTAGAGCTAATGCAAAGACTGCTCAAACACCCCTTTCTGAAAGATGAAATAAACGGAACTTGGAATATCGAACTCTTTAGCGGTTTTCATATGACTAATGATAGTCATCTTTTCAGTCCTTTACCCAACGGCGTTCCGATGCTTGAAGGTAAAAATATCCATCAGTTTACGCACAAATGGAAGGAGGCTCCAGAGGCACGGTATCACATTTCTTTAGAAGATTTGAAGGCTAACGAATTGGATTATCATGAGCGTTACTGGTTTGGCTTCCGTAGAATATCAAATTCTACTAATGAAAGAACGCTCATCTGCACAATTGTTCCTCAGGGATACTGTTGTTCAGAATCTATAACTTATATAAAGAACAAGATAGGTTTGAAAACGCTCTGTTATTTTTGTGGTGTAATCAACAGCATGGTTCTAGATTACTATATCCGCCAAAAAGTCAGCGCCAACATAAATATGTTTCACTTCCTCGAACTCCCCATTCCGCGCCTAGACTCCGGGCCCGAGTATGAGTCGATCGCTAAAATGACGGCCCAGCTCGTCGCCGTCTCAGACGAATTCGACGAACTCAGGAAGGAGTTGGGCATTAAATACGGTGTTACGGATGCGAAAGATCGCGAGACGATTCGCGCCAGACTGGACGTGGCCGTAGCGAAGCTGTATGGGATCACAAAAGAAGAACTTCAATACATCCTGACGAAGTTTCCGCTTGTGGACGAGAAATATAAAAAGAAAGTGATTGAGGAATACAGTTAAGGGGATTATTTCCCGACCTTCTCCCTCACCGGCTCCAGTATCTCCGACAGCTTCTCCGCAGCCGTGTTCTTGAGGTCCATCGCGTGCAGCTTCTTTTCAAGGTATGCTGCTTCGAGTTCAGTGTATGACGGATACGTCACGTCCCCTCCGAATTTATCCGGTCTTTTGACGTCGACGCTGCCGAGTTTCGGAAAGAGTATGTATTCGTAGATCTGTAGCACCGGGTTTCCTTCTTTTTCCAGCGGACAGTATGCCTTGTTGATCTTGTCCTTTATGTCTTCAGGTTTCTCGTCTACTTTGATCATCGTTTCAGGTTTGGAGGATGACATCTTGCAGCCTGGTCCCTGTAGAGAGACAAGGAGTGGCGTGTGCAAGCAGATCGGTTTCTTGTAGCCTATTTCCGGCAGCAGCTCGCGCGCCAGCATGTGTATTTTTCTCTGCTCCATTCCGCCGTGGGCTATGTCTACGTTGAGGGCTTTTATGTCCGCTATCTGCATGAGGGGGTACATCATCTGCGATACGTGGGCGTTTTCGAGGTCTCTTGCCACTTCCTGCATGCTCCTCATGGCCCTGTTCAGTGTTGTGAGGAGGCCTAGTTTGAGTACGTCGTGTATGTATTCTTTGTCGTATTCGAAGTCTGTCCCGCGGACGTATTCGGCGTTCTTTAGGCCGAGTCCTTCGAAGCAGTTGCGCCAGTAGACGGCCATCTCGTCTATCCAGTCCTCGGTTCCTTTCCTGTTTAGGAGGGTGTGCAGGTCTGCGAACAATACCTTGACTTTCAGGCCTGCCTTTTGTAGGTCTGCCTGCTTCATGACCGCGACCATTGTGCCGATGTGCACTGGTCCGCTTGTTTCGTAGCCGCAGTATGTCGTCGGGGTCTTTTTCTCTTTCAGAAGTGCGTCAAGTTCTTCCTCGGTCACCAGCTCGGCCGTGTTTCTTTTTACGAGGCTTGCATCTATCATCGTTTCAATGATTCAAGGTCGCTTATTATGTCCCAGAGCGTGGTTTTGGCATGCATGGAGATGTTTATGTCGTTTGCAACCTCTTCTATTCCGTAGATGGCTGTGGTTACCCTCATGGAAAAATCCTGGTCGTTCTTTTTCAGATCGTCTCCGACTTTTTTCAGTACTGTTTTGACCCTTCTCGGCATAGAGTAGTCCTGCGTTGTTTCATCTATTTTTCCCAAGACCTTTTCCAGTTCCATTTTTCTCTTTCCAATCTCCTAGGTATAAATATAATGACCTGGTCAATAAAAAATGGAATTTATAGCCAAAGGTGCGGAAGCCGTTCTCTATCTTGTGGACGGGAGGCTGGTCAAGGAGAGGGCCGAGAAGAAATACCGTATCAGGGAGCTTGACGATAGGCTTAGGAGGCTGCGTACCCAGAGGGAGGCGAAGCTTCTCGAGAACGCGAAAAACGCGGGAGTGACCGTTCCAAACATATATAAAACCGATATGCGCGGCTATAAGATATTCATGGAATATGTTAAAGGCGCTTCGCTGAAAGACATCCTGGAAAAGGCCTCGGACGAGGAGGCTCTCGGCATTGCGGGAAAGATCGGTTTGATGATAGCGAGGATGCATGACGCCGGTATTGTGCACAACGACCTTACCACGTCCAACATGCTCCTTTCCAACGCGGAGGTCTTCTTTATCGACTTTGGTCTGGGCGCGACTTCTTCAAGGATCGAGGATAAGGCGATGGATCTCGTGGTATTGAAGAGGTCTCTTTCTGTTGCGCATACTGCGAAGTTTAAGCTGATATGGTCCGGGATTCTTGAATCCTACAAGGGTGTGAAGCATCTTCAGGAGATTATTTCAAGGGTTAACGTGATAGAAAAAAGGGTTCGGTATTCCGAGTCTATAACACCTTGAGCAGATCAAGCAGGCATACTATCACTCCTACGCATATTCCTGCAAAAAGCATCGAGAGACCGCTTTTTATCATGCTTTCCTTGGCTATCTTGCCGACCATCGCACCCAAAACTATCAGTACCAGGGCTATAAGGGAAAGTGAGAGATAGAATGCCGTCTCCAGGGCAAGTAGGCCGATTTGCACAGCCAAGAAAGGCGTAATCGTTACTATTGATACCAGCAGCGGCGAGAATCCGTCGACAAGAGCGACAAGTATCGTCGTTATGTTGACCTTACGCTCTATCTCGGTTTCATCAAGGTCCGAGAGTAGATGCATCTCAAGCTCTCTGAGCGATCTCTGTCTTTCGGCCCTTTCTATGGAGTAGGCGCCCCATATTCCCGACACAGCCATGGCGATCGCTGCGCCCAGAGAGGATATTATGATGAGGGTTGTGTTACGTTCTCCTGATATGTATACTGCTATCACTATTCCGAGAATCGTGAGCGCGCCGTCGAAGGAGTTCATCACGAAGTATCGGCGGGCTATCTCCTCTTCTTTGACTATCTTGAGGTATCGGCGTAAATCCATAGAGGGTCCAGTATGCTATTAGAATTTACCTGCTTCGGTAACGGTTGAGTAATCAGTCAATTGTTTCCTGCTCATCAATACCTTGTCCATTGAGTGTATTACTGCGCCGTTGTTTTCAAGCAGGGTCTTTACCTTCTCGAAGTCGATGTCTTTTCCTTCCAGGACCATCTTCAGGGACTCTGTCTTCTCGTCTACGGCGTATACCGTGATATTGGCTGATTCTATGCTTTTCTCGGTGCAGACGGTCTTGCCGAATTCGAGGATGTTCGGTTTATGAGGCTTTAGAACGTCTAAAACAAGTATCTTGACAGGTATCATCTTTTTTCCGCCTAACGATTTTTCCACTACTTCCCTGTAATCGTCCATTATATACTATTACATAGGCAAATGTTTTTAAATATCGGTTCTAATTAAGTTATTGAAAGGCTTTACGTATAACTTAAAAAAATGGCTAATGAAGATGCGAAGTCGGAGAAGTGCCCTACCGGGATACCCGGGCTTGACGAGATCCTTGACGGCGGCTTTCCCAGGGGCAGGACGATACTGCTTAAAGGTGAATGCGGAACAGGTAAGACGATATTCGGCGCCCAATTCCTCCATAACGGCATAATGAAGTATAACGAGCCAGGGATACTGGTTCTTCTGGAGCAGAACATAAATTATTTCAAGAAGGACGTAGCTTCTTTCGACTTCAATCTTGACGAGCTTGAGGAGTCCGGGAAGCTTGTGATAATAGATGCCAGCCTTTCAAGGTTTAATCTTTCAGAGACGACCACGAAACAGACTAAAAGCTTTTCCCTGACCTCCAGAGACCTTATAGGCACGAAAGAGGTAGTTGACATAATCATCGATGCCGCAAGAGAGCTCAACGCCGATAGGGTCGTTATAGACAGTCTTCCCGCCCTCGACAACCTTGTCAGGAGCAAGGAGAACGTAAGAGACGTCATACTCTACATGAACTACCGGTTGCAGTCCAAGGGCCTTACCTCGCTGCTTGTTTCGGACATAATGGAGCACCGTTCAAGCGACATCGAAGGCTATGTAGCCGACGGAGTGATACTTCTAAGGTACGTTACCTCGGGAGCCGATACCGGCAGAAGCCTTGTAATACAGAAGATGCGAGGCACCAAGCACAGCGACAACATCCATCCACTTGCCTTCAAGGCAGGCATAGGTGTAGAGATTCTCGAAGCAGAAGAGTAATCGTTTTGATTTCTTTTCTTTGCCCTCTACCATATTTCTTATATGAAAAAAGCCCTGACCATAGCCGGGTCAGACTCAGGAGGCGGCGCAGGCATACAGCAGGACCTACGTGTTTTCTCGTCGCTTAAGGTGTACGGGACGTCAGTCATAACTGCGGTCACGGCCCAGAACACAATAGGCGTGCAGGGATTCGAGGCCGTTTCAACCAAACTCGTATCCAAACAGATCGACTCGGTCATGGAAGACGTAAAGACAGACGCCGTGAAGACAGGGATGCTTGCGAATTCCGAAATAACGGGCCTGGTCTTTCGGAAGCTGAAGCAGTATAAAGTAAGGAATCTGGTCGTGGACCCGGTGATGGTCTCGACTTCCAGCAATCGGCTCCTTGATGCAGACGCCATCGAAGAATTACGTGATCTGATGTCGATCGCGACTCTTTCGACGCCGAACATTTCCGAAGCCGAGGCTCTTACAGGGATAAAGGTTAAGACGCATAAAGACATGGAAAAGGCCGCAAAGGCTATCGGCGGCGACTGCGTGGTCAAGGGAGGCCATCTTGACGCGGTTGATGTTCTTCACTATAAGGGCCGCATCTATAGATTCAAGTGCTCTGCAAGGGTCGATGCAAGGCTGCACGGTGCAGGGTGCGCGTTTTCTGCGGCTATAGCTGCGCATCTTGCCAGAGGGAAGGAGGTCGTCGACGCCGTCGGTCTTGCAAAGGATTACGTCGATGGGGCGATAGGAAGGAATTTTTCCATAGGCGCAGGCGCCCGCGTCCTTGATACGGGAGGCATAAAGTTGGGCAGGACGTACAGCGAGAAGGAAAAGGATTCGGCGATAAAGAACCTAGAAGATGCGGTTGAAAGATTCACATCCAGCCGGAACGCTTACAAACTTATACCTCAGGTAGGAACCAACATAGCGATGGGCCTCAAAAATGCTAAAAAGATAGACGATGTGGCGGGCATGACCGGAAGGATCGTCCGGGACCGGCGGAGAGCGGTCGCGGTCGGCGTAATAGATTACGGCGGCTCTTCTCATGTCGGGCGGATTGTTCTTACGGTCATGAGATACAACGTAAATAAGAGGGCTGCGATGAATGTCAGATTCAGTGACGAGATAGTTTCTGCATGCAAGCATCTTGGATTGTCTATCGGCTCTTTTGATCGGGTCAAGCAGCCTGCAGATACCAAAACTATGGAACGGGGCACTTCTGGGGCAGTGAAAGCGGCTGGCTTGGTTCCTGATATTGTGTACGACTGCGGCGGCTTGGGTAAAGAAGCTATGGTGCGTATCATCGGTAAAGACGCTCAGGAGGTGGTCGGAATAGCATTAAAAATAGGGGAATTGATTGAATAGATCCAAGAAAAAGGCCTGCATGTAAAAAAGCAGGATTCTTCAGTCCTTTACCACTACTACTTTGCTTATGGCGTTTACTGAGTCGTAGGGTATGATGAGGTTGCCGTCTTTGTCTTTCGGATAAGCCACTTTCGGTATATCGGAAGACAAGGGCTCTACTATCATCGAGATAAACTTCCCTGTCTGCTCGTCTATCATCAGATCATCCACTCTTCCAAGTTCTTCGCCGCCTGCTGTGATGACAGGTTTCCCCCCCAGTTGCCTTGCAATGATGTATTTAACCATTTTGTCACCTTTATAGTCTTTCTACTATATTCTATGTATTTTGATATATTATATACCTTATTTATCTTTAAAAATGCATGAAAAGGGGATGGGCGGAAAACAGGATATGGCTTTTGGCGGGATGATAGATGCTGACGTTAAGGCCGTTCTCGAGAGGCAGCGTTACAAGATAGTGGGCCGGCATAGCGCGGTCAAACTCTGCACTTGGACGAAGAAGAGCATCATGGGCAAGGGTGTCTGCTACAAGCAGCAGTTCTACGGCGTCGAGAGTCATCGCTGTCTCCAGATGACGCCTGCGGTTTCCTGGTGCACCCAAAAATGCATCTTCTGCTGGAGGAACGTAGAGCAGACCATTGGGTCGGATCTTCCGGATTACGATGAGCCTGGAGACATAATAGATGGGGCAATAGCTGCGCAGAAAAAGCTTCTTACAGGATATGGCGGCGTCCTTGAAATGGTTGACGCGAAAAAACACAAAGAGGCTCAGAACCCTAATCAAGCGGCGGTATCTCTTTCCGGAGAGCCTACGTTGTATCCTGAAATAGGCAGCCTTCTTGAAGAGTTCAAGAAGAAGAATTTCACGACGTTCCTCGTCACCAACGGAACGCTTCCTGAAAGGCTTGCAGGCCTGCAGACTCTGCCGACCCAGCTCTATCTATCGATGGTTGCTCCAGACGAGAAGACCTACATAAAAGTATGTAATCCTGCAAGCGTCAAGAACTGGGAGAAGATACAGGAGACGATAAAATTATTCCCCTCCCTTGACACGAGAAAAGCCGTACGCATCACCGCAGTAAAAGACCTAAACATGTTCTCGCCGGATAAATACGCGAAGATGATAGAGGTGGCCGAACCTGATTATGTAGAGGTCAAAGCCTATATGTTCATAGGCGGTTCAAGGATGCGCCTCTCCCTTGAAAACATGCCGTCTTTCCCGGACATCTGGGAATTCGCCGAAGGAATTTCCAAAAATACCGGCTACCAGATAAAAGACCATAAAAGAGACAGCCGCGTAGTGCTCCTGTCAAAGAATTAAAAACACCTTAAAGCTTATATAGCCCTTCACCCTAATTCTTTTATATACTTTCGGTATAAGTGATCCTAAATGGAACCCAAGGTGCTGGATTCTTACGGCGACGTGAGGATTATCGAGAGCCCTGAAAGCCCGATACCTCTTTACATAATCATGCCTACGGAGTTCACTGACGACGAACTTGTTCTGCTCAAAGATCCGCGAAAAGTCCTGCCCAACTACAAAGACATAATGGAGAAGATAGAAGACTTC
>Ga0315284_10007090_pt1 | contig 15988 bp, 14 predicted proteins | sample YL17G09_16_MG_FD_203696 | JGI IMG/M metagenome (GOLD analysis project Ga0315284, IMG submission 203696) | Sediment microbial communities from Yellowstone Lake, YNP, Wyoming, USA - YL17G09_16 | ecosystem: Environmental > Aquatic > Freshwater > Lake > Sediment | place: USA: Wyoming | collected... | reverse complement strand
GATTTACAGGAACCCGTACCTGGGTGGCCGCGAGTTGCGGACTGAAGATGTGCGGGAACGGTCCGACATCAAGTTCCAGGAAGTGATTCTCAGGCTGGAGAGTAAAAAACAGACCGTCCCTCTCGGCCTGTCTGTGGTGGCGGAACTCTCAAAAAAAGATAACCGTTGAGCATCTGTTCTATACCTCTCTGCTCCACCGCACCCTGGCGCCCAGGAGTACTAAAAAAGTAGGCAGTAGGGAAAAATCCAAATGACCGAGCTCAAATGTCAAATTTGAAATTTGGGTTTTGAAATTTGGCATTTCCCCGGGACCTTTGACCCCTCGACTCCTCGAACCCTGGGACCCTATCCCCACATTTGACAATTCGCGGTGAGAACGATATACAAGAGTAACTTCATGTGAACAGCCTTCGCAGGAGGAGGAGCGTTTGCGGGTTGCGATGTATTATAACAACCGGGATGTCCGTCTCGAAGAGATGCCTGCACCCCGGATTGGTCCGGGTGAGATGCTCATGCGGATCGAGGCTTCGGGCATCTGTGGCTCTGACGTTCTTGAATGGTACCGCATTCACAAGGCTCCCCTGGTTCTGGGGCACGAGGTTACAGGTACCGTTGCAGGGTTAGGAGAAGGTATTACCCACTACAAAGTCGGCGACCGGATAGCCGCCAGCCATCACGTACCCTGCTTCACCTGTCATTACTGCATGAGCGGCCACGAAACCGTGTGCGATACCCTGCGTTCCACTAACTTCTACCCCGGTGGATTTGCGGAATACGTAAGGTTGCCAGCTATCAATGTTGACCGGGGTGTCTACCGTCTCCCCGCAGGGGTGGATTTTGAAGAAGGTACTTTAGCCGAACCCTTGGCCTGTGTGCTTCGGGGGCAGCGGGTTGCCCGGTTCGAGCCTGGAGTAAGTGTGCTTATCCTGGGTTCGGGGATTTCCGGACTGTTGCATATTGCCTTAGCCCGGGCCACAGGAGCAGGACGTATCGTCGCCACTGACACGAATGGATACCGGCGGAAAGCCGCTCTCCGCTTTGGAGCTGATGCGGCGTTCGATGCATCAGACGACGTCGCTTCCCGCTTCCGGGAAATCAATGGGGGCGGTTTAGCCGAGCGGGTAATCGTATGCACGGGAGCCATGAAAGCCATGGAACAGGCACTTGCCTGTGTGGAGCGCGGCGGTACGGTGATATTCTTTGCCTCAACCCGGCCTGAAGAGGCGCTCCCCCTCAACATTGAGCGCACCTTCTGGCGCACTGACATCACCCTGACCACTTCCTATGCGGGCAGCCCTGCAGACCACGTAAAGGCTCTGGAACTGATCCGTTCCAGGGCAGTGCCGGTAAAAGAAATGATAACCCACCGCTTCCCGCTGGCTGAGGCACAGAAGGGATTCGAGCTGGTGGCAGAAGCGAAAGAATCGATCAAGGTAATTATTAAGCCGCAGGAATGATATGGAGGGTTCAAGGGGCAAGAAATACAGGGGCGAAGGGGCGGAGGGTCAAGTAACAAGGGGCAAGAAGAAAAAATGAAGAGTGAAAAGTAAAGAATTAAAAATGAAATTCTTAAATCTTAATTTTAAATTTTTCATTGTTTTTTCCTTGACCCTACGACCCTTGACCCTACGACCCTGTATTCAAATGGAGGAACGACCAAACATTTTATGGAGGAACACACAATGCCCGAAGCTGACAAAGAAGGAAAAGATTATTACTTAGACATCCCTGTTACGTGCGAAGGTTTCTTTTTAAAAGGTTCGAATTCCCTCGACTGGGGTATGAAAAACCGTCTCTCCCGCATATTCAATCCAGAGACCGGCAGGACCGTCATGCTGGCCATCGATCACGGATACTTTCAGGGACCGACCACCGGACTGGAACGGGTGGATGTTAATATCCTCCCGCTGGCTCCTTATGCTGATACCCTCATGCTTACCCGCGGTATCCTGCGCACCACGATCCCACCGACATTCACCGGCGGTATCGTCCTGAGGGCAAGCGGCGGCCCGAGTATCCTTAAGGAACTGTCCAATGAACAGCTTGCCGTTGACATGGAAGATGCTGTCCGTCTCAATGTAGCGGCACTGGCAGTACAGGTCTTTATCGGCGGTGAATATGAAACCCAATCCGTACACAACATGACACGCCTGGTGGATGCAGGTACCCGGTATGGCATCCCGATCCTTGCAGTTACCGCTGTCGGCAAGGATATGGCGAGGGAGGCCCGTTATTTCCGCCTGGCGTGCAGGATATGCGCTGAACTGGGTGCACACTACATCAAGACCTACTATATCCCTGATGGCTTTGAAACCGTAACTGCCTCCTGCCCGGTTCCCATCGTCATGGCCGGGGGGAAAAAGGTCCCCGAACTTGATGCACTGACCATGTCTTACAACGCCATCCAGAAAGGTGCCGCTGGAGTTGATATGGGCAGAAATATCTTTCAGTCTGATGCGCCGGTGGCGATGATCAAGGCGGTCCGAAGTGTTGTCCATGAGGGGCTGAAGCCGAAACAGGCCAATGAACTCTTCCTGGAACTGAAAGCGAAATCCAAAGGGGTGAAGAAGGCAGGAAGGACTAAATAGATACATGATGCACGATAAAAATAACTTGCAACTTGTAACTCGCATCTTGCATCCTGAACCTTGACCCTACGACCCTTGACCCTACGACCCTTTAACACTCTATTTAAGCAAGGAGAATAAAATGGATCTCAATAAGGTAATCAAACAAGAGAAAAACCTGGCTTCGATGCTGCCGGCAAAACCACAAAAACTCTCCAGAGAAGAACTGAAAAAGGAAATTCTCCAGTTCATCAGGAAACACAAAATCTGCACCCTCGCCACCAGTGCTCAAGATATGCCCCGCTCTACCCCGGTACGTTACAGGAGCAAAGGGATGACGATCTACGTTTTTGCCGAGGGTGGAGGAAAGATCTCAAACTTAAGGAAGAACCCGAATATCTCCGTAAGTCTCTACGGTGCTTATAAAGGTTTCAAGTCCGTGAAGGGTCTCCAGATGTGGGGTAAGGCTGAGATCATCGAGCAGAAAGAGAAGGAGAAGTTTGCCGAAGCGCAAAAGCTGTGGGAGACACAGAAGAGAAAGGATATTGACAAGAGCATCAGGAACACAATTCCTTCTGTCATGAAGGCAATTAAAATAACCGTCAGCGAGGCACGGTACCTCAATTTTGAAAAAGGGATCATCAACCAGACCTGGAAGGCGTGAAAGACAGGGGCAAGTAGCAAGGGGCAAAGGGTCAAGGGACCAAGTGAATGCGGAGTGCGGATTGGCGAATGCGGAATGAAACAAGTGAACAGTCGTTAGTGAATAGTGAACAGCAAGAATTTAGGAGACAGAAGCCAGTCCGCCGCAGGCGGATTCTGAATTCTGACTTCTGTATTCTGGATTCTGTTTTTACCCTTGAATTCGTGAACCCTTTATTTCATTCATCGTATTGACAAACCGGTATGATTCTGCAATAAAAGTATGGCATATAAAGAAAGCGTTACCCATTAATTATTTTGATGAGAAAGGAGAAAGGTTGTATGGCAACAAAAAAGGCTAAATCACCCGAGCTTCAATTTATGGAGCAACACTGTAAGGCGCTCAAAATGAGCCTGAAGGATTTAACCGTGGAATCCTTGAGATCTCTCTTCGGACATGTCTACTACATCTGGCGGACATTCAAGCCCGCCCTGGGGGAAAAAGACGGTCTGAAATATTACGGCAACGTGTGGGCCGCATTAGCCCGGATCTCATTCGGGAATGCAATGAAGGCATTTAATCTGAAGGAGGTAAAAGACCTTCCCACCTTCGGCAAGATCGTGCAGTTCTGCTTCACCGGCGTCCCCGCCCTCTATCTGACCAGGAGGAACGACTCGACTGAACACGTGGGGCATGTCCTGTGGTGTGCTAACCCGGCCTATGGTCCGGCTGACAATACCTACTGCCGCCATGAATACTACCGCCAGGAGGTCTATCTCACCTACGTGTACCTCTGGGCTCTGATCGAGGAGGCAAAGAAGGCAGGTCTGAAAGAAGAAATCCTTGTTGAACTGCCTTCAGGCAGATGCAGAGACGGGTCAGCCTGTGCCTGCCAGATTATCCTGAGAACCCAGGATGCAAATCCTGACCGGCCCCTGCCGGAAATTGAAGACCGGTTTCTTGACCTTGAGATCGGGAAGCAGGAACCTGTCCTCTTTATCCTGAAAAAACAGAAGAGGACCCTCGAAGAGCAGGGCCCCAGTTCCTTCATCGGATTCTTCGCAGTTGACTTCCTCGCCTGGCTGCAGCTCAACGAGAATGTTAAGAACAAGGCAACAGACGTATATCTGCAACTGTGGCGCACCTTCCCACCCATGTGGGCTAAGGATGCCAGGCTTGACCTCGAGATCGGCAAGATCAAGACTGCCAGGGAACTGGCGAGCATCATCTCTTACTGCGAGAAGAAAAAGTATGTCGGCTATCAGGTGACTTCTGCTATTGACGGCACCGTAACCCTCAAGGCTGAGGTGGATCCCTTGGTCCAGGTGGGCGGTATGCTGGGTGCTCCGCCGGCATATATGCAGGCCATTGCAAAGATGGATCAGGATTTTGTAAACAATGTGCTGAAAGAAGTAAAGATGGACAAAAAAGCCACTGCCACTTTTACCACTCATCTGGCAAAAGGGGACAAGGCAAGCGAGCTTGTTATAAAGGTGAAGTAGGTAACACCTGAACGGTGAGAAAAGGGGCTCAAAAGAGCCCCTTTTTTATTAAGAGAAACCAGCCTCTTTCTTCCCTGGTTTTCCCCATTGCTTTTTAAACAGGGAAACATTATAAGGACACTGTACAGATATCTAAAGTGTTTTGGGAGAGGAAGTATCCCTCTTAAGATCACAAAATGTGATTTCAAGTGACCCGAACACCATCAGCTCAAGATCACAATCTATGATCATGAAACACCACATACACACTTGTTTTTTCCACAAAGACTACGGAATAAAGAAGCAAATTAAAAACAGGGGTATGCAATGAAAAAATCTAGTCGTTACAACACCTCTGGGTTAATCGAAGCTCAATTTGAGCCGGACTCCCGGGGACGGGTGCTCAAGAATTTGCTGGGAATTAAAAGCAAGTCGGCGATGGATCAAGCTGAGGCAGAGGCACTGAAAAGGGCTGTAGACGCGCTCGTTCGGGCTTGCGACAAGTCACACTGGTTTACCGCCTTGGATGTCTGTAAAATACATAAGGTCTGGATGGGAGGCATTTACCAATGGGCTGGGAAATATAGAAATGTTAATCTGAGCAAAAGGGATTTTACCTTTGCCGCTGCCAGTCAGGTTCCCATCTTAATGGATACGTTTGAGAATGGGCCGTTGTGCAAACATACACCCTGCAATCTTAACTCAAAAGATAGAATAATTCAGGCGTTAGCAGAGGTTCATGTAGAACTTATTCTTATCCATCCCTTCCGGGAAGGAAATGGACGAGTCGTTCGTATTCTGTCAACCTTAATGGCTTCACAAGCCGGTCTACCCTTATTAGAATTTGATGCGATTAAAGGTGAGAAAAAGAAAGAGTATATCGAGGCTATACACGCTGGTCTGGACTCAGACTATCGACCGATGGAGAAGGTTTTTACCTGGGTGATTCAGCAGACTCTTCCTCATCATGGCTAAAAGTTATCTGCTGAGGTTGTTTGATCGGTTTTTTCACGGCACGCACGAGAGAAGGAGGAAGTTTCCCTATCTCAATGGCCGTAGAACTTAATACATTTGCAATGAGGGATTTCTCGTACTTCTCCGGGTCCCTCAGATACGGATTTGTTTCAATCAAAGGCTTCCTTTTCATAAGTTAATTATACCATAAAACCCGTTTAATCTCCTGAAAAATGATCTTTCTATAACAATCCATCTTGCATTTCAGAAGCGCTCAAGATAATGTATGGACGCATGAAAATATTAGGGCCGGGGTTACCACACCTTTACGGGAAAATACATACATGAATTTTACTTCTTACCTTAAAGACACTCTGTTAGCCTTCATCCCCATCTTTGTCGCCATAGATGTAATCGGTGTACTTCCTATTTTTCTCTCTTTAACGGAAGGGATGGACAAAAATCAGAGAAGAGGGGTGATCCGGCAATCGGTCATCACTGCTCTGGCAGTGGGGATAGGCTTCCTTGTAGTTGGTAAGTTCATCTTTGCCCTGCTCGGCATCACGGTTTCAGATTTCAAGATCGCAGGGGGCATTCTCCTCCTGGTCTTTGCCATACGGGACCTGATTATCGGCGACAGGATTACACGCTACCCGAGCCCTACCATGGGAGTAGTACCTATCGGCATGCCTCTGGTCGTGGGGCCGGCTGTGCTTACCAGCCTCCTCATCTTGGGAGATACGTATCATTACCTCCCTACGATCACCTCGTTTATCATCAATCTCGGCATTGTCTGGATGATATTTGCTCAGGCAGAGTTGTTCATCCGTACTCTCGGAGAAGGCGGGACAAAAGGGGTCGCCAAGGTAGCAAGCCTGCTGCTCGCAGCTATTGCAGTAATGATGATCAGGAAAGGGCTGGTAGATCTCATTCAGGAAATCACGCACTAAAACAGAAAGGAAGGACATGGTAAAGAGAAGGTATCAATGGTGTATCATACTGGCAGTTGGGCTGCTCGTATTTCTCTATCAAGGAGCATGGGCACAGACACCATCGTCTCTCCCCTTTGATGTCAATGCCAGGTCAGCGGTACTCATGAACGCCCACTCCGGGGTATTGCTCTACGAAAAGGCTCCGGATGAGCTGTTGATCCCAGCGAGCCTCAGCAAGATCCTCACCCTCTACCTTGCCTTTGATGCCCTCAAAACAGGCCAGGTGAAATTGACCGATGAGGTAACGATAAGTCAGAATGCATGGAAAATGGGTGGCTCCCAGATGTTTATCGAAGTAGGTCAGAAGGTGAAATTTGATGACCTGCTCAAAGGAATTACTGTTGTGTCAGGCAACGATGCCTGCACAGCGGTGGCTGAAGCAGTCTCAGGATCCGTCGCAGTGTTTGTGAAGAACATGAACGATAAGGCCAGGGCACTGGGCATGACCAATTCCCAGTTCATGAACCCTCATGGTCTTCCTGCAGATGGACAGTACATTTCTGCCCGTGACATGGCCATCCTCAGCTACCACTATATCAAAGACCATCCCGAGGCCTTGAAATACCACTCCCTGAAGGAGTTCACCTATGGAAATATTACCCAGCAGAACCGCAACGGGCTGCTCTTCAAGGATAACACGGTGGACGGGATTAAAACCGGCTGGACTGAGGAAGCCGGTTTCCACCTCGTTACCACAGCCCAGAGGAACAACGACCGTTTTATCGCCGTCGTCATGGGGGCAAAAAAGGTGAGGGAGCGCGAGGAAGATGCACAGGCCCTCCTCACCTATGGCTTCAAGAATTTCTCCACCACACGGTTCTGCAGCAAAGATGAGAAGGCAGGGGAAATAAAGGTGTGGAAAGGGCAAAAAGGGGCTGTTACGGTAGCGCCCGCTGAAGATGGATACATCACGCTGCCCAGAGGGAAGGAAAAGGTGCTTTCTGTCACCAAACAGATACCGGAGAGCCTTTTCGCGCCAGTAATAAAGGCTCAGAAACTGGGAACGCTGACCCTCGCTCTTGACGGAAAGAACATACGGGAGGTCTCCCTGATCGCTTCAGAGGAAGTCCCTGTAGGCGGAATCCTGAAGAGGCTGTTCCACTCGTTTATCTTAGTCTCTTTCCATCCTCCGTACATTGGTTCTATCGCTATCGTTGTCATCCTTCTCCTCGTCATCTCCATCGCCTCTATCTTAGGGAGAAAGAAAAAAGAATTTCCGAAGCTCAGTTAAACAACCCTGTTCGTTACAGGTGAGTAAATAGAGCTGAGCGCCGATAGCTGAAAGTTTTTATTCTACCGGTATCGGCTGGGGAGGACAAGAGACGTTGTTGGGATCTAAGGTACGCTTAATCTTCTTCAGAATTTCCCCGTAACCAAAAATGGGGCCTCCCAGCTCATGGTAAACAGCACCGAGTGCTGGTGCAATGTTGTAGTCCATTTTCTTTGCCAGATCAACCTTGAGCTCCTTGAAAAAGACCTCCATGAATTTCTTCAAGTCATCCGTATTCTTCTCAATGGGAAACATATCCTCTGCATAGCCAATATGCCCCATCTCATACGATGCAATCCAGTCGGTATGGTCGTTGTCGAGGATAGGGGGTGAATACTTGTCGATAAACTCCCTCGATCTCTGGAGGAACCTCACATTACTGTCCATCGTATCCATCGGGATACTGAACAGGATGAAGGTTCCGGATCGACTGATCACCCTTGGTCCCCAATTGGTCCTGATCCAGGCATTGGCAATGGTGGGAACAATCCGGTCATAGACCTCCTGAGGAACCTTTTTGCCGCCTGTGTCCTCAATGATGTCTTCTATTACCCGTTTTTCATATTCAACCTGCTTCGGTGAGGTAAATCCCCATAAAGAGACTGATACCATATGCTTACAGTTTTTCTGCCAGTACCCGGATTTCCAGGTCTCCCAGAATTCCTCATTGGATTTGGCCCACCACCAGTTGAGATAAATGGTTGGCCACTTCTGGCAGGTGCCGCCGATCTCAGCCTTGCAGACCTCATACATTGCATCCACTGCCTTCTGGATAGTAGGATAGGTAAAGAGAACCCAGAATATCCTGTCCTCTGGCATATAAACCTTACTATTCGGAACTATTCCCTCCGTTGGGAAATACTTTGGCCCTGGGTAGGGGTGGAGCTTTACAGTCATCTGGGTAACCACCCCAAACCCTCCCATTACTCCATACGTCCCCCGGAGCATTCCTCTCAGATCCGGGCCGGGGCCTTCTCCCCAGAAGGGTCCGCGTCCACTGTAGGAACGGGAACCTGTCCTGAGGATCTCCCCGGTGGGCAGTACCCATTCCATCGAGAGAATATTTCGATAGGCCATTCCCAGCCGGTGGGCTGTTCCCCAGGCCCCCTGGAACAGGTGGTTGGCAAGCGATGAAGCCTGTGAGCCAGCCTCAGGGCTACCGAGATAGAGCCCCCTTTTATTCGCTTCGGCATGAAGCTGGGCATGGGAGACATATGGTTCGATCGTGGCATACATGTTTTTCTCATCAATCTCGATGATCCGATTCATCCGTTTAGGATCCAGTATTACCGTATAAGGTTTTACTGCCACCGTGTTCACTGACCAGAGGTTGCTCCCGACCGGGATGAAGGGGAATTGAAGGCGATTGGCCAGTTTTACTATTGCCTGCACCTCTTCTGTCGATCCAGGCAACGCCACAAAATCAGGAGGCGAGGGATTCATGGTGGACTCAGGCATCCAGTCCCGCGAATAGGCAAGCATCACTGCAGGGTCAGAGGAGACATTCTCCGGCCCCAGGATATTCACGAGTGATTCAAAAATTATCCGATGTTTTTCGTCCCTCATAACCCCTCCCCCTTAATGAAAAACAGATCGTGGGAAAAGGGTTCTTCGTTGCTCAACAATCCGCCTGAGGCGGAACAATTCTAAATGGGCAGACACACCGGTCTGCCCCTACAGGGCAAATTCGAAAGGGCGGATCATGATCCGCCCCTCCATCGCTCAGACAGCCGAATTTGCGACCGTTCCGCTTCGATAAGAATTGTTTCCGAAAAAATCTTCATTCGCACTCAGAACCCTTTTCCCTAAACTTTTCAGAGAACTCAAAAATCAAGGATACAAAATGTCGCCCTATACAATTCCTGCCTCTTTCGCACGGGTGACGAACTCCGGTTCCTTCCACCACCTTTCGATTCCCAGATCCTGGGAAACGACATTGGCAGCCAGATACCCGGGACCCCAGATCACACAGCCCCCGGGATAAACAGATGCCCCGCCCACGTAGAGCCTCTTAACCGGTGTCCGGTTGCGGGAACAATCCTCGTTAGGGCGGAGGAATCCCATCTGGAATGGGATATATGCCCCCTGCTTATATGAACCCTCCTGCATATCAGGAAACTTGTTCTGCATGTCTATGGGCGTACTGATGTAGCTCTGGAGCACTTTATCTTTCTCAAGATTCGGTGCATATTTTCTCAAGGTATCAAGGCACTTCTCAGCAAGCTCATATTTGAATTTAAGATCATACCATTTCTCAGCACCTTCCTTGAGTTTGAATGGAGCCATCATGGAGATCTGGCCTGTACATCTCCCCTGCGGTGCAAGCTGAGGATCATGTACACTGGGGAAGCAGGCGTTATAACCTGCACTTTCCAGGAGTTCCCCCTTATAGAGGGCCTCAAAATGTTTGGTCAGGTCTTCCAGCTTCTCGTAACCTAAGATATAGACACACGCCTGGCTGATGTCCGGGTTGCCCGCTGCAGCCGTAAAATTTGGCGGCTCTTCCAGGGCACTGTGCACGCCGAACAGGCTATAGCTTTCCCACTTCCAGTTCTTAATCTTTTTGGAAAATGCCTCGGTGATTCCCGGTGTACCGATCAGATCGATGAAAGTCTGGAGAGGATCGATGGTGCTGATGATGGCCTTGGAGGCTTCATAGAAGGTTCCATCGAGCATCTCCACCCCCTTTGCCTCGCCATTTTCCACGACAATCCTCTTGATCCGCTGATTGTTCTTGACCAGGCCATGATTCTGGTGGATCACCTTGTTCAGTGCCTGGGCAACCATATGGGAACCACCCTTGATTAATTGGTAATTGTGGGCTCGGTTTAGGTAGAGGAGGACAAGATACCCCAGGTTGATCTGGTCGTATTTCACGCCCCAGTGGCAGGCAAGGTAGAGGAGGAGGGTCCGGATATGCTCATTTTCAAACTTCTCCTGGATGATATCGATGGGTTTCTTTTCGCTGTATTCCATGACGAGCCTGCCCACCTCGGTTTTTTTAAGTTTGACAATCTGATCCAGAGCCCCTACCGGCGGGATGAAGGTTGCCGGTCCAATAAACTCATTTACACATCGTTTGGTCAACTGGTAGAATTCCCAATAACTCTCAGCATCCTTCTGAGAAAACTGGGCAAAGGACTTGCAGGTCCGTTCTACATCCTTGTAAAGGCAGAGGCACCTTCCATCCAGAAGGGGCATGGCGAATTGAAGCTCGGGATGGATGTGCTTCACCTGATAATCTTCTTCCAGCTGAAAATCGCGATACACCGGGGCAAAATCTACCATCATCATGTATACTGCATGGGTGCTGAGGAGAAAACCCGGCAGGGTTGATTCCTCGGTCCAGAGGCCGCCTCCACACTCATATCTCCTCTCCAGAATCAGAACCTTCTGTCCTGCCTTGCTCAGGTACGCCCCGGCCTGAAGCCCGTTTGGACCTGCACCGATGATAATGATGTCATACTTCGTATCCATCCTCTCTCCCGTTATGGATAATTTTTTATTTTTTCATTCCGCATTCCGAAATCCGCATTCCACATTCGTTTAAAACGGATATCCCTCTTTCTCCCAGTGCTTATCCAGACCATGATCCTCAGCGATAACCTTGTAGCAGTTGTATGCCTGGCAGTCTGTTGCAGCACCGGTAAATCCCCAGGCCGAACCAGTGCAGTAGAGGTTCTTAACCGGCGTTCTGTACCGGGCCAATTCCGGGATAGGCCGAAATTTCCCGGTCTGGCCCGGAATGACATCAATCACTGCCCAGTTTCCCGTGGGACCCATATTTTTCAAGCGAAGGCAATCATAAGGGGTTAAGGGATCATAGCCGATCACATTCTCCCACTTCATGTTGGGGGCATACTCCTGCCAGTACCTGAGGACGTCTTCAGCGTTCTTTTTCTTGTATGCCAGCCACTCCCGCTCCGACATCTGGTCAGCACCAAGGACAAACTGTTCAGAACCTGCGATGTGCTTACCCTGAGGTGCCTGGGTTGGGTCATCTAAACTGAGGCACCATACCAGCAAGGCAGAATCAGAAGGAGTGGGAGGAGGCATTTTGCCGAGGGCCCTCCAGGCATTTTCCCTGATGAGAACCGTTGGGTCTTTCATACTCAGAGCCAGAAGCCCGGTCTTATAGATATCAGGGCTAAAGGCCTCAGCAGTATAGCGGGGCCTATCGTGAATTGCCCAGTGGTACCAGGTAATGCAGACCAATCGACGGGAGAGGTGTTTTATCCTCCGGATGGTCCTGGGCTGAAAATATTCTTCGCCAATCAACTGGCAGCAGAGTTGTTCAGGCGAAAGCGTGCTCACCACCAGCTTTCTCGCTTCAACCTCTGTCCCATCAGTCAGGCGAATCCCCCTGGCAGTGCCATTTTCGATCAGTACCTTTTCCACCTCATGCTTGCTAAAAAACTTTCCCCCGTTTTCAAGAAAGATCTTCACGCAGGCGTGGGCAAAGCTGTGAGTCCCGCCTATAACACCGCCAAAATTCAGGAGGAGAGGGATGAGCAGGATCTGAGAGATACCAGTTGCAGGTAGATTCGGCGCATAGGGCATTCCAGCATGGGAAGGTCTGAGCAGAGAGGTAACAACCTCCTCAGACTCAAAGATGTCCCTGAGCACCTCAAGGGCAGACTTGACCGCCCAGATGGGATCGATCCCAACCGAAGGGTCCATCAGGGCCTGTTCCAGGATATCAGGTTCATAATGGGGCGGAGGGGGGTTATAGATCCACTTGCAAAAGGCTGGCTCAATCTTCTCCTTCCACTTCTTCCAGAGATCCAGCCAAGCATCAGCATCCTTTTGAGAAAAACGGGCTATTGAGGCAGCAGTCTTTTCCTGATCGGGATCAAGGTCCCCATGGTACCAGGCAATGCAGGAGTGATCTTCCTTAAATATCGTTCCTATGGCTGGATTAAAGGGGAAACACTGACCCCCCTTCTCCTTGAAATCAGGGAAGTCCCGCTCGAGAACAATTTTCCAGTACTTGTTAATGTTAACGGCGTGGGTATTCGTGATGAAGCCCGGCGCAGCACTCTCCTCACAGGACCACCCTCCCCCTACTTCGTGGCGGCGCTCGAAGATGGCTACATCCATACCCCCATATTTGGCCAGGTATAAACCGGTAATGAGCGCCTTGTTCCCTCCACCGATAATGACTGCATCAAAGGATTTATCAGCCACTAATTTCCTCCCCTTCTGAGTTTAGGGTCGTAGGGTCAAGGGTCATGGGATTAAGATTTTCTTTTTTCCTTGTCCCTTGTTACTCCGCCCCTTCGCCCCTGTATTTCTTGCCCCTTGCTACTTGACCCTCTCTTAGAAGTCATCAGTATGCCGGATGTTCTTCCGGTTTTTTATGCCTGTGAAGATAAATTTAAAAACAGGTCCCTTCAGGATCAGCTTAATCAATGTGATGAGATCACTGTAGTCCATGGCTGCCCTGACATGCCATTGAACCGGATCAAGAGTATTGATGTGGAGGACAAGGTAATCTTGTACCTGGGTAATCTTGTCCAATTCACCTAAGAGAACTGTTTCTCCCAGTCCGGTAGAGCGCATCTTCATCTGCTTAAACCTCCTCTATTTCATTCAATCAGTTTTTTCCTGGGGTGGAAGGGCATCGGGAGTGGTGCCCTGCAGGCTCAAACTGCTCAGCCTGTTATCAAGGCGCTGCACGTCGGCATCTGCAGTGATAAACTGAGACTTTGCGTTATCGAGGTGCCTGCCAATGAGACGGAATCGATCCTTGAAGGTATCAAAATCCTTCTTGAGGCTCAAGAGGAGCTGCTCAATCCTCCGTGCCTCCTGCTCGATCTTCATCCCCCTCAGCCCGATGGCCACGGTCTGAAGAAAGGCATAGAGGGAGTTCGGCGATACGGGGATCACCTTCTTCTTCAGGGCGTATTCGTGGAGTTCCGTATTCAGGAGGACCTCATAGTAAACGCTCTCAGCCGGGATGAACATGAAGGCGAAATCCAGCGTGGTATCAGGGACAATGTATTTTGCAGCAATGGAGTCCACGTGCTTCCTCACGTCCTGTGCAAAGTCCCGTGAATACTTCTTCTTCTCCTCTTCGCGCAGGTTCGGCTCGTTCATCCTGCGGAAATTCTCCAGAGGGAACTTGCTGTCAATGCAGAGGATCCCCTCTTTGAGATAGATTGCTGCATCAACCCTCCCCTCTCCCACCTGCGCCTGCATCTGGAAATGCTCGAGGGGCAGGATCTGCTTGAGCATGTTCTCCAGTTGAAACTCCCCGATGTTTCCCCGCAGTTTCGGCGACTGTAAGATAGAGCTCAACTGATTAATGTCCTGGCTGATCTCAACGATCCTCTGGGCTGTGCCACGCAGGTTCGTCAGTTGCTCGGTCATCTCTTTCACCACCGAGACATTCCTGTCCATGTTCTCCACCAGTTTTGTTTCCACGTTCTTCCGTATATCTTCGAGGCGCGCCTCGTTCGAGGTCTGCAACCGCTCAACGCGGTCCTGGAGAGAGACGGAGAGCAGCGAGAGGGCTTCGCTCAGCTCCTTGCGGGATGAAGCAAGGTTCTCGCTCATGTTCTGGGTAAGCTGAAGAAACTGCTGAGTCAGGCTGCCCTGGAACAACTGGGTAAGGGCATCGACCCGGGTATTGAAGCTGGAAAAGAGTTTGAAGGAGAGGATGAGGAAGATAAGGTTTACGCCAATGATGATAATGATAAGGACTGACAGGATAAACGGATTCATCACCTCTCCCCCTCCTTTTGAGACCACCTTATACCATAACGCTGGGGGAAAATGTAGGGGAATAAAGGGGAAGAGGGGCTAATTTCTTAGCATAAGGAAATATATACACTATGGCGGTGAGGAACGAAGAGCTAACCGGCCGCCTGCTTCCTGGCGGACCGTGTTGAGCGCTTGGTTACGCGAGAGTCGGGAACCAGTTTGATCTCCAGGCGACAGCCGACAGCCTGTGCATACTTCTTAAGAGTCGAGAGGGATGGGGCATGCTTGCCCGCTGCTTCCAGACGTGAAACTGCACTTTTTGTCGTCCCCATCAATGCTGCAACGGCTTCCTGAGTGAGACCGAACCTGGAACGGGCGGCAAGCATCTCACGGGCAAACCTGTACTCTTCCTCCAAATTCTCGTATACTTTCCTGAATTCCTTTCGCTTCAAGGCTTTTTTGAGGAAAGCTTCATGGTCATGGGAAACTGGTTTATACTTTACATCAGCCATTCCGTACCTCCTTCATCCTTCTCCGGGCAATGCGCAATTCTTGTTCCGGAGTTTCCTGCGTTTTCTTCACAAAAGCGTGAAGTATCACAATGCGTTGACCAACGACAAAACAGTACAATGCCCGCCCGATGCCTTCACGACCGCGTGGCCGTAACTCGAAAAGACCACCGCCCATGGCGCGTGAGTGTGGCATTCGTAGATTCGGCCCGAACTCCATCAACAACTCCACCAATCGTGCATAATCTGCCAATACACTATCGGGCCAGCTTTCGATCTCAGCCTTAACGCGGGGGTGGAAATACTCTATGGTATAATTCATTGGTTACATGTTAGCAATTTTGCTAACCATTGTCAAGTCAGGAAAAGGAATCCGGTGGGATATGAAATCAGCGTGTCAGTCTACTATATTGAATATCAACCGCTTTCTAACACGAGTCCTTGAAATAGGTGCACCGTCCCTATTTCCGTCATTTTCTTTCATTAAGATGGTTTCCACCACCAAGAGGAACGATAGACCGCAATTCCTCTTTCTTTCCACATCACCTTTTCCCACATCAATCGTTTGGGTTCACCACCGTATTTTGATTTTTCGTTAAGCCGATTAAATACATCCTCAGTGATATATGTATTGTAGTTCCCTTCTCGTAGACTGCACAGTTTAGCTGCGTAATTGGCTGCTCTTCCAACCCAGACTAAATCGTTCGAACCCCTTATGCCAGTTCTCGCTATGAAAAGACTGCTAGTGTAGTGTCTCAATAACGGCTTTACAATGATTAACCTTTTCCAAGATCTCCTCAACTTTTTTGGTCCATACAAAAGGTTTAGGATTCTGATTATTTAATTGAATGAATTCTTTAATAGCAG
>Ga0315284_10007089_pt1 | contig 15989 bp, 14 predicted proteins | sample YL17G09_16_MG_FD_203696 | JGI IMG/M metagenome (GOLD analysis project Ga0315284, IMG submission 203696) | Sediment microbial communities from Yellowstone Lake, YNP, Wyoming, USA - YL17G09_16 | ecosystem: Environmental > Aquatic > Freshwater > Lake > Sediment | place: USA: Wyoming | collected... | reverse complement strand
TAGAGTTTGTGATGCCTGCAAGTCTTATTGAGGAGATAATACAAATTGATATGACAACCAGAGAAAAAGACTCTGATATGATAAGTTACAGAGGCAAAGATATTTATACCAAGGATCTTTCGGAAATGTTTGGGATTGTCAGTAAGGCAGATAATGTAAACAGACCTGTAATCATATGTAATGTCACTGATAAAAAGGCAGGGTTGATTGTTGATGAGATATTAGGACAAGAAGAAACCATAATAAAGCCTTTAAATCGTTTCCTGGGTGGATTATACATCTACTCGGGAACAACGATATCGGGTGATGGAAGGGTAAGATTTGTGATCAATCCCGTGAAAGTATTTGAAGAGCACATCCAGCCTGTTGCGGTCATGCCGTCAATCGCTGAAGGTTATGAGGGCAGAAGGATTCTCGTTGTTGACGATTCTATAAGCGTCAGAAAATATGTGAGTGCATTTCTTGAGGCAAGGCGTTTTAAAGTTTACACAGCAACGAACGGCGTTGAAGCATTGAATATCCTTGAGGAAACACCAGTCGATATGATTATCACAGACCTTGAAATGCCTGTGATGCACGGATATGAATTTATTAGTAGAATAAAAGGTTCATACAGGCTTAAGGAAATACCAATCGTCGTTCTTACATCGAGGAGTTCTGAAAAACATAAAGAAAAAGCATTACAAAGTGGAGCACATGATTACCTTATAAAACCTTTCGATGAAAAGTCTCTTACGGAAATCTTAAAGAAACACCTTTATACGGTTGATCTTGCCTGAGAAGATAATCCTATACCGTCACCTTCTCTGCTTCAGCTAATTTAAATCTTTCACTGTAGGATACGATGGCATTCGATGTGGCTGAAAGAGATGTTGAGACGTTCGAAACATCTTTCACAAGGTCTAATATTTGTTTTGATATCTTTTGAACTTCTTCCATAGAAATAACGACATGAGATATAATTTCTTTTTGTTTATTTGTCGAGACATTAATATCTGATATAACTGTTACCGTGTCTTTTACAGAGGAATCAATTTCTTTGAATGCTGCTCCAGTATCTGTTGCACGTTTCGTTTCCAGTTCAACATAATTTGTCTGTTCTTCAAGATGTCTTGTGACTTCTGCAGACTCTACCTGTATCGCACTGCTAATCTCGCCAATCTGTTTTGTAGATTTTGCAGCCCTTTCAGCAAGACCTCTGATTTCATCAGCTATCACAACAAAACCCTTACCCTGTTCTCCTGCCCTGGCCGCCTCAATAGACGCATTTATTGCAAGAAGATTCGTTCTGTTTGAAATTTCTGCGATAAGTTGTGAAATGGTTCCTATTTCTACTATCCTTTCGGAGAGATACTTCATTCTCTTATTTATTGCCTGAACTATAACTCTTATAAGATTCATCCCGTCTATAGACTCTAATACCTGTGTACTGCCTTTATTTATTGATTCAACCATAAACCTGGCAATCCTTTGTGCTTCTTGGGTCCTCTCGGTGATATCCATTGCTGACTTCACCGCTTCTTCTACAGCCTCCCGTGCCCGCTTCACCTCGAACATCTGCGTCTCAGAACCGTCTTCCATCTTTTCAAGAACGTTCATTATCTTTTTGTTTTCTGAATTAACATCTTCAGCCGAACTTTTGACTTTTTCAATAAGTTCAGTAAGACCCTCTATCATAAGGTTTAACGCATCTCCAATGGATCCAAAGATATCAGGCGTCACTTCTGCCTTTCTTGTCAAATCTCCTTCGGATGCAGCGCTTAAAAGGTTCAGTAATTCGATGATATTTCCCTGTGACTTACTTCTCTCCTCTTCACTATGGGCGAATCTATCAATTGTATCATTAAGTGTCTTTGCAAATTCACCAAGCTCATCACTTCTCGTCCATGTAATTTTTCTGGATAAGTTCCCCTCACTCATAGCCTTTGTTACACGTGTTAAATCATGGACAGGGTTTATTATTTCCCGAAGAATAAAAAAATAAGAAAATCCACCAGCTATCAATAAAAAGAACAAGGCGATCACTATGCCTGTGGGAACAAGATTTCTCATTGTCTCGCTCACATCTTTTAATGCTCCATGAGCAATAACCATTGCCAAAAGAGATGCGACTATCACTATTAAACTACTTATTAAAAACTTTTGTGTAATGGTGAGTTTCACGCTTTTGCCCCCTTTTTTGTTAAAGACTATTAAATAAAAAATACCTTCCAATCACTGTCACATGTTACACGAATAGCACTGAATTGTCAATAACTTGTACCCGTTCAGTAATGTAAATAAATCATTAAATTTTATTTGACAAACATTTATTTACATGATAAGTTTAATCTAAGAATTGTAAAAAGAAGGAGGTGGTTTTATGACCTGCAAACCGGGACATAAAGAGACCAAAACGACTGCTAAGAAAACAGCTGCGAAAAAGAAAAAAAAGTAAGGGCTATTTCTTTATTCCCTCCCGGGCAATCGCTATTTTGCCTGTCCTGACAAACTCTTTTATGCCCATAGGCTTAAGGAGTTCGACAATTGCTTCTATTTTCTTTTCGTCTCCTGTCACTTCTATAGTATAAGTCTTCTGGCTCGAATCTACAACCCTACCCCTGAATATCTCTGCGAGTCTGAGAACCTCTGCCTTATTTTCCTGTTTGGGTGTAACCTTTATGAGCACCATTTCACGCTCCACATGGTCAAGCTCTGTCATGTCAACCACCTTAATGACATCTATGAGTTTGTTGAGCTGCTTTGTGATCTGCTCGATTATCTGGTCATCACCACTCGTTACTATGGTCATAACGGATATCTGCGGGTCTATTGTCTCACCCACGGAAAGACTCTCTATGTTATAACCCCTGCCACTGAAGAGGCCAGCAATCCTCGAGAGAACCCCGAACTTATTTTCAACAAGCAGTGAAATGGTATGACGCATCTATTTAACCGCCTTCAGTTTCTTCTCGGGTTTTTCCTTCTGTTCTTCAAACATCATCTGGTCTATCGCTGCACCTGCAGGGACCATTGGATAGACCTTTTCCTTCCAGTCGATGATAAAATCCATAAACACAGTTTTCTTTATCTTAAATGCCTCCTTGAGAATAGGCTCGACCTCACTCGGTTTTGTTGCCTTGAAACCAACAGCGCCGTATGCCTCTGCGACCTTTACAAAATCAGGGACGACATCAAGATGGCTATACGAGTATCGTTCATTAAAGAAAAGCTCCTGCCACTGCCTGACCATGCCGAGATAGTGGTTGTTCAATATGGCTACTTTCACAGGAAGCTTATTGATAACCGCAGTTGCAAGTTCCTGGATATTCATCTGAATACTTCCATCTCCTGCTATATCAATTACAAGTTTATTAGGATGTGCAAACTGTGCACCGATTGCAGCAGGGAAACCATACCCCATGGTACCGAGACCACCTGATGTCAGCAAGGTTCGAGGTTTATCGAATTTATAGAACTGCGCTGTCCACATCTGGTTCTGGCCTACCTCGGTTGTTATGATAGCATCTCCTTTTGAAAGTTCATATATTTTTTCAATAACAAACTGCGGTTTTATCACTTCATCGCTATGCGTATAGGTCATCGGTCGTTCCTGTCTCCAATCATTTATCTGCCTCAACCATGCCTTTCGAACTTCGCCCCATTGCTCCTTCACCTCTTCTTTCAGAACCTTGTTTAAGACAGTAAGAACTCTTTTTACATCACCTACTATTGGGACATCCACACGCACATTCTTTCTGATTGAGGTCGGGTCGATATCTATATGGATAATCTTTGCATATGGTGCAAAGGCATCAATCTTCCCCGTAACTCTGTCATCAAATCGCATACCTATTGCAATCAGCAGGTCAGCACCCTGAACTGCCTTATTTGCATAATAGGTTCCATGCATGCCGAGCATACCAAGTGAGAGTGCATGTGTGCCAGGGAAAGAACCAAGTCCCATTAAGGTCATTGTGACAGGTACTTCTGCATACTCTGCTAATTCTCTGAGATCCTTTGAACCCCCGGAAAGTATGACACCACCACCAGCAATAATAACCGCCTTCTTGGATTTTGCAATCAGCTGTGCTGCCTGAGTTATCATCCATTTATTGCCTTCATACGTTGGTTTATAGCTCCGTATATCTATCTCTGGCCAAGTAAACTCTGATTTTGATACTGTCACATCCTTTGGAAGGTCTATAAGTACAGGGCCGGGACGTCCTTCCCGTGCTAAATAAAATGCCTCTTTTACAATCCTCGACAGGTCTTTTACATCCTTTATAAGATAATTATATTTTGTACATGGTCTTGAAATACCTACTATGTCAGCCTCCTGAAAAGCATCATTCCCAATAAGCATAGTTGGCACTTGTCCTGAAAATACAATAAGAGGAATAGAATCCATAGAGGCTGTGGCTATCCCTGTTATAGTGTTTGTTGCCCCTGGTCCCGAGGTCACCAGTGCAACACCAACCTTGCCTGATGCTCTTGCATAGCCATCTGCTGCATGAACAGCACCCTGCTCGTGTCTTGTGAGAATTAACTGTACTTCTTTATTGTCATAAAGACTGTCAAATATATTAAGCACAACACCACCTGGATAGCCGAATATATGCTTTACGCCCTCTTTTTTAAGAGACTCAATTAATATCTCAGCACCTGACATCTTCATGATACTTTCTTTCTCCTCTAAATGACTATTAATTCTACCATAAAAATGGAAATTACTTCATTACCGCCCCACTTCCCGCAGAACTCACCATCCTTGCATATCTTGAGAGGTATCCCTTCTTTATTTTTGGCTCTGGAGGCTTCCACCTGCTCAGTCTCTCTTTAATCTCCTTATCCGAAAGCATCAGCTCGATTTTCCTCTTCGGTATATCTATCTTTATTCTATCACCGTCTTTGATTATCGCAATAGGCCCGCCTTCCATTGCCTCAGGAGATACATGACCTATACATGGTCCCCTTGTGCCTCCTGAAAACCTGCCGTCTGTAATAAGGGCAACTGATTCGCTTAATCCCATCCCTGCAATGGTTGCTGTTGGAGAAAGCATCTCCCTCATGCCAGGGCCTCCTTTAGGCCCCTCATACCTGATTACCACAACATCCCCTGCCTTTATCTTTCCATTAAGAATTGCCTTCATGCCATTTTCTTCTGAATTGAAAACCTTTGCCACACCTTCAAAACTCATCATATTTTTACTCACTGCAGACTGTTTCACCACAGCGCCATCGGGTGCGAGGTTTCCACGGAGTATGGCAATTCCGCCCTCTTTATGATGGGCTTTTTTTAATGGTCTTATCACATCTTCATCTGTAATCACTGCTGTATCTGCTATTGAATAGATGCTCTTCCCGCTCACAGTGATAGTATCATATACCTTGTTCCTGAGCCTATTAAGAACTCCGGGTATTCCTCCTGCATAATCAAGGTCTTCGAGGTAGTTCTTGCCTGCCGGGAGCATATCACAAATATGTGGTGTTGTTCTGCTTAAATGATCAAAGGTCTCGAGTTGCAAATCAACACCTGCATCATGAGCTATTGCAGGGATATGAAGCACTGTATTTGTTGAACCTCCAAGCGCAAGATCAACCATTATTGCATTCTCAAATGCCTTCCTTGTCATTATCTTTCTCGGAGTAATATTTTTCTTTATTAACTCAACAATACGTCGGCCACTTTCAAAGGCAATTCTCTTCTTATTCGCAGATACCGCAAGCGAAGTGGCACATTTTGGAAGGCTCATCCCGAGGGCCTCTGTCACACATGCCATTGTATTCGCAGTATACATCCCCTGACACGAACCAGCACCTGGACAGGCACACTCCTCAAGGGCCTCAAGTTCTTCATCATTTATCAAACCCTTCTTATATTTACCGATTGCCTCAAAGGTATCATTGACAAGCGAAAGCCTTTTCCCTTTAAGACGGCCAGAGAGCATTGGCCCTGCAGTAACAACTATTGAAGGAATATTAATCCTTGCAGCAGCCATGAGCATGCCAGGTGTAATCTTATCACAGTTTGTGAGAAGCACAAGCCCGTCAAACTGATGCGCCTCTGTAATTGCCTCAACAATATCAGCAATGAGTTCCCTTGACGGAAGTGAATAATGCATGCCTTTATGTCCCATTGCAATCCCATCACATATACCGGGAATCCCGAAAAAGAACGGGTAACCACCGCCGGTATGTACGCCCTTTTCTATAAATCTCTCAAGATCCCGCATCCCTACATGGCCAGGGATTATATCGGTAAAGCTCGTTGCAACAGCAATAAACGGTTTACTCATCTCTGACTTCGGGACACCAGTAGCATAAAGGAGCGCCCTATGTGGAACTCTCTCCAGTCCTTCCTTAATGGTCTTGCTTCTCACTACAACCCCCTCTCTTTCGTTAGTGAACAGCAGTGAATAGTAAGTAGTTATGAATTATAAAGGAAGAATGCTTAAGTTTTCTGTTCTTTATCTTTAACTACTCGCTACTTACTATTTACTCCTCACTATTTAGTTTGAGTAATTCTTTTTATAATTTCTTATCAGCTCTGCCATTCTGTCTTTCTTAAGGAGTTTCTGTTTTTGTATCCTTTTTCTTTCAATTTCTTCCTCTGAGGTAAGATATCGTTTGTTGTCAAACTCCTCAAGGAGATTTTCAAGATCCTTGTGCTCTTCATTAAGCCTCAAGAACTCCTCATTTTCTTTTTTTAACAGCTCGACAATCTCTTTTTCTTTCAATGTTCCCTCCTCTGTTTGAAAAATATCATATTTTTAAAACAAAAACAATCCTAAACATTCCTATTTTCCTGTTATTTGCTCTGATAGTTTGTATGAATTCTCTATACAGTCATTCACACCAATCCCGCGATAAGCGTTGCCGGTGAGATAAAGTCCTGCGTGCCTTCCTGCGATTCCTTCAATTGTTTCAAGCCGTTTCAGATGCCCTACGGAATATTGCGGTATGCCCTTTTCATGTCTATATACCTTTACAAAATCTGGCTGTACCTTTATGCCCATAATACTCTTCAGTTCATCCATAACCATAGTTATCAATCTGTTTTCATCCTGCATTGCAAGTTCTGATGCTCGTGCGCCTCCCATCATACTCCTGAAAAGCACATAACCCTCTGGAACCCTGTTAGGGAATATGCTCGAATCCCATAGTGTCCCAAGTATTTTTCTCCCTTCTCTGTAAGGCACAAGAAAACCAAACCCATCAGGTTGTGTTATCTTCTCCTTTTTAAACCCGAGACATACAACAGAAATCGAAGGATAGAAAATACCACTAAGGGCTAAAGATAGGTTCTTATCAAAGTTCTTCACAATCTCTGACGCTGCATGGGCAGGTGTTGCAATCACAACTGCCTCTGCCTCAATTTTTGAATTATCAGAGAGATACACAAGATAGTTGTTGGCCTTTCTGTCAATCGAGATTACTCTACTGCTCGTCCTAAGCCTTTCCACCAGATAATTTCTCAGAGTAGCAATCATCACTTCCATTCCGTCATAAAATGAAGTGAGAACACCGCCAGGACCCGGCCCCACTCTTTTCCCGGTTTTCTTTGCTTCTTTCTGAAGTTTCAGCATTGCCTTTATGAGGCTGCCGTATTTCTTTTCGAGCTCATATATTCTCGGGAAACAACTCCTGAGGCTCATGGTTTCTGGATCACCTGCAAATACGCCTGATGCCATCGGGTCAATGAGTTTTTCATATGCCTCTCGGCCAAGTCTCCGTCTTGCAAAATTTGCAAGCGTCTCATCATCTTCTTTACCCTCTGGCACAAAGATTTCGTATATAATCCTCAATCTGCCATAAAGGCTCAGAAGATTCGAAGAAAAGAATGAGACAGGTGATTCAGGGAAGAGATGGAGTTTCCTGTCAGAAAATATATACCTTTTTCTTGCTGTATCATTGCTTCTCAGCGGAGCGAGCCCAAGTTTTGCAGTAAGTTCAAGTGTCCTCGGTCTGTTATCTAAGAAACCATTTACACCACTTTCGCACAGAAAACCGTCTACCCTGTCAGTCCATATCTTGCCCCCTGCTCTTTTTTCGGACTCAAGGACGATAATATCTAAAGTGGGATCTCTCTCAAGGAGAAAGTACGCTAAAGAAAGGCCGGAAATTCCGCCACCGAGAATAATCAGCCTCATTCTATATCCTGCTTAATTCAAAAGCCTGAACTCTTATACCCATTTTATCTCCTTAACACTCTCTATCACTATGTCCTTCAATGCCTCAATAAATAGCGGATGTGTATTCAAAGACTCTGCTCTTTTAAGTGTTATCCCTTTCTTTTGGGCCATATCTTTATATAATATATCTATCTCGTACAGTGTCTCAATATGGTCTGAAACAAAACTTATCGGAACTACAAGCATATTCCTGTATCCCCACTCAGCAAACTTCTCAAGCATTTCTTCTGTTGAAGGTTCAAGCCATTTCACAGGACCACTTTTGCTCTGATACGACAGATGCCATTCGATATTCATTATTTTTACGATCTTTTTTATTGTCTCCTGTATCTGGTATACATAAGGGTCTCCTTCAGCTATAAAGCTCTCCGGCAGGCTATGGGCACTGAAGAGTACATGGACATCAAGTGATGAGTGATAAAAGGACTCCATCCCCCGTTTTATAACGTCTACAAGTGCATCTATATATAAAGGATGGTCAAACCACGATGAGATACAGAAAATTTCTACAGGATAACGTGACACAACTTCTTTGAATTGCGAAAGTGCAGAGCCTGTTGTTGCACGTGAATAATGAGGATACAGGCTTAAAACTATAAGTTTTCTTATCCCATCATTATAGATCTTCGGAACCACTTCATCTATGAAAGGATGCCAATAACGCATTCCTACATAAACCTTAATCCCCCCTTGCCCCCCTTTAGTAAAGGGAGGATGGGGGGATTGCAATAGTAGTGATGGGTTAAGTGCCTCCTCGAGGGCTTTTGCCTGTTCAGTGGTAATATCAAGTATTGGAGACTTCCCTCCTATCAGGTTATATATTTTTTTTGTACTTTGTGCGCGAATACCTGATATCAACCATGCAATAGGCTTTTGAAGAAAGGAAGGGCCAAGTTTAATAATACTCCTGTCAGAAAAAAGATTATAGAGGAAGGGCCTCACTGCCTGAAGGGAATCAGGTCCACCAAGGTTTAAGAGTAATACGCCTATGGTATTTTTTTCAGTTTCACCCAAATCCTTAACCCTGATTCTTTATAGTTAAAAATCTTTTATGCTGTATCTTTATTGAATAAGTATACCATATTGTGCCCCTGTATCAGAAACGTCTTATTTAAAACTAACTATGACTCAATCTATGGACTGCCTCGACTAATGCAATAACGTTTTTCACAGGTGTTTCAGGAAGCACTCCATGTCCCAGATTAAAGACGTGGCCTCTTGCAACCTCTCCTTTCCATAATATGTCTTTAACCCTCTCTTCAATATCTTCCTCTGAAAGAAAAAGTGCACAGGGGTCAAGATTTCCCTGGACAACAACTTTCTTCCCGAGTTTTTTTATTGCATCAGCTATATCAATCCTCCAGTCAATTCCAACTACATCTGCACCCGACTTCTTGACCTCGTGAAGAATTCCTGCACAATTATTTACAAAATAGATTACCGGGAGCCCTTCTCTCTTCAATTCAGAAATTATTTTCTTCACATAAGGAAGTGCAATATTTTTATAATCAATAGGTGAAAGCATCCCTGCCCATGTGTCAAAGATTTGTAATGCCTGAGCACCTGCCTTTACCTGAGCAGAGAGGTATAAAATAAGAGTTGCAGTCAATTTCTCCATGAGATAATCAAATAGTCTTTTGTTCTGGAACATCATCTTTTTTGTCTGGAGAAAATGTCTTGAGCCTCCACCTTCAATCATGTATGTTGCAAGTGTAAATGGTGCACCTGAAAACCCTATAAGAGGTACTTTATTTTTAAGCTTTTCCCTCAGAATCTTTATTGTCTCAAGAATAAATGGCATGTCAACTTCCGCATCTGGAATAATCAACCTGTCAACAGCAGATTTATTTCTTATGGGCTCACTAAGTACAGGGCCGTCTTTATCTGAAAACACAAGTTGCATACCCATTGCTTCAACAGGAATGAGAATGTCTGAAAATAGTATTGCGGCATCGACACCGAGGATATCAACAGGTTGAATTGTGACCTCTGCGGCAAGTTCAGGTGTCTTACAAAGTGCAAGAAAGTCAATGTTTGCACGTACTGCCTGATATTGAGGAAGGTATCTTCCTGCCTGACGCATGAGCCATACCGGTGTGTACTCAACTTTCTCCCCTCTACATGCCCTTAGAAAAATATCGTTCATAATACCCCCTTAATCTAACGTTTTACGTTCAATGTTCAAAGTTCAAAGATTTAATTTCTAATTTCTGATTTCTATTTTCTTTTTTCTCAGTTTCACCGGCATATATCCACAGAACGGTTCTTCCTCAAGATAATCACCATACTGTGCGTACGCTCTTGCACGGCATCCCCCGCAGACAGTTATGTACTCGCAAGAACCACACTTTCCTTTATAGGATTTAAAGTCACGGAGTTCTCTAAAAAGCTCTGAGTTTTCCCATATCTCTCTTAATAATTTTTCTTTAATGTTTCCCGCAGGTTTTGGAAAGTAGCTGCATGGAAGCACGTTGCCATCAACATCTATGAGACAAATAAGTTGCCCTGCGATACAGCCTTTTGCACCACCTGTCGAGAATTTCAGCGTCCTTCTCTCAAGTTTAACTCCCTCCTCTTTTGACTTTTGCAGGACTACCCTGTAGTAATGTGGAGCACACGTTGGCCGTACAAGTATATCTTTCTCATCTTTTTCCATCTGATAATGCCACTCGAGGATTTCTTCATAATCTTCCTTTGAAATCAACTCATTCATTATCTCCTCACCCCTACCTGTGGGAACTATCATGAACATATACCATGCAGATGCACCGAGCTCTTTTGCGAGTTTGTAAACTTTTTGAATTTCTTCCTGATTTCTCTTCGTAAAGGATGAATTAATGATGAATTCAATGCCATGCTTTTTAAAAAATCTTGCTGCACGTATACTTCCATCAAAAGCGCCTCTTTGACTTCTAAAATCATCATGGACATCTTCTGTTGAGCCATCAAGGCTCAGTGATACAATTTTTATTCCTGATGTTTTTATCTCATTGCAGATATCATCTGTCACAAGTGTCCCATTCGTTGCAAGGCACATCCTGAATCCTTTATCTCTGCCGTATTGTGCAATATCAAATATATCTTTTCTGAGAAGTGGCTCACCTCCTGAAAGAACCACGACAGGCTTTACATAACCTGCAATGTCATCAATAATCCTGAATGCCTCTTTAGTGGAGAAATCAGGATGGTCTTTTACTTCCAATTCGGATGAAGAGCGGCAGTGAATACACCGGAGATTGCACCTCCTCGTCATTTCCCATGCAATCCATTTAGGCACAAATTCCATTATATCTCCGCCTCTACCAGCTTTCCCTTATCTTCATGGACTTGAAGGGACAGAAATACCCGTTCTTTTATCGCATTAAGCATGGTCTGAAATGTTGATGAATCGAGTGCGGAAATTGCAACCGCACTGTACCGAAAGGCAAGATTCTGTGCCTCTTCATTAGTTAATTTGTCTATCTTGTTAAAAACGAGAAGCTTCTTTTTCTCAGATAGATGAAGGTCTTCGAGTATCTTCTCCACAGATTCTATCTGCTGCTCAAAACGGGGTGTTGATGCATCAACAAGATGGAGTAATAAATCTGCATCTTCCAGTTCCTCAAGTGTTGCCCTGAAAGCTGACATAAGGTCTTTAGGGAGATTTCTTATGAAACCAACAGTATCTGTGACAACAACATCCCTCTCTCGAGGAAACCTCAAACGTCTGCTCGCAGTGTCTAGGGTTGCAAACACTTTGTCCTCAACAAATACAGAGCTTTTTGTAAGAGCATTAAGAAGTGTTGATTTCCCTGCATTGGTATAACCAATAATTGAAACAATCGGAATATGTTGCTGCTGGCGTTTATGTCTCCTCTGCCGTCTTGCCTCGCTAAGGGATTTAAGTTCCTTTTCGAGAAGGTGTATCCTGTCACGCACCCGTCTTCTGTCTATCTCGAGTTTCATCTCTCCAGGTCCTCTTCCACCTATACCACCCATTAAACGGGACATGGCAGTTCCTTTCCCTGTGAGCCTTGGAAGTCTGTATTTGAGTTGTGCGAGTTCAACCTGCACCTTACCATCCCTGCTATGTGCGCGCCGGGCAAATATATCAAGGATAAGCTGTGTGCGGTCTATCACCTTGAGTTCAGTAGTCTCGGCTATTGCCTTTATCTGCGAAGGACTGAGGTCCTGATCAAATATCAGAAGTGTTGCACCCATATTCATGGCTTGAATCACAAGCTCTTTAAGCTTGCCTTCACCCATCAGATATTTCGGGTTAATTTCATTGAGCCTTTGTATAACGCTGTCAAGGACATGTACATTACTTGATCGGGCAAGCTCCTTCAGCTCTTCTATTGAGTCCTCTTGCTCATATTTTGGTCTTGTAGAAACACTTACCAATATCACCCTTTCCCGCATATCTCTCTGGTCAAAGGTGATCGCCCTTTCCATCTCTTCTTCAAGAGATTCTATAAAAGTATCAACATCCAGTTTAAGTGCGTAGAAATTATCCGGAGGTAAAACCTCTATTACTTTTTCCGAGCCCTTCGGCATGAGATGTGCTAAATAGATTATCCCTGGCAATCCATCTTTTGCACTTATTGCAGCAATCAGGTCAAACCTTAATAAGGCGAGGTCTGTAAAGTCATCCTTATTAAGAGGCTCTTCTTTCAGGTGGGTATGCACAAGTCTGAGTCCTCTTAATGCCCTTCTCCCTATAGGATACTCCTCAAGAGGGGGAACAATGATTCCCTTTGCATTTCCAACAATTACATGGGTAATTGCGCCGTCTCTATCAATGAGTACCCCTATCTGACGGCCTATTTCAGAAGAAAGTTCTGTAAGATATTTTGCGAGCTCAGGGGTAACGACCTCACGGTGTACCTTTCTCCGATAGATTCTCTCGAGTGAGTTAAGGTAGCTGGTTTTAAGCCCTGATAGATTTCCGTAAAGTACTGGTATTTATACCCCCTGATTGCTATATCATAGCATAATAAGGAGCTCTTTATAAAAATTATCTCTAAAAAAACCATCAGTGGAAAGACCCTGCAGCTTGTGCAAGGAGATCTTACAGAAAGAGATATAGATGCAATAGTAAATGCAGCTAATTCATACCTTCAGCATGGTGGTGGAGTCGCAGGGGCAATTGTAAGAAAAGGTGGACAGGTTATACAGGAAGAAAGCAACAAAATTGGCTTTGTCCCTGTAGGTGATGCTGCCATTACTGGAGCAGGCAAGCTTCCCTGTAAGTATGTAATCCATGCAGTCGGCCCGAGAATGGGTGAAGGAGATGAGGACAATAAGTTAAGGAATGCTGTTCTGAACAGTTTTCGACTTGCATCAGAAAAAGGGGTAAAGAGTATCTCTCTCCCTGCAATAAGCTCGGGTATATTTGGGTTTCCAAAGGATAGATACGCAGAAATATTGGTAAGAGAGGCATTACATTATATAAAAGAAACTCCAAAGAGCAGCTTTAAATTGATTGAATTTTATGTCTATGATGTCCTCACAATGGAATACTTTAAAAAGGAGTTTGATAAGATCAGTTAAAGGGGATTATCTCAAGATAATGAGGGTGTGAAAAAGATATTTACGGAGATTTTTTATTGTACTGAATACTTATTTCGTAAGAGATACTTGCATGGTCAGGAGTAAGGGTTTCGCTTTTTCCGTTGCACACAAGTTTTCCTTTTGCCGACTTCTTATGGCTTTTAATCATATTTTTAATTACTGACGACAGATCAAACCCACCGTTGCTGCAGCCTTTTATCATGCATTCCATAATAAAATAGGCATAATTCGTGGGGATAACATTCACAATACGTACCATAAGAACCGGATTTGCTCCTTTTTGATAGTATGTCATATGAATGACTATGCTTGAAACTTTAGGAAAGCGTTCTGAAACCAGCCCGGCAGCAACTCTTCGTTGTTTGTTCAGCTCTGCCATTTCTATATAATTTTGTCTGTGTGCCATTATTCACTTCACAATATAAAAAGTCCCCCTGCTTTGCAGGGGGACTTTTGCAGTCAATTAGAGCTTCACTACATTGATTGCCCTGGGACCTTTTGGGCCCTTTTCAGTTTCAAAGCTGACTGAATCACCCTCAGCAAGGGACTTAAATCCGTTGCCCTGGATGGAAGAATAGTGAACAAAAAAATCACTGCCGTCTTCGCCTGTGATAAAGCCAAAGCCCTTAGACTCATTGAACCACTTTACTGTTCCGTTAGCCATCTCTTTTACCTCCTTACTTATAAACTAAAATTTCAGATTGAACATACGCATAATAAAAAGGGCCGCAAAGCTAAAAGTCTTTGCGGCCCTCACAATAACAAAAACTTCTGAAACTTCAATAAAACATTACCATGCAGGAAAATAAAATGTCAATATTTATTTCTAAGGATTGAGCATTCTCCTTATTTTTTATGATATAATGTCAAAAAATTAAGGAGGTCACTTTGGCAAAACATGCTGGAGCATATCGAAGTGATAAACGAAGAAAAGAACTGTCCCGACTGAAAAAGCAAGAAGAAAAAAGACAGCGACGTTTGAGCAAAAAAGACAGTACCGAACAGGATAGTGAAATGACAGATTCAGAAGGCAAAGACAGGGAACAAGAAAATTAAATCGATATGAATTTGCTTTATAGTTTTATGATAAGTTTCAGTAATATCTAAAATTATTTTTGTACAGCTCAAAACTTTATACCATCTTAATCGGTAAAGGTTATTTTTGACAGATGAGGCATTCAATGTACTATATCCAGTATCTTTTTCTGTACCTCTTCAGGCGTCATGATAGAACCACCGGGTCTCCCATAAAATAAAACATCAGATCTTCCATTAACTGCCAGCCTAACATCCTCCACCATCTGCCCAGCATTCATTTCTATGGTAAGAAACCGCCTATCTTCTCCTGCAAGTATGGATAGTTCTTTTTCAGGGAATGGAAAGAGTGTAATTGGTCTGAAAAGGCCGATTTTCAATCCTTCATGTCTGAGCTTCCTTACAGAAGATAGTGCAATTCTTGCTGCAATTCCAAAGGCAACAACCAAAACCTCTGATTCCTCAGTAAAATAGCCCTCAAATTTCACTTCCTTATCTTTCATCTTTCTGTATTTCTTCTGGAGTAGGTTATTTTTCATCTCGAGTTCACCCTCTCCCATATAAAGGGACTTTATTACACGAGGTTCCCTGTCTTTACATCCATCGAGTACCCAGTCTTTTTCAGGAAGTTCTGGTCTTATATAAGGGGTTGGATAGAAAGGCTCCATCATCTGACCGAGAATACCATCTCCGAGTATCATCACAGGATTTCTATATTCCTCTGCCTTATCAAAGGCGAGCATTGTTAGATCCCATAATTCCTGGAGGTTGTAAGGTGCATAGACGAGTAACCTGTAGTCACCGTGTCCTCCACCCTTAACCGCCTGAAAATAATCTGCCTGACTGCCTGAGATATTTCCGAGGCCGGGTCCGCCTCTTTGTATATTCACTATCACCGCAGGGAGTTCCGAACCTGCGAGGTAGGATATACACTCCTGCTTCAGACTAATTCCGGGACTGCTTGATGAGGTCATTGCCCTCGCACCTGCTGCAGATGCACCATAAACAATATTTATTGCAGCAAGCTCACTTTCAGCCTGAATAAAGACACCCCCTACCTCTGGCATCCTCCTCGCCATATATTCAGGTATTTCATTCTGAGGAGTTATTGGATATCCTGCATAGAAGCGACAGCATGCCTGAATTGCAGCCTCTGCAATTGTTTCATTGCCTTTCATGAGAACTTTTTTATTCATGTTCGAAAATTATACCACAAAAATCTCAATC
>Ga0315284_10007088_pt1 | contig 15989 bp, 12 predicted proteins | sample YL17G09_16_MG_FD_203696 | JGI IMG/M metagenome (GOLD analysis project Ga0315284, IMG submission 203696) | Sediment microbial communities from Yellowstone Lake, YNP, Wyoming, USA - YL17G09_16 | ecosystem: Environmental > Aquatic > Freshwater > Lake > Sediment | place: USA: Wyoming | collected... | reverse complement strand
CTTTCAGGCGGATTCTCGCCCCGTGCGCCTGGCAGGCGTCTTCGATGACCAGGAGCTTGTGCTTCCGGGCAATGGCCATGATCTCGCCCATGTTGACGGGTTGGCCGTAGAGGTGGACGGGCAGGATGACCTTCGTCTTCGGGGTGATGGCGGCTTCGATCCTGGACGGGTCGATGTTCGCCGTGTCGTCTTCCACGTCTACGAAAACGGGTTTTCCGCCCGCGGCCCAGATCGCCGATGCCGTCGCGTAAAACGTGAATGCGGGGACGATCACTTCGTCCCCGGGCTTGAGCCCGACAGCGTGGAGCGCGAGTTCCAGGGCTCCCGTGCCGGAGTCGAGCCCGACCGCGTGAGCGGCGCCGCAGTAATGGGCGAACTCCTCCTCCAGCTTCTTCAAGTCTCCTCCCATGATGAAATCGGTGTTTACAACAACGTCACGGATGGCCTTGTCGATGTCCTCCTGGATCGTCTTGTACTGCCTCTTCAGATCAACCAATGCTATCATCAGGATCACCTCTCAAACTGATCGTTTTCCCGATACCATCATCAACAAATATATTTTCCGACAACATGTCTTTTCTGATCTAGTTTTTCTTTGTTGCCGCTTCCTTATCAATGAAATCTTTTCCCGTCATGGCTTTATAAATTTCCTTTGCCATGAACGCACAACCTTCCTCATTTAAATGAATCCCATCGAGGGAAAGTTTTTCTTTTCCGCTGAACGCCTTGTATAATTCAATGACTTCCACTTTTTTGACCTTACCCACCTTTTCAATGATCGGAATGATTTCATTCACGATTACGGAATCACTAACAGTATAAATTTTGCTGAATACCGGCACAGGATGACAAACAAAAACTTTGGGATGGGAGGGAAGATTTAAAAAAGCATCTACAAGATCGCCGTAATCCTTTTCAAATTCGTCTTTGTATCGCCAATTCTCCGGTTTGGAGTCGTTTGTTCCAAATTTGATGATGACGATATCCGGCTTATAGACAATCGCCCTTCGAAATTGTTTCATGTTCCAATAGGAACTCTTGCTTTTTCTAAGAGCGGTTCTTCCATTCACTCCGAAATTTTTAACTTCATATCCGTTGCCTAAGATCCGACCTAAAACTGCTGGATAAGAATCCTTTCTCCAATCTGCGAGTCCGGCACCGAAAGTGATACTATTGCCGACACAGGCAACTTTTATGGGCTGAACATTCTTTGATTCTTGGGCAAAAGAGATACATAGGAAAACGAAAATCAGAAAGAAAACAATATTTAATGATGGATCTCTCTTCCTTATCATGCCGGTATTGTATCGCCGGCCCGCGGCGATGTCAACGGCCCCCAAAAGCGGCGCCCGAAGACATGGGGAAGCGGAAGCTTATCGGCCGCGAAACTCAGCTTCCAGGTGTTCCGCGAGTTTTTCATGGGTATGCCGTAGGGAAATAGCTATTTCCCGGCGCCCCGCGGGTCAGGCAGTCGGGATATCGCAAACAAGATGGGGCAGAGGTAATAGACATACTCCAGAGCACAAACGTAGCGGAGATAGGGAAACGCCGATAAAACGACCAAGATTCCGTAGCCCAGGGCTGAAAATGTCATCAGGAATAGAAAAAACGTACCCAGATGGCGCCCTCGCGTGGCCACCAGGCGATAAAGTGCATAAAGGAAGGTTAGGAAAAAAAGCAGGGTCCAGAATATTTGACGGAACAGCGCATTGTGAACCTTCTGCCAGATGGTGTGGAGAGATTTCCAGATCGTCGGTGCGAGAATGACCCTGCCGTCTGCGGAAAGGGAAATGCGGCCGAACGATGGTGGATCATAGTATTCCTTAAGCATGAATTGAAGGAATTCCGGCGACAGCGTGGCCGCGTAGGAACGGGTATTGAACATGCGGTTGAAGGACGAGTCGGGAACGACAAAACCGGAAAAGTTTTTCCGCAGGGAACGCGACCAGGAAAAATCGTTGCCCAGGCGCTCGTAAAAATCGTCATCGGCGCCCCTGTTCGCGAAAAAATAGATCATGAACTTAGAGGTGAGATATTTCAGGGCGATCCGCGGATGACAGCGGATGGCGTAAATCCCCATCTTTTGCAAGAGAGGCCGCCACTTAAGGTAGAGGTTATAAGAGCCGGCAGGCTCGTATTTGAAGAAGGCCCGGATCACACGCATGCGGTTTTTTTCGTAGTATTTCCCCAACACGCGATTGATGGGTCCATATTCCCAAGACGAAGCGAGGATGTGAAGATCATTTTTTTCCACCGCCTGGCGGCAAGCGCGCACGGCCTCGTTCCCCGCCAATCCGAAAGAGGGGTGTTCTTCAAGAAATGTGGAGGTCAAGGAAATGAGGGAATACTCGCTGAAGGTGGATACCGCAAAGGAACCGATGGTCAGGCGGTTATAAATCCCCAAGGCCAACAGCAGGGAGGCCATAGGCAGAGCAAAGGCTGTCACAGCACTCCGACCGTAGTGGCCGGACAGGAGAAAAGCGATCACCAGCAAGGAGACGGGGACAAGGAATAATCCGGCCGGCCGGACGAGGATGGTTGCGGCCATGGCCAACGAAGCGGCGGCCAAGATCCATTTCCGCTTCAGCCCGAGTCCCAGGAGGAGCAACGCCAGCGAGAACAGGATCAGGTTGGCAAACAGGCTGTCCGTCAGCAAAGTGCAATCGAGGCGCACGTGGATGGAAGAAGAAGCGAAAACACCCAGAGCCAGGGCGGTCAACACGGGAATGAGACGGAAGCGCCCGTAAAAGCTGTGCACGGCGTAGATGAACAAAAGAGCGCAAAAAAGCGTTAACAGGTGCTGGACGGCCACCACGGTGAAGTTGCGATCAGAAAAGAAAAAGACGAGTTTTAAGAACAGCGGATAGCCGATGGTGCGAATGGATTGGCAGGGCAGAAAGCCTTTGGCCATCTGGTCGACGAGCATGTAGTAGCTGACACAGTCCCTGCGAAAAGCCACGACCGGATAGGCCAGGAAGAAAGGCAAACGGGGCAGGAGAAAAAAAAAGAGAAAAATCGCCCACGAACCAGCCAAGCTTGCTTGCCGACGCCAATATCCTATGACTGGCTTCTTTTCATACATCATTTTCAGATGGCTTGGAGTCTTTCGACAGACATGGATTATTTTCATGATATACACCACAGGTGGAGACCTTGTCAAATGTCGTAGGTGTCATAGGCAAGGATGGATCAGGCCCCGTGCTGAATTCCGTTTTCGAACTCGATTCTTGGGTTTAGGACCATGGTCATCATGCTGATGGCGCCCATGTCCTTGGTTTTCTAGGCGCGTATAAGCACCGTAGAAAGACGAGATAATCAAACCGAACAAACCGGTGTCATTTATGTCATGAACGATTTCGGAACTATTTTAGGACCAGTTCAGAATATTGACAACAACCGTCAATCCCGATATTATTCATAAGGGGAATTAATTGGATTCTCTCTAATGGGAACTCTATTAGAAGACAGCCATGCATCGGGAAGCGCGTCACGGCATCACGATAATCTGCACGAATCCGGTTGCTTGGCCGAGTCGAGCGCGGCACACGCCGCTGGACAGGCTCATGTCGTAGCGCCGCCGCCAGCAAGAGCCGCTGTCGGCTGGCGCAATAGGCTTGTGCGTCTTCGGACGCATGTCGGCGACGGGCGCTGGCTCGCGGTACTCGTTGGAGTGGTGCTCGCCATCGTCATCCTGGTGCCGCTCGCGACTCTGCCGCCGCGGTTGAGAGTGCGCGGTGACGCATATGACTACGTCAAGTTCTCGCTTCGAATGCAACAGACCCACGAGTGGTTGACACCACCCGGCAACCGCTCGATAGGCATGCCGCTGTTGCTTGTGGTCTTGCACATGCTGTTCGGGCCCCTCGCGCGAGTGACCGGTCGTCCATGGCTCGACTTCGTGCCGTACGCGCTGCTCACCTTACACGTCATTGCCTGTTGGATCGCCTGCCGCGCCCTGTCAGGATGGCGGCTTCTTGGTGCTCCAGTCGCCTGGCTCACGGTCCTCATCGCGCATCTTGGGCTCGTGAGTCATGCTTCCACCCCGCTTACCGACACACCCTCGACAGACTGCGTGTTGCTTGCGGTCGCGGCCACCGCAACCATGCTAGCGCGGCCGCCAGGGGAGCCTGTCCGCTGGCGCCGTTGGTCCGAGTGGCTGATCCCCTGTGGGCTCGGAGTCATTCTCTCGGCGTTGGTGCTACTTCGTCCCGTCGCAATGGTCGGCGCGACCATCAGCGTAGTGCTTCTTGGGTCATTGCTTGTTGTTCGTAGGCGCCCTGTCGCGCTCGCGGGGCTCATTCTCGGTCTCAGTCTCGTCCTGGGACCTGCGCTAAGCGCTGGGCACGATCGTTTCGGTACCCTGACCCTGCAGAATCCCAGAAGCGCGGCGGAAACCGCGGCCCGAATCGCACCGGCGGGTCTCGACAACGTCCGGACGTACTTCGTCGGGCGTGCATTGGGGGCGACCTTCGTCGCGGATCCGATTCTCACTGAGGGGGTCAGAGCCAAGTACATAAGGAACAGCGACAACTTTTTCGCTAATACAGTTGCATATGTGCTCCGCCACCCAAGCGCACTGGCGCTGCTCGTGATGCGTAAGTCCATCGCTCTTTGTGACCAGCGCCACCTCACCCCGTACACTGTCGCCCATACACCAAACCACATCGCATCCGTCGGGCGTGCCCTGGGGGCGCTTACCTGGGCGGGACTGGTTGTGCTCGCGGCGCGCCTGGGTGCCGGCCTCTTCTGGTGGGTCGTCACGCGGGCGGGCCGGCTCGCGCCGTTCCTGGCCCGCTGGACCGGTGTCGGCGCGACGTGGAGCTGTCCCGAGGCAGCCTGCGATGGAGACGAAGCAGTTCGGACGCTGGTCGTCGTGTCCCTGCCGCTTGCGTACTTTGCGACCTACTTTCTCACCACCGTCGAGTCGCGCTATGGGCTCTGCGCAGCGCCCTTTGGACTGCTGGCGCTGGGAGCGTGGCTGAACAAGCGCAGATCGAGCCGCGGTCTGCTACGACGCCTGCGCTGGGTCCTGCTCGGGCTTCTTATATCGGTTTTCTATGCCACCGTCTGGAGCTGGGACGGGCTCGACGTGATGCAGACGCGCATCACCGCCAGTAACCCCCAGCTTCACACGGTAACGCGTGGGAATGTCCATAGACGAAGTCCGCGAATAAAACCTTATAGAAGGGGAAGAAGGTTTACAAATAAAGCTCGGCGGAACGACGCTGGCGCTACTCAGAAAGTGCTCCGACATTGCCCCGAAATTGCTGTTGACAACCATTCCTAAAATCTCTATATTTCATCTAAATGATGCCAAGCCGTGACCCGCGAAGACTTCATCCAGGCACCCGCAAGCGACTGTCAAGACGGCATTGAGCGCCTGATGCTCTTCACAAGTACCGATTACATCACCTTTCTCCTCGGAGTGCTCCTGCTCTACTGGTTTCTGCCGTCGGTGCGTTGGCAGAACATCCTCCTCGTTGTGGCCAGCTACTTCTTCTACGGCTTCGTTCACCCGTGGTTCTGCCTGCTCCTTGTCGGCGAGACACTGGTGAACTATGGCGGTGCCCGCTTGATGGCGGCCATCCCGGCTCGCCGGAGACTCCTCCTCTGGGGCTGCCTGGCGGCCGACCTCGGAGTGCTCGCCGCCTTCAAATACTTCAATTTCTTTTTCGACAACTTTCGCGCACTTCTGTCAACAATGGGCATGCAGCTCCCGCCATTCGCCCACTCGATCCTCATCCCCGCAGGCATATCCTTCTACACCTTCCTCATGATGGGGTATGTCATCGATGCATACTGGGGGCGCGTCGAACCTTGCCGGAGCATCCTCGACTTCGCGCTTTTTGCCGCGTTCTTTCCTCAGACAGTCTGTGGCCCCATTGAGAGAGCCAACCATCTTCTCCCTCAAATACAAACGCGGAGACGGTGGAAGGGGAGCGTCGTGACCTCCGCCGCCCCTCTCCTCTTGATGGGGTTCCTCAAGAAGCTGGTCATCGCCGACAACGTCGGCGTCTGGGTTGACAAGATTTTCATGATGCGTCACCCGCCCCTGCCCTTCCTGCTCCTGGGCGCATTCGGCTTTGCCATACAGATCTACGCCGATTTCTCAGGGTATACCGACATCGCGCGGGGCACCGCGCGGCTATTCGGTTTCGAGCTCTTCGAGAACTTCCATTCGCCCTATCTGGCGGTATCGCCCTCCGATTTCTGGAGGCGATGGCATATTTCGCTTTCCACCTGGCTTCGGGACTACCTCTTTCTGCCTCTCTCCTACGCCGTCATGCGGCGGATCGATTCGGATCGTGTGCTCTTTCTCAAGACCGAATCGTTCGCCTATATCCTCGGAACGATGGGGACCATGTTTCTGGCGGGATTATGGCACGGTGCGGCCTGGAACTATGTTGCATGGGGCTCATATTACGGCCTGCTCATGGTCCTGTATCATCTGTGCGGTGTCAAGGGAAACTGGAAACCGCGAAGACTCCGCGCCGTTTCCGCATGGGCGATCATGTTCCTCCTGACTCTCGCCGGGTGGGCTCTCTTTCGATCGCCGAGTCTGCACTGGCTTGCGTCGGTCTTTCATGCGCCTCGGTGGGGGACTGCCGGCCCCCAGATCGCCGCGTTCGTCATGATGCTCGGCGTGATCTTGTTCTACTGTTCCCCGCTGTTCATCCGGAGGGCTCTCGACCGCTGGCTGCCCGGCAGCTCCGTCGCGTGGGCTGCGTTCTACGCATCCGTCGTCATCATCATCGCCGTGTTCCACCACGGGCAGGCACAGGACTTTATTTATCTGCAGTTCTAACATGACAGCCTCGAAGACAAGGACCAGCGTCGCCGCCATCGTTTTTGCGGCGATCGTCGGGGGATCCTTTCTCATCGAGCCCCGGGAGGATCCGAAAGGGACCGAGATCCGGCAAGAGATCGAGAAGATCGAGAAGGCTCGTCCCGGCTTGATCTGTGTGGGCAATTCTTATCTCGCCGCGGCCGTCAGCCCAACGGAGCTCTCTCGACTCACCGGGCTGAGAGTTCACTTCTTGCTTCGGGGCGGCGCACAGTCGGCGTGCTACTATCTGTTCATGAAGAACGTGATCGGGGCCGCTCCCCACAAGCCGAGGTTCGTTCTCATCTACTTCCAGGATAATTTCCTGACGGTGCCGACATTCCGGATCGACGGCAACAACCGGGCGTCGAAGATCATTCCGTTTTCTCAATCCGCGGAACCGCTTCTCGAGAAGCTGGCCTACAAGGAGAAAAGAGGATTCCTTCTTTACGGATTGGAGCGCCTCTGGCCGGCCTTCAGGCTGCGCGACGAGGTGCGCTCCGACGTGCAGGGGCAGGTCGAGGCCTTCTTCCTGCGGTTCCTCTCCGGCCCCGAGTCGAGAACACCAACGAGGGTGCTCAATCAAGTTTTCTCCGAAAATGCGCTAAATCCGGAGCTTTTTGGAGAACGGCAGTTGATGGAGGAAGATCTCTCTCTTCAGTCGAGGGACTCGTTAGAGTTCTCGAAATGGATTGATCGCTCGTTCCTGCCGCCCATCATTCAGATAGCGCGGGAAAACGGAATCAAGCTCGTCCTCGTCCGCATGAAACGGCGAAGTCAGGCGATGGGCGAGGCGGAGTCAGAGTCCTTGCTGGCGTACGTCAATGATTTGCGCGAATACCTTGCGCGGGAGCAGGTTACGTTCATCGATTTCTCCCACGACCCGCGCATCCGCATCGAGCACTATGGGGGCGGCGATCATCTGGCTTCCGAAAAACTCTTCACTCCAATGCTCGCCGAGGCCATCCGGCCTGATCTCTGAACTCGTGATGACGGCCATGCCGGAACTCTATCGCCGGCCGTTCGGCTATGTCGATAGCCCCAAAAAGCGGCGCCTGAAAAGCATGTTGGAGCAAAAGACCTCTCGCAACGAATAAAAGACGATAAACTTTCCTTTTCAGTGAAAATAAGATGATCAAAAATAGTCCGCGTTCTCGTCGGCCGCCATCAGGGAGACCCCGGCAAAGACAGGAGACGGCGGCGGCTTATCCGCCACAAACGTCAGCTTCAGATGGGCAATAATCCGATTCACAAAGGCATGCTCCGTGATGAAAGCGACGTCCTTCACCGAGCTCCCGCACTTGGATCGGCGGCGATCGTCGTTGTGAAAGGCCGGATGACGTGAGTTTGGTCGTAGGAGCGTTCTTTTTTCTGGTTTAGGGCGAATTCTCAATCATGTTTTTCAAAATCCGCGATTCCGCTCCAGGTCCTGAAGTTCAGCCCCTGGTCGCAACAGGAAGGCAGACTCGGATCACCGTTCGCGGCTTCACGAATAAGACACCTGTCGCCGGCGCAATCGCAGCCTTTGGATAGATGGACATGAACAAACGCGAGGCCTTCGTCCCGGCCGATCGTTTGAGCCTGGAACAACGTCTTCGCGGGCGTTTTACAGGTACCGAGGAGGTGAGAGGGAAAATAGCGGGTCAGGTGCCAAGGCGTCTCCGGGCTCAGCGACTCGCGAATCCATCCGGATATCCGGCGGAACGCGTCCTCGGAGTCATTGACGCCTGGAATAATGTTTGTCCGGACTTCGACGTGACAGCCGTCGTCCTTGAATCGCCGGATGCAACGCCTGATTTTCGCGGCCACATCTATGATGCCTTGGGTACCGCAATATCGGAGATAGAAATTATCGTCAAAACTTTTAATGTCCGCCGCCACGGCGTCGATCCAAGGGGCGAGTCGGTCGATAGAGGAGCAAGTTAAAGTGCTGTTCGTGACGAAAACGTTGATGAGGCCGGCAGCTCGGGCCTGGCGGGCCGTCTCCTCGACGAATTCGATTTGGATGGCGGGTTCGTTATATGTGTAGCAGATTCCCCGGCATCCGCGCGCCCGCGCCGTCCGAATTATGACGCCGGGATCGAGGTTGATGATTTTGATCCCCTCCCCCGTCGCCGTCCAGGATAGACGGGCGTTCTGGCACCCCAAGCATCGGAAATTGCAGCCCCAAGAACCGATCGAAAGGACGGGAAGATCGGGACCGAGATGAATAATGGGTTTCTCGAACAAACGGTCGATCATCCAAGCCGCGACGATATCGGGCTGACGAAGGCGGCCGTCGGCGTCGCGGCGTCCGCAGAAGCTTTCGCCCCGGCGGCATTCCCGGATACAGATAGGGCATCGCCCATCGACGCTCGATTTCGTCCCTTCGATCATCGCCATTCTCTCAGAGCGTGATGATGTGATCGACCTCCCTCTCTCCCGCCAGACGGAAAAGGTCGGGGAAACAGCCTTCGATAACGCCCGGATAGAGGCACCCCGATATCCCTCTCTGGACGCAACAGAAATCGCAGCAGGCCAAGAAAAATCCATGTTTTGTCGCCAATACGGACAGCTTTTCCCCAATGGGGTGCTCGGGCAGGCAGAGATGAACGTTGTCGGCGAAGAAGAATAAGCCGACGACATTGGCCCCATGGGATTCGGTCTGGATTTGGGGAATGATCATCTTGTCAAGGATCATCGCCGCATGGGATGACATGAACAGATAGACGACATTCATGCTCTTCCTCCCGTCTCCCACATTTTTTCCCAGCTCGGCCTGATATCTTCATACGGAACGGGCACTTGGTGACCTCGGCTGTATCGCGCCCGCATCTCAGGCGCCAGCAGAACGGCGGGGCAACCCCCGCGGAAAGGCTGCGGCGCGGCGCGCCGCATCTTCTCGAAAACGGCCGCCACGTCTTCCCTCATGATGTTGCCGAACGAGACCGGCAGGAATACACACGGTTCCACATGACCCAGGCTGTCAATATAGAACAGAGAATGCCCGGCCAGCCGGCAGCCCATCCGCTCCGGCGTTTCCAAATAGGATTCATAAAAAACGGATGGATAATCCCGGTAGGCCGGATCCCACGCCGTACGTTCGTAGAAGGCGGCGCATCGGGCTCGGTCGCCGACGTCGAAAAGCCGGTCCGGATCCTCGTCGAAATAACCGCCGCACGGCTTGGGCTCAAGGAGCCTGACCAAGCCCACCCCTTCGCTCTTAAGCCGCTCATAGAATCGCTCCAGCTCTCCCGGAGCCGACAACTCTTTCGTCAGACAAACATTGACATAAGCAAAGATGCCCGCGTCCTGAAAAAACCGGATGGCTTGGAGCGCCGTCTCGAACGCTCCCGTTTTCCCGCGAAGGGCATCATGACGAGCGGGCACTCCATCGTCCAGTCCCACGCCCGCCGCGACCAGCCCGGCCGCACGAAGGGCTTTGGCGCGTTCGGGCGTGAGGCCGAACCCAGAGGTATGGAGATGGAAGTCGGACTTCGAAGCGTCGGCGGAACGAAGAAGAGAAAGAACATCGTCGAACCGGTCCAATGGTTCTCCACCCGAAAGGGTGATCACGCCGATGCCGAGCTTCTGGAGACCGGCGATGACCTCTCGCCATTTCTCCACCGGTACGACCTCCTCAGCGCCGATGTTCAGCCGCTCGTAACAATGGAGGCAGCCATAGGAGCAACGGCGGGTGATCGCCAAAACGGCCGAATCAATATATTGTTTTCGAGGCGTCCCGGCCGCCGCCAAATTTAAAGCGCCGCCCGCCACCGCCCGATCGAAAGCCGCCGACGGCCAATGCGGCATCGAGAGTCCGAAGAAGACGCGACCGTCGAACCGAACAGGCTTGCAAAGGCCGAGCTTCCTCAGGTCGCGGACCGTTCTCCGGAAACCGTCGCGGCCGCCGAAGATAAAAAGCGGATACCTTCGCTTCCTTACGGCGCAGCCAAAAAGGTAAGCGGCGAACGCCCGCCGGAAGCGTCGGGCCCGGATTCCAGATAAGACTTCGGCTCGAGGCATCTTCCTTCTCTGTCGCTCATTTCTTAAGCTGGGCGAGGGTTTCGGCCTGCCACTTAAGGAATTCACGGAATGAATATTGAACCGCGAACCCAGGCTCCGCAAGAAAACGCGTCAGGATGTCCATGCGGCAAGGTCCCGCCGCCAGGAGATGAATGTCGTAATAGCCGCTCGCCTTCAGGATGACCGTCCGCTCCAGTCCTCCGACGCGCGGCGGAGCTGGATAGGCGATCTTCGCCCAATCCCCGGTGTTGGGCATGACGAAATATCGGCCGTCGGTCGCGGCAAGGTCCTGCCGGAAATCGCGTCCCATATCATCGACGGCCCGGATGGCTTCGATTTCCTGCGTCTGGATCGGGAGGTCGGGCGTGTAATCCACGGCCAGATGATTGATCATCCAGAACGCGGCCGGAGGGAAAAGTTTGATTCTCAGGATATCGCCCGGGACGTCGGCGAGGTCAATGACATAGACCCGGTCTTCGGAAACGAACGGCCCGCCGCCGACGACCTGGCCTTTCTTCACCCAGCCGGAAGGCGTCTCGACCCAGATCTGCAAACGGTAGAGCTCTTCCCGATCGTTAAACGCCTGGCGCATCTCCCGAGCAGGGCCTGAGGAACGCAAAGCCTCATAGGTTTTCGAGACGTCGGCGCCGTAGAGCTCAAGGAAACGCTTGACCATTTGGGACGCCCAGAGGGTGTTGCAACCGTTGAACAAGAGCTTGGCCGTCCGAGCGACGGCGGGCTTGGGAAATTCAAAGAGAAGCTCGTCCCGGAGGTCTTCCTTCCGGTCGGGATTCTTCTCATCGGTTTTCGTGATCCAGAAGATCTCGTCGTTCCGGACGACCCGTGGCAGGATATCGCGGCCCCGGCCGTCTACGGCCCGGATGGGAGGGCGCGGATCGGAGAGAGTGCGGACGCGGCCGTCCTCCTCGGCGACGGCCTTGGTGCCGGCGGGATGGTCCACCACGAGAAGCTTCAGCTCGTCCGTGTACTGCGTCTCATCCACTTCGTTGGTGATTTTAATCCGATACTCGCCGCCGACTTCCTTGAGGTATTGCAGCCCACACCACTCCGTCCTTTTAACGCCCTCGGAGGTCGCCCCCCCATAGGGCTCCGCGTCGAAGACGTACGTTGTCCCATCGTAGGAGTAGATAAAGGGGCAGGACTCCTTCATAAGCATCGCGATCAGGAAAACGCCCCCAACGACCCCGGCGATGCCCCCGATCGTGACGAGAAACGTGGCCGCCGAATCGACCTTCCGAATATAGACAAGCTCGACCTCGGCCAAGGGGATGATCCTGTCGTAAGCGAATCCCTCGACCATCCAGAGGTCGTTCTTCTTTTTTAGAGACTGGACCTGATAGGCTTTTCCGTCCTTCGTCAGGATGTCCCGGACCTCTTCCCGTGCGTCCGAAATGGCGCTTCGGACATCCTCGCTGCGGATCGTGACTCGCGAAAGCGGAGCCGATTGAGTAAACGCCACGACGAAATCTTTGATAACCCGACCGAAGCGAGGCTTGACGAATCGGATCTCCTCCCCGGACTTAAGGAAGACGCCCGCGATCTGCGCTTTAACCGTCTGCGCCTCCCCCAGATCGGCCAATGGATATTTTTTAGTCGTATAGATCGTGCACGACCATTCAAAAAAGAGAAAAACCGCAAGCGTGACCAAGGCGACGATTTTTGTCCTCATAATTTCCCTCCCTGTACTGATATTCGTTTTATAGCACCAAAGCGAAATCATGTCAATTCGCCTCCGGCCTAAGCTTAGAAACGTATTCCCATGACCCAACCGGCGCAGCCGCTGCCTAACCGGAACGACCGGGCCGGGATTCCCAGCAATGGCCGTTCAGGCATCTCAACCGCGCCCGGGGCGAGCATAGACTCGGCCATGACTCCTAAGGAGAGGAATTCGTCCACATCGTAGGTCAGGGTCGTATAGACCAATCCGGAGGCCCGAATCCCGGAATCCGACCAGGACTCTTGGGCCGTAAGGGACGGCCCATAATCCTGATGCAACCGGGAAAAATCCCAGATTCCGAGCCGATAATGGAGCAAGCCGGCACCGCCTCCTGCTTCCCATCGGAGACGCGCGCCGAGGCGGCCGGCCAAGAGCTCGTACCCGGCCGTCACGAAATATCCGGTCGAAGAAAACGTCTGGGCGATCCCCCGGTATCGATCATAGGTGTAATCCATGCCCGCGAATGCCGGCTGACCCGCAAAACACACGGTCACCCCGACGCGCAGCCGACGGGAAAGGGATAAACTCGCCCGGAGACTTCGAAGCATATTCACGCCGCCGCTGTCTTCCCAGTATCGGAAGCTGCCCGTCGGGTCAGAATAGAAACCGTATAAAGAAAATCCCATTCCCCCTACCGAGGCTTTCGCCTTGTCCATATCCATGCCGAAGACGCTTCCCCCCTGCAGAGACAGAGCAAATCGCCTCGGCCTTGAATCGCCTTTGATGAACGCAACAAGACGAGACCAAGTTTTTACTTCGTCTTCGTTCGAACCCGAAAACATAAACGCCGCCTTGTCGGAACCAAGGAGCGGCCTCGCTAAAATCCCCAGCGCCGCTCCGGTCAAAGGAATAACGAGGTGGAAGAGGTTGAAATCCTCTCCCGTTCCGAGATAGGCCGTCGGCTGATTCTCACCCTTGCCGTTCATCGTCAACCAGCCGTAAGAAGCGGCCAGGGCGCCAATCAATCCTAGGTTCGTTTTCGCGACTTGCGCTTCGATGACCGTCCGTGAGATCTGGCGGCGGGGAATGCGCTCCTCCCGATCTCCACGGCGGAGGACCAGCGAATCGCCCTCGACGCCGATGAGACGGCCCGAGACGAGGCTTCCGTCTCGAAGGTTAATGATGACCAGGTTCAAGAGCCGGCCTTTCGCCGCCAGGAACCTGGACTCCTGGCCGCGAACTCCGGGAGTCAAAGAGGCCAGGATCAGGACCATCGAACCCACGATTCTCAGGGATGCCATGTTCTCCTCCTCAGGGACGCCGATCCGTCGCGGCGTCGCTTTCAATTAAAATATTACCCAGAACGGGGCGGAAGTTGTTAAGAATCCGTTAATTAATTGTCAAGAAACGAAGGTCCGCCTTGCATTCGGCCCCCGAAAACGCTATAAACACGGTGAAGGGGAGATGGCTATAGAGGAATTGCCCAACAAGCCGACAAGCCGGCGACCGCATCGGACGCTCAATGCCGCCGCGAGGCTCGCTGCCGGCTCGTTCCCCTTGGCCGCGGTCGACCGCATCCTCGGGTCCCGACGGATGCCCCCGGAAAAAGCCGTCCATATCCTAGCCCGCATCGATCCCAGCGTCTTCGAACGCCTCAGCGAACGCAAAGCGCTCGATGTCTTCCACCGGGCTTACCGCCTTGTCCCTGCTTATCGGGCTTTTCTCCTCGCCCATGGAGTGAAGGAGGAGAACGTCCGCGACGGAACAAATTTTTCCGACTTCGTTCCCGCCACGAATAAAGAGAACTATATCCGGACTTATCCTCTGGCCGCACGGTGCGTCGGCGGGACGATTCCCGCCGACGGCCTCATCGAGGAAAGCTCCGGGACCTCCGGCACTCCGACGAACTGGATCCGGAGCCTCGACGAGGACCTGGCCCACGCCCCCCTGAGGCGTGCCATCATGGCCTATATGTACAGGCTCGGTTGCGGCGATCCCGTGATCCTTCTTAACGGATTCACGCTTGGCGCTTGGGCCGGCGGTCAGAGCTTCGACCGTGCCCTTCGCGGCTTCGGCCTTCTTAAGAACATAGGGACGGATGCCCCAAAAATCCTGCGGACAATGAAAGACATGGGACTCGGATTCCGTTATCTCCTCAGCGGTTACCCGCCGTTTTTGAAAGAACTGATCGACCTCGGAGAGCGCGAATCGGGATTCAACTGGAGGGAATACGCCGTTGACATCATGGCCGGCGGCGAGGGATTCACCGAAGCCTGGAGGGAATACATCTCCTCGCGCCTCAGGCCGGGCGCCCGGATCTATTCGGTTTACGGCGCGATTGATATCGATGCCGGCATCGCCATGGAGAATGACGTCTGCGTCGCAATTCGAAAACTCCTCGAAGGGAATACCGGCCTCCGCGCTTCACTCCTGGGAAGCGATCGCAAGCCCTGCTTCCTGGGGCAGTTTTCTCCGGTGAAGTTCCACGTGACATCCCGCCCGAACGCCGACGGGGTTCGGGAACTCCACGTCACCGGGCTCAACAGGTCCGCCGTCTCCCCGACGATCATGTACGACATCGGCGACGAGGGCGACATGATCCCCTTCCTCCGGATGATGTTCGTCTTGAGGGACCACCGCTACGATCTCCGGCGTCTCGTTCTGCCCGAAGCCGGACAACCCGTCGTCGGATTTCCGTTTCTGTATCTTTTCGGCCGGAGCGACGGAACGGTTTCGATCAACGGGGCGAATATTTACGCCGCGGACGTCGCGGCGGCGATTCAGGACGACCCTGCGCTCGCCGCCGCTATCACGTCATTCCAGCTTTCGGTCGATATCGACGCACATTCCGACCTCCGACTCAACGTCGCCCTGGAGCTCGGCGAAGGCGTGGCGTCGGGCGAAGCGCTCCGGGAAAAGGCCCGGCGCGTGATCCTCGAAAATATCCTTCGATCAGCCGAATGCTTCCGCCGCGCCTACGAGGCCGATCCGGTCGCGACGGCGCCGGCCTTCTCCTTCCACTCTCACGGCACAGGCGTGTTCAGGGACGCCCGCCGCGCACCGAAGCATCGCTATCTTAGAAAAGACTAAGCCGGAATTCATCCGGACTCCCCCTCTCTGCAGGGATAGGCGTTTCCTTTTCTGGGACGAGGCGAATTCCCTCTCCGGTTAACGAATCCCCCCTCCTAACCATGCCGGAATTGCATCGGAGGCTGAGCGGCGATGTTAACAATTGAGATAAGCGGCTAAACCACAGCCCCCAAAAGATTACAACGTCTAGGGCCGGGAAGAGTGCTCCAATCACCCTTAAAGCAAGGGGTCGGCGCTGAGATCAGCCCCTCCCTTGCCTCATCCACCACGCCCGTGTTGATGAAAAACACTTTGCCCGGTCCTCCAGATCAGTTTCTGCCAGCTATGTGCCACCAAGGGGGTCAAACCAGGCCTAAAATGAGCAAAAAGCAGGGCAGAGCACGGCTTGGGGAG
>Ga0315284_10007087_pt1 | contig 15989 bp, 13 predicted proteins | sample YL17G09_16_MG_FD_203696 | JGI IMG/M metagenome (GOLD analysis project Ga0315284, IMG submission 203696) | Sediment microbial communities from Yellowstone Lake, YNP, Wyoming, USA - YL17G09_16 | ecosystem: Environmental > Aquatic > Freshwater > Lake > Sediment | place: USA: Wyoming | collected... | reverse complement strand
GTTCGGCCCATTTTCATCGAAACTGATAACGAAATCCTTGTCATAACCGTGTACACCTACTATTTCGACTAAAGGAGACAACATGAGAATCACGTATGATGCCGAGGTTGACGTGCTGTATATCCGCTTTCGTGAAACGACCGTGACAACTCAGCACCTCACCGACGAGATTGCGGCGGACTATGACAGCGAAGGGCACCTGGCCGGAATCGAAATTCTGGACGCCAAGACCATCATGGGGGATGGGGCGGCCTTTAAAAAAATTATCCTCGAAGACGTGGCTTTGAGCGGGGCGTAGAGGAGTTCATGGGTATATCGTAGTCTGAATCGCTTATTCGCGCTGATGAAGCTGATTTCGCAGATTATTTTGTTGTCTGAATCACGGATTCAACAGATTAAACGGATGAAACGGATTACATGTAAGATGCCAATTAATCTGTTAAATCTGTTGAATCCGTTTAATCGGCGATTCTGACAAAATACTCTCTGAACCACAGTCAGCCCCGGCTGATCCGCCGAGGCGGAATTCCCGCAGATTTAGCAGATTTCGCAGATTTTCTTCGACCCCGAAAGGGGTCGAATGTGAAAAGTCCCGAAGGGACCCTTTAGCGGCCGGCGGTCTTACACCGCCGGAGAATAAACGTCACCACACGATTGGACGACCCTGAAAGGGTCGAACTTTAAGGTAGAGCGGCATCTTGCTGCCGCTGCCAAAAGGAGGCAAAATGGCCGGTTTTGATTTTGTTTGTCCGAAGAGCTATCCATGGCAATGTGACCTTTTCCAGACCGAGGTAGATTACTTACGGGCAAAAGAGGGCTTTAAGAATGGATTCTTGATGTATCAATTTCGCGAACAAGATCCCTATCTGGTGGATACAATCAAGAGCTACTTTAGTGGTGGAAGAAATTGCCAAATTTGGGAGGCGAAAACCGAACCGGGATCAGGGATAAAGATCTGCAAAATATGCAAATATGCCACAGCGAGTAATTTCGGCATTGGCGTTCTAAGTCCAGAAAATTTGAATGTGCATCTCGAGATCGGCTTAATGTGGGGACAGGGTAAACCAATTCTATTTATTGCCAATCCTATGAAATTGGGCAAAAAACTGAGCGAAGTAGCTTTTGATGTATCCGACTTTGTTGCCATAGAATATTCAAGCCAGAAGCAATTGGACGAAGGGCTCAAGAGAGAGGGGCCAGCTTTTTTGGAAAAAGTCCGCGTCATGGGGCTTTATCAGCAGAGTCTTGTTGAATCAGTCAGAGAAAGGCTAAAAAGGCTGAAGAAAACGGACCCAGCCAATATCGAGTTCTTGAAAATGTTGCTGATGATCGCCAGAGAGGATTTTGGGAGCAGATTTCTTGGTATTTACATCAGAATAATATGTGGAGACAAGCACCCCTTTAACGACAGCCTTCATCGCCGAATGGAAGCAATGGCTGCGTACGGTTTTCTCGAAATTGAAAAGGTGGTTCCCATTATTTATGAGCATGAAAGATATCATTTCACCAAGGAACTTCTGCCGAGTCTACGCCAAGAGGCTTTCAAGGAAATCGAATGAAGGCTGCCACAAGCTGCCGCTCTACCCGAATAATCAGCGCAATCTGCGTAATTCCGCCTCGGCGGATCAGCCGGGGCTGACTGCGGTTCAGAAAAATAACGGGTTGGGATAAACCCGCCCCCTACGCGATGGATTCCGGATAGGGCTGAAGCCCTTCCGGAATGACACATGCATGGATTTCTTCTTCTGAATTCTGAATTCTAACGATATGCCCGACAAATCTCAACAGATCATCCAGCGGATGGTCAAGAAGATCGCCCGGAAATTTGATCCCGACAAGATCATCCTGTTCGGCTCCTACGCCCGCGGCGAGATAACGCGCGACAGCGACATTGATCTGCTGGTGATCATGCCGTTTGAAGGATCCAACCTCATCAAAATGGCCGAAATCTATCGGACGGTCGGCGTGGTCGGCATCCCGAAGGACATTTTGGTGTACACGCCCGAGCAAGTGAAGAAATATGGGCAGGTGGCAGGCATGGTCTTAAAGGCAGCTCTCCGAGAGGGGAAAATACTCTATGAGCGCAAATCCTAAATTGGACATCGTCAGAGAATGGATCAAGCTGGCTCGCGCGGATCTCGCCAACACCGAAAACACTTTTCGTCTCGAGCTCGATCCAACCTATACAACCATCTGTTTCCACGCCCAGCAGTGCATCGAGAAAATGATCAAAGCGGTTTTGGTCTATCATGACGTGGATTTTCCGAAATCCCATGATCTGTCTGAGCTTATAGCTTTGTTGAAGCCCCGATTCAATCTATCTCGAGCCCTGCCACATCCTGAGGAATTAACGCCTTATGCAGTCAGGACGCGCTATCCCGGTGCCTGGAGCGAGATCACCCGGGAACAAGTGGAAGCGGCGCTGGATGCGGCATTTAAGGTGCAGCGCAGGGTAGATGATTACTTCAAGAAAAAGAAGGTGAAGATTTAATACAAAGCTCTTATGGAACTGATGGAAAAAATCGTCTCGCTGGCCAAGCGGCGGGGCTTCGTATTTCCGTCGTCGGAGATCTACGGCGGGCTGAATTCGTGCTGGGACTATGGCCCCTTCGGCGTGGAGCTGAAGCGGAACATCCAGGAATTCTGGTGGAAGGAGATGACCTTCCGCGAGGATATCGTGGGGCTGGACGCTTCAATCCTCATGCACCCCAAGGTGTGGGAAGCGTCCGGCCACGTCGAGAGCTTCACCGATCCCTTGGTGGATTGCCGGCAGTGCAAGGCGCGCTTCCGGGAAGACGAAATCCCTCCCGCGAAGTGGGAAAAACGCCAGTGCCCCAACTGCGGCACGGCCGGGTCGCTGACCGATTCGCGCAAATTCAATTTGATGTTCAGGACCTTCATGGGGCCCTTGGAAGAGGCAGCGTCCACAATCTATTTGCGGCCCGAGACGGCGCAGGGGATTTACGTCAATTACCTGAACGTGCAGGCCACGGCGCGCACCAAGGTGCCGTTCGGGATCGCGCAGGTGGGCAAGGCCTTCCGCAACGAGATCACGCCGGGGAATTTCATCTTCCGCACGCGCGAATTCGAGCAGATGGAGATGCAGTTCTTTGTCAAGCCGGGATCGGATGAGGAGTGGTTCGAGTACTGGAAGAATCAGAGGATGGAATTCTACTATAAGCTCGGCATCCGCCGCGAAAAGCTGCGTTTCAAGCAGCACGGCCCGGACGAGCTGGCTCACTACGCCAAAGCCGCCTGGGACATACAGTACGAGTTCCCCTTCGGCTGGCAGGAACTGGAGGGCGTCCACAACCGCACCGATTTCGATCTGCGCCGACATCAGGAATATTCGGGCAAATCGCTGCTCTATTTCGATGACGAATCGAAAGAAAAATACCTGCCCTTCATTATCGAAACGTCGGCGGGGCTGAATCGCACCATGCTGACGGTGCTGATAGATGCCTACTGGGAGGACACCGAGCATGAGCGTGTAGTGCTGCGACTGCACCCGCGGCTGGCTCCGGTGAAGGCGGTCATCTGCCCGCTGGTGAAGAAAGATGGTCTGCCGGACGTGGCCGAGAAGATCGAAACCGATCTGCGAAAGCACTTCCCGGTAATCTACGACCAGCAGGGCTCTATCGGCAAGCGGTATTACCGGCAGGATGAGGCGGGGACGCCTTACGGCATCACGGTGGATCACCAGACGCTGGAGGATCAGACGGTGACGCTGCGGGATCGGGATAGCTTAGAACAGGTGCGGCTGAAGATTCCAGCGCTGGCGGAGGAGATTGAAAAGAGGTTGAAAGAGGCGTAGGTGTCTGAATCACCGATTAAACAGATTAAACGGATTACGCAGATTAAAAGGGGCGGCCCTGCGGCCGCCCCTTTATCTTTTGCTGATCGCTGACTGCTGAGCGCTGATAGCTATTTGAGCAACACCATCTTGCCCGAGGCGGTGAAAACTCCTGCGGTCAGGCGGTAGATGTATACACCCGAAGCCAGATTTGATCCGTCGAAGGTTGCCTCGTGAGAACCCGCATCGCGCCAGCCGTCCACCAGCGTCTCCACCAAGCGTCCAACAGTATCGTAAATCCGTAAACTAACGTGGCTCGGAACTCGCAACTCGAAGCTCGCAACTGTTATGGGATTGAAAGGATTGGGCCTCACGGATAGCGCTAGTTCTCCAGGCTGCGCGGGCGCATCATGAACGGTCTCTAAATCAAGAGGCTCGCCGGTGTTTTGCCACGATCCCACCAGCAGGCCGTCGCCCGTGGTGAGTTTCGTGAAATTGAGGGAATCGCCGGCCCAGATGGTATTGGGATAATCACCGGCGTAGAGGGCGTAAATGTAATCCCCGGGCGGCGCCACGGCCGGAACCGACTGCGTCCGAACACGCCCCAACGTGAAGTTTGCGGGCAGATTCAAGGTTATCGGACCCAGCGCCGGGCCCCAGATACTCCCATTCGGCAGGGTGATCATGATCCAGGCGTCCAGAGGCAGGGGACTGGAGGCCAGATTCTGCAGCGCCACATTGAAATTGAAGCTGCCGCCATGAGCCGGGATCTGGATGGGCGGGCTTATCGCCGTCAAAGTGACGCTCAGGGGCGCCGGGCCGACGTCAATCAGCGAGGGTCCGCTGGTGCCGTAGGTTTCCTGGTCATCCCAGGCGCGGACGTAATATTCCAGATTGAGCGTCGGATTCAGAACTGCGGCGGGAATCGTGCCGGCCCAGGCATTGCCCACCGTGTGGACCATGGGCAATTCATCCCAGAAAATCTCGCTGGTGTTCTGAATGTAGAGCTTCACGCGATCCACATTCAGAGTCACATCCTGAACCATGCAGGTGATCTGAATCGGCACACCTACCGGCCACACAGGAATCGGATCATGCGTGATCTGCGGCTTTTCGTTCGGCAGCACGGCGATCTGATAGGGATAGAGCGACGGGAACATCGCCGGTGAGCTGGTCGCCTGGTTGTAACTATCGTTGGCCAGGATGTAGAATTCGATCCCGGGCAAGGTGACATATCCGGGCTGGAAGGTGTAGGCGTAAAGGCTGTCCGTGACTCTGGCCATGACGCCATAATTAAAGCTGGTGCTGCCGATAGGACGGTGGCGGATGAGGGTGCTGGTCAGAATGTCGTTATCTGTGATCCAAGCGGTTACCGTAATCGCTTGATTGGCCGGTTGGGCCTGGGCCAGCAGAGTATCCACCGTATGCGGCGTCAAGGTGATCTGGGGCGCAAAATTGCTGACGAAGGGCGCCGGATAGGAGATAGTGTCGCTGTCCGAGGAGCCCAAGGCCGTCACCGTGACGGCGATATGGCGCGGCAGGCCGTTGGGATCGGGATCGGGTGTATAATAAGCGGCCTCATATTGGTTTTCATAGGCATTTTGAATCTGCTGATAATACCACCAGAGGGAGTCAACAGTAGTTTGTACATATCCGCCCCGCGTAGCGTTGGCAATCTGAATTAGCGGAGCCGCAACGACTCCTCCGATACCGATGGAATAGACCGGCGCTCCAGCGGCCTGCGCCAGCGTTGTCGTGCTTGCTTGAGTGTAGGATTGGCTGCTGTTATCATTCCCATCGGTAAAGCCCACCATGACTCGCGGAGGAATTTCATCCTGAACTTCCCATAGGGCCTGGGTGTAGCCATACCAAAGCGCCGTCCCTCCGTTGGCGTAGTAGGTCAGAATGGCGGCATTCAGGAGACTGTGATCATTGGTCATGGGCTGCACTACCCGCGTATCGCCATAAGATTCATAGAAAATGACCGACGCCTGGTCCAGTGGCTCCATGTAGGCCACAAAGGTCGTGCAGGCTGTCTTGACCTGATTTTCATACCCAGACATGCTGCCGGAGCAGTCCAAGGCCATGCCGTAGGAAATGCCACTATACAGGGCTGGGATGACATCCGGTACGACTAAAACGCCATTCTCGCTGATTTCGAAGTCACTTTCCGCTAAACCGGTGATGGGATTGCCCGCGGCATCGGAGACTTGCACGAAGATGTGGATTTCGGGGAAGTAGAAGCGGCTGAAGGAGGAGATCTTGACGTTGATCCCCTGTCCGAACAGAGCGGTTGCCGATCCGAGGATTAGCAGGGTTGCGATGGCCCAGCGAAGCAAAGAAGTCCTGATAGAAATCATGGCTGCACCTCCTGATGATATAAACCCTTTTCAATCACGGCTTTCTTATTGATAATTATGGAGTTGATGCCAAGGAGCAAGGTCAGTATTTTCTACGATGAGAAATTTTCATATACAATATAATACTTTGAGATCCCCAAAGCAAGCATTTTATTTATGCTTGTTGATCGGAAGTTGTTCGGTGACTGGCGTGCCGAACCATTTTTTTTTGCACCATGCGATCCGCATCACATCAACCGGGGTGCATTCTGCTTAAACTACGGGGGAAGCAAAAGTGTGGGGAAACATAGGGAGGAGAAGCTTATGACGCTTGGTTCGAAGGATTTGTGGATAGCTTTGGGGTTCTGTTTAATAGCGGCGGGGATGGCCTGCGCTGCGCCCCAATGGATTTCGCTGGATGGGAGCTCCGAAATGGCGCCCTTGGTGCAGGTTCTCGAGCACAACGCCTCGGCGACCCGACTCGAACTTGACCTGCACGGATTGTATTCCGAAGAGGTGGCGGAAGCGGGCGAGGTATTTCAAGTATTGAGCTTCGGGGATTGGGGTTCGACGATGGACGTCGGCTATCCCATGCTGCCGACGATCAACGAACGGGTGGGCATTCCGGCGCGCACGGACTTACGCGTGCGCGTTTCGGATATAAAATCGGTCACGCTCCACAATTACCGCCCTTATCCCTTCCAGACACCGACTACGGATGAGGCCGCCAATCTGCCGTTTGTACTGGATCAGCAGGCCTATGCGCGCGACGAGCTCTATCCGCGCGAAATCGCGGAGGTCTCTCTGCCGCAAATCTGGCGCGACGTGCGCTTGACGGAGCTGCGGCTAACGCCGCTGCGTTATAATCCGGTTACCCGCGAACTGCACGTTATCACCTCCTGCAAAATCACAATCGAATATTTCGGCGCCAACAGCCATCACGCGCTGGATCGCGAGCCGGCCGGCGTGCTGCCACCTTACGCCAAAATGTACCGCGCGAGTTTGATCAACTATGACTGGCTGGAATGGGCCGCCCGCGATCTGGATTTGCCGGGCACAAAATATCTGTTCGTCATGAAATCGGAAGCGCAGCCCTACGTTCAGCCCCTGGTTGATCTCCGCAACGCTCAGGGCTACAAGGCCGAGGTCAAGATCTTTCCGTCCGGAGCCAGCTTCGATGATGAGTATGACATCAAGGCGTATATCCAGAGCCTTTACAACAGCTCGCGGCTGGAATATGTCCTGCTGGTGGGGGATGCCTTTTACTACGGCGGGCCCGGAGCGGTGGATGTGCCCATGCACATGTGGGTGGATTCTTACTCGGATTCCTGGTACACTTCGCTCCAGGGCGACAACGATTACTACGCCGATTTAGCCATCGGCCGGATCGTTTACGATAACACCACCCAACTGTCGCATCAAATAGACAAGATCATGGACTACCTGCAGACTCCCAACACCAGCTCCAACTGGATGGGAAATTCTCTGCTGGTGGCGCACCAGGAACAGTATCCGCTGAAATACACTCAATGCAAGGAAGAGATCCGCACCTTCAACTATGCCATTCAGACACCCACCTTCGCCACAGCCTATGGCGGGGCGGGCGCGACCAATAACCAAGTCATCAATTACATCAACACCAACGGCACGGGCCTGCTAAATTACCGCGGCCACGGCTCGACCACCGAATGGTGGCAGTGGGGGCCTTCCGGGAGCTTCACCGCCACGCACGTCAACCAGCTCACCAATACCGGCAAGTATTTCGTGCACTTCGACGTCTGCTGCGACAACATGGACTTCCCCAGCTATAACGGCGATTGTCTGGCGGAATCCTTCATGAAGGCTCCGGCGGCGGCCATCGCCATCAACGGCGCCATCATCCCTTCGTACACCATTCCCAACCACGACTACGACAAGGAGTTCTACAAAGGGCTTTTCAACTACGGCATCTGGAACATCGGCTACGCCTCGAATTATGCCAACGTCACCGTCGTTAATGTGCATGGGGCGATCGGGCAATCGAACTACCGCACCTATCTCTGGCTGGGAGACGCGGCCACGGATCTGTGGACCGCCATTCCGCAGCCGCTGGCGATTTCGGCTCAGAGCTCCTATAATCTGGCCACCCAGGATTTCAATGTCACTGTGACCAAGAGCGGCCAGCCGGTAGCCAATGCGCTGGTCTGCGCCAAGTCTACGAATGCCTATGCGCGCGGCTACACAAACAGTTCCGGCGTGGCAACGCTGGTGTTCCTCGAATATCCGTCCACCACCACCACGGTAACGCTGACGGCGAGCGCCCACAATGGCCTGCAAGCGACGGGGAGCACGATTGTCATTCCGGCGAATGCGCCGTATAATCTGACGGTGGATATCAATCCCGTCGGTTCGACGATCATCCCGCCCAGCGGCGGCAGTTTCAGCTTCACGGCCGACATCTGGAACAATGAGGCTTATCCCGTTGATGCCACCGTCTGGACGGACTGGATCTATCCGAACGGCACCCTGCATGCGCCGTTCATCAACCGCTACCTGACGCTGGCTCCCGGCCTGCACATTAACCGCACTCCGGTGCAAACCGTCGCGGGCTCCGAGCCGCCGGGTACGTACACCTTCCGCGCCTGCGTGGGCACCTACCAGGGAGGATCCATCTTCGCGATGGACACTTTCAATTTCACCAAGTCCAGCGCAGATGGCTGGGCGGGGCGCACGGGTACCTGGATCCAAGAATCTGCGACGTATGGTTGGGATGAAGGCGATGATTTAATCGGTGAAACCGCTCAGCCGCGGATCTTCGGACTCAGCCATCACCCCAATCCTTTCAATCCGGCGGCGATCATCCGCTATCAGCTTCCGGTCAATAGCCAGGTCAGCCTTCAGGTGTATGATACGGCCGGGAAACTGGTGCAGGAATTGGTCAACGGCTGGCGCTCGGCGGGGACGCATGAGGTGACGTTTGATGGATCGAATTTGGCGTCGGGCGTGTATCTCTACCGCATGGAAGCGGGCGAGTACAACGCGAGCGGGAAGCTAATTCTGCTGAAATGATCTGATCTTTCAGCAGAATAGTCCGCCTGCTGGCGGAATGGTGCTGATGAAATGAGTCCGCGGCGGCGGGCCATCCGCCTCTGGCGGATAGTTCCGAGTTACGAGTTGCGAGAACGGGCGCGAGAGATCGCGCCCGTTTTTTATCTGCGTAATCCAATAATCTGCGGGAATCTGTGGTTCTGATTATTTTTCGCGGTGATTGTCAATCTCTTCAAACCTCCCGCTGTAAACGATGTTATTGATGAACGGGCTGGCGGCAAAGTCATGCGGGAAGCCGCGTTCGATGGCGCTGGCATCACTGAGCTTTTTCAGGTGCTCCGGCGTTAGCGAGAATTGCAGCGCTCCCAGATTATCCTTGAGCTGATCCAGCGTGCGCGCTCCCAATATGGGGATGATCACGCCCGGTTGCTGCCGCACCCAGTTGATCGCCACCTGCGACGGCGTCTTGCCGATCTCCTTGGCCACCTGCCCCACCACCGCAGCGATGCGCATGTTGCGCTCCTTCAGTTTGCCCACCTCGGTACGATCCTTGATGCGGCCGGGAGCGTCCCTGTTGGCATATTTTCCCGACAACATGCCCGACCCCAGAATGCCCCACGGAGTCACCGCCAGATCGAGCGAACGCGCCATGGGCAGCAGTTCTCGTTCGACGGTGCGCTCCACCAGGCTGTATTCAATCTGCAGGGCGGTGAAGGCCGTCCAGCCGCGCAGTTCGGCCAGAGTCACCGCGCGCGAGATGATCCAGGCGGGCGTGTCGGATATGCCGACGTAGAGGATCTTGCCGGAGCGCACGGCGTCGTCCAGAGCGCGAACGATCTCCTCGATGGGCGTCATGAAGTCGTAGATGTGCACCCAGTAGAGGTCAATATAATCCGTGTTCAGTTGGCGCAGGCTCTGATGGAGCGACTGCATCAGGTTCTTGCGGTGATTGCCGGAAGCGTTGGGATCGCCCGGGCGTGTGCTGAGGGTGTACTTGGTGGCCAGGACGATCTGATCGCGGATGGGAGCGATGAGCTTGCCGGTATACTTTTCGCTGGTGCCGTTGGTGTAGTTGATGGCGGTATCCACGAAATTGCCGCCCGCTTCGAGATAGGCGTCGAAGATGCGGCGGCTTTCGGCCTCGGTGGCTCCCCAGCCCCAATCTTCGCCGAAGGTCATCGTGCCCAGGCTGAACTCGGATACCCGCAGGCCGCTGCGGCCCAACAGTTTGTAACGCATGGTGCTTTCCTTGTGGATGAGATAAATTTGTTCAATTATTTGATTATTATACGCAGAAAAGGGGAGATTTTGAGCATTCGCCCAAGAATAAATTACTAGGCTGGGTGGCCCGGCCTTTTAAGGCCGGGTCTATTCTAAATTGCGCGTGTTTATAATAAACCAGGCCAGCCCCGCAAGGGGCCACTTCGTGGCAAGCTGGCCTGGCCACCCTCCCGACCCGTTTTTCGCGTCAAATATAACATTTCCCTTGCCTCCAGCGCTTCGTCTTTGTATATTTAATCATATTAATGGAAATACCTTCTGGAGAGCTCGCTGGATCGGGCTGGCCAGAGGACTCGTCTATTGAGCTTGTTTCTCCAGCTTAGCACCTGCAGACCCGCCCCCTGACCTCCCGAATCCTTCCTGGAATATATCCTTAAAACGGGGTGGCATGCTTCTGGTCCTCCGTAGGCGGAACGAAGCATGTCAGCAACATGCCCCATCCCGCTTCGCGTGACAGGGACATTCCACCCCGCCGACAAAGAATAATTTGGAGAATGGAGATTGCCACGAAGTGGTGGCTTCGCCAAAGAATTGAGAATGAAGAATAAAGGGCGGACGGAGGCCGCTTTTTTATCTGCGCCATCCAATAATCTGCGGGAATCTGCGGTTCAGACAATAAAAAAAGGAGAATTTATCATGAGAGGCCAAGTTTTATCTCTTCTTTTGACCCTCGCTCTGCTGAGCCTATCTACCCCTGCCGGGGCGACGGTCATCTACGTTTCCGGCGACCAGACCGGCACCTGGGCGGCGGATACGGTGATCGTCACTGGCGAGGTGCGCGTGCCGCCGAATGAAGCATTGACCGTCGAACCCGGAACTCAAGTACTTTTTCAGGACTTATACAAATTCATCGTAGACCAGAACGCGACCCTGACCGCTGTGGGAACTTCAACCGATTCCATTCGCTTTGACCGACTTTACCTCTGGGTCCACTGGCACGGGATTCATTTCCAGAGCGCCTCTCCAAATTCCCAATTGGAATACTGTCAGATCCTGCACGGGCAGACAACAGCCTTCCCGGATTGGTCAGGAGGAGGCATTTTTTGCAGTCAATCCAGCCCCACCATCCGCCATTGTTTAATTGCGGAGTGTTCAGCCGAGGGCGATGGCGGAGGAATCTATCTGGCCTTTTCTAACCCCCTGATTACCGATAATTCGTTTGTTGCAAATGAAGCCGTTTATGATGGCGGGGGAGTCTACTGCGGCGGCAGCTCCAGTCCGATCATTTCCGGGAATCTTTTCATCGGGAACAACGTCATGTGGTACTACGGCGGCGGTTTGTGCGTCTGGGGTACGGGAAGTCCTCAAGTCCATGATAACACCTTTACGAGCAATACTGCTATCGCCACCGGCGGCGGGGGCAGCGGAGGCGGTCTCGCCCTACTCGACGTGGCCATTACGGTCCACGACAATGTCTTCACGAATAATTCCGCCTTCTGGTTGGGCGGAGGGATTTTCTGCCAATCCGCGAATCCCTTGATCACGGATAACATCTTGACGGGAAACTCTGCCGGCACCGGCGGCGGGATTGCCTGCGATGAACTTGTCGGTCTAACTATCAGCCATAACCTGATCGCTCAGAATTCCGCTGATTATGGCGGCGCCATCGGCAGCCCTGACGGGCATCGCGTGGATGTCAATTATAATACGATAGTCGGGAATTCGGCTTCCCAGAATGGGGGAGGTTTTTATGGCGATGACGATAATTCACTGACCGGCGATATCCTCTGGGGTAATACGCCCAACCAGCTCTACACCTTTCAAACCCAAAACATCCCTGTATCTTACTGCGATATCCAGTTCGGCTACGCCGGCACCGGCAACATCAACGCCTACCCCGCCTTCGTGGACACGGCTCAGGGCGACTACCGCCTGCAGTGGGGTTCGCCCTGCATTGACACCGGCGATCCCAATCCCATTTACAACGACCCGGACGGCACTCGCGCGGACATGGGCGCATGGTACTACGACCAGACGATGCCCGTTCGCATCCTGCTGACCCCCTACAACGCGCCCATCCAGATTCCCGCCGGCGGAGGCAGCTTCCAGTATGCCATCCAGGCGACCAATATCGAGAGCGCAACCTTGTCCGCTCTGGTTTGGTGCGATGTGACGCTCCCTTCGGGAGGGAACTACGGTCCCGTCCTGGGACCGGTGACTATCTCTCTGACATTCGGCCAGACCTTGAGCCGCGTGAGAACACAAACCGTTCCTGCTGGCGCTCCGGCGGGGCTGTATCACTACAACGCTTTTGCCGTTGCGGTGGGAGATACGTCGGAGGATAGCTTCACGTTCACAAAATTGGGATATGCGGGCTGGGATTTGGGGCCTGGTGGATGGACGAATGTGGGGGATGATTTCACATCCAATGTAGGGGCGTCCGCCGCGGTGGATGCTGCGCCCATGCCCAAGCCGGTAGATTGAGGGCTTTGCTCGGGACATAGACGTATAATCAAGTCAAACATCAGGCGACAAACGTCAAATGTGTAGGCGGCCGATGGCCGCCTTTTTTATCTGCAACACCCAAGAATCTGCGGGAATTCCGCCTCGGCGGATCAGCCGGGGCTGACTGCGGTTCAGAAAATATGAGAATGCCCCTTAACCTCTGCTTTAAGAAAACTTCAACCTCCGCTTGAAGATCGCTCGCCAAAAAATGGCCTCGTGTGACGCAGAGCATAAATTCCGGGTGCGGGATTGATGATATTGCTCCCGAGCGGCCGCAGAAAGCATTCCAGGAGGGTAAGCGGCCGATAGGGGGGCAAATGACCGTTTTGCTCGATTTTCAAGATCGCGCCATCAGATTAACGGAAGACCGCAAGCGGCACATCGCGGGGTTCGCCGACCCCGAAATCGGGATGGAGATCGTCCGCGACACGCTGGTCCATCCGGACATCATGACGGAAGCGTTTCACCACCCCGAGTTGCGTCTGCATTACCGCATCTATACCCGCCGGTCACAGAGCGGACGCAATTTCCACGTCATTGTTAAGGTGCGCGGCTACGACATGCTGATCGTTACGGCTTTCTACAGCCGAGGTCTTTTCAATGGGGGGAGCAAATGGAAAGGCTAAAGATCTGGTACGACCCTGAGGGGGATTATTTAGAGGTGAATTTCGCGCGCGGACCGGGGGTTTTTCAGGCGACGCCGGTTCCCAACATGCTGGTCAAGCTGGACGCCGAGGGAAGGATCATCGGCTTTTCGGTGCTGAACATCAGCGAGGTGGCGGAAACGCCCATGGAAATAGACATTCCGCTCGTTTTAGAGCGCCACGCCCTGCGGGCGATGGCGGCGAGCGGATAAACGAAAATGGGGGTGGGCCTCCGCCTGCCTGAATTTGCTCAAAACCGGCAGCCCGTTTAAGGCAAATAGATTAGTTTCAGGCGCTCTGGCCGGAGGCCCCCCTCAAACCCAACCTCGAGGAGATAGATTCCTCCCGCCAGGCCGTCGGGCAGTTGAATGCTGACGGCCGGGCTAGCCTCAGGTGGCTCAATTGGCCACCTTTTTATTTGCCGCCCTGCCAGATCATAGAGAATCAACTGCGCCAACTTTCCCCCGAACCCGCCGCCCAAGTTCACCCGAAAAGCGCCATTCGTGGGATTGGGATATAGGCTGATATCCGGATTGGCCGGCAGCGCGGCGTTTCCGCCGCTTTCGACGCCGGAAAGGGGATCACCGACCATGCAGCGAATGTAGATATCACGGGGAGGAATTAAGGCTTGGAAGCCCGAACCGTAATTGACGCTGGATCTGCCGAAGAATGCTGTATCATCCACGGAGATGGTCATGTCGTTCACGCCGTCCAGGCCGAACTTCAGCCCAACATGGAAGGTATCGGGCGCCGGGATCATGGCGGGGCGCAGATCCACCCAGGTCCAGATTTCGGGATCGCTGGGATCGCTGGCGGGGAACACGACAAACGGTCCGGCCAGAACCGATCCGGGCAAGCCCAGAGAATCCGCCCAGATATAGACGGCCACGCTGTCGATGGGGTGAAAAAGATCGGTATAGGTGCTGAAGAGAGCCGAGGTGATGTAACCGGCAAGGTTGGGTCGAAAACCGACCGCCGCGAATTCGCCGGAAGCGAAAATGGCGACATCTTCGGGGCGACCGTCATCCTGCACCAGCATCTGGCCGGCCAGGTAAGCAAAGGTATCGCTAATGGAGACGTGCAAGCCGGGCGAAGCATCGGTGGCCGTAAAATAATATTCGACCAGCGATCCGGCGGGTTCCGGCGGGATGGTGTGGTAATAGTTTTCCCCGACAATGCTATCCCGCGGCGCAGAAAGGAAGTTTCCGCCGTCCAAGCGAAACATCAGGGCTTCATCCGATATGCCGGAGGCGTCCCAGATTTCGGCTTCCACCGGATAATGAGATGCGGTGCCCTCGTAGCCTTCGGGCCCACGATGGATGATCAGCGGGCCGGAAGTATCTTCGGGCCAGCCCAGGATGGCCAGATCATCAATATAGATGCCGTCGTAATTGGTCTGCGGATCGGTCTGCATGGCGAAGCGGACGCGCACATTCGGCAGTCCGGCAAAGGCGCCGATATCATAGGAGAGAAACTGCCAGCTGGGATGGACGCCCGTAATCGAAGCGATGGGCACCCAGAAGATACCATCGCGAGATACCTGCACGTGGCAGAAATCGAAGTTCGGCTCAATCCAGTATTTGGCCTGGAATTGGAGGGTGGCGCCGAGGTAACCGGTGAGATTTGCGCCGACAGTCATTTGCGCCGTAACGTACGTATTGCTGAAATAAAGCGTCGTGTCGCTATCGGTAAATGAGTGCGTGGGCGAAACGCTAAAAGAATCCGTGACATTCCAGAAATAGGTCTGCCAGAGGCCCAGCCCCCCTTCGAAGTCGTCGGAGAGGACAACCTGCTGCGCTTGGGCGCAGAGGAAAAAGGCAAAAGGCAAAAGGAAAAGGGCCAGCAGGAGCTTCATGATAATAGTATAGGAAAAAAGCGGGGAGAAAGCAAGAGAGATTGAGGGGATTCGTTTTGAAGTTATGAATTATGAAGGATGAATTATGAAACAGGCGGCCGAAGCCGCCTGCATCTGCAACCTTGGAGTGCGGCAGCTCGCTGCCGCTATTAATAGCGGAGCCAAGGCTCCGCACTTCAAAGTCTATTTTATCAGCACCAATTTCTGCACGCCTACATAATCGCCTGCTTCGAGTCTGGCGAAATATATCCCCGCCGCCAGATCGCCCGCATCGAACGTTAATTCATGCACCCCTGCCGACCGCCACCCATCCACCAGCGTCTCCACCAATCTGCCGGCAGTATCATAGACCTGCAAGCTGATGGAACTGGCAACTGGCAACTGGTAGTTGAGAATTGTGGAAGCGTTAAATGGATTGGGATAATTTTGATGCAGGGCGAATTCCTGCGGTCCGCCCGAGGCGGACTGACCCAAAACGGTGGCCTCCACCGGCAGCCAATTGTCCAGGTTGCCGCCGGAGTATTTGATGGTGGCGTAGTCCATATTATTTCCATAATAAATCCCATCACTAACGCCTGTCACATGAACGTTGCCATCTCTGCTCA
>Ga0315284_10007086_pt1 | contig 15989 bp, 16 predicted proteins | sample YL17G09_16_MG_FD_203696 | JGI IMG/M metagenome (GOLD analysis project Ga0315284, IMG submission 203696) | Sediment microbial communities from Yellowstone Lake, YNP, Wyoming, USA - YL17G09_16 | ecosystem: Environmental > Aquatic > Freshwater > Lake > Sediment | place: USA: Wyoming | collected... | reverse complement strand
AAGGAATTGAAACCGGAGGACTGGGTTTGTATCCTGGGGCATGTGGGCGGGGGAGTCGAGCCCAAGGAGAGGGAGATGGTGAAGGATCTCCCCCGCATCTGGCCCCGCCCGATTCTCGTTGCCGAGCGGGAATTGGCCGAATATACTCGGGTGGAATTCCGTGCCTATCTCCCCAGCGAAATCGGTGCGGGCAATACGGTGACCCCCCTTTATGCGGCTGCGATGCTCGGAAAGTGCGTCATCGACGGGGATGCCGCCGGGGGCAGGGCTAAACCGGAGCTGATCATCTCCACGACCCATCTTTTAGGAATTCCCGTTTTCCCCGTCGCCCTGGCGAATTATTTCGGGGACACCCTGATTCTAAAGAACTCGCCCAGCGATGATCGGGTAGAGAAAATCTGCCGCTACCTTGCCAGAGTATCGGGAGGAAGAGTTGCCGCCGCCCGCTGCCCTTCCCAGGGAAAGCAAATCCTGCCGGCGATCCACCCTTGCTCGATCTCTCTGGCCATCCGGGCGGGAAAAATCATCCGGGAAGGAAAAGAAGGGGTGGTTGAAGCCCTGATCGGCGTTTTCAAGGGATCGAAGCGATTCACGGGTAAGGTGGAATCCTTCTCCCGGGAAGAAAAAGATGGATTCATGTGGGGAGAAATTCTTTTTAAGGGAATCCGGGAGTTTTCCCGAGAAATTTATAAGATATGGTATAAGAACGAGAACCTGGTCGCATGGAGGAATGATGAGCTCGACATGACCTGCCCCGATGCGATCGTTATCCTGGATGCCCAGACGGGAAAAGGCCTGTATAATTGGGGAGATCATTTTTATCCGGGAAGGGAAATCGTAGCGGTCGGAATTCCCGCTGCCCCATTATGGAACTGCGCAAAAGGTTATGAGACATTCGGGCCGAAACATTTCGGATTTGACTTTCCCCCCAAGCAGATTTAGACGGTCTTGAACTTACTAAGGAGTCCATAATTGGCCAGACATATTATTCCGCAATCGAAGCGGAGTGTCCGGACCTCAAGAACCGGATTACCCTTCGACTCAAAGTCCAAAAGAGGTGAACCCAAGATGAAGGAAAATCTTTTAATGGTCCTTGGGATCAACGGAAGCCCGCGCGAAGGGAATAGCTTATTCCTTTTGCAAGAAGCGCTTCAGGCGGCGCGGGAAGTGGACCCGGCAAAAGTCCATGTTGAGGAGTATTCCTTCCGGGGAAAGAAATTCAACCCCTGCGTGGGCTGTTTCCAATGTGTCGAAGAAAAGTCCCTGGGTGAATGTGTGATCAAAGATGACTTTCAGCACTTGCGGGATCTATGGTTGAATGCGGATGTTATTTTTTATTCCGTGCCGGTTTATCATGTCGGCATCCCGGGGCAAGTTAAATGTTTCATCGACCGCCTGGGAAATACGATCAATCGGTATTACCGGCTCGCCTCTCCTCGTTTCCTTAAGGTCATCGGGGCCATCGCCCAAGGAACCCACTTTGCCGCCGGCCAGGAATTGGCGGTGGCTTTTATACTCCATCATGCCGTATTGAAGAACTGTCTCCCCGTGTCCGGAGATGGCTGGGAGTCTTATCTGGGGGCCTGTGGATGGACCCGGAACGACCGGAGCAAGGAAGCCATGAAAAAACTTCATGAAGCCGGGGAACCCGACGCGGTGGTCGCTGTGAAGAGTGCCCGCAGCCTGGGGAAGCGTGCTACCGAATTGGGGTTCATCCTCCGCGCCGGGGGGAAACAAATGGCCCAGGTTCTAAACCGAGACCCCTCTTACCGGCCCTTTCTTGCCAAAGGGATCAAAGAATAAGCCGAGCCGTGAAAATATTGCTTTCCCTCAATCCACTATGGATCCTCCGCAAAGGGGATAAAGAAAACTTTGGATCAATCCGGAGGGTATTGCCAGTTGCAAGGCATCGGCCGTTGCCGGTCAAATACCCATCCCGGTGCCCTTTTAGGTGTCTTCTCATCGGATCTCCAGGATCGAGGCCCTTCTGCGATTCTGGGATCAAACCCTTCCAGGATCATGCAGACCATTAACAAGAGCTACACCGCGTACATCGATCGGCGGTACAAGAGGAGCGGGCAGTGCGAGTGAAATGGTCTGGTGGAATGGGGAAAGCAGATTTAGGCTGGCATATTTATGCAGATCCAGATACATTTTTATGTATGAGAACGACGATCGAAAGCAGCGAAGAGCTTTTGCGTCAGGCAAAGAAGAAGGCTGCAGACGAGGATGCTCCATTAAGGGAGGTCATTGAGGCGGCGTTGCGCTTTTATCTGGGAAAGCGTCCCCAGAACAAAAGGTATGAGCTGAAATGGAGAACCGAGAAAGGACGTATGCTCCCCGGGGTTCGCCTCGATGACCGCGATGCCCTTTTCGACTTGATGGAGGGACGAACTTGATTGAGGACTTCACACACATAGGAGGAGCGTTCCGGCTGAACCAATTGCCCTTCCAGAAACTTTTGCGGAGGACACGATAAGGGCCGCCCAGGAGCGTGAGGTTGTCCGCAAAAAATGGCTGGTGGATGTTCCGCAGAACCTCTCTGAGCTGCTCACAGGGATTGCTGCCTTCCTCACACCCATTGCGGAACAGCCGGCAGCGGGCTGTATTTTCAAAGCAACCTGGGAGGCGCGAGGACCATGGCGCGAATGACGGGACAAACAGAATCGTCCCCGTTTCATTTTTAAAATAAATCAAAATCAAAAAAGGAGGTCTAAATGGGGAAAAGCGTAAACGCCATCCTTTGCGGAATCATTATGGCGCTCTATCTGGGCGGATGCGCCAAGGTCCCTTCCCTTGTCCAAGTCCCCATGGACGGGTCGGTTTTTTGTAAGGATTTTGAGGTCAAACCTTTTATACCCTCCTCTTACTAAGGAGTCCATAATTGACCAGACATATTCTTTCAAAATCTCCCCTGACCCCTCTTTTCCAAAGAGGGGAAATTCCTCCCTTTTGTAAAGGGAGGGAAGGAGGGATTTAGTCTTCAGTGTCTATATAATTATGGACTGACTAATATATATAGGCAGAGCGGGACGTCCATAAATTGATAAGATTTCAACCCGTTGTTTATTTCTGGGGTCAACACTTTTGGGCCAGCCGGGTGGGGGCTATCCGGGCAGTCTCTGGATGAAACATTCGGGGAAAAATTCTTTTATTTTCTTTTCCTCCATATAGCGGGCGGCTTCCGCCCTGTTGGCAAAATGGCCAAGGTAGATTCTGTACCACACCCCTCGATCCTTGATCCTTATCTTGGCCAAATAAAGCGGCCGCCCGCTCTTTTTTTGCGTTTCCACAAATTCTTTCGCCGTATTCAAATCGCGCACGGCGCTCACCTGGATGGCGTAGCCTTTGGTTTTCGCAGGTTGGCTGGGCGGCTTCTCGAAGGGGGCTTCTTTTTCCCCGGCAACCTCCGCCTTTTCTGCCGGCCCGGGCTTTGTAGGGGGTGCGGCAACCGATGGTCTCGCTGATCGTTCAGGTGAATTTGTCGGAGGAGCTAGAGCCGGAAGAGCCGGGGGGGCAGCGGGTTGAGCGGCCGGGACCGGAGGATTGTTCCACTTTCCCCCGTCGAAATAAGTCATGCTGCCCGTAAGGCGGTTTGTCCTGACTTGATAGGTCCTATCCCCGGATGGGATCGTAGCATAATGGTAGAGGGTCGGCCAGAAAAACCCTGCCAAAAGCACGGCGACGACAGCAGATCCCCCCAGAAGAATTTGGCCCCAGGGGAAATGATGGCCCGTTTCTTTGCCTGGAGTAAAACGATCTGGCTTCTCAGAACTTTCTCCGGGCGGTTCTGCGGATGGAGGTCTGCTTTCCCTTTGGCGCGAGGCGAGGATTTTCTCATAGGCATGAGTGATTTCCGCTAGCTTCCTTTCCGCCTCTTCCCGGAGGGGAGGGTTATCTGCGAACTGACCGGGCTCCCAGAAATCGACCAACCGCTCATAGGTCTCCTTGATTGTTTCCAGGGGAGCATCGGGGGATACCTGGAGAGACTCGTAATAGCTTTGCAGGGCTTCCATCTGCACGCTGTCCGCTTCTGACTTTTCGGAATCGGCAACCCGCCGGTACATGGTTTCCAATTCATCGAAAAGCTTCTCTTCTTTTCGGTCTTGACTTTCCATGTTAAGCATCCTTACGGGTGTTTGATTCCCCCGGTCTGGTTTCCGGCCTCGATTCAAAGTCTTGGCTGGATCTGTCTGCCCGGGGCAACAGGTTGATAGCCCTGGAACCAGACCCTTCTATGAAAAGCCCGGCCGGGCGTACCGGAGACCCCACAGTGGGATCGTCCCCCTTTTTCAGGAACTCCCACCCTCAATCCTCTTCATATAGCGGCCGACAACGGATTCTGGATTCAGATGAAAATACTGCACGTAGGCTTTCAGGAAACTTCTTAAATGGAGACGAGAAGGCAACTCGTGGAACCGGTCCTCCTCGATAGACCGGAGCATGCCCGGCTGGATTTTTGTCCACTCGGCAATCTGCTCCAGGGAAACCCCCAATTCCATCCTCAATCTTTTTAGGTCCATTCCCGTCAGGTCCTCCCGGGAGAGGATTTCTTTGACCACCGGATTCTCCACGGCCTGGGATTTTTCCCCTTCCGGTTGGGAGGCCGTGTCTGCCGAGCCGTCGGAACCCACCGAGGCGACCTTTTTCCTGACGCTCCGGTATTGCGCCCCCTCCTTCATGACCCCTTTTTGAATCAGCATTTGATCGTATTCGTACCTGGCCTTCTCGTTCATCAAGGTGGCGAAGGCTTCGTCGAGCCGGACCCGGATTTCCTTTCTTTCTGCGGCGGAAAAAAGGGAATAGATCACCATCGAGTCTTCGCTATACACTTCCAACGCTCTTTTATAGGCCTTACGGATCTCAAAAGGTGTGGCCGCCGCAGGAAGGTCCAGCATTTCGTAACGGGTGAGTTCGATTAATGGCCTCATCGGATTCTACTCCTTATTATTCTCGCCCATCTGCAACCATCTCCAGAGCTTCCCCTGTGGGACCGATTTCCTCCCCCTTATTTCGCGCCATAAGGATGTGTTTGCAGAATTTTTCGAGGTCCGCAGCGGTTTGCGTATGGAGGTATTTGTCCAGAAAAGGAACTTTTTGACACACCGCATCATGGACCAGGTCGTCATAGGAAATGTTGCCGATGAATTGCAGGGGGAGGCCGAGGTGCTTTTCAATAATGCGGCAGATTAAAACCCCCAATTTGGGGTTATCCTGTTTGCGAAGCTGGTTCAGAACCAGCTTGAACTGGAAAGCCCGCAGAGCCTGTTCGACGATTTTGCCCTTCTCCGGCTCCAGTTCTTTGATGACGGAAATAAGGTATTCCGGATTATTGACCATGGCCCCCTCGTTCCTTGCCTCCGTCTCTTCAACCATGGTTCGGAAATGATAGGTCTTGAGAAGCTGCCAGATCTTGCGGGCATACACGGCTCGTATTAAGCGGTACACATTTTCAATGGACGTGGGCTCGGGGGTAACAACGAAAATACCCGAATCGGAGATCAAGAAAAAATCAATGGTGTTAAAGGATGTGCCCGGTCCCAGATCCAACAGGGTGAAGTCGTAAGAAAGCCTGGAGAGGGCCCGAAAAATCTTCATTTTTTGTTGGTAGGCCATATTGGCCGTGTCCAGGTTATTCCCGGCCCCGCTGATTAGGAAAAGGTTGGGAATCCTGGTTTCGATGACCGTTTCCTCCAGAGTTTGAACCTTTTTACTCAGAAAATCCGAAAGGCTTTTGGGCTGATAAGGTATCCCGATCATGGTGTGGAGATTGGCCGCCCCGAAATCGGCATCAATCAAGAGGGTTCTATGCCCCTGTTTGGCAAGCCAGATGCCGAGATTCCCCGCCAGAAAGCTCTTGCCCGAACCCCCTTTGCCCCCTCCGATTGGCCAGATGTTCGTCATTTGTGCTGAATCTTCACTCGTAAAGAGTACACGGAATTTTTGAAACCATTCTTTTGCTGCCCGTCTCGGGAAAGGATGCCCACGGACGCCTCGTTCCCCCATGGCTGGCAATTAAAGGTCTTATAAAAACCTGAAACATCCATAAAGAAAGGATATTGTTCGGACTTATTTAGGGATATCTAAGCAGTAAAGAAAGATTCCTTTGATCTCAAGAAGCTATTCTAAAACATTTTTCCCCATTTCACAACATCTTATTACCTACCTTGGCAATTCAGACACTATGGACATCTGTGGTTGGAGTGGAGGGGCGGTTGGGGGGGGTGCCAAGAGGTTTTGCCAGACGGAGCATGGGCGTGGGCTACGGTATCAGAATTATGTTGCGGGAAGAGCTTTTTCTGCGATCGGTGTTTTCTCACCGAGGGCAAAAAGACAGTTGAAAAAAGGGGACGTAGGTCCTGAGACAACTTCCACCAATTTCTCGAGATTTGCACGGGCATCAACGGTCATGATTACAAAAACGCCTTTGCCCTGCATGCCCGAAAAGAGGACCTTGAACTAGAGTAAGTTGCTTCGGAACCTGCGTCTCCTTCTCCCCCTTTAGCCTGGAAACTGGCGCGGGAATTGGGGGTGTCTTTGGCGGAGATTGGTCGGCAGTTAGGTGTATCGACCTCTGCAATCTCCCAAATTCTGGGCAGAAAGAAAATGCGTTAATAAACCTAGTAAACACCGTCCCCACCTGTCCATTGACGACGTCATGCTCGGCAACCCGGCTGTCCCGCGCCCGCGGAATCCGTGGCTTTCCGCCCCATCCTTGCGGATAGTTAGGCTTTCCTTCCGGCTTGAATACTGAAAGACATAAGGATTTTAAAAAAATGGAGAGAACCAGTCAATAAAAAAAGGCAATCCCCTCTTTTTCTTTTCAGCCCTGTGTGAGAAAATGCAGATATTATTCATTTCTGTATTGGAAAGGATCGATTGGGAGATGAAGAGATGCGGATGGGCCAGGACTGAGCTAGCCATTGACTACCATGACCGCGAATGGGGAGTACCGCAACACGACGACCGCACCTTATTCGAATTCTTAATCTTGGAAGGCGCACAGGCTGGGCTTAGCTGGGAAACCATACTGAGGAAAAGGGAGAACTATCGCAGGGCGTTCGATCATTTTGATGCCAGAATCGTTGCCCATTATGATCGGCGCAAGGTGAATGAATTGCTTGCCAATCCAGGGATCATTCGTAATCGGCTCAAGATCACCGCGGCCATTGAGAACGCTCAGGCATTCCTCGCAGTACAGGAGGAGTTCGGCAGCTTCGATGCCTACGTCTGGCAATTTGTGAATGGTCGGCCGATAAAGAATAAGTGGAAATCACCCGGGGTGCCCACACACACCATTGAATCAGACGCGATGAGTAAAGACCTGAAGCGGCGCGGATTCAAGTTTGCAGGAACGACCATCTGCTATGCTCTTATGCAGGCAGTCGGAATGGTCAATGACCACGAGAAAGATTGTTTCCGTTATAAAGAGATCGGTCCATAGAGGCTGAGTGCCAAAATAACAGGCGACCGAACCGGTCGTTGGACCGAAGCGCGGGCACCCCCCCCGGCATCTGACGGAGAGGGAAAGGAGATCTCTGATAAATGCTACGAAAAAGATGCCAAAATGAAAAATGCGTTAAAGATCGATAAAGCCTTTATCTTGATTGTATAGGAAATTCCTTTTTGGACACGGATGAATACAGATTATCCGGATAAACGAAAAAAAATAATTATCTGTTGTTATCTGCGAAAATCTGCGTCCTATTAAATTTTAGATAACGCGACCCGAACGTACGGGTTTCTTAAGAGGAATTTAGACTGGAAAAGTCCTGACCCAAAGGAAAATGAAGCGAACAAAAAGCGCTTCAATGGCTATATAGTTTTCATCCGGAAACTCCCTCTCCCCTCGCGGGAGAGGGGCGGGGTGAGGGGGAACAGAAATGAAAAGCCTTTATATCCCGATCGCCATCACCCCCACCCTGACCCTCCCCCGTCATAGGGGGAGGGGAATTCCCGCGTTTCCGGATGGGAACTAAATAATAATTTTGGGGATGGGTATAACAAAGTCTACGGAAGAGAAAAGGAAATAAGAGAAAGGGAAATGACTTGACAACGCAGGGGCGGGTTCATTATTCTTTCTAGACGCGGTTATTTTTCGGGGAATTACGGATAAAGGAGCCGGAGACGAAAGGAGAGTTTAGGGGCGGATGAAAAGGAAAAGGAGAATTCATCATTTCGGCGGATGGGCTGCTGTTATTATTCTGATCATAATTCTGGCCCCGGCCTGTGCCACCAAGCGATACTGGGGGCCAACCATGGGGCGGTCGGCGGACTCTCAGTTTACTCCGGCAGATGCCCTGGAGAAGGCGCTGAAATCGGCTTCCTTCGACCGTTTCCGCGGAAGGACCGTCTGGATTGATGTCTTTTCCCTCACGGAACGCACCGGGGAGGAAAGCGCAGAGGAACGATTCCTACGCTCCTGGCTGGCCGAAAAATTGCTCTCCCAGGGAGCCCGGATCGCTCCTGCAAAAAACCAAGCTGAGGTCATCCTGGATGTGAAGGCCAGGGTTTTTGGAGTCAACCAAACCCGGAGGGATTTCATTCCCCTTCTTTATATGGAAATCACTCAGGCGCTCGTCGACTTGCATCTCAACTCCTACGAGCGGGAGTCCGGAAAGATTCTGCATGCAGAAGACCTGAAGGGCGAGGTCCGGTACCGTGAGTATTACATCTTCTACATGATCGGCCCCATCCGATCGGTCAAGTAGGAAGAAGCCGAGATGTGGCGACCGGATAAGATCTGGAGCTGTTTCCTCCCATCATTGGCCCTGGTCTTGGGCCTTCTCCCGGCCTGCGCCCACAAGGACTACTGGCCCCCGGATCTGGGGACTTCTGCGGATTTACAATCCATTCTGGCGAAATCTCTGGAAGGGAATTTGCGGGAGATCCCTTTCGATCCTGCGGGTAAAAGAGTGGATCTTCAGGTGCGCGCCTGGGGAACTTTTCAAAACGCCCTGGGACTCGAGGGGTACGTGAGGAGCCTTTTGCGTGAATGGATCGTGAGCCGGGGCGGAGAGGTGGGTTCGGGACAATTCCAGATGGCCGTCTTTCTCCCGGTTCTGGGTCACACCGCCGTCCGCCGGGACCTGAGCTACCAGTATACCCCCATTTATTACAGCGAGCGGTTCCGGGCCACGGCCCGGATGATTGTGGTCATAAAAGATGCCGGGGGAAAAACGGTAGAGGTCTGGCAAAAAGGCGAAGGAGCCGACGTGGCGGAGATTTTCCTGATGCGTATTTTTGGCCCTTTCGACATTCCCACCAAAAAATAATTCACCGCAGAGCGCGCAGAGAACGCAGAGAAAAAATCGAAATTGTTTAGCCACAGAGGACACAGAGAGCACAGAGATATGGAAGCAGAAATATGAAAAAGAATTTGACCTTGCACCCTCAAAACAGATTTCGCAAGCGTTCGTCTTTTCCTTTTGGTTTTTGAACGTAAATCCCTCTGTGGCCTCGGTGACCTCTGTGGCAAATAATTTTCTATTTTTTTAGCCCCAATATCTGCCTCGCCTCTTTGGGGGTGGCCACTTCCCGGTCCATGAGGTTGGCGATCTCCACCACTTTTCTGACCATCTGGGCGTTGGACGTTGCCAAAACATCCTTTTTGACAAAGAGATTATCTTCGAAGCCCACGCGGGCATGACCTCCGTTGATCATGGAGATGGCGGCCATCGGGAAATGCTGTGCCCCGATGGCGAAGGCGTACCACAGGGCGTCGCTGGGCAGGTTGTTGCGCATGTAAATCATATTCTCGGTGGTTGCTTCGATCCCCCAGGGGATCCCCAGGCAGAGCTGGAATAAGGGGGGCCTTTCCACCAGCCCCCTGCGAATCAGATGATTGGCGATGCGGATGTGTCCGATGTCGAAGACTTCCAATTCGGGTTTGGTGCCGGCCTCTTTAATCATCCCGGCCATCTTCTCGACTACCGGAACCAAATTGATGAAACCAAAGGGACCAAAGTTGACGGATCCCACGTCCAGTGAACAGAGCTCCGGCTTTAGTTTCATGACGTGTTCAACCCGCTCCTCCGGACCCTTTAGCCCTACGGTATCCCAAGGATTTTCCGGAGCCTGGGGGTTGTATCGCAATCGTGCCCCCGAGCCGGTGGTTAGATTAATGATCATGTCGCATTTCTCCCGGATGCGTTCGAAGATTTCCCTATATAGCTCGAACTTCATGGACGGTACGTGCGTGATCGGGTCCCGGACATGAATATGACAGACCGACGCCCCAGCGTGGCAGCTCTCGACGGCACTTGCGGCGATTTCTTGCGGCGTCATGGGCGGGTGGGGACTCTTCTCGCGAGTGGTGATGCCCCCGATAATGGCTACGGTAATGATTAATTTGTCCATTTTCTCCTCCGCGTCTTAAGAAATAAGATCCATCGCGACCGGCAGCTTTTCTATAAATGAAATGGCTGGGGATGTCAAATGCAAAATTTGCAGAACCCTCATTGACCAAGCTTACACGCCCGGAACGCTCCGCAGTGAATGGGTATGGAGCCGACAGCACCTCGAAACTCCCCTACCATCGATCCTGCCATTGATCCATCGATCCTTCCCGCTTGACACTGCCATTTCCCTGTGCTATATGTCCCCTGTCTCTGAAATGGCTGTTATCCCTTCTTGAGGAGGTGAAATATGGGTCATTTTTTGAAGGATTCCCCATGGAGTAATCTGTTCCAAGAAATAAACCGCCGCGAATTCATCATTACCTCCCTGGCGGCCGGCGTCGTGGCCATGGTGCCCCGCTTTGTACATGCTCAGGCGGCACAACCGTACCGGATCGGTGTATTGTTGCCGTCGACAGGCTCCGGAGCCAATTACTCGGAGCGGCCGATTAAAGGGTTGCCCTTGCTGGCCGCCGAAATCAACAAAAAGGGAGGATTTCTGGGCAAGCATCCCGTCGAGCTCTACTTCCGGGATGATCAAACCAAACCCGATGTCGGGGCCCGTGAGGCTCGATCGCTCATTCTCAACGAAAAAGTCCAGACCATCATCGGGAGCTGGAGCAGCGCGGTGGCCATGGCGATCCAGGAGGTGATCCACGAGCATAAGGTCATCCACCTCGGCGCGACCAGCAATAGTTCGAAGATCGTCCATGAGAATTACACTCCCTGGAGCTTCCTTTTCGGCCCGGACAGCCGGATGCAGTCGAACTCCACCGTGGTCGCGGTGGTCCGGTTGATCAAAGCCAAGGGATGGAAAACCTACGTCACCCTGGGCCTGGATTATGAATGGGGCCGGGACGCCCAGAAAGTATTTGTGGAGAGTCTGGGTAAGACTTCGCCGGAGACCAAACTGGTCAAGGAGTTTTGGGCCAAGCTGGGGGAATCCGACTTCACCTCGTACATCACCGCCATCATGGGCTTGAAGCCCGACTTCATGTTCGGAGCCATCGCCGGCAAAGACAACGAGACCTTTCTCCAGCAGGCCAAGGGCGCCGGGCTTTTCAAACGAATTGCCTATCCGGGAGTCTTCCTTCCGGTGACCGAGCTGATCCAGCAGCGCAAGACCCTCCCCCGGGGGATTATCGGGATCAACCGTTGCCCCTTCTTCGCCCACATGGACAACCCGATGATGCAGCAATACGTCAAGCTGTACCAGGCCAAGTTCGGCAAGGAGGATTATCCGGACGATTTCGCCTGCATGCACTTTGATATTCTCAACGGGTTGAATCAAGCGGTGACCAAAGCCGGGTCGATCGACAATGAAGCCGTGCGCAAAGCCCTCACCGGGGCCACCCTGGACACCTGTCGCGGCAAGCTGACCATGCGGAGCTGCAACAACCAGCTCGATTGCCCTTCTTATGTCGGGGAAGTGGTGGACGTACCCCAATATCCGTTCCCCATTTTTGACCTCAAAACGATGATCGTGGTCCCGGGCCACGACGTGTGGATTCCGAGGTGCGAAGAAGTCCAAAAGATGCAAAAGAAACGAGCCTAGTTTTCATCCGGAAACCCCCTCTCCCCTTGCGGGAGAGGGATGGGGTGAGGGGGAATTAAAGATACCCTGGTTGTTTTTCCATCGTTTTCACCCCCACCCTAACCCTCCCCCCTCAAAGGGGGAGGGGAGTTTCTAGGTTTCCGGATGAAAACGAGCCTAGCTCTGACCCGGAAGCCGCTTCGGGGGCCTGCCGCACCATGGCTCCCGAAGCCCAACTCTGCATCCGAGTATGTTCTTCTGAAATCATAATTTCCTGCTTCAAAAAAATATCCATCACCGGACCAACATTGGATTTACCTTATGCCAGATTTCGGTTCCCTGCTGATTCAACTTTTTAGCGGCCTTTCGCGGGCGATGATGCTTTTCCTCTTATCATCGGGATTGTCGCTCATCTTCGGGGTGATGAATATCCTCAACTTTGCCCATGCCACCCTCTGGCTCGTAGCCGCCTATTTGACCTACACGTTCTTCCAGATTCTCTCAAATTTCCTGGCGAACGAAGCGCTCGTCCTGGTCGCGGCGATTGTCCTGGCCACCGGGATCATGTTCTTTCTGGGGTTGGCCATCGAGCGCTTTCTGGTCCGGCGGATGTACCCCCGGGAGTTGCCGGAACAACTGCTGCTGACCTTCGCGCTGATTCTGATTTTTAGCGACCTGATCAAGCTATTCTGGGGAGTGGAAAACCGCCGCATCGTTCTCCCCATCGAACCCCTGGAAGTTCTCGGTTCCTTTGTCAATCCCTATTTTTTCGTCATTATTGCCGCGGGCTGCGGCATCGCTCTGGGGCTGTGGTGGTTCCTGCACCGCACGCGCTACGGCAAGATTGTGCGGGCGGCCGTCTTCAGCCGCGACATGGTTAGCGCCCTGGGGATTCGGATCCCGGTGATTTATGCCGGGGTTTTCGGTTTGGGGGTCGGCCTGGCGGCTTTGACCGCCGGCATATTTCTTCCCATCATGCCGCTGAGCCTGGGCATCGACATGGACCTCATCGTCCAATGTTTCTCGGTAGTGGTGATCGGGGGCTTCGGCAGCATTCTGGGGACTTTCATCGCCTCCCTGATCGTGGGGATTGTCTATTCCTTTTCCATATTGTTTTGGCCCGACGGCGCGCTGGCCATCATTTTCATCATCCTGGTGGCGGTGCTGATCTTGCGGCCATGGGGTCTTTTCGGAACGGAGATGCGCTTTTAGCGCGCTTTTTCGTCGGACTGCCGTGGCGGGCGCGTCATGGTATGGCGATAAAGATAAGGGAGAAATTTGCTTGCCATTCATTCAGGACCCCGGTTTGGTTGATGAGGCGAAAAAAGCAGGTTGGTTGACTAGGCTTTACCGGCGACGGGGGCTTTCCGGGCCCGTGGCGGCAGTCCTCCTTCTGGGCTTTCTGCTGACTCCGCTCCTGCCCGGGAAGTTTCCGACCATCGTCGCCACGGAAATCCTCATCGTCGGCCTGTTTGCCTTGAGCTTCAACCTGATCTACGGCTATATGGGACAGATTTCCTTCGGTCATGGGGCCTTCTTTGGCCTGGGGGCTTACGCCACCGCCCTTCTGCTCCGGTACTTCCAAATGAGCGCCGGGGAAGTCAGCTATTTCGGTTTCTTCCTCGCCATACTGGCGGCGTTGCCGGTGTCCGCATTCGGGTCTCTGATCGTGGGCTTTTTTTGTATCCGCCTGACCGGCATCTACTTTGCCATGTTGAGTTTGGCCTTCGGCGAACTCTTGTTCTACATCGTTTTTTCGTGGTATAGCTTCACCAAAGGGGATGACGGGATCCAGGGTCTCATGCCCCCGCCTTTTTTCCAAAACAGCACCCATTATTATTATTTTACGCTGGCGATTGTCGTCATGGCGGCACTCCTGCTCTGGCGCATCACCGAATCCCCCTTTGGCTACACCTTGCGCATGCTGAGGGACAACCGCAATCGGGCGGCCTTCCTGGGCATCAATGCCCGTCGGGTTATGCTCATGAATTTCGTGACCGCGGGCATCTTTGCCGGGTTGGCCGGCGCCCTGTGGGGTCCGTTTCAGCGCAGTGTTTCTCCCGCCCTTCTGGGTTGGGCGGAGTCCGGGAAAGCCGTTTTCATGACCCTCATCGGGGGCGCCTACTTTCTCGTCGGACCGATGGCGGGCTCAATCATCTATACGGGGCTGAATGCCTACGTCACTCGCTACACCGTCTTTTGGCCCCTGACCATCGGCCTCATCATCCTCCTGATTGTACTGTTTGTTCCGGGGGGCTTGCTTTCGGTGATTGATCAGAGGATCTCCCGCCGGGGAACCGAGCGGGAATCGAGAGAAAGAATTCCTCCAGAGGCGGCACCCGGGCCGGAGAATGAGGCATGAGCGGGAAGATCCTGGAAGTAGCGGGGCTCAATAAACACTTCCGCGGCCTTCATGCGGTCAGAGACCTGAATTTTGTCCTGCAGGGGGGAGATAAAACCGCGATCATCGGTCCCAATGGCGCCGGCAAAACTACTTTTTTTAACCTGGTAACCGGCTTTCACCGGGCAGACTCCGGCCGGATCATTTTTAACGGAACCGACATTACCAACCGCCCTTCCCATGAAATCGCCCGTTTGGGGATTTCCCGGGCCTTCCAGATCAGCAACATCTTTCCCAAGCTCAGCGTTCTGGAGAACGTTCGCTCGGCGGTCCAGGCTCAGATGGGCAAGGCCTTCGATGCCTTCGGCCGGGCCGACCGGATCGGGACGGGAGAGACCGAACGGATTATCAACCTCTGTGGCCTGCATAGCAAACCCAGGGTGGCCGCGGGGGAATTGTCCCAGGGGGACAAGAAAAAGCTGGAACTGGCGCTTGCGCTGGCGGGGAAACCCAAACTACTGCTTCTGGACGAGCCGACCGCGGGGATGTCTCTGGAAGAAACTCGGGAGACGATGGCGCTGGTCGACCGCCTGAATGAGGAATTAAACCTTACCACCCTTTTCACAGAACACGATATGGCGGTGGTATTCAATCACGCCCGCAAAGTCATCCTACTGCATCGGGGCGAAATTATTGTCGAGGGGACACCCGATCAGGTGCGCATGGATGAGACCGCCCAACGAATCTATCTAGGTATGCATCATCGATGATTGAGCTGGTTGTGAAAGACATCCACACTTTTTACGGGACGAGTCATATCCTCTTCGGGGTGAGTCTCGAGGTCCGCCGGGGTGAATATGTCTGCCTCATCGGCCGAAATGGGGCGGGCAAGACGACCACCCTCAAAACCATCATGGGCCTGGCCCAGGCCCGGCAGGGTACCATTCTTTATGACGGCAAAAACCTGATGGGCTTGCCCCCTTACGAGATTGCCCTGATGGGGGTGGGCTACGTTCCCGATGAACGGCTGATTTTCCCCGATCTTACGGTACGGGAGAATCTGGAGATTGCCGCTAAAAAACCGGTGGATCCCCAAGCCGCTCCCTGGACGATCGATCGGATTTATGAACTCTTTCCGGCCCTGAGGCCCCTCGACGATCATCATGGCGGGTATTTGAGCGGTGGCGAGCAGCAAATGCTCACCATGGGGCGGACCTTGATGGGCAACCCTTCCCTCATGTTGCTCGACGAGCCTGTGGAAGGCCTGGCACCGGTTATCGTTCAGGAGCTGACGCAGCAGATTTTGCACCTCAAGACTGTGGGTCTGAGCATCCTCTTTGCGGAGCAAAATATTCAGTTCTCCGCCGAAATCTCCGATCGGGCCTATGTCATCGAGGGCGGGCGGGTCCGGTACGCGGGCACCCTGGCCGATCTGGAAAATCAACCTGAAATCAAAGGCAAGTATTTGATGATATAATTGCATAAGTCAGCCACTTTTTATCAGGGAGGGATACATGATGACTCAGTTTCGAGCCGCCGTTGTCCAGGCAGGATCCGTGCCTTTTGACAGCCAGCGTTCTTTGGAGAAAGCCTGCAGCCTTATGGCTGATGCAGCCAGGCAGGGGGCCAAGATCGTGGTTTTCCCCGAAGCTTTCATCTCGGCCTATCCCAAGGGGCTTGATTTCGGGGCCCGGCTGGGGTCTCGCACCCTGGAAGG
>Ga0315284_10007084_pt1 | contig 15991 bp, 11 predicted proteins | sample YL17G09_16_MG_FD_203696 | JGI IMG/M metagenome (GOLD analysis project Ga0315284, IMG submission 203696) | Sediment microbial communities from Yellowstone Lake, YNP, Wyoming, USA - YL17G09_16 | ecosystem: Environmental > Aquatic > Freshwater > Lake > Sediment | place: USA: Wyoming | collected... | reverse complement strand
TATGATCATGCAGGGGATGAGGACCGGCAACAACCCGGGGGAGAGCGACAGGCGCAGGAACTGCAGGTTCTCGATGAGCTTGTCGAGTATCCAGACTTTAACCGCCAGTGCCACCATGATGGCCACCAACGAGCCCACCAGTCCCTCGGACACCCCCTCCATGAGGAAAGGCCAGCGGATGAACCAGTTGGTGGCACCCACCAGCTTCATAATACCGATCTCCTTACGCCGCGCGAAGATGGCCACCTGGATGGTCACCGAGACCAGCAGTATGGCGATGATGGCCAACGCTATCACGCCGATGATGCCGATCTGGCGGAACTTGTCGAAGATATTCTCCAGCTTCTCGATAGCCGAGCTGGCCGACTTGATGTCCTCGATGCGCTCTCGGTATGTGGCTTCGTTGCTTATCACCCCGACCACGACCCCCACGTCCTTGGGGTCCTTGGTCATGAGCTCGTAGGAGTTGGGGAGCGGGTTCTCGTCGATGTACTCCCACAGTTCAGGCTGGTCCTTGAACCTCTCTTTGAACTCCTGCAGGGCGGTTTCCTTGTCCTTGTATACCACCGTGGCGGGATCCACCTCGGGTATGCCTACCAGGAAGGCCTCGATGGCGGCTCTCTCCTCCTCCGTAGTCAGGTCGGAGAGATAGACGTCGACCTCGCCCACCTTGCGCTCGGCGTTCTTGATCATGTTGCTGAACATGTTCCAGCCCATGACCACCAGCCCCAGGATGCCAAGGGAAACCGCCACCACGGCGATGGCGGCCACGGCCAGGATGAGGTTCTTGCGCAGTGAGACCCAGGTCTCCGAGACGACGTAGCCGACCTTATTCATAACCGTATACGCCCCTGTCCTGGTCGCGTATGATGCGCCCGTTCTCCAGCGCGATCACCCGCTTACGGAAGGCGTTCACTATCTCCTTGTCGTGGGTGGCCATGATCACCGTGGTACCCGCGGAGTTGATCCTCTCCAGCAGGCGCACCACGCCCTCGGCCAGGGAGGGGTCCACGTTTCCTGTAGGCTCGTCTGCCAGCAGGATGGGGGGGCGATTGATAAAGGCCCGCGCGATGGCTACGCGCTGCTGCTCGCCGCCGGAGAGTTCGTCCGGGAAGGCGTCGAGCTTGTGCCCCAGGCCCACCAGTTTGAGGACCTCCGGCACCTGCTGCTCCGCCACGCGGTGGGACTTCCCGGTGACCTCCATGGCGTAAGCCACGTTCTGGTACACCGTCTTGTGGGGGAGGAGCTTGAAGTCCTGGAAGACGCATCCGATCTTGCGCCGCAGGTAGGGGACCTTCCATTTGCGCATCTGGTTGATGTTGGTGTCGGCTATGTAGATCTGCCCGCCAGTGGGCTCCTCCTCCTTGATCAACAGCTTGATAAAGGTGCTTTTGCCCGACCCCGACGGGCCCACCAGGAAGGTGAACTCGCCCCGCTCGATATCCACCGTGACGTCCTCGAGGGCGTAAACGTTGCCCTTATATACTTTGGTGACCCTCCTCATCCGGATCACTGCGCATCAACTCCTAACCGCTTTCACCTCTTTGCCAACCGCCCTATTCTACTACCCGCAGAGGCCTCGGACTACTTCGGCGATGTGACGGGAGTCCAGGCCGAAATGTTCCACCAGCTCGTCCACCGTGCCCGAGGTCCCGAAACTGTCCCGGATGCCGACCATGCGTATGGGCAGGGGCATCTCCTCTCCCAGGAGTTCGGCGACGGCACCGCCCATACCTCCCAATACCGAGTGCTCCTCGCAGGTCACCACCTTTCCCGTGCGGGAGGCGGACTCCAGGATGCCCTTGCGGTCCAGGGGTTTTATGGTGTGCAGGTCGATGACCTCCGCCTCTATGCCTTCCGCCGCCAGCTCCTCCGCCGCCTGCAGCGCCTGGTGCACCATGAACCCGCATGCCAGCACCGTCAGGTCTCGTCCCGGGCGTATCACCAACGCCTTGCCGAACTCGTAGCGGTAGTCGTCGTCGAAGAGCACGGGCACCTTTGGCCGCCCCATGCGCACGTAAGCCGGCCCCTCCATGTAGGCCAGCGCCTTTACCGCCTCACGCGTCTCGTAATAGTCGGCCGGGACTACCACCTTCATGCGCGGGATCGCCCGCATGAGTGCGATGTCCTCGAGGGCCTGGTGGGAGGAGCCGTCCTCCCCCACGGTGATGCCGCCGTGGCTGGCGCATATCTTCACGTTCAGGTTGGAGTAGGCTATGGTGTTGCGCACCTGGTCGTACGCTCGCCCGGTGGCGAAGATGGCGAAGGTGGACGCGAACACGATCTTGTCCGTGGCGGCCAGCCCCGCCGCGGTGGCCATCAGGTTCTGTTCCGCCACGCCGCAGTCCACGAACCGTTCGGGAAAGCGCAGCTTGAATTTCTCCGTCTGGGTGGACTTGGCCAGATCGGCGTCGAGGACGACGATGCGCGGGTCTTTCTCCCCCAACTCCAGCAGGGCCGCGGCATAGCCGTCCCGGGTGTTCCTCATCTCCTGCGATACCATCAAGACCGTTCGATCTCCTTCAGGGCCTTCTCCATCTCCTCGGGCGTGGGCGCCTTGCCGTGGAAGTCGACGTTGTTCTCCATGAAGGAGACCCCCTTGCCCTTGACGGTGTGGGCGATGATCATGCGGGGCCGGGAGGCCGAGACGGCGCCTTCCAGGGCCTGGCATATATCGAGGACATCATGGCCGTCGACCTCCTTTACATCCCACCCGAAGGCACTCCACTTCGCGGTCATATCGCCCAGGCTGACCACCTCGCAGCAACTGCCGTCGATCTGCATGCCGTTGTTGTCCAGGATGGCCGTCAGGTTGTCCAGGCAGTGGTGCCCGGCCAGCATGGCCGCCTCCCAGATGCCCCCTTCCTGGCTCTCACCGTCTCCCACCAGGGCGTACACGCGCGCGGGATTGTCCTCCATGCGCAGACCCAGGGCTATGCCGCAGGCTGCCGCCAATCCCTGGCCCAGGGAGCCCGTGGATATCTCGACCCCCGGGGTCTTGAGGCTGTCGGGGTGGCCCTGCAGCATGGAGCCCAGGCGGCGCAGGTGCCATAACTCTTCGCGGTCGAAGTAGCCGCACTTGGCCAGCACGGCGTAGAGCGCAGGCGCGGCATGGCCCTTGGAGAGGACGAAGCGGTCGCGGTAGCGCCAGTCCGGCTTCTTAGGGTCGTGGTTCAAAGCATGGAAGTAGAGGCAGACCAGAATGTCCGCGCAGGATAACGAGCCGCCGGGGTGTCCGCTGCGGGCCAGCCCGATCATGCGCACTATGTCCCAGCGGACCTCCCTGGCAGTCTTTTCCAGATTATTCCTGAGCTCTCTCTCCTCCGCCTCTTTCAAGACCACACCCTCCAACCTGCGCACAGGGATGACCATGCTCGCTTTCCTTCCCTAGTACCCCGATCCATAAATACGATCGCATTCGAACGCCGCTGCATCCGCTTGTTTCACGTCCTATAGAAATGTCTTGCCCAATCGAGTTTGCCACGTCGGCTACGCCTCCTCGCAATACGTCTCGTCGCACAGCGACTCGACTAGTTCCGCTCCCTGCGACGTATTCGCAGAGTACGCCTCGGTCGCGGCCCGCCCCTCACTCCAAGCTCAGCCCTTTCCCCCTGGACGCAAGAAAATCCTCCAGCCTCTCGATGGAGTAGTTTATCACGCTCTGAGGAGCCACGTCAGTTTCGCGTAATATTTCGACCGCGTGCGAGAATTCTCCTGCAAATGTGGCCACATGGGCGTCGCTTCCCACCGACACCAGCCCTCCCCGGCGTCGCAGCAGGCGGGCCATCTCCAGGCAGTTATCCTCGCTGCCGTCGCGGGTATAGACGAAGGAGCTGTTGTTCACCTCTAGCGCTTTGCCCTCCCGCACCGCCGCCTCCACCACCCTCTCCATATCCACTGGAAAGGCGGGGTTATCGGGATGGACGATGATATCCACCAGGGGATGTGCTATGGCAGCCAGAAGGGCGGTAGTGTTCTCCTCCGTGCCTTCACCCTCGTAACCGGTGTAGGGGTGCAGCCCGGCGTGGACCACGTCCAACTTTTCCAGGACTCGGTCAGGAAGGTCCAGCCGTCCATCCGGGTCCAGGATGTTGACCTCCGCAGAACGCAGCACCCACACGCCGTGCCAGCGCCGGGGCAGGACCTTGAGGTTCCAGAAATGATAGATGTTGCCGGAGCCGGGGATGGCGGGGCCGTGGTCGGTAACTGCGAAGGCCTCGAGCCCCTTCTGCGCCGCGGCGTGCGCGCATTCCTCGACCGTGGAATAGGCGTGCCCGCTGGATATACTGTGAACGTGCAGGTCCACCTTTGGGGTCAGGTCTTGTTTTTTGCATACTCCGGTACCCAATCCATGGTTTCCCATCACACACCCCTGCAAACAGCGACTTTGCCAACAACCACCGAATCTGCATATGCAAAAAACAAGACCTGACCCCTTTCCTTACCCTGCCGTTTTCCAGCGCAGGTAGGCGTCGATGAGTTCGTCGAGGTCCCCGTCCAGCACCGCATCCACGTTGCCGATCTCCATGCCGGTGCGGTGGTCTTTGGCCATGCGGTAGGGGTGCAGCACGTATGAGCGGATCTGGCTCCCGAATCCGATGTCCAGCCTCTCCCCCCGTAGCTTTTCGATCTCTTTCTCCCGTTCGCGGCGGGCCCGGTCCGCGAGGCGCGCTTCCAGGATGCGCATGGCCGTCGCCCGGTTGGATATCTGGGAACGCTCGTTCTGGCAGGAGACCGCGATGCCGGTGGGCACGTGGGTGATGCGCACCGCGGAATCCGTCACGTTCACGTGCTGCCCCCCGGCCCCGCTGGAGCGGTAGGTCTCGACGCGCAGGTCCTTGGGGTCTATCTCTATCGCACCCTCGGCCTCGAGCATGGGGATGACATCCAGGGAGGCGAAAGAGGTGTGGCGGCGGCTCGAGGCATCGTAGGGGGAGATACGCACCAGGCGATGGACTCCCTTCTCGGAGAGGAAGAGACCGTACGCGTAACGGCCGTGCACGGTGAAGGTGACGCTCTTTATCCCGCCGCCCTCACCGGGCTGCAAGTCATTGAGATCCACCTTGAAGTCGCGGATATCAGCCCAGCGCAGGTACATGCGCAGCAGCATCTCGGCCCAGTCCTGGGACTCCAGCCCTCCGGCGCCGGGGTGGATGCTCACGATGGCGTCACTTAAGTCGAACTCGCCCGAGAGCAGGCTCACCTCCTCCAGGCGGTCCACCTCCCGCTGCAGTCTGCCCACTCCCCTGCCGATGTCATCGCACAGGCTGAGGTCGTCTTCCTCCTGGGCTAACTGCACCAGTTCTCCCAACTCCTGGTGCTCCGACGCGAGCCGCTCCCAGGTCTCGACCGTGTCGTTCAAAGCCGAGAGCTCGGCCAGGATGCGGCGGGCGCTATCCTGGTCATCCCAGAGGTCGGGCATAGCGGCCTGCTTCTCCAGCTCCACCGCCTGAGCCCTCTTGCCCTCTATGTCAAAGATACTCCTTTATCTTCTCCAGCCTGCTCGCTATCTCATCCAGCTCGTTTCGGTAATCGCTAAGCAACTCCCTCTCCTTACTCCTCATTCATAGGCCTACACACGACAGCATGCAGCGCGAAAGCGCGGCGACGCCCGGAGGGCGGCGGCACGGTGTCCAGTGCCTCCACATTTCCGAATGTGGAGGCCTGGCACGCATACATCTGCGCAGCCACTGTCCAGGCCTGGCACGTGTACGTCCGGATGTTATGTCCGGTGTCCCAGTGCCTCCACATTTCCGAATGTGGAGGCCTGGCACGCGTACATCTGCGCAACCACTGTCCAGGCCTGGCACGCATACGTCCATCAGGAACCACAACAAAACTTATGTTTCTTCCCACTCCCGCAGGGGCAGGGCGCGTTTCTCCCCACCTTCTGGGAGTGAGCCTCCTCGGGTTTGTTCTTCCCGCCTTCCTTGCCGCTTTCCTCCACCACCCGCAGGGCCGGCCTCTCCTCGGCCTTCACCAACTGGACGTGGAACATGTAGCGCAGGAACTCCTCCTGGATATTGGCTATAAGCTCCTGAAATGTCCCGAAGGCCTCGTTCTGGTACTCCACCAGCGGGTCGCGGCCGGCGAAGGAGCGCAACCCCACGCTGTCGCGCAGGTGATCCATGTCGTAGAGGTGGTCGCGCCAGCGGTTGTCTATGACCCGCAGCATGACCAGGCGCTCCAGCTCGTGGATGTCCCGCCCCGAAGCGGCGAACTCCGCCTCCCTCGCCGCGTAGGCATCCTGGGCGTCTTCCACCAGGGCTTCCCTGAGCCCCTGGTAGGTCACGGCGTCCATGTCTATGCTCTCCGGGTCGAAACTCACCGGGTACAGCGCACGCAGATAGCGGAAGAGCCCCTCCAGGTCCCAATCCGTCGGGTGCTCCTGGGGATCTATATGCGTATCCAGTGCGGCCTCGATGGCCTCGGGGATCATCTCCTCCACCCGCGCGTGCAGGTCCTCTCCCTCCAGCAGGCGTTCCCGCTCGGAATAGATCACCTCTCTCTGGGTGTTCATCACGTCGTCGTATTTCAGGAGGTTCTTGCGCACCTCGAAGTTGTTGGCCTCCACGTTCCTCTGGGCGGTCTCTATCGCCTTAGTCACCATCTTGTTCTCTATGGGATGCTCCTCGGGAAGATGCAGTCTTTCCATGAGCGAGGCGACGGTGCTGGAGGCGAAGATGCGCATGAGGTCGTCCTCCAGGGAGAGATAAAAGCGGGAGAGCCCGGGGTCGCCCTGGCGGCCGGAGCGGCCACGCAGCTGGTTGTCGATGCGCCGCGCCTCGTGGCGCTCCGTGCCCAGGACGTACAGGCCGCCTGTCCCGATGACCTGCCCCTTTTCCACCTCGCACTCCTTGCGTGTCTCCTCCAGCACCTCCTTGTACTCCTCCTCGCCGGCCTCCTCCTTCGCCGCCAGCTTCTGCCGGGCGAGCATCTCGGGGTTTCCGCCCAGCATGATGTCGGTGCCGCGTCCGGCCATGTTGGTAGCGATGGTCACCGCCTTCAGGCGGCCGGCCTGGGCCACGATCTCCGCCTCCCTGGCGTGGTGCTTGGCGTTGAGGACCTGATGGGGGATGCCCCTCTTCTTGAGCAGGTTGGAGAGCCGCTCCGACTTCTCGATGGATATAGTCCCCACCAGGACCGGCTGGCCGCTCTCGTGGCAGGAGATGATGTCTGTGACCACCGCGCCGAACTTGGCCTCCTCCGACTTGTAGATGAGGTCGTTCCTGTCGTCGCGTATCATAGGCAGGTTGGTGGGTATCTCCAATACCTCCAGCCCGTAGATCTCCTCGAACTCGGCGGCCTCGGTGGCCGCGGTCCCGGTCATCCCGGCCAGCTTCTCGTACAGGCGAAAGTAGTTCTGCAGGGTGATGGTGGCGAGGGTCTGGTTCTCCTGCCGCACCTTCAGGGATTCCTTGGCCTCCACCGCCTGGTGCAGGCCGTCGCTCCACCTGCGCCCGGGCATGAGGCGCCCGGTGAACTCGTCCACTATCAGCACCTGCCCCTCGGTCACCACGTAGTCGACGTCGCGGCGGTAGTGCTCCTTGGCCTTGAGAGCGTTCTGGAGGTGATGCACCAGGGGGGTGTTCAAGTGGTCGTAGAGGTTCTCCAGCCCCAGTATGGTCTCCACCTTGTGGATGCCCTCCTCGGTGATGGAGACGGTGCGCGACTTCTCCTCCATCTCGTAGTCCTCGCCCAGCTTCAGGCGGGGCACCACCCCCGCGAACTGGCGGTAGAGGCGCGCCGACTCCTCGGCCGCCCCGGAGATGATCAGGGGGGTGCGGGCCTCGTCGACGAGGATGGAGTCAACCTCGTCCACGATGGCGTAGTTGTGGCTTCGCTGTACCCTGCGGTCCTGTCTTATCTCCAGGTTGTCCCGCAGGTAGTCGAATCCGAACTCGTTGTTGGTGCCGTAGGTTATGTCGGCGTTGTAGGCCTGCGTCCTCAGCTCCTTGGGCATCTGGGACTGGACGAGCCCCACCGACAACCCCAGGTACTTAAAGATGGCCCCCATCCACTCGCTGTCGCGGCGGGCCAGGTAGTCGTTGACCGTTACTATGTGTACCCCTCTGCCCTCCATGGCGTTGAGGTAGGCTGAGAGGGTGGACACCAGCGTCTTGCCCTCGCCGGTCTTCATCTCCGCTATCTTGCCCTGGTGGAGCACCACGCCTCCCATTATCTGCACGTCGAAATGGCGCTGCCCCAGGGTGCGCACCGCCGCCTCCCTCACCGTAGCGAATGCCTCCGGGAGGAGCTCCTGCAGGGAGTCGCCCTTCTCCAGGCGCTCCTTGAACCGCCCGGTCCTGGCCCGCAGCTCGGTGTCGCTCAAGCGCTGCGTCTCCGGCTCCAGGGCGTTCACCGCCTGGACCACTTCCGCGAGCTGTTCGAGCCTCTTGCGCTCGCCCATGCGTAGGACTTTTCCGAAGGTCTTGAGCATCGATCCTTTGCCTTCTCAGATCCTTTTATCTATTCTCTTTCCTTCAAGCGTTCCCGCAGGAGTGACTCACCATGATGCGTATTCGAGATGGCAAAAGGGCTCCAGCCATACGAGCTGGGTGGCCACCGGCTGCAGGTTGCGGGATTACTCCTCTTCTTTGAAGATCTCCTCAAAGCTTTCCTTGAGTTCCTCTTCCTCGAGCACTCTTGCCTTCTGCTTTATCTCCCGCTCCGGCCTGCGGCGCGCCCGCGTCTGCGATTCGACCACCTGGGAGAGGGTGCGCAGCACGATGGAATCGTAGAGTTGCCCGCGCTCCATACCCATCTCCTCCAGGGCCTCCTGCGAGGAGAGCTTCTTGGTAGAGTGGTTTGTTAGCAGGTCGTAATCGCTGACCACCCCGATTATCTTTGACCCCGTGGGAATGCGCGTGGTTCCTGCTTCCTCCTCTAATACCGGATGGCAGTAGCGGATGATGTGGGCGATGGGCCGCAGCCGCGTTACCTGCTCCAGCACCTCGGCACCTTTCTCGGCATGGCCCGGCGCCCCTTCCTCTCCCTCGTGCTCTATGCGTCCTATGTCGTGCAACGCGGCGGCGTAGCGGATGTTACGTGTCTCCTCGGCGGATACGCCCATCTCCCGTGCCACCTCCGCGGCCAGGTTGCTCACCCGGCCGGAATGGCCCGGCATCCCCCGTGAAAGGTCGAAGGCGTCGCCGATGACCCGCATGGTCTGGAAATACCTCTCGTCGAGCTCCTTATCCCGGTTGGACTCCAGGCGCACCAGCAGCAGCGGCACGAAGAAGACGAGGAAATTGAGCCATGGGATGCGCGGGAAGTACAAGGCCATGAGGGCGCCAGCGCCGGTTATGGCCAGGTAAATGGGGAAGGTCTGGCGCATCTGCTGGGGCAGCACCACGCGCCAGTTGCCTCCCACTTCCATCGCCGTCTCCAGCGACGAGGTCAACATCTCGCCCAGGTAGAACACCAGGGCCATGACCAGGAAGGCAAGCGGGAAGACCAACGCGCGCTGCAACACGACCGGGTTGTAGTAGGTGAAGAACTCGGTGGCGTTGGCGGGTCCCGGCCCGAAAAAGTTGGGTGGATAGGGGTTCCATGTCATCCCCCATCCCAGGTTGGTTATGAGCTGGTAGACGACCCCCGCCAGGGCGACGATATAGGTGCGCTGCACTATGTGCAGGAAATCCCCTTCGCCGGAATGCTGGATACGCGAGAAGGCGCGGCCCAGGAGACTCCCCAACAGGAATATGAACACCACCTCGGGTACGGGCCGGATGGCGATGATGCACAGGACGGCTGCCATCCCCAGGCGCATGGGCCTGCCCCAGGGGAACTGCACCCTCCAGGTCTCGAAGAAAGCGAGGATAGCCACCAGCCCGAAGGTGCGGGCGGGGTCCAGGTCTCCCCACTTGACGAAGGGTACACATACCCCGAGCACCACCAGGAAGAGCGCAATGGATACGATGCGCAGCGCCTTTAAGCGGTTCTCGTTCACTGCGCTTCACCTCCCCCGCCGGGGTATCCGCCCTCTGGCTCCGCTCCGTCTCCCGGGACCTCGCCGTCCGCTTCCGGCCGAGGGTATGCGATCTCTCCCGCCTCCGCCTCCTCGAGGCTGTGCATGGCCTCCTTCTCGAAGCGTTCCCGCGCTTCCCTGCGTTCCCGCATCAGTTCCTCTCTCCGCCGGGTCCTGCGCCCGCCCCCTCGCGCCGTTCCCTTTTCCCGCTCGGGTGCTGTGGCTGCGGCCTCCTCCGGCACGGCAGCGATGGTCTCGCTCGCTCTTTTCTCCTCGGCCTCCAGTGCGGCTACAAAACGCTCCACGATCTCCGGGTCGAACTGCCTGCCGCTGTTCTCCCGCAGCTCGGCCAGGGCCATATCGCGGCCTTTGGCCTCCCTCCAGGGACGCCGGTGGAGCATGGAGTCATAGGCGTCCGCCACGGCGATGATGCGCGCGGTCAGGGGTATGGTGTCGCCTGAGAGATGGTCTATGTAACCGCCACCGTCGAAATGCTCGTGATGATGGCGCACCGCCTCGGCCATGTCCGCAAGGTATTCGACCTCCTCCAGGCGCGAACTCCCTTCCAGCGGGTGGACCTCGATCTTCTCGAACTCCTCTTCACTCAGCGCCGACTGCTGCAGGAGGATATCCTGGGGGACGGCGGGCCGCCCCAGGTCATGCAGGAGCGCGGCATGCCGCAAGCGGTTGACCTCGTAGAGAGGGAAGCGCAGTGACCTGGCGATAATAGCCGCGTATCCCGCCACCCGCACCGCATGGCCGTCCAGGTAAGGCTCCCGCTTCTCCAGGTGGGTCACCAGCACCTCCATGCTGCGGTCGTAGGCCTCGAGCAGCTCGATGTTCTTGCCGCTGTAATACCAGGCCGCTCCCAGCAGCGCGGTAAAGGAGAGCACCGCGAAAAGGCCGCGCACCGCCCCTGCCACCGGCTGCATGAGGGTTTTTATCATGATCAGCTTGCCGGATGCATCGATAACCACTTGACCGGTTTCGTCCTTGAGGATGTCCTCCACGTAATAGAAGGCGTTCTGTGCGTAGATCACTCCCATGCACAACCCGACCAGGGCGTAGAGAAGGTAATTGGGCAGGAGCCGCAGGGCATCCGACTTGAGGAAGTCCAAGGGTTCTATGCCCTTCTGCCACAGGATGGCCACGGCCATGACCGTGGTGTTGACCGCCCAGAAGACGGCGGCGGCCACCAGTACGGGCACGATCGACTTCAGGCCGGAGGAAATAGTGAAGGACAGCGAGGCGCCTCCGAGGGCATGGTAGACCGCCGCCGCAGCCCAGGTCGCCATGGCATACATCACCCCATTGAAGAGCATCCTCCAGGGATCCTCCCTGCGTTGCACGAGCCGCAGGTGGAGGGCGCCGAACAGTGCGACGAGCATGGCCGAAGGCGTGTTCAAGGCCGCGATCGCGGCGAAGATGACGATGATCCCATAGGTGGACCTTCCTTCGAAGCTCAGCCTCTCGCCCATGGTCTCGCATACGATCATGAGGATGCCCAGGGAAAGGACGGACAGCCAGTAAACCGGCTGGTCGGATACCAGGGTGAGCACAAGGATCACCGCCAGGGACCCCGCCGCCATCATGACTGTAGCGACCTTTACGCGATTATCCATGACCATCCTTCCTCACCGGCGCCCCATCAGAGGCGCATGGAAGCCCCCCGCCTGATGATGTAATCGAGGACCTGGCGTGCCATGTCCATGAACTTGCGCATATCATCCTCCCGGTTCGATCAAACCGTAGTTCCCATCTTTCCTTCTATATACCACGTTGGTCTCCTCCGTCTCGGCGTTGATAAAGACGAAGAAGTCATGGCCCACCAGGTCCATCTGGAGGCAGGCCTCCTCGGGGGTCATGGGCTTCAAGGGGAAGCTCTTGGTCTTCACGATCACCGCTTCCTCTTCCTCCTCCTCCTCCTTAACCGCAAGCGGGGACTCCTTGAAGGGATTCTTGGCGTGATGCGAACGGTCTATGAGCTTCTGCTTCACCTTGCGCGCCTGGCGTTCCAGCTTGCCCGAGACCAGGTCGATCGCCTGGTACATGTCCACAGCCGACTCCTTGGCCCGGATGATGGGACCGCTCGAGAATATGGTGACCTCGACCACCTGGTTGTCCGGGATCTTGGGATTCCTCTCCACGCTCATCTCTATCTCCGTCTTCAAGATGCTGTCGAGGTATTTCTCAACCCTGCTCACTTTCTCCAGGGCATATTTGCGCAGCGCATCGGTGACCTCGAGGTTCTTCCCCTTGACGATTATCTGCATCCCCTTCGCTCCCTTCTCCTCCGTTAAAACCTAAAAACCCATACCAGGTACAAGGGCGGTATGGGCCGTTTTCAGGACCTATATAGTAGGTAATTCCTGGCCCCGGGCCTTAACCCGGCGCTTTTACGCTTGGCTCGCATAAGCCTAACATAGGTTCAACCCCGTGCCAACAAGGGGTCAGGTCTTGTTTTTTGCTTACCAGCGTAACCTGATGGACCTTTAATACCGGGGTATGCAAAAAACAAGACCTGACCCCCTTTCATAAGAAGGCTTCGAGACCCGGCTGACCTGGTCTTTGACCCCACACTCGCCTGCTGAGCGGCTCGCAGCGGGCGAGATCCCTTCCGGGTCATGCCCTCGCCCACCACTAATACGCTTCTCCAGCTTATATGCCGGGCAGGTCTTACCCCTAAGCCGCACCATGCTCACCAACCAAGAGTTGGCTTACGTGGGTCGTTTTGCCTGCGGCTAGCATCGACTTTCAACCACAGACCCGGGCCGAAGCCTTCCTCTCCCATTATAGACCATTACGAAAACATGCCTGGCTTGTCGAGCCTTAAAATCGAGTGAGACCCTAAATCCACCGACACCCGAAAGCGCCGTGATCCGGGATGGGGCTGTGGGTCTCTCAACATCGGGTGACGTTGCGCCATCCCTCGCTCCGCAGCGTACGAACAAGCCGGAGAAAGACCGGCAAACCGATCGCCGGCTATACAAAACACCCCGGGGTGGGGTTACGGGCTTCGGGTGAGAGCCTCAACTCCTTCCCTGCCTCAATGCCCATCCAGATAATCGTTATCGGATAGCCAAACCAGGACTTTGGCTACACTCTCAGCGGTGCTCTCGCTCACCGTATCCAGCACCAGCTCCGGGTTCTCCGGCTCCTCGTAGGGGTCATCCACCCCCGTGAAATCCTTGACCTCACCGGCGAAGGCCTTGGCGTAGAGCCCCTTGGGGTCGCGCTTGGCGCATTCCTCCACCGGGCACTGCACGAAGACCTCGATGAAATGCTCGATGTCACTACGGATGACTTCTCTAAAGGAGCGATAAGGGGATATGAGTGCCACAATCACAGCCACGCCATTGCGGGCGAGCAGCTTGCTCACGTAGGCCACGCGCATGGCGTGTTTCTCCCTGTCCTCCTTGCTGAAACCGAGGTCGCGGCTGAGCCCCTTTCTCACCTCGTCACCGTCCATGACCTCTACTCGCAGTCCATTACTACGCAACTTTTCCTCCAGGCTGATAGCGATGGTCGTCTTCCCGGATGCAGGAAGCCCGGTGAGCCAGACTACGAAACCTTTTTCCATGCCCGTACCTCCAGGATGATCAATCCTCACCCTCCAATCCCATGAGCTCCGTGAAAATCCCATAGAGTTCCTGGATATGGAGATATTCCTTGCCTATGCTCTTGCTCATATCCTTGCGGGGGTGGTAAATGATGCCTACTCCCCGCCAGTCGTGCACCGCGTCGTCCGGGCCGGTGTCGTTCTCATCCAGGTACATGCCGGGGTGGCCCATGGTCCCCACTGCCCTCCAGGAGAGGTCGTCGAAGAAGACCATGAGGTCGGAGGCGTCTCCCTCCACGCGCGTGTATACCTCCTGGGGCCTCACGACCATGGTCTTCCACTCCTCCCCCTGTGGTCCCCGGATGTCTCTTAACTCCTGTGCCAGCGCTTCGACTTCCTCTTCATAACGCTCTGGCGCGATTGAGCCCTCGGGCTCCCTCCCCTCAATGTTCAGGAAGACCCGGGCGTAATAACCTCCCCACCCCCAAGCTCTCGTGTTAGACCAATCCACTGGGGCGTCCTCCAGCCTTATCCCTTTTTCGACTTCGCCCCGCAAGGCCAGGTATCCACGCTCCGCCAACCACTGGTTGATGCAGAAGGCGCCCTTCATGCCCTTGGCACCGTGGTCGGAGACCACCGCCACCGCGGTCTCCGGGCCGCATATCTCCAAGAGCTCCCCGATACGCTCGTCTAGGAGGATGTAGTAATCCTCCAGGGCCGAAGCGAAGGGAGAGCCCGCCTCGAAGAGATGGTGGGAGGGGTCCTGGTATCTCCAGAAGGCATGCTGAACCCGGTCGAGGCCGATCTCCACCATGATGAAGAGATTCCAGGGGTGCTCCTCCATAAGATATGACGCGATATCGAAATGGCCGGCGGTCATCTCCCGCAGGGAACCGAGCAGTTCGGACTTGTCCTCCGCCCGGAAGGCTACGTCGGGCACGTAGCAAAGCCCCTGTTCGCCCAGTTCCACCGCCAGTCCCCTGGGGTAGGTGTAGGGTCGGTCAGTGTTCGGGGTGAGGAAACAGGAGATGAGGTCCCCCCGCACCTCGAAGGGTGGATAGGATGGAGGCACACCCAAGAGGATGCTGCGCCTGTCCTGCGCGGCCGCCCGGTCCCAGAGGGTCGGGCGGTCGAAGGTCTTGGGATCCACGATCCTTATCTGGTTGTAGGTGCCTTGCTCCCGGCTACGGAATCCGTAGGCGCCCAGCTCGCCCGGCTCCCTGCCGCTGAACATCACCATCCATGCGGGTACGGTGATGGGGGGGATGCAGGACTCCACCTCACCCCACCAACCTTTTCCCCGCAGCTTATCCAGGTTTGGGAGCTTACCGGCATAGCGATGGAAAAGTAGCTGGGGCACGGCGGAGTCCAATCCTATGACGAGGAGCCTGGACTTCTTCGACATCGTCTCACTCCACGAAGGGATTCTCGAGCCCCAGGAGTACTTCGGCCACCTCCGGACGTAGCATCTCCGGCGGGGGTACCTTTCCCTCCACTATGAGCTCCCGCATGCGGGTTCCCGAAAACCCTACCTGGTCCTCGGGACCATGGGGGCATATCTTTTCGTTGACTACGCCTCCACAACGCAAGCAGAAGGAGAAGGTGTTGAAAAAAACTGGCACGATACCGAGGTCCGGGAACTCACCGAAGATCTCCTGCGCCGCGAAGGGATGGTAGAAATCGCCCACTCCGGCGTGGTCCCTTCCCACGATGAAGTGGGTGCAGCCGAAGTTCTTGCGCATGATGGCGTGGTGTACCGCCTCCCGCGGACCCGCGTACCGCATCTCGTACTGCAGTATGGCCATCACCGACCGTTCTTTGAGGTAGTAGTGGTCGATGAGGGCCTGGTAAGTGGCCAAAATAGCCTCGTCGGTGAAATCTCCGCTCTTCTTCCTGCCGATGACCGGATTAATAAAGAGGCCATCGGCAAAGGTGAGGGCTGTCTTCTGCACGTATTCGTGACCCAGGTGAGGGACGTTACGGGTCTGGAAGCCGACCACTTGCCTCCAACCCCTCTCCCGAAAGAGCACCCTTGTCTCCTGCGGGCTGAGCCGGTACCGCTCGAAGGGGCTGGGCTCGAGCCGCAGCAGCCGGATCGGCCCTCCGGCAAGCAGGTCGCCCATGCGCGCCGTCTTGGCGACCCCAGGATGGGAGGCGTCCTGCGTGCCGTAGACTTTCAGGTTGTGATCTTCGCGTTGCCACGGGAAGATCTCCTCCACCTCCATCATGGCAAGGGGCCCGTCCTCGGTCTCCCACAAAGCCACCCTGTCGCCCTCGACCACACCGCCCTCGGGAGGGAGGTCCAGGACAATGGGCAGGGCCCAGGGGATATCTCCGGGAAGCCGTAGGTACTCGAGGACGTCAGTATATTCGTCACGGCGTAAGAAGCCTTCGATAGGGCTGTATATGCCCTGGGCGATGTTCTCCACCTCGCGGGCTTGCTCGGTGTCAAGTCGCAGCTT
>Ga0315284_10007082_pt1 | contig 15994 bp, 15 predicted proteins | sample YL17G09_16_MG_FD_203696 | JGI IMG/M metagenome (GOLD analysis project Ga0315284, IMG submission 203696) | Sediment microbial communities from Yellowstone Lake, YNP, Wyoming, USA - YL17G09_16 | ecosystem: Environmental > Aquatic > Freshwater > Lake > Sediment | place: USA: Wyoming | collected... | reverse complement strand
GACCATGGGTAGAAAACGGAGCGTGACCATTAGGGTGCCCATAAAGGGAGAATGCGTCATCTGGTTGATGAGCCACAGCAAGGCGGTTGTTTCCATCCATTCGCCCAGGTGCTCCGTCCATGAGCCCAGCCAGACGAGACGGTAGTTTCTATAGAGGATAATGGAGGTAAAGGTGCGATTTAAAATATTGAGAACTCTTCTAGGGAGTAACTGTGTTCTGCACTACTCCATGAAAGCCGCAGGGAAGCAAAAGGAATTACAGCAGCCTAGCTCCAAATAGCACATATTGCGAATTGTAACAAGAGAATAAAGCGCGATGCAAATCCTGCCATGGGAGGGCGTTTAATAATACCGACTGTATTGTCATTGCGAGAGCCCCGACTGTGTCGGGACGACGAAGCAATCTCACGATCACTCGAGAGCAGACAAGAAGCAAATGGCGAGACCTGAAGTCCGAATTCTTGAGATTGCCACGTCCCGATTGCATCGGGACTCGCAATGACGAGTAAGTTCTCAAGTTGCCAAACAACCTTCTATAGACCCCGCACTTGTACGCACTTACATCCACAATCGCTTCCGCTAGGGAACGTAGGGCTTGACTTCTGACTCAGTTAACGGAGCCACAGCATCCTTCCACCAGTGGTCCGGGTCGCGGCGTATCTCGTAGACCACCTTACCCTGGTCGGGACAGCGGTAGGTGATGACATTAGCCGAAGCCATACCGTTGACCAGACCATAAAGACGGGCAACCTGCTGGCTCAGGACAGGCAGGCAAATCTTTCCTTCGAGGCAACCGTTATTAATGACTATTCTGTCGCCTACCTGCTGCACCGGGCACTTGGGCGGGGGCTGGGCACGGATTTCCTTCACTTCCATAGTAACCGGATAACGCGGCATGGTAACCTCCTCCTCAACGCTGATAAAAGAGAATGATAACAGCCCCGGTAAGGCACGTCAAGTCAAGGTATGCTCTAATATGCTCTCCGTCATTACCCCAAAAATGAGAGGATTCCATCCCAGGCGTCATTCCAGCGGAAGCTGGAATCCAGGAACGAAATGGCTTACCCTGGATTCCGTATCAAGTACGGAATGACATTCCCACTACCTGCCTTCTGTATGTTTTCGTTCATCGTTGTGCCGGATGCAACTGGCATGAGGGATTGTTATGTCAACAACAGTTGTTGACATAGCCAGATAAATGTGTTACAAAGATTGTTACAGTTCAACTCTTCAAAATTTGATAATATTTAAAATTGAAACAGGCACTTTCCGGAACACCAAACCGAAAACCCGTCAATTATACCCCACTAAATAATTAAGGAGGCGACATGGCTACGGTCACTACCAAAAAAGAGGACTTGCTGTCACCGCGGGTAAAGAAGGAAAAAGAGGAACTGCTCGCTGCTCCACCCCAGATAGACACGGAAAGAGTCGAGATTTTGCTCGACCAGTATCGCAATGACGGGCTCGACCCTATAATCATCCGTCGTGCCAAGGTTTTCCACCGCCTGATGTCACACAAGACCATCTTTATCGATAACAATCCCATTGTCGGCACACTGACCAAATACAAGTACGGGGCGCAGCTCTATCCCGAGGAAGGTTGCGCCTGGATGGAACGGACTGACGAGTTCCCTCTGGAGCGAGGCAGAGTTAAGATTACACCAGAAGTCCGCAAATGGGTTGATAAGTCGCTGGAGTACTGGCGGTATGCTAACCTGTTCAATGCCAGCCGTGATGTTATACTGCAAAAAATGGGGGTGGATACCAGAGTCCTGGGCAAGTGCGGAATTTGGACGGAAATTACTCCTCATGCCAGCCGTCACATGATAATTCCCGATTTCTATAAAGTGGTCAACGGCGGACTCAAAGGCATCCTGGCGGATATAGAAACGGCGGAAAAGAAACTGGATGCCGGCGAGCCGGATGGCCTGGACAAGCATTATTTTTATCAGGCGGCAAAAATAGTGATTGACGCCATGATAACGCTGGCGCACCGCTATGCCGCTCTCGCCCGGGACATGGCTAAATCGGAGAAAAATGCCGCCCGCAAAAAAGAACTGGCGCAGATTGCCGCTACCTGTGACTGGGTACCGGAGAACCCCGCCCGCAATCTCCGTGAAGCTATACAGTCCTTCTGGTTTGTTATGCTCGGCATCTGGCAGGAAGCCGAGGCTTCACTGAACAGCCCCCCGGTCACCTTCTGCAAGGTCCTCTACCCCTACTATAAGAAGGATAAAGAGGCTGGTATTATTACCGAAGAAGAGACCATCGAGCTAATTCAGTTCTTCTTCCTGCAGTGCAACCGTCTGGCTACGGTGTTAGCCCCGCACGGGTTCCGGTTCAATCAGTCGCGGCTGGGGCTGCAGCTCAGTCTGGGTGGCTTGACTCCTGACGGCGAAGACGCCACCAACGAGCTGGACTATCTGGTGCTGGAAGCACAGCGCCGTATTCAGCTCCCCGAACCGGCGATTAACCTCATTTACCATGACAAGCTCTCCGAAGATTTCTTACTCAAGTGCATTGACTTAATCCGGACCGGCATCGGACAACCGGCTTTCCATAGCGCCCGAATCGGTATTGAGCGCCACCTGTTCCACCATAATATGCCGCTGGAAGAGGCGCGCACCTTCGGCATCGCCGGATGCGTCCAGAGCGCCATACCCGGTGCCTCGGACGGCTACTGGTACATGAGGTTCAATGTCGCCAAGATGATTGAGTTCGTCCTGGAGAACGGCAAAGACCCGCTGACCGGTCTGAAGCTAGGGCTGGAGACGGGAGATGCCAACAAGTTTAAGACCTATGATGAATTCTACCAGGCGTTCGTGAAGCAACTGGCATACTTCGTCCCGCTCACTCATGATGCGTCGCGTATCGTATGGAACGCTCAGCGCGCCTTCCCCACGCCTTTTGGCTCGATAGTGCTTAACGACTGTGTCAAGAAGGGCAAGGATGTCTCGGACGGTGGCGGTCGGTACCCCTTCGGCGACGGTGTGTGTCTGGTCGGCGTCGTCGATGCCGCTAACTCCCTAGCGACAATTAAGACGCTGGTATATGATGACAAGAAGCTCACCATGAACCAGTTACGGCGGGCATTGACAGCCAACTTCGAGGGTTGTGCAGACGTATTGCGTATGTGCCTCGATACTCCCAAATACGGTAATGACGATGAATATGCCGATTCGTTCGCCAAGAACCTCTATAGCCTGTGCTACGACCTGACGCCAAAAGTCGACCATCTGGGGCGGCGGGTGATGCCGTCAGCCTACTCCGTTGCCGCTCATGCCGCCTGTGGCGAATACATGGGGGCACTACCCAATGGCCGGAAAGCGAGAGAACCACTGGCTGATGCCAGCGTCTCAGCACAGCCGGGCACGGACAAGAGCGGTCCGACGGCTCTGGTCAAGTCCGCCGCCAAGATACTGGACGGAGTCAAGTACAGTTCCACCCATTTCAATATGAAGTTTCATCCTTCCGCACTCAAAAGTGAGGCTTCCGCTCGCAAGTTGCTCTCGCTGATTAAGACCTATATGGACCTGGGTGGCTACCATGTCCAGTTTAACTGCGTCAGCGCTGAGACGTTAAAGGATGCCCAGTTACATCCGCAGGACTACAAACAACTGATAGTGAGGGTGGCCGGCTTCAGCGCTTACTTCGTCACACTGGATAAGGACGTTCAGAATGAAATTATCAGTCGGACCGAGTTGACGTTATAAGCCGGTTTTCCAGAGGACTATCAAAAACAGCTAATGAAAAGGATGACTTGAGATAGGATAGTAGCTCATCAGACAGTAAACGGACGGGTATTACAGATACGGTAGCGGTGAGATTGATTGATGGTTAGTCCTCGGGCTTACCGGAACTAATGTCGGTCGCCGGTAAGCCTCTGTGTTAAGCACCAGCAAAGAGGAGGTCTATCGCCATGGCTATCTGGGACGATGTCATTACCGAGCAAGACCGGCTGGTCTATAAGGCATCGGGCTACGGCGAAGGGCGCATTGGCTTTGGGCAGAGACCAGCGTTTATCATCATCGATGTTAACTATAATTTTGTAGGAGACAAGCCGGAGCCCGTCCTGGAATCGATAAAGCGCTTTCCCTATAGCTGTGGCGAGATGGGGTGGCAGGCGGTGCACCGGATTGCTTCCCTATTGCCGCTGGTACGGGCAAAGAATATCCCGGTAATCTATACCACCTCGGACTTGAGCTACCGCCCCCCGGGCTGGGTCAATATCAAGAGTTCGCGCGCTTCTGAAGTCAAGCAATCGCCACAGTATAACGAAATAGTCCGCGAGATAGCTCCCACCGGTAAGGATATAGTCATCCATAAGCCGCGCGCCAGCATTTTCTACGGCACACCACTGGTCAGTATGCTAAACGCCCTCAAGGTAGATACCTTGCTCGTCTGCGGCACGACGACCAGCGGCTGTGTCCGCGCCAGTGTCATCGAAGCCCTGGCGAATAATTTCCGCACCGCAGTAATTGAGGAGTGTACCTTTGACCGCGGCGAGGTGAGCCATAAGATAAACCTCTTTGATATGAATGCCAAGTATGCCGATGTGGTCTCCATCGCCGAGGTAACGGACTATATTAACCGTTTGCCCTCCCGGCGATAATGGGAGAGACTGCGAAAGCCAGTTGTTGGCGAATGTAAATAGAGAAAGGAGAGACAGCTAATTGGGTTACTACAAAGATATCAGAGAATACCTGAAAGCATTGGATGAGAAAGGTAAGCTATTCCGCATCAAACGCCAGATGAATAAAGACACCGAGATAATGCCGTTGGTCCGCCTGCAGTACCGGGGGTTGCGCGAGGAGCAGCGCAAGGCATTTCTGTTTGACAACATAACAGATGTCAAGGGTAAGAAATATGCCGGCAGCATGGCGGTGAGCGCGCTTTCCGGTTCTGCCGAAATATACGCCCTCGGTATGATGTGCCAGCCTGAGGAAATCATCCAGAAGCTGGCTGACGCCGAGGCGCACCCTATCAAACCTAAACTGGTCACCAAAGCTCCGGTCCAAGAAGAAGTCCACATGGGCGAGAAGCTTATGGAGCACGGGGCGCTGGATGAGTTCCCGATACCTATTTCCATTCCCGGTTATGATGCCGGACCGGCGGTAACCGCTCCCTTCTGGGTCACCAAGGACCCGGAAAGCGGCATTAGAAACGTGGGCACTTACCGCGTGATGCCGAAATCCCCAACGCTCACCGGTATTGACTGGGCCTCCAAATTGCGGGGCGCGGCGATACACTACCAGAAAGCCCAGGCGAAGGGCATGCCCCTCCCGGCGGCTCTTTGCATCGGCGGTCCGCCGTCCATCGGCTATGTTTCGGTGACCACCTATCCCACCGATTGCGATGAACTGGCGGTGGCGGGCGGTATCGCCGGTGAACCGCTGGAAATAGTCAAATGCAAGACAGTTGACCTCGAGGTTCCGGCGCATGCCGAGATAGTAATCGAAGGGGAAATCGGGACCAATGAAGTGGAAATGGAGGGACCGTTCGGGGAATCCATTGGTTTCATGTGCCTGGAACAGCCCCGCCCCCTTTTCCATGTCAAGTGTATTACCCACCGCAAGAATCCCGTATGGGTAGCGTTTATCAGCCAGTTCCAGCCCAGCGAAAGCAGCCGGATTAAGGCACTGGGTAGTGAAGGTACGGTATTTAAGCGGTTGAGATATGATATGGGCATGGACTTCGTCAAGAATGTCGCTTTTGACGAGACATCGGACACCAGTATGCTGGTCATCCAGGTAAGCCGCACCAGTCAGGAAAATGTATGGCGCGCCCTCGAAGCCGCGGCCAAGGTCCATGAGTTCAGCAAGATAATCGTCGCGGTGGATGACTTCGTCGACCCGCATAGCCTGGAGATGGTCTTCTGGGAAGTAACCCATTGTTCTCAGCCCCACCGCGATTTCAAGATTATCACCCGTCCCTCAACAGTCCTAATCGACTGCTCTCTTGCCCCGATGCCGGAACTGGAAAAACTGCGCGAGGAGAAAAATATCCGGGCAATGGCTGGCGGCGAGATGCCGGACACGTCCATCCTGCTCATGAACGGCACCATCAAATGGCCCTATCCGCCCATATCCCTGCCCCGAAGAGAATTCATGGAGAGGGCTATGGCAATCTGGAAGGAAGAGGGTTTGCCACCCCTGAAACTTGTCGAGCCGGTATGGGGTTTGGACCTGGGCTACTGGAGTGAAGCGGACAAGCAGAAAGCAGAGTGGGCATTAAAGGGAGAATACTATAAGACCGGTAAAGTGCAGGCGAAGACCAGAAAGCGTCTTAAAAAGTAAAGGCAAGCGTAATATCCGGGAAAAATAACCGGACGCTTAGTGGAAAGGAGACAAAACAATGAAGAAGGGTATCTATCTACTACTGGTGTCAGTACTGGTATTCTCACTGGTGCTGGGCATCTTCGGCTGTACCAGTCAGCCGGCACAACCCACAGCCAAGCCCGCGCCGGCAACAACCCAACCCGCTGCTCCAACTACCAAGCCGGCACCGGCCACGACCGCGCCGCCCGCAACAACGGCGGCACCCGCCACGACCTATAACTTCAAATTCGCCGGCTACTATCCACCGAACTCACCTCAGGCGCAAACCGGGGACGAGTACTTTATGAAGCGGTTGGAGGAACTAGGTAAAGGCAGAATCAAGTGGCAATACTTCCCCAGTGAACAGCTGGGCAAAGGCACCGAGCAGGTGAGTATTATCGGAGGCGGCACGGCGGAGTTCGGCGCGCTGGTACCGGCATTCTTTACCGGTAAAATACCGCTGCTCGGTTCTCAGGACCTGCCTTTCCTGTTCAGCACCGATGTCGCTGGGCATATCCGTATCGCCGGCGCGCTGCTGCATCAGCCGGAGATTACCGATGCCTTTGCTAAAGAGAAGGTGAAAATCGTGTCCGCTGCTTCTTTCGGAACGATGTCAGCATTCTTCAAGAAACCGTTGAAGACTATGGAGGACTGGAAAGGGAGAAAGGTGAGAACTGCCGGCAAGATGCAATCGGACACATTAGCTGCCCTGGGGGCAACACCGCAGAGTTTGCTTTCTGCCGAGGTCTACATGGCACTGTCTACCGGTGTACTCGATGGCTCGCTGTGGCATCCCCTGTCAGCTCTGGAGTACAAGCTATACGAGGTGGCTAAATACGCCGTCATTCCCTACATCAGCATTTCGGGGTATACCACGGCCCAGATTATGAGCCTGGATTTCTATAACAAGCTGCCCAAGGACGTACAGGACATGATAAATCAGGCAGGATTGGACACCGAGAAGTACGCCGAGAAGGCCTTCCTGGAGCAGGAGAAGACAGCTATAGAGGACCTGTCCAAGAAGGGTGTGGATGTCTATATGGTGCCGCAACAAGAAACCCTCCGCTGGCGGGAGGCATCCAAACCCCTCTGGAACGATTGGCTTAAAGCCAACGGTGCACCGGGACAGAAACTTCTGGACTTTGTGCTCAAAGAGTTAGGCGAAAAGAAGTAACCTTCTGAGACTCAGGGGGCATCGCATGCGCGGTGCCCCCCGTTTAACTAATCAGTTACGAACGAGAATAGATTTTGAGTGCTATCAGAGGCGGACTGGTCCGAAGCAGTAAGGCACTGAGACGACTGGAGCTGGTGTTCCTGGGTTTCAATATCGTCGTTGCCCTGGCCATGATGACGGTCGTGGTCTACGGCGTGGTAATGCGTTATGTTTTCAATATCCCGGCACGCTGGGTCGCCGAGGTATCCGAGTTCATGATGGTAGCGTTGACTTTCCTGGCGCTGGCTTATGTCCAGGAGCAGCGAAAGCACATCAACATTAGCTTCTTATTCAGCCGGCAGAACGAAGGAATAAAGACGATATGGAGTATAGTTACTACCCTGTGCTCTCTGGGCATTTTCGTCCTGCTTACCTGGGCGACCTGGGTGTTTGCTATGAAAGCCTACTATTCTGGCTTTGTCTCAGACAGCGCCGCTCTTCCCCTGTTTCCCCCGCGACTCCTGGTACCCATCGGTTCGGGAGTGCTGTGCCTGCAACTTCTGGCAGACCTGATTCAACAAATAGGCTCGTTATTGAGTCATAGAGTTTCTACTTAAATTTCACGCCAGGAGATTAGTGGAGGTAATTATTTGGAGCTAGTCAATACGGTTGTCCCTCTGACTATGCTGGCAGTGCTACTTCTGATGGGGATGCCTATCGGTTTCGCTCTACTACTCACTGGCTTCGTCGGTTTGACCATGATTACCGGTTTTGACGCCACCCTGAACTATCTTGGTCTTCATGCCTTTAGCTCCATCGCCCGCTTTGTCTTTACACCGATTCCGCTATTTGTGCTGATGGGTGATATCCTGGCAGTTAGCGGTGTAGGGTCAGATATGTTTGATGTGACCCTGAGATGGTTCGGTAAGTTTCGGGGTGGGTTGGCTGTTGCCAGCATCATTGCCTGCGCCATATTCGCTTCGATGTGCGGTCTGAGCATTGCCGGGGCGGCTACCATAGGTCTGGTCGCTATCCCCGAGATGCTAAAGAGAGGCTACGATAAAGGCTTAGCTACCGGCTCGGTAGCCTGCGCTGGCACCCTGGGCATCCTTATTCCGCCCAGCCTTCCCTTTATCATGTACGGGGTTATTGCCGAGCAGTCGATAGGGCAACTGTTCATCGCGGGTATTGTCCCCGGCATCCTGCTGACCGTTCTGTTTTCCACTTATGTCCTGATTGTTGCCTGGCGCCGTCCCGCCCTGGCGCCGGCCATTTCCGGCACGGTTACCTGGAAAGACCGGTTCTGGTCACTGCGCAAACTGTGGTCGGCTATAGTCCTCATCATTCTGGTGCTGGGCAGCATATATGGTGGTATCGCCACGCCGACTGAAGCAGCTGGAGTAGGCGCAGCCGGGGCATTCGGGGTCGCTCTGTTGTACCGCTCGCTTAGCCTCAAGAAAGTGGTCCAAATTGTCCGCAGCACGGCAGAACTGGTCGGCTTCATTATGATTCTGGTCGTGGGTGCTATGTTGTTCAGCTACTATCTGACTATTACCGGAATGACGCAGGGAGTCAGCCGGTGGATGGCGTCCCTGGCGGTAGCGCCCTGGGTGATTATCGTGGGCATTAATATTATTCTGCTCATCCTGGGCTGCTTCCTGGACTCAACAGCGATTATATTGATTACCACCCCTCTATTTCTCCCTATTATCAGGAGTCTGGGGTTCGACCCCATCTGGTACGGGGTAATTCTAATCATTAATATCGAGATTGCCTTTATTACGCCGCCGGTGGGTATGAACCTGTATGTGATTAGCAATATCGCGCGCGGCGTGTCGCTGGAGACCATCCTGCGCGGGAGTATTCCTTTTCTGGCCCTCGCCCTGCTGGCTATTGCCCTGATAGCCTTCTTCCCGCAGATAGCCCTGTGGTTGCCATCTACCATGACCACTCGTTAGCTGTATAACTGCCAGGAGGTGAGACCTTGGCTTATGGAGGAGCGACCGCCGCCGGTGCCGCCGCGGCTATCGCACAGGCAATCAAAGCCTCGGGGGCAATTGTCCGCGTCGAGCCGGATGACTTCCTGTTGCTCCTCTCCCGGGCTAAAGCTAACAAACCTCTGGTCGTTATCGCTCAGGGTGGCGCCTTTAAAAAGAACTATCAATACCTAACGTCATATAAGGGTCTGGTCTTCTTCACCAAAGCCGACGCTCCACTGCAACTGCCCGGTGATACCGAGATTATTGCCGCCCGGCAAATATGGATACCGGGTTGATATTACCGTACTATCTCACCTTACCCCGCGCCAGCGAGGCGAATATGCCCCCCAGACACAAAGCGCCGGAGATAATAAACGCCGTATGTGCGCTCGCCAGAAATTGCGGGTAGTACTGCGGCAGAATCTGGACTTGCCCCAGGTACAGGGCAAAGAGCAGCATGGCGATGCCCATGCTGAGCATCTGCCCGGTCATGCGCATTGTGCCCAGAGTGGCGGAAGCCACGCCAAGGAACTTATTTTCCACCGAGCTCATTACCGCGTTGGTGTTGGGCGATGAAAACAGAGCAAAGCCGAGACCGAGTAAAGCCAGCCAGGCGACTATCCATTGTATGCCGGTGCTGTTGTTTACACCACTAAGCAAAAATAGCCCGGCACAGGTCAGTGCCATGCCCACCGAAGCGACGATACGCGGTTCCACACGGTCGGATAGCCGCCCGGCGAAGGGAGATAGCGCTGCCATAACCACGGGCTGGCTCACCAGGATTATCCCGGCAGTCTCTGGACTCAGTCCTTTTATATACTGCAGATAAAGGCTGAGCAAAAAACCCACTGCTGCCGTGGCACTGTAATTTACCAGAGCCGCCAGGTTGGAAAAAACGAAAACGGCATTATTCCGGAACAAGTCCAGGTGCAAAATGGGACTGCGAGTCCTCGTTTCCCACTGGAGGAAACTGAATAGCCCGATGCCGCCGCCTGCTATCAACCATATACCGGTAAGTGCCGGCAACTCCGTCAGACCATAAATTATGGCTGCCAGGGTCAGGCTATAAATCGTGGAGCCAATAAAATCGAACTTCTCGCCCCGCGCTTCTGCCCATTCCCCTTTCAATGCCGGGAAAGCTGCCAGTAAAGCCAACCCCAGTGGGACATTGGCGATGAAGATACTCCGCCAGCCGAAGTGCTCCGTAAGAATGCCCCCCAGGAAGGGACCCACCGATAGTCCGATATAGACCACCGCCACATTTATTCCCAGGACTCTTCCCCTCTCCCCCGGTGCAAATACCGAAGTCAAGATAGCGGTGGCGTTGCCGAAAATCATCGAGCCGCCGATTCCCTGCAGGACCCGGAAGGCAATGAGCAGCGTGCCAGAAGGAGCGATAGCCACCAGCACTGAGGCAACAGTGTAAATCCACACGCCGTAGTTAAAAATCCGTTTCCGCCCGAATATATCACCGACCCGCCCGAAGGGAAGCATAAACATTGCCGCCGCCAGGATATAAGATGTCGCCACCCAGCTCAGCAGAATGGCATTCATCGAGAACTGCTGACCTATTTGTGGCAGGGCAATGTTCACCGATGACGTCATGAACGGGATTAAGAAAGACGCGAGATTGGCGATAAGTAACGCCACCCGTTTGTTAGTCACACTAGCCATTACCAAATAACCATCAAAGGGAAATCAGTAGCCAGGGGTCTAACGCTTCCTCAGGTATTTCTCGACCATGTCGGCGACTTTGGCGCCACCCGTAACGCTGGTCGGAATGCCGCCACCTACCACTACCCATTGCCCCACCATGAACAGGTTGGGCATTCGAGTCGGTCGCATGGGCAGATTCATGCGGCGCATCATCTGTGGCGTCATCCGCCAGCCCTGGATGGAACCCTCGCGATTAGCCGTATAGCGCTCGAAGGTGACCGGCGTGGCGACGTCGACTACCTCTACCCTGCCCTTTATCTGGGGGAAATACTCCCCGGCGCGGCGCACGGCAATCTCTTTTGCCTTTTCTTTGGCTTCTTTATACCTTCCCATATCCTGTCGCCAATCATGCCACTCCCTGTAATCAGCCTCCGCTTCCACCAGGATGACCCCTTTGCCCGGCGGCGCGACTGCCGGGTTATACAGCGACTCCACTTTATAACTCAGAGGGGCCCGGGATAGGTCGGTCAAACCGGTGCCGAGTACGCCGGTGGTGACCCATTCGGTTACTATCCGGGCGGGTGTATCTTTTTCCGATAGAACTGCACCCACGCCCAGCGACACCATAAGCATGGAGCCAAAGAGAGGGGAAGTCTCGTAGAACTGGGCTAGGCTATCCGGCACGTATTCCTCACCCAGTAGGTGAAACAGGGTCTGGTAGCCATCGGCGTTGGAGACCACTGCCTTAGCCCGTATTTCCTCACCGTTTTCCAGTCGGACGCCAGTGGCTTTACCTCCGTCCACCAGAATCTTAGCCACCCGGGACCGGTAGCTTATTTTGCCCCCCATCTCGACAAACCTGGTCTCAAATGCCTGCGAGAACTCCAGTGAGCTTATCTGCGGGGCGTACAGGTCCTGCCGGTGCACCCACGAGTAGAGGTAGAAGCTGATAAGTACCGTGAGGTCATCACCGCCCACAGCCAGAAATGGGCGGAGCTTCTGTCCTTCCCGGAACCGCTGCAGGAAGGAGCCGAAGGTGTGCTTGCCCCAGCGCCAACCCAGGGGCAACATGGGCCAGTAAGACAACAAAATGCCCAGTGTCCGTAATGGGTGCCGTATTCGGTCTTCTTTTGACGGCATCAGCATTGTGGGCAACGACTTAACCTGACGGAAAAAGCCCATGATTTCCTTTTCATCATGCGGAGACAGGTGACAGAGGAACCGTTCGAATTCACCGAGGTCGTTATCCACCGTCACAGCACCATGGGGCGTACGAATAGTCATGAGGCGGTCGAGGTGGCGCAGCTTAATCCGGGGGAGCAGACCAAAACGCTTCAGGGGATACCACATATATCCGCCTTCACCGCAACCCACCAGCCAGTGGATGCAGGTATCGAAAGTGAACCCATCACGGGCAAAGGAGGTACACAGACCACCGGGGCGGGTGTGGCTTTCCAGAATCAGGGTGCGGTAGCCTTTATCCACCAGGTGAAGTCCGGCGGAAAGGCCGCCGATGCCGGCACCAATCACCACTACGTCATAGTTCTCAGTCGTATTGCTCATGGTAAAAAGGAAATAACTTTCACCACTATAACATCGGGTAATGAACAGCGTCAATGGATATAAATACGGGCGGGCACTGTGTTAAATGCCCGTTTTCCGGTTATTCCGCCCGGACGGTACTGACGGCTTCGCCGGTTTTCTCCGGGAAATAGCGCCGCTGGAAATAGAGCGCCACGTTGACCAGGCTGATTAGTGCTGGCACCTCGACGAGCGGTCCGATGACGGCGGCGAAAGCCTGTCCCGAGCCTATGCCGAACACCGCCACGGCGACGGCAATCGCCAGCTCAAAGTTGTTGCTGGCAGCGGTGAAAGCAATAGTCGCCGTCTTCGAGTAGTCGGCGCCGCTTCTCTTGCCCATATAGAAAGAGATGAAGAACATGAGCACAAAATAGATAAGCAGGGGAATGGCAATGCGCACCACATCTAGCGGTAGCTCGACGATAATCTCACCCTTAAGAGAGAACATAACCACAATGGTAAAGAGCAGTGCCGCCAGAGTGATGGGGCTTATTTTGGGGATGAACCTGGTCTCATACCACGGGCGTCCTTTTGCCCGGATGAGAGCAAAACGGGTGAGCATACCCCCGAAGAAGGGGATACCGAGATAAATAAACACGCTCTGCGCTATCTGACCGATGGTCACGTTTACGGCAACTCCGGTCAAGCCAAACCAGGCGGGAGCGATGGTGATGAAGACGTAGGCGTAAACCGAGTAGAATACAATCTGGAAAATGGAGTTAAAGGCGACCAGCCCGGCGGCGTACTCGTTATCTCCCTTCGCCAACTCGTTCCAGACGATGACCATGGCAATGCACCGTGCCAGTCCGATGAGAATCAGCCCCACCATGTAGTCGGGGTAAGCGCGCAGAAAGAGGATGGCGAGGAAGAACATGAGCACCGGACCGATGAGCCAGTTCTGTACCAGAGACAGTCCCAGCACCCGCCAGTCGCGGAAGACCGGACCTAGCTCTTCGTAGCGCACCTTAGCCAGCGGCGGGTACATCATCAAGATTAGTCCGATGGCAATAGGGATAGAGGTGGTATCCACTTGAAACAGGGTGATGAAGCTGGCGACACCGGGGACGAAGTAGCCCAGTCCCACCCCGAAGCCCATCGCCAGGAAAATCCACAGCGTGAGTAACTTGTCCAGAAGAGAAAGCCGTGGCAATCCTGGTCGTGAATCGGTATTACTACAACACATACTCTTCTCCTTTTAGTTATCTTTCTGTCTGGTTACCTATTTGCTTGTGGAACCTCTCCACCGTATTATCGCCGGTATCCAGGTGTGATTTCAGCCGACCCTGCTGCGAATGTAAAATCCTGTCATAAATAGACCTCTTAACAAACCTGAGTGCCGCTTTCTCGTCGCCATCCGTGACGATTCTCTCCATCTCCATCAGGTCTTGCTCGTCAAAGGAGACGGCGGTTTTTCTTATTTCCAGCATCTTATGCCTCCTAGTTGGGAGCTAACTATTTCAGTGTTTTCGACAAGTCTTATTCGTGGTGATATTAGTACCCTTTCACGAAGGGCTTACTGCGCAACTTGTCAGCAACCTCCACAGGCTGTACATTGCCCGGATGGGTCATTTCCGGCGTTGTTCTTTGCAGTCGGACCCTTGTGTATCTTGCTGAATATTTCCCCTAGGGTAGGCAACTGACCGCACTGATTTTTGTTAGTGTAGATGATGTTGTTATTCAGGGTAACTTCAAAAATACCGCCGTGTCCCTTCTTCAAAGTTGCCTTTAACCCGAATTCTTGCTCGATCGCAGCCGCCAGACCGGTGGCCTGATTGAGAAAACCTCATTCAGAGCAATAGGTAATTTGTATCGAGTCTTGGGTTTTGTTCATCGCATAATACCTCCTAGATTATTCGACTGGTCAAAGCCTTATATACCGCTTTCCCTCGCACCCTTGAAATTGCTCTCTCATTCAGCTTTTGCAGCGCGTTTATGATACGCTAATCTGAGCGCTGATTGCTCCTCGTTGTCAGTGATTATTCGCTCCAGTTCCATTAACTCCGCCTCATCCAGGGCAATAGCTGTCTTTTTAATCTCAAGCATTAATCATCTCCTCCTTTGTAAAGAAACCAAGGACGCACAGCGAGCCAACCCTTTGGATAACAGAACAGGATGACCAAGCCCAGAGCCAGCATCCCGATGTCTATCCATAGTGCCTGTGTTATTGTCATCTGCCCCAGGATTGGAATAGCCCCGAAGCAGCCACAGGGACACCCACCACCCCACCCCTGAAAAACCGCTATGCTATTGTTAACGATGAAGGCAAGGCTAAGCACGATGGAAAGAACGGACATGGGCCGGGCGGCGACGCCCAGGACCAGTAAAACGCCCAGACCCAGCTCCACGCGCGGCAGCCAGAGTTCGATGTAGTTAGCCAGCAATGGTTCGAATGTCGACCGGGGCAGCCCGAAAAGGATAATGTAACTCTCCGTTTGCTGTGGTATTTTACCCGCGCCGGCAATAATAAAAATTCCTCCCAGGATTACGGCTGCCCCGATACCCACCCAGCGTTTGTACCGCATGACTCCGGTCAAAAACGCTACTTTGGGCAACGACTTCATGTAATTCCTCACTTTACAACAAATAAGTGAAGAGATATATCCCTACACCTATTAAGATTACCCCTCCCGCCTTCTTAGAGTAGCTGGAGAAGTTACTGATTCCTTTAGATTCAAGCACTCTCTGGGCAAAGCCGGCAGAGATACCGGCGCCGAGCACCAGCACCCAGTGTCCCAGAGCATAGGCTAGAAGCAGCCCGCCACTGTAGGCAATCTCTTGTTTGGTAGCCGCAAAGGTCAGTATCACCGCCAGCACCGGAGTAGCACAGGGGGAAGCCACTATGCCGAAGAAAAGACCTATCAGGAAAGCTCCGAGCAGTGCCTTTTTCTTTGGCATGAATCTTTGCGATAAACCGATATTTAAGTTGAACCTGTCAGAAAACAGGAGATACAGCCCCAGCAGGATAGCCACCGGCGGCAATACGTAATACCAGAATCCTCCAACGTCGCCGAAAAGCCTGCCCAGGGCGCCGGCGATTACCCCCAGAACGGTAAAAGTAATAGTAAGACCCAATGTGAACATTAGAGAATACTGGATTGCTTTCTTCTGTGAGCCTTCTGAATAGCCGCCGACGTAGCCGATGACTAGCGGTATCATCGCCAGGACACAGGGACTGGCACTGGAGATGATGCCTCCCAGAAAGCAGGCAGGGAAAGCCAGCCAGGCCTGAGTCTGAATAAGCTCACCGATGTAGTTGAATAAACCTTCCACTACTCAATCCCCATCTTTTTAAGCTGGGCGATTAT
>Ga0315284_10007080_pt1 | contig 15995 bp, 12 predicted proteins | sample YL17G09_16_MG_FD_203696 | JGI IMG/M metagenome (GOLD analysis project Ga0315284, IMG submission 203696) | Sediment microbial communities from Yellowstone Lake, YNP, Wyoming, USA - YL17G09_16 | ecosystem: Environmental > Aquatic > Freshwater > Lake > Sediment | place: USA: Wyoming | collected... | reverse complement strand
CGCCCGGCGACGTCGTGGCGCGCGTGCTGGAGCGCACCGGCGGCCGGGGCGCGGACGTCGCCTTCGAGGTGGTGGGCATCGCGCCGGCGCTGAACCTGGCGATCCGCTGCCTCAGGAAAGGGGGGGCACTCACGCTGGTGGGCAACCTGGCCCCGGCAGCCGAGTTTCCCCTCCAGGCGGCCGTGACGCGCGAACTCACGCTGTACGGGTCCTGCGCCTCGCGGGGCGAGTATCCGGCTTGCCTGGACATGATCGCCCGCGGTGCGATCCACGTGGACCCGCTGATCAGCGCGGTCGCGCCGCTGGCCGAGGGGGCAGCCTGGTTTCAGCGCTTGTACGACAGGGAGCCAGGCCTGCTGAAGGTGGTCTTGAGGCCATAGCGCAGTCCGATGCGGCGGGTGAAGAGGCGCAGGTGGACTCAGGTGGTTGGCGATCTGCGGCCTGCCCTGCGGGCGGTTGTGCCAGATATGCAATGCAGGGGAAACGCAGTATAATCCGAACTCGGGAGTGGTTCTATGGACAAGGTCAGGACGGGCTTGATCGGCTATGGCAAAGTGGCCCATACACACGCCTTCGCGCTGAGTACGCTGCCCGAATCTCACTTCGTGGCGGTGTGTGGCCGGAGCCTGGCGCGCGCGCAGGCGTTCGCTGGCCAGTACGGAATCCAGGCCTTCGACGACGTGCAGCAGATGGTGACCGCGGCCGGCGTCGAGGCAGTCGCGGTCTGTACCCCTCACCCGGCCCACGCGCGCCCTGCCATCGAGGCGGCGCAAGCGGGGGCGCACGTGCTGGTCGAGAAGCCCCTGGCGGCCAGCCTCCAGGATTGCGACGCCATGATTGCGGCGGCCAGAGAAGCGGGGGTGAAACTAGGCGTGATCAGCCAGCGGCGGCTGTACGAGCCGGTCAAGCGGGTCAAGGCGGCGATCGAGGCGGGTAAGATCGGCCGGCCTATCCTGGGAATGGTAGTGATGCTGGGCTGGCGCGACCGGGCTTATTACACATCCGACCCCTGGCGCGGCACGTGGGACCTGGAAGGAGGTGGGGTGCTGGTCAACCAGGCCCCGCACCAACTGGACCTGTTGCAGTTATTTATGGGGCCGGTGGACGAGTTGTTTGGCTACTGGGGCAACCTCAACCACCCTTACGTCGAGGTGGAGGACACGGCGGTGGCGGTGCTGCGCTTCCAGAATGGCGGGCTAGGGTCCATCGTGGTGAGCAACTCGCAAAAGCCGGGCCTCTACGGCAAGGTGCACGTGCACGGCGAGAACGGCGCTTCGGTGGGCGTGCAGACGGACGGCGGGGCCATGTTCATCGCCGGCATGTCGGGGGTCCTGGAACCGCCGGTCAACGACCTGTGGACGGTGCCGGGCGAGGAACACCTGCTGGCCCAATGGCAGGCACAGGACCGGGCGACCTTCGAGGCGGTGGACGCCACCCGGCACTACCACCGCTTGCAGGACCAGGACTTTTTGCAGGCGATCCTGGAGGAGCGCGAGCCGCTGGTCACGGGGGTGGAGGGCCGTAAGGTGGTTGAGCTCATTACAGCCGTGTATCGCTCGCAGCGCGACGGCAGGCCGGTCGCGTTCCCACTGGATGCTGAGAAGGGGGCGGAGCAGTTCGACGGCAGGCTGGGCCCCTGTTGAACGGATATTCGTGGGATATCGCAAGAAAACCTGGAAACAGGGGAACGGCATGGAGGAACTCGTCGTGAATTGGAAGGAACGAGAAGTCATCTCGGTGAGGGGCTTGCCGACCGCCTGGCATATAGCCCAAAGTGCCGCTTTGATAGGAAGATCACGCCCAGCGTGAGCAGGAGCGGCATTCCAATCAGCGCCGCAAAGTGGAAGCCTTGAAACGGCAACCCTTCGAGGAATGCTAGTTCTCTGGGCGGAAAGTTCAGGTTCGATAGGATGTCAGCGTAGTGCGACGTGGCAAGGGTCAGGATTGAGGAGCATGCCGTCAAACCGAAGTAGACCAGGGAGCCCCACCATGCCCAGGTGCGCCGTCCCAGTGTCCCCCAGGCCAGGCAGATCAGGCACGCTATGGAGAGCGCCAGGAAAGAGATCCCTTGAAGGCCAGACGAAAAGCGGCCAAAGAGCGGAAAGATGCCGTTGAAGAGAATGGGGATGTGCAGCACGACGGCGTAGAACAGGTCCAGCGAGCCCAGCACAAGGATCGGCATGGGCAGTTTCTCGACCCAGTATGAGTGTGGGTCTTTGGTCTCAAAGGTCAACCTGACGTCCCGGCTCTGATAGAACCGGATCAGCACTCCTGGGACTACCAGGTAACCCAAAGCCAAGCCGACCATGGCGACGATGGCGGCCAGTAAAGGGAGGTCTTTGCTTGCCAACAGCACAAACAACACCACGATCGTCAGGGGTGCACCGACCACGAGCCAGGCCCAGAGCAGGGTCAAAGCCAGCGTCCTGGCCCAACGGCGCGTCTTCAGGTGTCCATAACCGAGAGGGATGAGCACTGTCGCGATCAGGTAATACCCGACGATCTGAGCGGCGATGTTGCCGAACATGAAGGAGCCAAACCCAAAGCCTTCATAGTGGAAGCGGCCACCTGCGGAGAACAGGTAGAAGCAGTACATCTCGAGTGGCCCCAAGAAAGCAGTAGGGATACCGACCAGCAGCAGCAGGATTCCGATGCCAACCAGAATGGGGGTTCTATCTTTGTGACCCATAGGGTTACTCCTTTGCCTGTGTCGCCTACGCATAATTATATTATGTATTTGGTCCACTGTCAAGTGCTGGGAGGTAGCCCATGAGAATCGTGACACTGGTTGAGAATACGAAGCCGGAGGGCAGGGAAGACCTCAAGTATATGGACAAGGACAACGATGTGGAATGGCATATCCCGAATGGTGAGCGGGGTTACCTGCGCGATCTGGCCAGCAAGCAGGCCGCATACGCTACGCTGCCCATCATGGCGCACCGGAAGCAGATGTGGTATGACCTGAACGATGGCCGCCCGGGCGCGCGGCCACCGGTCATCGTCGAGACGTGGACCTTTGATCGTGATTTTATGCCGGAAGGGGTGTTCCGCTGCGCCTCGGAGGCTGGCAGGGCTATCGAACAGCAACTGCTGCGCAACGTCCGCAACTATGAACTGATCAACGACGACAAGGTCATGCCCAACACCTTCGACGTGGGCTGGTTTGTGGACGTTGACGAATGGGGCGTGAAGGTCGAGACCCAAACCGTCAAGGACGCCCAGGGCGTCGAGACGGGCTATCGCTTCCTGCACCCCATCAAGAACTTGGGACAGGATCTCCCTATGCTCAAGCCCGCTGTGTGTCGGGTGGATCGGGAGCGGACCGTGGCCTGGATAGAGTTCCTGGAAGATTTGCTCGGAGACTTGCTGCCGGTCTGCATCCGCACCGGCACGTACGGCAGCACGATGTTGACCCACAGGGTGGTCGAGTTGATGGGTATGGAAGCGTTCTACATGGCTATGTACGATAGCCCTGATGCGGTGCACCGGCTGATGGCCTTCCTACGGGACAATGCGCTGCGCGTGATGCACTGGGCTGAGGCAGAAGGGCTCCTGCGGCTCAACAACGAGAACCAGGACAGTTTCGGTTCCAGTTACAACTTTACGGCCCGGCTGCCCGGACCCAACTACGATGGCGGTCCCGCGCGGCTGTGTGACATGTGGGGGTCCACCAACAGCCAGGAGACGGTGGGCATTTCGCCCAGGATGTTCCACGAGTTCTGCTTCCCCTATTACCGCGACGTATGTGAGCCGGTGGGCCTGCTCTACTATGGCTGCTGCGAGCCGGCCCATCCATTCTGGGACGACATTCGGCAGTTGCCGCACCTGAAAAAAGTCTCCATCTCCCGCTGGTGTGACCAGGCACTTATGGGCGAGGCGCTGCAGGGCACCGGCGTGGTGTTCTCGCGTAAGCCGGACCCCAACTTTCTCAGCGTGGACGAGCGGCTGGACGAGGAGGCCTGGGCGGCCCACATCCGCGAGACGCTGCAGGCGACCCGCGGTGTGTCTGTGGAGTTCATCGTGCGGGACGTGTATACCGTCCACGGTGACCTGAACAACCCGCGCCGCGCCGTCGAAATCGCCCGGCGCGAGATTGACCGGCATTATTGAAGACCTGACAGGTTTTCGCCGGGCGTACTCGCCCGCAACCTGTCAGGTCTGTGCGCGAAGAGGAGGCTGGCTATGAAGAAGCAAATCAAGGCAGATGCCGCCTGGTGGCAGACAGGCGAGAAACAGCCGGCCAGGCCCTACCAGGGAGTGGTGCGCACGTCGCGCTACCTGGCCATGAGGGACGGCGTCAAGATCGCGATTGACCTGTACTTGCCCAAGCACCTCGGGGCGGAGGACAGGCTTCCTACCGTGCTCCACCAGACCCGCTACTACCGGCGGACCGTCTTCAACTGGCCGTTCCGGTGGTGGATGGAGCATAGCGACCTGATGAGGCAGTTAATCCAGCGTCTGGTGGAAAACGGCTACGCGTTCGTGAACGTGGATGCGCGCGGGTCGGGGGCCTCCTTCGGCTCGCGCCAGATGGAATGGTCGCCCGACGAGGTCGAGGACGGTGCCCAGGTCGTGGACTGGACCATCCAACAACCATGGTCGAGTGGCCTGGTAGCGTCCATGGGCGTCTCCTACACCGGCACAGCGGCCGAGATGCTGTTGGTCAACCGGCATCCGGCGGTCAAGGCGGCCATCCTCCAGTACTCGCTATTCGACGTATATCCAGACATCCTCCGCCCGGGGGGTGTGTACAATGAGGGTTTTATGCAAACCTGGGCGGCGCTCAACGCTGCGCTGGACCGGGACCGGTTGCCGTCGTTTGCCCGCCAGCACATAGGGTTCCTGGCGGGGATGGCGACCAGAGGAGTCGCGCCCGTGGACGACGACGCGACCGGGACGATGCTCCAGGCGGCCATGAAGGCGCACGCAGGCAACTATGACATATACCAAACCTCCCTGGAGATCGAGTTCCGTGACGGCAGGGCCACGTCAGGGGTCGCGCTGAACGATTTCAGCCCGCACGCCTTCAAGGGCGCGATCCAGGCTTCCAGGGCGGCGATCTATTCCTGGAGTGGCTGGTATGACGGCGCCTATACCCTCTCGGCCATCAAGCGCTTCCTGAACGGTAACGTGCCGGGGAAACGGCTCATCCTGGGCCCCTGGGACCACGGCGGGGGGCAGAACCCGGACCCGTTCGTGCGCGACCACAAGAGCCGCTTCGATCACGGGGGCGAGATGCTGCGCTACCTGGACTATCATCTGAAAGGGATGCCGGCCGGCATCGAGAGCGAGCCGCCGGTGCACTATTTCACGGTGGGCGAGGAGGCGTGGAAGTCGGCGGACACGTGGCCGCCGGCAGGTTTCGAGCCGACGCCATACTATTTCTCGGAGGGGCGCGTGCTCAGGCCGCAGGCACCCCCAATCGAGGACGGTGCCGACACCTACCAGGTGGATTATGCGGCCGGCTCGGGGAGGACGTCGCGCTGGCTCTCGCAGGTCAACGTCAAGGGGGTGCGCATCCAGTACCCGCACCGCCGGCAGCAGGACGCCAGGTGCCTGGTTTACGCGACCGCGCCGCTGGAGCGGGACACCGAGGTGACGGGCACTCCCCTGGTCACACTATTCGTCCGTTCCACGGCCACCGATGCCCAGTTCTTCGTCTACCTGGAGGACGTCGGGGCGAACGGGGACGCCGGCTACCGCTACTACGTAACAGAGGGAGTCTTCCACGCGCTTCATCGCCAGATCAGCACGGAGGCGCCGCCGTACGTGGTGCCAGTGCCCGGCCACTCGTTCAAGCGGCAGGACGCGCTGCCGCTGGTGCCCGGCGAGGTGGCCCAGATCACGTTCCATCTCCAGCCCATTTCGTACCTGTTCCGCAAGGGGCATGCGATCCGCGTGGCGCTGGCCGGGGCGGACAAGGACAATTTCGCGCTGCTTCCGCCGTCACCGCCCAGTATAGAGGTGCTGCGCAGCCAGGCGTATCCATCGCACGTTGTGCTGCCGGTCATGGTGAGATAGCCTACCTGACCTAACGCGACCTCTTGTTACTTTGAAGCATTGAATGTATACTCAGTAGATCACAATAGAGCTTCTGGCAACTTGTAAAAAGGGCATAGCTTGGTTAGTATCTCCTGAGACCATTTACCAGGAGCCAAGTTAGGGGGGGCTATGGACATTTTCGCGCCCGGAAATGTCGTTCACGACCGATCTTGCCTCTGGCATATGGACGGCCAGGAGGGAGACATCCTCGTCGCCCCTTCGATTGACGGCGGCGAGGCAGAACAGAGCAAGTTGTATCTCCCTTCAAGGATGTCCGGCCGGGCTATATCGAACCATCCTGTATGAGCAGTGTAGAGCGGTTGTCTGCCTGAACAAAATCAGTGAGTTGCGCCAGTTACAGGATGAGGTCCGAACGAAAGTGGTTGAGCTTGCGCTTTCGATGCAATAGGAGACATTTTCTGAAAACAGGTTTCTCCGAGTTTTGACAAGGATGGTAAGTCTATGAGTCAATACTACATTTTCGCAACCCAGTTGGCGGATTTCCGGGGGCCACGCCCGGTGCAAAAGGGCAGCCTCGCGTTAAAGAACTTCATCGTTGAGGAAGGAGCGTCACCCATACCAGGCGTAGGGGATCAAGTGCTAGTGGTGTCAGGCAAAAATGATGCCTACGAATCACTTGAACCTCATGTTTATGAAATCGCGAGGGTGAAATCCGGGTCTTTAACTTTAGAACTGGTGCGTTCCTACGTTCGCACCGTACCTTTAGAGAAGGTGCGTTCCACAATTAACCGGTCGCTATCCGACGGTGGTAATGCCCTGAACGCCAGCGAGTTCGAAGCACTTGTGGCTCTGCTGGGTGAGCAGCGGCCTACGGAGACCCAGCTCTTAGACCACATCAAAAGCTACATCACCGCCCGGGGATACTACTTTGATGACGAGACCATCCACAACTATCACATTTGCATGAAAACGCGCCCCTTTGTGATCCTGGCAGGGTTGTCTGGCACTGGCAAATCAAAACTCACGCAGCTTTACGCAGAGGCCATGGGACACACAGTGCAAAATGGACACTATTTGCGGGTGGCAGTGCGTCCAAGTTGGAACGATGATCGTTTCCTTTTAGGGTACCTCAATTCAATCACTGGCGAGTACGTCGTTGAACCGGCCCTCGAGTTCGTTATCCGTGCTGAGGAGGATCGAGAAAACCTGTATTTCTTCTGCCTGGATGAGATGAATCTGGCTCATGTCGAGTACTACTTCTCTCAGTTTCTGAGCGCTTTGGAAGAGGAAAATCCGGCCGATCGCAGAATTCACCTGTTTAGCCGTGCCACGGAGGAGTGGCTCATCCAACAAGGCAAAGAGGTGGGCTACGGCCCGGTGGTGATTATTCCTACCAATCTGCTCTTCACGGGTACTATCAACGTTGATGAGACTACTCAGCCGTTAAGTGACAAAGTCATTGATCGAGCCAATACACTGGAGTTCTTTGAGGTGGATCTCGACAAAATTCCTGACCGTCAACCCCCACCAGATCCGATGCACATTTCAACATCAACTTGGCAGAGCTACATAGTGCAAGAACCTGCTATCTCTTATCGCACTCACGTCATCGAGATTAGCAAAATACTGAATCAGGCCAGTTTGGGGTTGGGATACCGTGTTTTGCGGGAGATTGAGCTATATCTAGCCAACAGCGCTGGTTTGCTCAAACCGGATGTAGCGTTTGATTTGCAGGTGAAGCAAAGGATCCTGCCTCGGGTGCGTGGAACAGTGGCAATCCGAGAAACATTGGGGAACTTACTGACCTATATGAAGAAGAATGGTTTTTCCCGATCGGCAGCACGTTTAGAGGAGATAGAGAACAGGTTGAAGCGTGATGGTTACACGAGTTTCTGGCGCTGAATCCTGGCTGCTGCTCAACGATGCACCACTGAGCTTTAGGCCCGGGGATGAAAACCTAGATGCAAAGGCCGTCGAATATGGACGGAATTACCTGCGCATCACGTCCGTCGCGCCACCCTATCTTGAGATTGTCATTGATGATGAGATTTTGCAAACCGAACGGTACGGTTATTGGATCTGGCAGCCACGCGGTTTTGCCGGGCTGTACAAGTTGCAGGTCAGGGCTCCTAATCATAGAACGAGAACTGCCCTTGTTAGGGTTCTGCCCAGCAAACTATCCTATCGTCGCTACATCCAGATGTTGGAAGACATCAGTGCTATCTCCGAAGATTTGTTGTTCGCGCTGAATTCGCCGGCTGCCGAGAAAGCCACCTTTACATCGTCAGGTGAAAGACCGCCTTCAGCCTTCCGCGAGTATGAACTCGTCAAGCACATAGTTCACGACCTAGCGATTGTTATGTCGCACATTCGGCGCAGCCCTTATCGTACCCTAGCCCAGAAAACGGAAAAGCGTCTGCTACACGAGATTCATCAGTTCTCGAGCGACCTAGTTCTTATGCCAGGGCCGACTTGGCGTTTGCCGGATGTCATGGTTGGATCTTGGGGGGCCAAGCAACTACCTGCTGAATGGCTGGTTCAAGAAAACGTATTGACGTACGACGTGTATGAAAATCGTCTGCTCAAGCATTTCCTCTGGCATCAGCTATTAGCTCGAGTTATCAGTATTCAAGATCAGGCTACCAACGAAATCGAACGACGAAAACGACAGCGCGAAACCAAGCTGAGGCAAGGGTGGGATGACGACGAGACTCCTAAGATTAACGAGTTAGAGAGAATTAAAAGCGAGTGCCAAGCTATGGCTCGGCAGTGCATCGCATGGGGCAGTGAACCATTTCTGCAAACCGTTAGCCATTTGACGATTGGGGCCCGACCCACTCAAGTATTACAGAAGCACCCGCATTATAGTCGTTTCTACCGTATCTACTTGCATTTCCAGCAAGAGCTGGGACTCAGTCTGAACATTGAGCGTTATGTTACCTATCTCTCTCTAAACAAAATGTCGCAATTGTACGAGACTTGGTCTGTCTTTCAGTTGACCCATTTGATTCTGGGGATACTCACACAAGCAGGATATCGTGTGGTTTCCAGTAGAGGGTTTTTCGAGGTGCAAGAAGAAGGATTCACGTTTGACGTCCAGCGTAACGCCGGCATTGAATTGGCTAAAGATGGGTTACAGGTTCGAATCATATATGAACCAGTTTATAAACCGGAGCACAGGGTGCGCTTTGGATTAGTATCACGAGGGTTAGGCCAACTGACGCCTGATTTGGCTGTTGAGGTCTGGCATGAAGGGGAAGTGCACGACGTCCTGATCTTCGATGCCAAGTATCGCTCGAAAGAAGATGGCGATCGCCAAGTATACCTGGAGGAGGATCGTGATAAAATGGATCGCTATGCCAATAGCATTCGTTGGAAGACTAGAGAGCCTAGACCTCGTCTCCGTCGTGCTGTTTCCAGTGCCTACATTCTCTATCCAGGGAATGTGCTAGAGCATGATTCTTATGATCCTGAGGTGGGGGCCTTGCCCTTGATTCCTCAAATGACGCAGCCTCGTGAGCTCGGGCAAGTCGTGGTCCAGCTGCTGAGGTCTGCGCGACTGCTGTAAGAGCCCGAATGTAGGGGGCGTTTTATGGGACAAATGGACAAACCCTCATTTGACTTCAGGAATCAATTATCGCCGAGATACATTGAACGTTTGTTTCTTCATCTTGAACCTGGGGTGTGGTACGATTCGAATGAGCTAAAAGACTTACTACGGGCGAACGGACTTGACGTGGAAGGAAGTAATATAGTCGGATATAACACCACAGCCTGGTCACTTGCAGGGCTTGGAAGGTCTCAGCGTGTTAAGGAAGGGCGTAGTTTTATCAAGTTGTTTCAACTTACGCTATTCGGCAAGCAAGTATTAGACACTTACAGTACTAATCGAGAGTTGTTCTATGACCTTATGCATTTCGCCTTTTATTCTGCTTGGCATCGTTCAAATGATGTTATTCGAGGACGTTTTTGGCTCTATGTTAGTATTTGTGATTCTCTCTGGGAAGAAGCTCCAGCAAAGACAGATAGTTTTGCATTGACCAACAAGCTTCAGATAGAAAGTCGCCAGAGGTTCCCGGAGCACAACCCCGCTTTCCCCGAGCGATCTATACGTGCTGTATTCCCATGGTTAGGGGCGCTCACGCCACCGTTTCTTTCTAAATGTGGTTCTGCTGCACAACTATGCTCCAGCAGACGTAGCTACTGCTCGCCACAGCTTTTCTACTTGGCAACAGATCTGGTTTACACGTCAGAGGGGCTGAAACATGGAACCTCGATGGCCATTGACGACAGGCATATCGAAGCTATCTGTAAAGTGTGCTTGCTCGACACTACTAGTTTCTGGCAGGTGGCTGACCTCACCAAAATGACCATTCGTGGTTATGATATTCGCAAGGGACAGTGGGGAACATCAGTAGCTTTGGACGGACTCCCTAACTGGATTGATTTGCCTGACTTCACAGATGAGGTCGTGGAAGCCAATGAGGAATGTGAGGAGGACGAATGATCGACAAGGAGGTCCTCAACACCCGTATCCGTGACAGGCTGTCGCCAGATTGGTTAACTCCTTCCCAAGTGGAAGTCTGGGATGCTTTACACCGTTTTGATGGACCACCCCATCGTGTAGTCTGTGTGTATGGAGCTGAAGGAACTGGGAAGACTTTTCTCGCCTGGCTGTTAGAGAGAGAAAAGTACTCTACCTATGGCTTGTGGTCAAACCCGCCGCGCCCGGTGCTCCCTCGCCTAACGCTAGATAACGCTTTGCCTGATCGGCTCGTTACCAGAGATGTTCGCCCGTTGGTAGACCAACTTGGCTTGCGGCAAATCCTTTTGTTTTCCAGATTCAAAGTGGACGAGCCATTCATGCCAGCCTTTGAACTGCGTGTAACCTCCGATGACTTAGAGTGCTTTAGAGCCAATCTGTTTCGCCATCTGAGAATCATTGTCCCCGAAGGCGATTACAGGAACTACAGCGATGCATTGGAATTGATAACTCGTTAAGGAGCACGTATGGATACCTCGAAACTGGACCCCATTCTTAAGAAAGAGTCGACTCTCAAGACAGCAAGCGCTCGCGAGTTGCAGCAGGCCCCGCAGGATGTTCTGGAAAGGTATACCACCTACGCCTTAACGCATATTCCCCTTGGTGACACCACGAAGCAACTTACCAACCTGCGACGTGTCATCGCACAGAACAAGACTTGCGCTGTTGGAACTATCGTTGGCCCGTACGGTTATGGTAAAACCAGTACTGCTGTTCACCTTTGGAATGAGTTGAGACAACAACAGATTCTAGCCATTCCACCGTTTCTCTGGGGAAATTTGCCTGAACTGATGGATGCGGTTTACTACTGGATCCGCTTTGAGTTCTCGCAAGGACCGAAAGCTTTCATTCCCCAGTTGGATGACGCTCATAACAGTTATCGTCAAAGTGAACTGAATGAATGGCGAGAGAAACTAGGTGCAGAAGAGGCACAACAACTCGTCGATAAGGGAAGACTTCTCTTGGACATCAGGCCTGAGGATATTGTCGGCTTCTTTAGCAAGGCTTGTAACGTCTGCGAACAGGCCGGTTATCAAGGTATGACGGTGTTCACGGATGAATTACAGGCCACACTGGCGGCATACCGCCCTTCGCGTGATCAATTCTTTGCCGATCTATTCGCGATTGTAAAAGATATTCTTGGCCGGGCTGGGAACTGGGCCTGGGTAATCAGCACAGATGATGACACGGAAGGTTATATCGCGCGCTTACGAGCAGACCTATTACAGCGCTTACAGCGATCAGCGCTTTACTTTAGGGTGCGAGATGTGTACAGTCGTCGCGAGTATCCTTCTGAGTTATGGGCGGCTTTTGAGGAACGTTTTGGCTTTGACGGAAGTGAAGTCATCTTGGCTGAGACACTGGATGCTATTGGTCAAGTTGCGGCACGAAGTGATTTGGGCGCTGGTCCTCGTATGGTGACCAATATTCTTTCCCTAGCTGTCAAGCATTACCAGAAGACACTTACGCCTTATGCTCCTGTTCAGTTTGTGGATGACTTCTTGGCTGGTCAGGTGCTATTTGATCAACGTGGAAAGTTTGTTTCTGCTGTAAAGAAGGCGCTTGACAATCCAGAAGTACGTGCTTCTGGACCCTTCCAGCGCGTTGTTAAGCTTCTGTGTGCCTATCCTATAGGATGCTCAGAAGAGACCTTATCACGCTTCGATCTGTTGGATGCTTTCCGATCGTTCCCACCCCTTGCTCGGCAGGAGTTAGTTCTACGTCAATCTGGAGGGTACATCCTACGCTACCTGGCTGAAGAGGAGGCGCCGCCGGAGCAGATCGAACAGCGTTTGACCAAGGAGTTTGTGCAGCGATATGCACCCGGCAGAAACTATGCAGTGCATGCTGCCATAGGGTTTATGCACCAGGTGCTTCTCGAACCTGCATTTAGTGGGTGGAAGAGGGAGAAATCGTATTCTCTTCCCGTTGATGGAGTTGAATACCAGGTTGAGCTTTTACGTGGAACGTTCGACTCACACTATCCAGATCGGCTAGTGGCCTTGTTGGTAGCCGCTGTGCCTCAATCATCGCCCCCTCAGTGGCAGAAGCCGATTGATGATGCGGACATTGAGATACGTTTTGAGATGAATTATGCTATCGCTGCTGGGGAACCAAGTCGCCTCGTGGTCTCTTCGAAAACTCCAAATATTGCAGCCTTTCAACTCAATCTGAACACGTATGACCCAGAAGCTGTTAATAAGATCCTTCCAGACTTCTTACACGATTACTATGCCATTGAGCAACTAACACCGTTGCTTGCCCTGGCGCTTATTGAGTACCTCTACAAGAATCGGGGCGATTTGCCGGATGACCAAAATCGGGTCAGTACTGTGATTGCCCCACTTCGGCAATATGTTCTATCGGTGCTGATGAGTGAGAGGATTGATACTGACCCCCAGGGATTCACCAGCACGATGGTTGGCCTTGAAAAAATTAAGGACTTGTTCAGGCAGCAATGTCGCCTACTGTATCCTACCTACCAAACGTTGATAACGAATCGCCGTTGGAAAGAGGATATACAGCAATATATCTATGCTCTTGAGCGGGTGATTTCAGAAGATGGCATTTCTATTGTGCGTGGGCGCCGTTCCTGGAAAACTACAAAAGAAGCGGTAGCCGATGCATTTCACATTCCGAAGCGGAGCCTCACTCGGTTAGAGACTCTCCTGAATACACTCGATGACTTCATTGTAAGGGAAGAGTTCAGTGGACGTTTGCCGAGCAGTGAGGTCACTTTGAGATTTGAACTGCATCCGCTTGAGGAGGAGTGGTTAGGACGGCTAGAAGAGTCTCGCGAGAAGGTAAGACGTGAAGGTATTGAGGTCCCTGCTATGCCAGCAGAGTTGCTCATCCGGGAGGCAAGGAGAAGTGGTTATACGCTTGATGAGGTCCAGGAGATAATGCGTCTCCTGCAAGCCCGCAAATTTGTGGATTACGATCCACGCAAGAAACTACTTATTCGGACCATGGATGATATAACGGACTTGCGTGAGGCTGTCGAAAGGCAGATTGATACGGTGGAGCACCAGGTTCAGGTGCTTACTCAAATGCCGGAGTTTGAGCCCGATCGCTATCCGACTGCAAAGTGGCGTTCAATGCTGGCTGAAGCTAAAGAGCGGGATGAAATTGAGCTTCTTAGAACTGAGGTACGCGGGTATGCGAGCAATTTGAGTTCCTTTGCAGCATCTCGTCTCGCTTTATCGAGTAACAAGCTTCAACAAGAGCAAAATGATCTCCATGAACTGACCAGACAAGGCATTCCTGCCTGGCTAGGACAAGAATTCCTTGATAGCCCACTGAGTGACTTGTTAGAGAGGCAACGCCACGACTTGGCAGCAGCTTATCAAGCAACCCTTGAAGAAATTCGGCAACTGCGTGATGCATCAATCAGGGGAACGCACGAATTATCCGGAATTGGTCCCGAAGCGGTGATTAGAGTATATAATGCACTGATTAATCTTTCCAGGCAGGCCAGGGTCTTGCGTACCCGCTTGCAGAGCTACGAAGACCGCCGCGAGGATCTGGATGCCTGGCGCCAAGTCTCCCGGGAAGCGGCCGAGTTAGATATGATGGTGCAGTCGGCACAGCAAGTCTATGGAGATGAGTCGTTTGGCGCCGTGGTAAAACATTTATGGGAAGACCTTACAAAACGGTTCGAAGCACAGCCTCTCTCCATTCTTGATATGCACAAAGATGCAGCCCGATCCGTTGAGGATGAGGTTCAAAAGGTTTCGTCGTGGCTAGAAAGCCGCCGCGAGGATTTTGAGCGGCAATGTCAAGCATACCGGGAGGCTTTAGCAGAAGCAGGCATTAAAGTTGCTTTGAATATCCCATTTGACCAGGAGCATCCAACCGAATCGTATTCAGCTTTGAGCCAGTCTGTAGTAGATTTGGCCAAAGAATACTGCGGTGAACTGTTACAGAATCTTCGCAGCCTTCAGCAAGTCGTTCGTTATGGCATTCGTGTGCAGCAGATGTCTTTGTCAGACACAGAAGTGCGAGTGCACAAGGCTTTGGATCAAGTGCTCGACATAGAGCGGCAACTAGCGCCAGAAACTCTGGAGGGTCTCGAATGTTTTAGGCAAGGCACACTGGCGCGACTTATTGAGTTGACTTCGGCTACACGGAGACTTGCCGAAGAAGCCCAGCAAGCTATTCAACCCCGACCACCTGAAGGTACTGAAGTCCGATTGATGAAGCTACTTGCTGAAAGTTCAAGCCGTCAGAGTATTGACTTGAGAGGATTAGTTACTCGACTTTTGGATCAAGGCGAAGAAGAGGTTGATCTTGAAGCGCTTATGCAGGATTTGCAGTCCCTCTTTCAGAAGAATCAGATATCTATCCACATCAGTTTGTTACATAGCAATCATTAGTCTCCTGCCATGGGCCACCTTTGCCCGACACCGCACAGGAGACAATCCATGATCGAGAGGGGAGCTCTCTCACCGTCACCGATTTCGCCTACACGCCTGGACGGATAGCCATCTTCATGGATGGCTTTCCACACCATCGTGATTACGTCTAGGCGACCGACGAGTACGATTGCCAACCGCTCAAGACATTGGGCTACCGGGTCGCGGTGGTTCGAGCTGCAAGCGCCGCATCCCATTCTCAACTCGAGTGGCAGTGACATAGAATCAGTAGATCACAATAGAGCTTCTGGCAACTTGTAAAAAGGGCATAGCTTGGTTAATATCTCCTGAGACCATTTACCAGGAGCCAAGTTATGTACATCAATGGCCGCAAATGTACAACTGAGACCATCTGTGAGATCATCCTGAAAGCCTCGGCCGGGCAAACGTCGGTGAGCGATGTGTGTGATGACTTGCAAGCTGGGCCCAGCGGCAATGCGGTGCTGGCCCAACTTCACCAAGCGTTTCCTCAAGAGCTGAACCAACTGTGGCGACCGGAAGCACAGCTCAACTCATGGCTAGCTGGCTAGGGATCCGGAAGAGGTCAAGCGCAGCGCAGCACGGGATGGGACCACCCATTTTCATTGTTACGCCACGGCCTACATGATCTACAAGGATCGGCGTATCACCCTGGCCATGACGTTTGTGCATAAGAGCGATACCATGCCCAAGATCTTGCGCCGTTTGTTCAAGCGGTTGGATGTACTGGGTATGCGGATCAAGAAAGTGTATTTGGACAAGGGTTTCTATAGCATTGGGGTCATTCGTTTCCTCAAGGAGCGTGACCTGCCGTTCATCATCCCTGCCCGCTCGCGCAAAAAGGGTGGCGTAAGCCAGCTGTTCACAGGCCGGGCCAGCTATGCGACCTCGTACACCCTGCGCAATCAGCAGCTTGGCTCGGAGACCGTGTGTAGTGACCCCCTAGAATTGGACAACTACGGTAGTTCGCGTAGAATCAGTCCACGAAAGGGGAAACACTATGTCAAAGCGTCGAACGTTCACACCAGAATTGAAGGCCCGGATCGTGCTCGAAG
>Ga0315284_10007079_pt1 | contig 15996 bp, 28 predicted proteins | sample YL17G09_16_MG_FD_203696 | JGI IMG/M metagenome (GOLD analysis project Ga0315284, IMG submission 203696) | Sediment microbial communities from Yellowstone Lake, YNP, Wyoming, USA - YL17G09_16 | ecosystem: Environmental > Aquatic > Freshwater > Lake > Sediment | place: USA: Wyoming | collected... | reverse complement strand
AGGTTTTGCGCGAAGGATTGAACGAGCCTCTGACCACCCGCTCGGCCAAGGCAAGGTTAGATAAACACATCGAAACGGGCAACCTCAAAGGGCTACGCTGGCACCGCACAAACAGCAGCCGAGGCTATCAGGTGGCACTGGAACTGTTGGGGTCTTCCAAAGAAGCGTCACAAGCGTCACCGAACGCCGAAAAAGGGTCAAAAACGAGGAGTGACGAAAGTGACGCTAGTGACGCTTCCCACCAACTCTACCCCAACCTATACACCACCACCTCCAAACACCCCCCTACACCCCCTACAGAGGTGGTTATCCAAGGTAAGGGGAGAATAGGCAGAATGCGTCACTACCGTCACTCCCGTCACTCCCACTTTTCTGTGGAAAAGCGCCTGCAAAAGCTGTGGCGGCAGGCCCGTCCGAGGAACCCCGAGGGAGTGTTGGGTTACAAGCGTCACAAGCGTCACTTTTCAGAGGGGAAGTAAGGGAGAGCCGATGGCATTTATTTACGCCAAAAACAGCCTCGAAAAAGTCACCTCCCGCGACCCGCTGGAGGTGCTGGCCGAGGCGCTGCTGCGAGCCGTCGAAGGGGGTTTTGGACCCCAAAACGAGGTGGCTGGAATTTCCGAGTTCGGGCACCTAAAAGTGGTCGATTTGGGGTGCCTCGCGGGGTCACCTCCTCGGCACCTCGAAAAGCCCAAAAAGCCCTCCGAGGCCGAGTTCAAGCGTCTAGTTCTGAGCATCCGCCGGGCCTTCGCGGAACTGGCAAAACAGGGCTTCTACGCGGTCGAAAACTACGGGCACTGCTCGGATTGTGCGCTTGCAGAGATAGTACAAGAGGCGCAGGCCAAGAAATGTCCAAAGCGTGTTTCGTACACATCCTTTGAGACTGCTCAGATGCGCGAAATCGGGGTCTGCACCGTTCGCTACGGACTCGCACAGTCGGCCTCGACCGCCGCGCAGCGCGAGTGCACGCGGAAGGTCGGCAACGAAGTCCAGCACGCGCTGAAGGAGCAGGGGCTGGCTGTGGCGTGGGACGGCGACCCGGAGGTCGCCATCCGGGTCAGGCTGAAGGAGGAGTAGCTGTGGAGAGCCATGCAAGCATAGCGAGGGTACGGGTCGCGCTGTACGCGCTGAGGTCCGAGAACCTGACTGGCTTAGGCGGGCCGATGGGAACCGAGACGACGTGGACGAACTGGACTCGCTACTTCTTCGTTGCGCTCAACGCGAAGCTGGCTGCGAGCAAAGACCTCATCAACAGTGGCAGGAAGGAGCGCATCCTGTGGTCACCGACCAAGGAGGGCTGGCGCTCGCAGGACTTGAGGAACGTCATGTACCACGTGACGCTCATCGTGGCTGAGGACTGAGGAGAGAGCATGAGCGACAACAAGAACCTCGACCAGCAAGCCGACCGTTGGAAGATGCCGGTGCCTGTGGCTGACTTCGGCCCGAACGAGCCGCTGACCAAGGAGCTTCAGGTGCTGGCGAAAGACCCGAGCCAGCGGAACGAGCACATCCTCGACATGATTCGGGAGTACGCCAACCGTCACCACCTCCGCGTGAAGCTGGTGCTGCGCCCGGACAGCACGCACGATGTCTACATGTACGGCAACGCTGAGGAGTGCGTGTGCTACGTGTTCTCGAAGCACTGGATTGCGTGGCTCTCGTGCCTGAGGGGTCTGCACGGCTAGAAACCCTTTAGGATTGTTCTTGACAAGCCCCGCAGGAGGGGCTAGGATTCAGTAGACGGAAAGGAGAACCGGCCATGCCTCTCCACGACGGGTTTTGGTTCAGCACCAACAGCTTCAAGCTCATCGAAATCTACGAGCACCTCGCCTTCCTTTCCGAACTGGAGGGCAAGGTTCGCAACGAACTCGGACTGACCAAGGAGGAGAAGGGCTTCGCCAAGGAACTTGACATGGTGCCGGGCGAAGGGTGGGGGCTGGTCCGGGGCGAAAAGCCCGGCCCGCGCCGCGAGCGGTTCCTCGTGGAAGCCATGAAGCACGGCTGGATTCGCATCCGGCTCCACGCCGAGGCGTACACGTTCGAGGCGTGGAAGCTCTCCGGGGACATGCTGACCAGCGCGGCGCTCGCCGCGAAGCAGCTTGGACTTCCGGCCTCCGCGACCATCGAGCTTCATGGCGTGAACGACCACACGGCGATGTCCCTCAGCATGACCGAGCTTCAGGAGTACGCGGCGGGCGAGCGCCCGGCAGCGGTGGGCTTCAGCGTGTGGGAGAACCCCATCGGCAATCCAAAGAGCAAGGTCAAGTTCCGCAGGCGCGGCTGCTCCCGCGAGTACACGGCTTACGAGAACCCCGCAGGCGACTTCTACACGCAGTACACCGGCCACTTCGACGCCACGGAGGGCGCTCGCCTCTACGGCGCGCTGTGCGAGAATCCCTCGCGTCTTTCCAAGTTCATCGACCCCGAGCGAGGAGAGGGCCGCAGTTTCAGCCGCTTCTTCCTCGGTCTGACCCGAGGAGTCGGGCAGCGTAAGAAGGAAACGATAGCACCGCAGGAAGTGGTGGACTTCGTTGCTGGCTTGCGCCGCAAGCAGCTTCCGAGCAAGCTGCGTGGCGGGGCGACGTTCATCACGCAGCGTGGCTTCTTCACGGACTGGAAGGCGCACGAGGAGCACCCGGACGAGGACTCTTTGCAGATTGTCGTCTTCCCCGAGTTCGACGGTGGAGAAACCCTGCCCAAGTTTGCGAAGAACATGCGGAGAATGGCGAAGGCGCTGGCCGACACGTTCGACCAGCGCTCTGTGGTCTTGGAACTGGAGGTCAACGGGAAGCTGAAGTTCTTGGGCGAAGCCAAGCAGTAGGACATCTCGCAAGCCCAAGCTGCTTGACCGGAGGCAGCGTGAGCATTCTAGACGTGCGCCTTGCACGCAAGGCGCTAATCGACAGGCGACTTCGCCGCTGTCATGCCTGCCCCGGCATGAACGTGCGCGGAGCCACCGACGCAGTGCCAGCCTACGGCAGCGTTCTCAGCCCTGTGGTCATCCTCGGGCAGTCCCCGTGCGTCTCCAGCGCAGAGAAGCACGTGCCGTTCAGCGGAGAGGCCGGGCGGCTGCTCGACAAGGTGTTCCTGCGGGCCGGGGTCAAGAAGGCCGACCTGTTCATCCTCAACGCAATCAACTGCCACCCGGAGGGGAACCGGAAGGCCACTACGGAGGAGACGAGTAGCTGCCGTCCTTTCGTGCTGGAGTACGTGAAGCTGGTCAAGCCCAAGCTCATCGTGTGCTTGGGGTCTGACGCACAGCAAGTAGTCTTTGGTCGAACCTTCCGAGCCTCGCAGCCCATCGTGACACTGTGGCCGGGGTTCAAGACCGCAGCGATAGGCGTGTACCATCCGGCTTACTTCCTCCACCAGCACGACAAGGAAGAGGAAGAGGAATGGGCCGACACGCTGGCCGCTGTCATCCGAAGGTACTGGAGGAAACGTGACTGAGGATAGTCGTCGTCAGGTGTTCCACGAGAACTCGGAGCAGGCGAACACGGCGCTGAAGAACCACTTCATCAGCTTCGGCACCAAGCTGGACGAGTGGACGAGCGACTCGAAGGTGCTGACCGAGGCGTACATGCTCCTGAAGAAGACCGACCCGAAGAACGATACGGTGGAGCGCGAGTTGCTCGTGTCCAGTCTCGACAACGGCCATCTGCGGGCGATGGTCGCGGACATGATGCTCGAATCCATTCTGTGCGAGGTGCAGCAGGGCCGGGCCAAGCTCGCGGAGATGGCGCAGAAGAACGAGAAGCCTGAGAGGGCCGCGCTGCTCGACGGCTGTTGCGCGGCTCAGGTCGGGCGCAACGCGCTCGGCTTGGCCCACAAGGTCATCGCAGAGTTCGAGCGGCAGACCGGCATCGAAGACGCTGCGCTGGCCGAGATTCACGGTGCCCTTGAGAAGCTGAGCAGCGTGCTCGTGAAGGTGCTGCCGGTGGCCTGCGCTCGACACCACAACTGCGAGAAGCCTAGCGCCTGCCCGCTGGCGAAGAAGCTTGCATGAAGCGTCCGAAGAAGCTGACCATGCCGTCCCGGTGGCTCGCAGTGGACTGCGAGACAACGGGCCTCTACACCCACCTCGGGCACCGACCGTTCCTCGTTACAGCGGTCCTGCACGAGAAGGGGCTGAAGGACAAGTCCTTCCTGTGGGAAGCAGAGGTCAGCGAGAACGGCAAGAGACGGACGTGGCCGGTTGAACTGTGGAACATGCTGGCTGACAAGGCACTGCCGAAGGTCTTCCACAACGCTCGCTTCGACCTCGCCATGTTGCGGGCTTCGACGTTCAAGGTCGAGGGTCAGTTCCACGATACGGCGATGACCGGGCGGCTGCACGGTCCCCACAAGGAAGTCCACCTGAAGTACCTCGCTCGCAAGCTGCTTCACGTTTCTACCGCACACGAGGCCGCGCTCAAGGCGTGGCTGAAGGAGGAGAAGGCCCGCAGGCAGAAGGCCGAGCGCGAGCTTGCGAAGAAGGAGGAGCGCAAGCCCGTCAAGGTGCCGTCACCGCTGTACTCCGAGGTGCCTCGGGAGATTCTCCTGCCCTACGCGGGAGACGATACGCGGTTCACCAGCGGGCTGTTCGAGTTGACGGCTCCGAAGGTGCTCGCACGCTGCTCTGTGGCCTACGAGATAGACCGCAGGCTCATCCGTTGCGTGACCGACATGCAGCTACGCGGGCACCGGCTGGACACGACGTACTTCAGGAACCTCATTCCGGTCTGCGAGAAGGCGCACGAGCGCGTGCGGCAGGAGCTTGTCGGCAAGTGGCATCTGCCGGGAAGCTTCAACGCCAACTCGCCGCAGCAAGTGAAGTGGTTCCTGACCGGCGTGCTTGGCATTCCGACGCGGGAGGTCCGCAACCGGCGGGACGAAGAGTCCACGGGCAAGGAGGTGCTCTTCCGCCTGTGGAAGAAGTATCAGATGACCAGCATCCGCGAACTGTTCGAGTGCCGGGCGAACCTGAAAGCGGTGAGCAGCTTCTGCAAGCCGCTGCTGGAGTTGTCTGACGCCGAGGGCATCATCCACCCGCAGTTTTGGCTCGGCTACACCAAGACCGGGCGGCTCTGCGTTGCTGGCGATACGGAGCTTGCTACAAGTTTGGGAGTTGTGAAGATACGAGACTTGGACTTGACTTCCGAAGTTCCAGTACGTATAGTGACTCATAAAGGACGTTGGCGGAGAATACTTCGCAAGTTCTACAAGGGTTGTGAGCAAATGTACGACGTGACCCTTGAGAATGGAAGCAAGATTCGCTGCACTGCTGGTCATCGTTTTTTGACTAGCGCGGGCTGGAGGTCACTGCATGAAATCGGCACGCTGGCAGTTCAAAGCTCCAAAGGGCTTACGCACAGTGCTAGTGAAGTCGTGTCCGCAGCTTCGGGGCTACTCGCGGGTACTGCACGAAGAAGACTTTGTTCGGCTATACTTGAAGGAGAAGCTACGGGACAAGGACGTACTGAAGCGCTGCCGTTGCAGCATCAACTTGCTGGTGTGCTCTCGTCGCTTCTACCGCAAGAAGTACGGGAAACAGCTTCACGCGCTTCGTTGTCAGCACTACAGCGAAAGCATGATGAGCAATTCCCGAGGACGGAAAGACCGTCCAGCAGTCTTGCTGTCCTACAGCAGACTCAAGAAAGCCTTGTGGAGCGGGCACGCTTACGAAAAGATTGCTGCGAACTTGGGCGTCAGCGTGTTTACTCTAACGAGGAACGTGGAGTACCACGGATTGCAAAAGGAAGCTCAGCGGGTTCGGCAGCGGTGGCAGGAGCAGCGTCTTCCTCGTGCAGTGCAAGACTTAGCTTTGCTTCGGCAGCTAGAACTGCTTTCGCCCGGATTGCGGGCTTCTTTGGAGCACTACTACGCAAAGCCAGCAGCCTACTTTCATCACCTCTACCGAGCGTTTGTCACGCTTCAGCAGTGCTTGTGGGCTGTGCAGAAGCAGGCGAAAGCTCACAGCTACTTTGTGGCGAAGAAGCGAGTTCCGAAAGACCACGTGGCGTGGAACTGCAACCGGGCCGAGATGCTGCTATCCGAAGCTCTGCTGTCACTCAAGATTTCGCACCAACGGCTTGTTCCGCTGTTGGGCGTCAACGTGGATTTTCTGCTTCCGAAGAAACGAGTCGTGGTCGAGGTGAACGGCTCGATTCACAATGCTCCTGTGGTCAAACGCCGGGACAAGCGGAAGGAGCGGGCGATTCGAGCGGCGGGCTATCGGCTACTGGTGCTCGATTCCGCAGAGGTGATTGCGAAGCCCACGGCAGCAGCGAAGAAGGTTCGCTCTTTTCTTGGAGCCGGGTCCAAAAAGTAGCGCCAGTCGGCGCAGAAGACGTGTGGGACATCGAGATAGAAGAAGACCATTCGTACATTGCTCAGGGCTTCGTAAATCACAACTCTAGTTCTGACCCGAACCTTCAGAACATTTGGAAGGACAAGGACCGGCTCGGCTTCCCGCTGCCGAAGCACTTGAGCATCCGTAAGGGCTTCATACCGCGTCCGGGCTTCAAGCTGTACTATTGGGACTTCTCCCAAATCGAAGCCAAGATGTTCGCCTATTGGGCGCGGGAAAAGGCGATGATGCAGGCTTTCGAGGATGGTATCGACATCCACGAAGCCACAGCGACGATGATGGGTTGCACCCGCGACGTTGCCAAGACCCTGAACTACCTCATCATCTACGGAGGTCGTGCCGGGGCGCTTGCCGGTCAGCTTGGCATCAGCCGCGAAGAGGCTCAGGTGCTGCTCGACACGTACTACGAGAAGTTCCCCGGCGTCATCGAGACGATGGAGCGGGCCGAGGAAGAGGTCGTGACCAAGGGGTACGCCACGGACATCTACGGCAGGCGCTACTACGTGCCCGCCGAGAAGGCGTACAAGATTGTGAACTACATCATCCAAGGCGGCGCGGGGAACGTCCTGAAGTGCGCGATGTTCCACGTGTGGAAGCTGCTGCTCGGCAGGAAGTCACAGATGCTCCTGACCATCCACGATGAAATCGTCTGCGAGATTCACGAGAGCGAGGAGGCCGAACTGGTCCCGCAGATTACTGCCATCATGGAAGACCAGCCCTATGTCGAGCGCTACCTGAAGACCCGCATCGGCGTGGACGTGAAGCTGTCTGAGACGAACTGGAGCGAGAAGCACGAACTGAAGGAGGCCGCATGACCGGGCGCAAGAAGTCGTGGCTTTCCCGCCTCTGCTGCTGGCTCCACCTTCACACTTTCACTGTGGTCAGCAGTCGTGTCTCCTCGGTGCTTCGCGTGACCCGGTACGGCAGGGCGAGCACCGAGACGTACACCTACGAGACGCGCTGGTGCCCGGTCTGCGGACAATACTGGCACCGGGGCGAGTTCGATGACAAGTGGCAGGACGGCCACTGGCAGAAGGCGTTTGAGAAGCTCACCAAGATGCAGGAGCACATGGACAAAGCGTTCCAGTGTGCGGACGAGGCGATGAAGGAGGTCTTCAAGCCATGATGGACGAGAATGAGTTCTACGGTGACGGCAAGCAGCGCCCGGCGAACGAGGGCGGGCGCTTCTTCCCCGAGGACGACGAGGAGGAGGGGAAGGAGCCGGGAGGCTGTCTTGGCGTCTGCATCGGCTGCGGCATCGTGCTAGTCTTCGCCACAGCGATTGCCCTCGCGTGGATTCTGACCGGAGCTTGACGTGAGCGACCGCCCCTACACCGTGGTACGCGACACGCGAGAGCAGCGCGGGTGGTTCTTCCGCCCGATGGTCGAGCGTGCGTTGCGGTGTGGGGACTACACCATCAAGGAACTGGACAAGTACCTCCGCATCGAAAGGAAGGGCAGCTTCGGTGAACTGGCAGGAAACCTCGGGCGGAAGGTGCTCCGTGCCCGGTTTGAGCGGGAAATGGAAGCCATGCAGGGCTTCCCGCTCAGGCTTCTCGTAGTCGAGGAGAATCCGAGTGGGCTGGACGCGCCGCTGCCACACAGCAGCATTCCGAGCGAGAGCGTGTGGCGGATGCTCATGCGAGTTCAGCTAGTACATCGGGTGCCTGTTCTGTTCGCGGGCCACAGGCCACAGAGCAGGCAGCGCGTTCGAGGCTTGCTCGACGTGCTGTGGGAACTGTGGGTGAAGGATTCACGACTGCTGCTGAAGGAGGGAGTTGCGTGTCCGAAAGGAAAATAATTAGCGCTGCCATTGAGCCGGAAGCTAACGACCGCATCGACAAGCTGGCAGGGAAGCTCGGACTGTCGAAGTCCAATCTGATTGCGAACATGCTGGAGAGTTTCCTGCCAACTGCCGAAGAACTGACACGGGAGGACATCATAGATGGTGCGGAAGACCTTGACCCTGACCTCCAGCCAGTCCGCAAGCCGGTCCATACTGCTGCGGAAGGAGAAGCCGGGTCCGAGGCCGATGACAACTCGGCTGAAGACGGTGAGCCTGAGCACGCCGAGGAAGGCGAGGACGCGGAGGAAACCGAAGACGCTGCTGACAATTTCATCGAAGAAGGTGGCAGCGAGGACGAAGAAGAAGTCACCGAGGACGCAGCAGAGGAAGAGGCAGCGCCGCCTCCCGTGAGGAAGCGGCCTGCCGTCAAGCCCAAGGCAAAGCCGAAGGCGAAGAAGGGCAAGAAGTGAGCACACGACGCATCAGCCAGTCGGAAATCGGCTGCTTCCTCCAGTGCAGGCGGAAGCACTACTGGCGCTACGTGAAGCACCTTGCGCCGTTGAAGACGCCGCTTCCGTTGGCTGTGGGTTCAGCCGTTCACGAGGGGCTGGCCCTGTTCTACCGAGGAGCAGAGCCGAGGAAAATCATCAAGGTGATGACGAAGAAGGTTACGGAGCTTCGGAAGACCGTCTTCGTTCCGCCGGATGAAACCTTCGACTTCGATGAGCAGGAGCAAGCCATCCTCGGTATGTTGGAGGGCTACTTCGCTCGCTACAAGCACGACCCGGAGCGGTGGGTCTACGACCCGGACGATGACGTGGAGTGCCGCTTCGAGGTTCCGCTGCTCTACCACAACGGGGTCAAGGTCGTCTTCATGGGCTACCTCGACCTCCGGGCCAAGTCGAAGAAGACCGGGAAGCCGGTGCTCTTCGAGCACAAGACCGTGAAGGACTTCTCGTCTCTCGGCTCGAACGACCTCGCGCTCGACTATCAGATGGGCCTCTACACGTGGGGACAGCGCAAGCTCACGGGCGAGAAGTACAACACCGTGGTCTACAACGCGATTAGGAAGCCCACCATCCACCGCAGGAAGAAGGAGACGACCGAGCAGTATTTCCTGCGGCTCTCGAAGGACTGTCTTGACCGGCCTAGCTTCTACTTCGGTCGCACGATGCCGCAGTTCAGCCCGGAGCGGCTGAAGCGGCTGCTCGCGTGGTCCCGTGCCATCGTGAAGGACATCATCGACCTTCAGACGGACGGGGACATGACCAGCTACTACCCGTCCACCTACGTCTGCTCGCGGTTCGGCAACTGTGAGTATCTGCCGCTGTGCAGTTGCGGTCCCCGAGCCGACATCCTTCGCATGTTCCAGCAGCGGCAAGGGAGGAGGTGAGTCCGTGGGAAAGTGCGTTCATTGCGGAGATGCTGGTGCGGAGAAGACCACCGTGGAGGTGTCCCGGCTACTGCGAACCTCGAAGCTCGCAGTTGACCTGTGCCGGGAGTGCCACGCCGCGCTCGTGGAGTACATCGAGCACGGCGATGTAGTGGAGCCGGAAGAGGACGGAGACGAGGAAGGCGAGGATGAAGAAGAAGACGATTAGCCTGCCAGCGCTGGAGATTCCCGACTACCCTGACCGCGTGTCGGGCGACCTCTCGCGCTTCAGCTTCCTGTTCTACGGGCCGGTCAAGGTCGGCAAGAGCAAGCTCATCTCGACGTTCCCCGGCGTGGTCTTCTGTCAGACCGAGCCGGGGCTGCGGTTCATCTCGGCTCGCAAGACCAAGGTGAACGACTGGATTGCCTTCAAGCAGTACGTGAAGCTCGTGGAGAAGAAGTCGCGGCTCGGCAAGCTCAAGCTGGTTGCCATCGACACGGTGGACAACCTCTACCGCTTCTGCTACGAGTACGTGGCTGAGAAGGAAGGCTGGAGCCACCCGAGCGAGGAGGGCTTCGGGAAGGGCTACGACGCCATCGAGTCCGAGTTCCGCCGCTGGGTCACGCGGCTGACCAACGGTGCGTGGGGAGTCTGCTTCGTCAGCCACGCCCGCGAAACCGAGGTCAAGTCGCGTAGCACCGAAATCACCAAGACCATGCCGACGCTGCCGAAGACCGGGCTGAAGGTCATCAGCCCTATCTGTGACTTCATCTTCTATCTCGGCTTCCGCACGGACATCAGCAGCGAGGTCGGGGAGAAGGTCGAGGTCGGCTCGCGGCGTGTGGTCGTGACCAAGCCCTCGGAGACGCTCGAAGCCGGTGACAGGTCCGGGCTGCTGCCGAAGTATCTTCCCCTGAAGGCCACGGTCATCAAGGCTGAAATCGAGAAGGCAGTTGCGGAGATTCGCCGCAGGGAGAAGGCGAAGGGAGGTGCGGAGCAGGACTAACTCAACGCACAACCACGGGTAGACGAGCGTTCAACAAGAACCACTGAAGAAGGAGCAGAGATGTCCACTGTCGAGAAGGAACTCGCCAAGCAGCAGAAGCTGTGGGGCAGCGCCAAGGCCCGGAGCGGCCTCGGCAAGCTGCCCGCAGGCACCTACGAGGCCCGCATCGTCAAGGCGTACATCAAGAAGGCCACGACCGGCAAGAAGACCCTCGCTGTCGTGTGGCAGATGACGGTCACCGGCGGCAAGGTCAAGGGTGCGACGTGCTTTAAGCGCTCGAATCTCGGCACCAAGGAGAACATGGAGTTCCTCAAGGGCGAGATGAAGGTGCTCGACCTCGAACTGCCCGATGACCTGACCGACCTCCCCGATGCGTTGAGCAAGGCGAAGGGTATGTTGGTGGAAATCCGCGTGGTCGAGAAGGGCGAGTTCACCAACATCTACTTCAACGAGGCGCTCGGGGTCGAGGACTCCGAGGAGGAGGAGTCCGAGGACGAAGAGGAGTCCGAGGACAAGGACGAGTCCAAGGATTCTGAGGAGGAGGAGTCATCGGACGAGGAAGAGGAGGAAGAGAAGCCTCGCAAGAAGAAGAAGAAGTCCGAGGACGAGGAAAAGGAGTCCGAGAACGAGGAAGAGAGCGGGGACGACGACGAGGAGGAGGAGGAGGAAGAGGAGAAGCCCCGCAAGAAGAAGCGCAAGGAGGAGGACGAGGAAGAGTCCTCTGACGACGACGAGGAGGTCACCGAGGACGACGAGGAGGAGGAGGCTGAGGAGAAGCCTCGCAAGAAGAAGGTCAAGAAGGGCAGCAAGAAGTAGCCCGCCCTGAACGACTGAAACCGCTGCGTGCGGGAGCCGGGGGTTAGGCTCCCGGCTCCCGCCCGCGATGCTGAAAGGCAAGCCATGAACGAGCAACCAAGGATGACCGGCAAGATGACGGTCGAAGAGATGGAGGAACTGAAGAAGCGGACGAAGACCTGTCACCGGGCCTTCTACTGCCACGCCATCATGGTAGACATGCCGAGCGAGCAGCCTCACGCGGGCCTGATGACGCCGCACGGCCCGGTGCCCGTCGAGCAGGCGCAGAAGCAGGCTATGACCATCAACGCGGGCTTTTGGCCCTGTCAGGGCGAGGTCTGTGCACTGTGGGACAAGCGCAAGCAGCGCTGCCTCGACGTGTCGGCAGCGATTACCACAGCCTACGGCAAGAACCCGCCGATGACTGTGGACGGAGACGTGCAGTGACCATCCGGGTCTACAAGCCCAACGGCAAGAAGCGTGCTGTGGCCTTCAAGCTGACCGAGGGCATCCTGCTGGTCGGCGGGCCACGAGGCCGGGCGTACAGCCACGCGCAGATAGACCGAATCGCGTGGAAGCTCAATCACGCTCTCTTGGCCGAGGGCACCAGTCCGTTGTTTGCTGCGGTCCAGCTTTCCCGGCTGGCGGCGGCGCTGGCAACCGTGGCGTGGCAAGACAGGAGGAAAGCGTAGATGTTGAACGCGAAAATCAAGAGGGAGTTGAAGCCGCTGGCGACGAGCGGTCCCTACGCGAAGACCTTCGTGGTCGAGCTAGGTGTGAACGTCTTCGACCTCGCGCATCCGAAGCTGGTGCTGTCCTGCGTGAACGATGACGGAACCACGACCGCGCTGGCCGAGGAGTCCTTCACGATTCCGCCCGAGTGGGTTGAGAAGCTGAAAAGCATCTCAAGCTGACATGGCTTCACTCTGTGGTGTTCGCCTTCCCAAGATTGAGAAGCTGCGGAAGGCAAGGTTCCCGCGCCGTCTTGAGGTGATGAACGACACGGCTCGCAAGGTGTTCCTGAAGCAGCCGAAGGGCATCGCTGTGGCAGACGGCTTGGCCTTTGTCGGGCACTTCAGGCCGCTGTTCGAGAAGATTGCCCTCTACCGGAGCCGGAAGTCCGGTGGGCTGAAGGTCAAGGTCGTCTCGCACTACTGTCGGCGGTGCGAGAAGGAGTTCGACCTGTATGACTGGCGCGGGACGAGGTTCGGGGACGGCAAGCTGCGCTGTCCTCAGTGCTGGAACGAGGTGAGGGAGTAGACCATGCCGGAACCGTCACGCGGCAAGCTGATAGCACGGTACGTTCGAGACACGCTCGTCCTGCTGGTTGCCCTCGGGCTGCTCGGCGTGTTCGTGTGGTTCGGCTACATCGCGTGGCGGGATGCAGACAAGGTGAAGAAGGCAACAATCAAGTGCCCGGCTTGCGGAGCCGAGCTAGAGCTTCGCAAGGCTGGCGAAAGGAGCGAGAAGTGAAGAAGCAGAGGAAGTGCGTTCACAGTACGCTGTCCAAGACCAAGCGTTTCCGTGCTCGGGCGCTGAAGCTCCTGACGCGGATGGGGAAGCAGATGGGCCTGTCGCCCAAGCTGGTCGCGGACCTTCGGGCGCTGCCCGACATCCTCGAAAGTATGAGCCACGGTCCTGAGTGGGAAGGCTTTCGCAGGGCCGCGAAGCTCATCGTGGACAAGTGGGGCTTCGAGGTCGGCGTGACGCTGCTGAGGTCAGTGAAGCTACTCTCCGCGTGCCTGAAGGTCGAGCTTGGCTGTGCGGAGAAAGCGTACCTCCGCGAGCAGTCGCGCACGCTGATGAAGACCATCGCAGCGAGCAAGCGGAAGGTGGACGCAACAGCCGCGTTGGCGGTCGAGCAGGAACTCAAGGAGTATTATGATTCGCGCCAGCGCGAGAAGAAGGTGCGTTCGTGACGCCGACGACCATACCCGTCCTCCGGGTTCACGGCGCTGGTCTGCCGCAGGCGTGGGAGCGTTCCATCGTGGAGCTTCTGTCCTGCGGCGGGCAGGCACCGACGCAGTACGACCGGCCCGGCGACCCGCTGTCTGTGGACTCAATGACCGTCATGGAGGTCGTGGACCCGCTGCTGGAGCCGCGCATTCACGGCTACTTCCCCGGTGGGCCTCGTGACCTCGAAGAATACTGCATGGAGGTCATCGAGGGCATCAAAGACCACTGGATTCGTGACCCGAAGAACCCGGAGGACAAGCGCTGGAGCTACACCTACCACGGTCGGCTCTGCCGCGACTTCGGCGTCAATCAGGTCGCCCGGATGGTCGAGAAGCTGAAGAAGCAGCCGTTCACGCGGCAGGCGCAGTTCACCACGTGGATGCCGGTGACCGACCCGAACGACTTCGACCCGCCGTGCTTGCAGCGCGGTTGGGCGCGTGTCCTGCGGGAACCGGGCGGCGAGCTTGCCTTTCACGCGCACCTCTACTTCCGCAGTCGGGACGCGTTGAAGGCCGCGATGATGAACAGCTTCGCGTTCATCCGGCTCTTCGATGAACAGGTTCGTCAGCCGCTGGAGGACGCGCTGAAGGAGGACATCCACTTCGTCAGGTACGTCGAGGTCAACGACAGCTATCACATCTACGGCAAGGACCGGGCCGAGGCCGAGAAGGTGTTCATCGGCAACGAGGGCATCGTGCGGTACTTCTACGACGTGGAGAACGAAGCCCTTAATCCGTGGAAGCCGATGATGGTCGAGGAGCGCGAGAGCATCCTCGTGGCAGTCAGGGAACAGGACGCTCGCAGGCGCGAGCGGGGAGAGTGACATGCTGGAAATCAAAATCGGCAAGAACGGTGCGCTGCTCTCCGAGGAGGAGGGTCAGGAGTCCACGCCGCTGCTCCTTGTGAGGTTCACGGCGGCGAAGCAGCAGGAGCGAGACGAGGAGGATGCCACGCCGGTCTTGCAGGACGATGAAATCGTGGGCGCTCCGGTGCTCACGGCTAGTCCGGTGCTCGACAGCGGCGCGGTCATCAACGGGCTGGTCCGTGTGGCCGGGCGGATACTGGTCGAGAAGCGCAAGGCGCTGAACGCTGCCGAGCAGGCCAATCAGACCATGAAGTCCATGCAGCAGTTCTTCGGCAAGATGATTGCCGGGCAGGGCGGGAACCCGAGCGACCTCCCGCCGTGGCTGAAGGGAGGCTGACCGTGGCTACGAAGTGGAAAAAACCGAGGACGGTGTGGCTCCCGTCCTTCGAGCGCGTGGGCCGGGACATCGGCAGGCTGGTTGCGGAGAAGAACCGGGCCTACGGGGACTCGTTCGCCAAGGGCGCGGCGTTCCTGCGGCTGCTCTACCCACAGGGGGTGCGGCCCGAGCAGTACGGGGACTTGCTGGCGCTGATTCGGGTCTTCGACAAGCAGATGAGGATTGCGACCGCCAAGGACGCGCTCGGAGAGAATCCGTGGAAAGACCTTGCCGGTTATGGCGTACTCGGCACGGTCTACCTTGGTAGGAAGGAAACATGAGTGACTTCAGTAACAAGGCCCGAGCGCTCATCTACGACAAGTGCGTCGAGATGGGCGTGAAGGAGACGACGGCGAAGGAGATTGCCCGCTTCGCCGTTCGCGTGGCTGGTCCCGGTCAGGGCAAGAGCAACGTGAGCTACCGCGTCATCCCCGGCAAGAAGACCATCAACAACGTCGAGGAGGACGGCTATTGGGTCATCGAGGTCACGGACAAGGACTCGTACACCGCACCGGTCGAGAGCAAGGACTTCGTGACCGCTCGCCGGGCGCGGAACCTGTGGAAGCTCATCTGCGACAACTTCCCGCACGACGAAGCGGCCCGGAAGAAGTCCGAGCCTGACGACGTGCTGGACGAGGCCAAGTTCGGCATGGTGGACATGGTGAAGGCTCTCATCAAGAAGGGGGTGCTTCCCACGGACTTTCCGATTCGCAGTTTCAACGGTGGCGGGAAGTTCAGGGACAAGTTCTACTTCCCGATGTACCTCAATCCGATGAGGGTGCTCGACTACCTCTTGAAAATCAGGTTCGGGCGCACTAGCTGGAGACTTCAGTGATGACCGCGCTCTACGTCGCGCTGCTGGTCTTCTTCGGCCTCGGCGCACCGCTGCTGTGGCTGTGGTGGACGAGCAGGCGCATCAAGCAGGAGTACCGTGAGCGCTGGAACGCGCTGAACAAGCGGGTGGGCGGCATCCTGCCCGACTACGACAAGGTGAGGAAGGACTGACCGTGCCGAAGATTCAGTACATCACGAAGAGGTTCAACGCCAAGACGCAGGCGCTCATCGCGGTTGCAGACAAGCTCATCGTCAGCTACCAAGCCCAAGGCTTCAAGCTGACTTTGCGCCAACTTTTTTACGCCTGCGTGACGCGGAACATTTTCCCGAACATCGAGAAGAGCTACAAGCTCCTCGGCAACGTCGTCTCGGACGGGCGGCTCGCCGGGCTGCTGGACTGGTCCGCAATCGAGGACCGGACCCGGCATATGGAGGAGCTTGCCCACTGGGACACGCCGTCCGAAATCGTGTCCGCAGCAGCCCGGTCGTTCAGGTACGACAAGTGGAAGGGGCAGAGCAACTACGTCGAGGTGTGGGTCGAGAAGGAAGCCCTCGCTGGCGTGGTGGCCTCGGCCTGCCAACCGCTCGACGTGGCCTACTTCTGCTGCCGGGGGTACGCTTCTCAGACCGCGATTTGGGAGGCGGCACAGCGGCTG
>Ga0315284_10007078_pt1 | contig 15996 bp, 12 predicted proteins | sample YL17G09_16_MG_FD_203696 | JGI IMG/M metagenome (GOLD analysis project Ga0315284, IMG submission 203696) | Sediment microbial communities from Yellowstone Lake, YNP, Wyoming, USA - YL17G09_16 | ecosystem: Environmental > Aquatic > Freshwater > Lake > Sediment | place: USA: Wyoming | collected... | reverse complement strand
TCCTGAAGGACATAACGGAATTGAGGAAGAAACACGAGCAGGAGTTCTTTATTCGGCTGGCGCGTGAGGTCCAGCAACGATTCTACAATGTGGCGGCTGCCGTGCCGGGCTTTGACATCGCCGCCGCCGCTTATCCCGCTGACGAGACGGGTGGGGATTGCTTGGACTTGATTTCCCTGCCGGACGGCTGCCTCGGTATCGTGGTGGGCGATGTTAGCGGCCACGGAATCGGCTCTGCCCTGGTGATGGCGGAAACGCGTGCCTACGTGCGCTCGTTCGTGAAAACGACGTCGGATGTGGGTGAGATCCTGACTCAGGTCAACCGAGAGCTTGTCGAGGACCTCGAGGGAGGCCGCTCGGTTACGCTGCTGCTGGCCCGCCTCGACCTCCGCACCCGCTCGTTGGTGTATGCAAGTGCTGGACATGTACCAGGTTTTCTGCTGGGCAGTTCTGGAGAGGTCAGCTCTGTAATGGAGCCTACGGGCCCTCCGCTGGGTTTTTTCGGCGACTCCGAGTTTTCTTCCAGTGATGTGATCCCGCTGCATCCCGAGGAGCTCCTGCTCTTACTGACGGATGGAATCACGGAATCGAGCGCCCCCGACAACACCGAATTCGGGGCGGAACGAGCCATCGAGTACGCATGCTCTCACCGGCGCGAACCTGCCCGCCAAATCGTTGAAGGTCTCTACCAAGCGACTCGGGCCTTTGCCGCTGGCCAAACTCAGCGCGATGACATCACCTTGGCCGTCCTCAAGGTGAATGAGGAAAGCCCCGACATAATGAAGAAAAAGGCTTAGGTACGCGGCCTGCCGGGCACTACCTGCTCCCGCTGGCTGGGGCGCTGATCGCAGACACGCCGCGGCGAATCCGGTTGCGGCGCGGACGCCGGAGGTTTAGAGTCTCCGTGAATAATGCGAATCCCAGACGCGGGTTGAAGTGAACCGCGATTCGTATTCAACGAGGGGTGCCACGTCATGCGTTTACCTCATGCGTTCTCCTACCGTAGCAAATTCGTCATTTTGACGACGTCGCTGATGGCAACAGCGTGCGTAGCGGGCTTGCGGGCTCAACCCGGCCCGGATGCGCCCTTGGCCGCTCAGCGTCACGACGCGTGGAAGATCATCGGCCCCGGCGGCGGAGGGGCGCAATTCAATCCGACGATCAGTCCTCTGAACCCCCAGAAGGTTTTTGTGAATACCGACATGACCGGCGCTTTTGTCTCCGAGGACGGCGCCAACTCCTGGCGCATGTTCAACCTTCGGGGCGTGGTGAGGTTCTTTGTATGCGACCCGGTCACCCCCGATGTCGTTTACGCCCAGACGGTCGGCCTCTGGCGCAGCACTGACGGGGGCAGGACATGGAACCTGGTTCATCCGGCTCCCGCGAACGTCCGAAAGGTCGTTTCCGTGGGGGACCACGCCGAGCAGAGAATTCTCACGAAGGATGGCTCAACTGAGACCATTGGCGCACTGGCCGTGGACCCTGCCGACTCGAAAACCCTCTACGCCGCGATGAACGCCCGCGGAAAATGGGCTCTCACGATTTCCGCCGATTGGGGGCAGAGCTGGAAACAAGCCGGCAGCCTTCCCTCTGGGGCCAGCAAGGTTTATGTTGATCCCAAGTCTCCTCCGGGAGATCGCACCTTGTACGTTATTGGCACCAATTCCGTCAGCGTGCGAAAGGCTGGCGCGTGGACCCACCATGAAGGTCCCGAAGGAGTGAAGGTCTTCAATGGCGTCTCTGTGGGATTCCGAAAGGAGGACGGGAAGCCGACCATCTACGCTGTGGCAGGACGCTCGTGGCGGGGTGGCAGCAGCGGAACAGCGGGAATCTATAAGTCCACTGACGAGGGGGAGACCTGGCAAAAGACTGAGGGCGGTTTGCTCTCCCTGGCCGCAGCAGGAGCCGGGACTCCGGAATGGAGAGCCGTCGCAACCTGCCTCACCCAGCCCGACATCGTTTATGTTTCCTACAACCATCTTCGCGCCGGCCCGTCGCCAGGTGAGAGTTACCTGGGCGTGGCCAAGAGCACCGACGGCGGCAAAACCTGGAGCCTCGTCTGGAAGGATTCGTACAGTCAAGCCGGGACGAATATCCGAGACGCTTGGGTCAATGAGCGGTTCGGACCGGAATGGGGCGAGAATCCTTTCGACCTCGAAGTAGCAGCGACCAATCCCGATATCTGCTTCGGCACGGACTTCGGCCGAACCATGCGCACCCTGGATGGCGGCAAGACATGGGAGGGCGTCTACTCGAGAAGGACGACACGCGGGGCATGGTCAACGACCGGAATCGATGTGACAACCTGCTATTGGGTACACTTCGACCCGTTTGAACCCAACCGGATCTTCATCTCCTATACGGACATCGGATTGTTTCTGAGCGAAGACGGCGGAAGAAGCTGGCAGAGCACGACGCGGTTTGGCGTGCCGAAGGAGTGGGTGAATACCACTTACGGACTGGTGTTTGATCCCAAGGTAAAGGGACGCATGTGGGCGGTGATGAGCGGCATCCACGATCTGCCCCGCCCCAAAATGTGGCGTGGGCGCGGGGTGGCACACTATAACGGCGGCGTCGCAACCAGCGAGGACGGCGGCAAGACTTGGACCGTGAGCAACGCGGGAATCAATAAGGCAGCCGTCACCCATATTGTCCTTGACCCCCGCAGCCCTCTAGGTAAACGCACACTGTATGTGTGCGCCTTTGGCAAAGGGGTCTACAAGTCAACTGACAACGGCATGACGTGGACCCTGAAAAACAACGGCCTCAAGAGCAGGGAACCTTTTGCCTGGGCGCTCAGCTTGGCCGATGACGGGACGCTCTACGTCGTGGTGGCGCGCCGAAGCGAGGACGGCAGCATCGGGAACGAGAACGATGGCGCCCTTTATCGCTCTACCGATGGCGCGGAGCATTGGGAGCAGATCGCTCTCCCGGAAGGCTGCAATGGGCCCACCAGCCTGGCCCTGGACACCCACGACCGGCGGCGACTTATCCTCTCGGCCTGGGGCAGAGCGTCCGGCAGCGAAGGTGATACCGGTGGTGGCATTTACGTTTCCACGGACGCCGGCCAGACATGGCGGCAGGTGCTGGAAAGGGATCAGCACATCCACGATGTGACCATCGATCCTCGAACTAACGTCTATTATGCCTGCGGCTTCGGCTCCAGCGCCTACCGCTCGGCGGACAAGGGCGAGACCTGGACGAGAATCAAGGGATTCAACTTCAAGTGGGGCCGCCGCGTTATCCCCGATCCTTACCATCCAGACAAGATCTTTATTACGACGTTTGGGGGCAGCGTGTGGTATGGCCCGGCGTTGGGCGACCCGAGGGCGCCCGAGGACATCGCGACGCCCGTCATGGCCTACTGAGTAATAGAATCTTGACGGAAACCCGTCGCTGCAAGGAGGCGAGGCTCAGGGCTGCGGTTGTCTTTCTGCTTCTGCAGCAATCCTCTGGAAGATTGCTCTGGCCTTCCGATATCGGCTTCGAGCAGCCTCACCGCTGTGAGAGAAGTATTGCGCCCACTCTCCCCCGGGCGAGGTCTTCCGGATCAGGTTGTCGATGAAGCGAACGAAGTATTCGGCGTCGCTGGCACTGGCGCGAACAGGGGTGTTGTTCACGGTGACGAACACTGCTCCTGTGTGGCTCTGGTGTCCTTTCGCACCCATTCGCCGCGCGCCAAGCCATCCGCTCCGGGAGAAATCCTGGGTCGTCTGAAAGACGAAGGGTGAACCCGGAGAAACTGACCCTTCGCGGCTCGCGACGACGCTTCCGTTGCGAACCAACTCGATTCTGCCTGCCAGGTTTCTAGTCGAAGACCACTGAATCCTCACTTGGACCGTTCCCCTGCCCTTCAGGTGGATTTCGTCGCCGGGCATCGCCGTTTCATTTACCTTTAGATCCAAGAACTCATTGTGACCGTGGCGCGAAACCACTGTCCTCCCTTCCGCAATACCCTCAACCCACTTGCGATAACTCAGGTCTGCACCTCTGATCGCGACATAGGTCAAGAGCCTGCCAAAGGGCTCAAGGTTGTTGCAGGGATAATCCGTCCCCGCCGCCAAGCCAGGACGAAAGCCGCAATTCAGGAGCCGATAATAGGCCTGGATAGCACTGTCTCCTCCGTCGACGTCTTCCATCAGGAAAGAAGAAGTTCCCAAGGCCGTTTCCACGGGGTATTCCAGGGGAAGACAACAGTCGAGCTCTTCAGGGATGCCGTCTGGAAGATACTGCATATGCGCGAATCCTGCGATTGCACCTTGTTTCCTGGCCCACTGGAATATCGGATGGGTGTATTCCGCGAAAACGGTCTTCGCCTGCTTGAGACCGAGGATGACCAGGTGCCCGCCGATTGCCTTCCGCTCGAACGTCACGCCTTTGGGGTCGTAGTGCCACTCTGCGTCCCAGTGCAGGATGTGCTGGGGAGTCGAAGCCGGATGGTCCTCACCGTTGGTGAGTAGGAAGTCTTTTTCCGCGTGTTTTACCTCGCCATTACCGACGTCGCCGAGCACGGCGATAACCGCCAGATCCTCTACCTTCATTCCTGCGAGAAGCTCTTCCGGAGTGAGCATCTCCTTGGCATCGGAGCGGCCACAGAGAATCCCGCGATGCACGTGCGGATCGCCGGCGAACCACCCCGGTGGTTCAGGGCCCGAGGCCTCTTTGCCCCCAGGCGCTGCCTGCCTTGGGATTTCTTCGCTGCCCCTGTTCCCGTCCCCGTTCTGACAGGCGCCCCCGCTGCTCGTGGGCTCGCAAGCAAGAAACAGCAGCCCAACGACCACTGCCGCCATCACCAGAATCCGTCCCATAAGCGTGCCTCCTCTGGCGAGCCGTTGCGCCATTCTACTTCGGCCCAATACTGCTACCGAGAGTAAACTGAAGTCAGCCACGAAACCTCAGGCACGGCCACTTTTCCCCAGCGCGCCGCAGCGTAGACAAATTGTCGCTGGATTTGTGGCCCGCTCAAACCCCCTCGCACTAGACCCACTGTCTGCTAAACTCCGTCTGTTGTGAGCCCGCTGACTCTCGTCAAGCTGCGTCGCCTCTCGCAGATCGTTTTTCTTGCGCTCTTTCTGCTGCTCCTATTCAAGACCGAGTTTCGGGGTTCCTTCAAGGCCGTCACGGGAGACATTCGACTGCCTTACCCCGTAAGCATTTTCCTCCAGGCCGATCCTCTGGCCAGCATCTCCAACGTCCTCTCCACGCGCGCGCTCTACAAGGGGCTTCTGTGGAGTTTGGTAATCATCATCCCCACATTCTTTCTCGGGCGCTTTTTCTGTGGCTGGATCTGCCCCTTGGGCACACTGAACCACTTCTTCAGCAGTTGGAAATCCGAGCGCAAGCGAGGCCTGCAACGTATCGCGTTGAACCGCTACCAGCGCTGGCAGACGCTTAAGTATTACATCCTGGTCGCGGTGTTAGTGGCAGCGGTCTTTGGCAGCTCAATTCTGGGGCTCATGGATCCTATCTCGCTGACCGTTCGTTCCCTGGGGCTTTCGATCCTGCCCGGCATCAACTACGCCTTCAATGCGCTCTTCGATGCACTCTATCGCACCGAGGTAAGCGCTCTCCGCTTCACCGCCGACGCCCTTCACTTCCTCCTCAAGGATCTCGTGCTCAGCTTCAAGCAGCCCTATTTCCGGCAAGGTTTCGCCCTGGGATTGCTCTTCCTCACCATCATGGTCCTGAACCTGCGACTTACGCGGTTCTGGTGTCGGGCGCTGTGCCCGCTAGGCGCGCTTTTAGGCATACTGTCGCGGTGGTCGATCCTGGGTCTCGAAAAGCATCCCGCGCATTGCGAGGACTGCAACCGCTGTCTGCTCGACTGCCAGGGCGGCGACGACCCCATCCCGGGAGCGCAGTGGCGCAAGGCCGAGTGCCACCTCTGCTTCAACTGTGTGGGAGACTGTCCGGAAAGTGGGCTCAAATTCAAATTCTTCCCTGCTACACCGACCACCATCCAGGGCCCGAGCCTCCAGCGGCGGAAGGCGCTCGCCAGTGTAGCGGCCGGCGCGGCCGCGCTTCCTTTGTTTCGCAGCAGCGCAGGGTTAGCGGTTGAACACCACGAGCGGCTCGTCCGGCCTCCCGGCGCCCTGGACGAGAAGAGCTTCCTCGCGCGCTGCATCCGCTGTGGCGAATGCATGAAGGTCTGCCCCAACAACGCCCTCCACCCCAGCCTGTCGGAGGCGGGGCTCGAGGGCCTCTGGACGCCCGTCCTGGTCCCGCGCATCGGCTATTGCGAACCCAGTTGCGTGCTGTGCAGCCAGGTGTGTCCCACGGGAGCCATCTGGGAAATCACCCAGGCGGAGAAAGCATGGGTTACCGCCGGAGCTGACAAAAACGCGAAGCCCATCCGCGTGGGCACCGCCTTCTACGACCAGGGGCGCTGCCTCCCCTGGGCCATGGCTACAGAATGCATTGTATGTGAGGAATGGTGCCCCACCTCGCCCAAGGCCATCTACTTGCGTCCTGTGGAAGTGACAGACGCCGAGGGAAAGCTGAAGCAGGTTCGCCAGCCCTACGTCGACCCGGAGCGGTGTGTGGGGTGCGGCGCCTGCGAGTTTGCCTGTCCGGTGCAGGACCGCCCTGCCGTTTACGTCACCAGCATCGGGGAAAGTCGGTCCAAGACAAATCAGATTCTGCTCAAGCGACCCAGGGGTGGATCGAGATGATGAAGCGGTCGGGGTTCGAGTTTGGAGCTTCGGGGTGGCAGGATGAACGATTTGAGAGTTGAGATTCCAAGTTCGCGCGGCACGACTTTCGTGTTTCGATTTTCGAATTTCGGCACTGCACGGCGAGCATACGCGGCAGCGCTTCGTCTCGCCATCGCCATGGCCGCGCTGCTTCTCGCGCCGGCCTGCGGCCCCAAGCCGGTTTCCGCACCGGCAGCTTTCTTCCCAGAGAGCAACGAGGTCTCAGGATGGAGCAAAGGCGAGACGCGCACCTTCGAAGCTGACAAGTTGTGGGAGTACATCGACGGCGACGCTGAGAGGTACATCCAGGCGGGCGTCGTGAGAACGCTGGCCACTGACTACCGCTACCAAAATAAGGTCGATGCCGCGGCGGACATCTACGTCATGAAGGCGCCGGAGGGTGCCCGAAAGGTGTTTGATTCCGAGTCGCCGGTCGGCAGCCAGCGTCTCCAACTGGGCGACGACGCCCGGCTCTATCCCGCCAGCTTGACGTTCAGGAAAGGGCCTTACTTCGTTCGTCTGGTCGCCTATAAGGAGGCGCCGGAAGTGGGGAAAGCGCTGGTCGAATTGGGGAAGGCCATCGAGCGGCGGCTCTAGGGCCGACCTAAGAACGCGGGTGGCGCATACATGCCGACCTTGGGCATGTATGCGGAGTCTGTTGTTCGCACACATCGCGAAAACGCGCGATGTATGCGCCATCCGGCGGAGGGCCTACTAGGGTATCCCCGCAGCAAGAGGGAGGTGCACGACCATGTCACGCCAACACCGCATGGGACGTCGGGAGTTCATGATTGCTTCGGCGGGGGCCGTAGCCGCCAGCCTGGGGCCGTCTTGCGCCGCGTCCATCCAGGAGATTGAGCAAGCTGCGGACAAAGTGGGTCCGTTGCCGCGCCGCAAGTTGGGCGGCACAGGCCGAGAAGTCACGGCGCTGGTCGGCTCAGCCACCTGGGCCGCGGATGCAGTGGAAGCCGGCATCCGCTGTGGCATCAACTTCTGGCACAAGGCGGATGAGTGGGATCGAGGAAGCGTCCCCCAGGCCATCCTCAAGAATCGCGATGCGCATTACTGCCAGGTCTGCGTGGATCGCGTGCGCGGCAATCACGAAACGGGCGTCCTCGACGAGGAAGCGCACTATCAGTTGGTGAAGCGGCTCGCCCGTGACACTGGGCTGCGCTATTTCGACGATATGCAGTTCCACTTCGGCTATCACAGCGTCGCGGAGTTGAAGAACAACCGGGCGTTCGTGCGCGCCTTCGAACGCCTGAAGAAGGAAAAGCTGGTCCGTCATCTCTGCCATTCCCAGCACAGCTACAACGGCAATTCGCGGGTCCCGGGTGGTCAGAGCGCCCTGGAAATCCTTGCCGCGGTCGTCGCAGACGGCGTCTACGAACACGCCCAGTTTTTCTATTCCTACGGCGAGGGCGAGGCCATGAACCAGCTTCTGGCGCTGGCCAGGCGCAAGGGCTTCGGCACCATCGCCATGAAGACCACGCGCGGCGCCGGACGCATGCAGCAGGACCAGGAATTCATGAAAGACTTCCCGCCGGGGACGACGCCTTACCACGCCCTGGCCCGGTGGTTGACGACCCGCACCCAACTCGATGCCGCGGTAATCGAGATCAACAACCTAAGCCAGTTCGTGGACACTTACTCCGGCGCGGGCAAGGCCATGCGCGCCGCGGATGAGCGGGCCATCGAACAGATGCTTGCCTACGCGAATCGTGAAGTCTGCCGCCTCTGCAATGAATGTATGGCCCACTGCAAAGAGGGCGTCCCCATCGCCGATATCCTGCGCTACGAAAGATACGCCAGGGACTATGGGGAGGGATATCGCGCCCGGCAGCTTTACGCCCAGCTAGACAAGCAGGCAGATGCGTGCCTCGCTTGCGGCACCTGCCTGCCTCACTGTCCCCAAGGGCTGGCAATTCCCGATAAGCTCGCCGGAGCGCACCAGATTCTGGGCTGAGAAGAACGGGGCCAGGTTTCCGCTACGCTCGCGGGTGGGGCTATGCTTTTGCCGCCCTGCCGGGGTTCGGCGAAGGGTAGCCGCCTGCAATCGAAGGCGTGAATCATGACAAGGCAACAGGTCAGAAAAAGCATCCTCGGGGTCTCGTTCCTTCTCTTTCAAATCAGAATCTTCCATCTCTTTTTCTCGCCTGTCCTGATCGTCTTCGCCGCTTCACAGGGCATCATCAACGGCAGCTTCCTCATTTACGTCTTCCTCTTCCTCACTTCACTCTACTTTGGGCGGGCGTTCTGTAGCTGGGTTTGCCCCGGGGGCGGGCTGCAAGAACTCTGTTCGCTCGCAGTTCACAAGAGGGCGAAAGGCGGCGGCTACAACCGGATCAAGTACGTTATCTGGGGGTTCTGGGTAAGCGCCATTGTGTGGCTGGCAATTCGTGCCGGAGGATTCCACACCATTGACCCATTCTTCGGCCTGCAACAGGGGACGCGCGCACAGAAGTACATTCTGTTCTTCGGCGTCATAGCTCTTATTGTCCCGACCTCTTTTCTTTTGGGCCGCTGGGCCTCCTGCCACTATATGTGCTGGATGGTTCCCTTCATGGTCATCGGGACGAAAATAAAGGACCGGGTCAAATGGCCTTCCCTTCACCTGAAGGTGGATCGAGACGTGTGCACAAACTGCATGGCCTGCGACCAGCCCTGTCCTATGAGCCTGGATGTATATGGAATGGTCCAGAAGGGAAGCATGCGGAATTCAGAATGTATTCTCTGCGGGAACTGCGTTGACAGTTGCCCCTCGGGCGCGATCCGGTATTCCTTCGCCGCACCCGAATGAAAACAAGGGCCAGCTCCGCCAGGAGCGTGGCCAAAGGCGCGGAATCCTCAGCTTAATCCCGCCTTCACCCTGAGCCCCGCTAACGCGGATGGCCCACGGGAATCAGGTAAATGGGCCGGTGGTCGATGGGCAACGAGAGGGCGCTTCGGACCTCATCATCATGGAACGCGCCGATGGGCACGCCCCCCAGCCCCAAAGCAACGGCTTGGAGCAGCAAGTTCTGCGCCGCATGGCCGGCTTCCATGTGGACGTAGCGCGGCGTCCGTGCCTGGCCGTACTTCTGCGCCGTGCGCTCGTAGACGGCGGCGATAACAAAAACCGCCGGCGCTTCAACAAGGGGCTCCTGCTCGAGTCCGGCGCGATAGACGGCCGGTCGCAGGTCGCGATCACTGAGGCGTTTCAATTGGTGCGGTCGTGGTTCGTAATGATAAAAGCCGCCGGGAGTAGCCACGTAGACCTCCAAAGGGTAGAGCGCACCCGCCGAAGGCGCCGTGCGGTAGCCCTCCCGCCGTGTCATACCCTGCGTCGCCCACAAGAGCTGCGATAGCTCCCGCTCATTCAAGACAGCTTTGGTGAACTCCCGCACCGAATGCCGCCGCGCGATGGCTTCTTCCAGCGACATGCGGCCCTCGCGCGCGGGCGCAGGCAATGCGATGGTGTCCGCGGATTTTGACTTCTTCTGCTCCACATCGTCTCCGGTTCCTGAGGGCATGGCACAACTCCCGAAAATCATCACGATTATTACACCAGACATCATTTTTCTGACCATTCGCGTCCCCCTGCAGCTCCGACAAGCGCGTCAATAATCATAAGAAAGCAAGTGGCGATTGCCAAGGCGCACATTCGTGAGGCCTGCCGCGCGCGCTGCCTCCTCCGCCTCTTCCGCGTGGCGCACTGAGGTCCGAGGCAGGTCCGGCATGAAGAAGTGCGGCGCAAAGCCCAGCAGCGCGTATGGGATGTTCGGATTGATTTCCGCGATGAAGCGCGCGATGCGTCCGACCTCGCCAGCATCCACGTAGCCGGGCACCAGCAACGTGCTGGCAATGACCAAGGGTAGCTCCGGGCGCTCGTCAAACCGCCGCGCGGCCCGGGCAAAATTCTCCAGCGTTCGTTGGTTGGAACCGCCCGTCAGGGCGAGGTGCAAGGACTCGTCGTAGGCTTTCAGGTCGAACTTGATGCAGCCCCCGGTCTCGAGCGACAGTTGCACGGCCCGGTCGAGCAGCTTGGGATGCGACGTGCCCGCGGTTTCCCAGCAAACCGTGACACCCTTCTGCGCCAGTAGGTGTCCCGCCGCCAGGGCGTGCGGCATTTGTGACGCCGGATCACCACCGAAAAAGCACACACAGTAGGTGTGTGGATCGGCCACCTCGGCCAGTTGTGCAGCGCTGAGGCCCTGCGAATCTGTCGGTGAGGCTTCGCGGAAACTCCAGTTCTGACAGAAAAGGCAGTCGAGCGTGCAACTGGCATAAAAGACTGCGAGGTTGTGGTTGCCGCGCTGCTGGCTTCCCGCACAGACCCAGTCAGCTACGCAATTGGTGGGGAGCGGGTCACGGTACCAGTGCAGCACGCCGCGCTGCGGCACACCCGCCAGATGCCTCAGCCGCCCGTCCTGCACGGTACGCAGCCCGCAATAGCCCCGCTCGCCCTCCCCGATCTGGCATTCTCGGGCACAAAGCACGCATCGCACCCCGCCGACGGTGCGCGGCGGGGAACTTGGCAGGTCGAAGCTTTCCCTGGACTCGCGATGGAGAGCACTCGCGACCTCCAGCGCCTCTTCAGACCCCGTGCGGATACATTCCCCGCAGACGCCCAGCGGTCCGCTGATCAGTCGCGAGCGGCTTCCGCAAAGGCGGCAGGCATGCTGGGCAAACCGACGGACAGTACCAGCGCGCAAGCGTCCTCCGGGAACTCTTGTGGCCTTACCATACCTCTGGGTTGGCAGGGGGACAAGGCCGGAGTACTCTATAAAGGGACAAGATGTCCCCCGGGGAGCGCCGTTACATGGCCGGTTCGTCTGGGATGTGCTAAAAAGGACAGAGGGGGACTGAGTGCGCCCAAGGTGGCGGAGCAGGACTTGCCCATGAATCGGAAACCGAATCTCAGCCGTCGGGACTTTCTCGGCTTTGCTGGCGCCTTGCTCATGGGCGGGGGCTGTAATGGCGAAGGCCGGCGTGGCGACGCTGCGGGCCCGGACGCTGCTCCGGAAGGAAAGTCAAGGGTCGTGATATGCCGGGACGCCAAGCTGCGACCGACGAAGTCCGGCTTGGACTCGGGTCGCCTCCTGAGCATTCTCGATCGGGCCATGCAGGCTGCGTACGATCGCGACTCCCCGCTCGAGGCCTGGAAAAGAGTGGTGCGGCCGGGGGAAGTCGTAGGGCTAAAGGTGAACTGCCTGGCCGGCAAAGGCAACTCCACTACGGTGGAGTTGGTGAACGCCATTTGTGAGAGGCTCCAGCAGGCCGGGATCAAAGATATTGTCATTTGGGACCGGCTGAACGCCGACCTGGAAAGCGCGCGCTTCCGCATCGTGGAGCGCGGCCAGGGCATTCGCTGTTTCGGCAACGATGTGCTGGGTTACGAATCGGACTTGGCAGCCTTCGGCAGCGTGGGAAGTCTGATGTCGAGAACTCTCACCCAAGTGTGCGATGCCGTCGTCAATCTGCCCGTGCTCAAAGATCACGGCATCGCCGGCGTGACCATTGCGCTGAAAAGCATGTTTGGAGCTATCCATAATCCCAACAAGTATCACCTGAACGTCGGCGACCCCTACGTGGCCGACGTGTTCATGCTGCCGCCCATCCGGCAGAAGGTCCGGCTCCACATCTGCGATGCCACGACCGCGCAATATGAAGGCGGGCCTTCCTACATGCCGCAGTGGACTTGGCCCTACAACGGCCTGTTGGTGAGCCGAGACCCCGTGGCGCTCGATCACCTGGGATGGCAGATTATCGAGAAAAAGCGGGGCGAGATGGGCATGAAGCCTTTGAAGAAATTGAAGCGCGAGCCCACCTACATTGCGACGGCAGCGGATGCCAAGCACCGGCTTGGGACCAATGACCCCAATCGAATTGAGGTGGTGGAAGTCTGATGAAAAGCAAGGCTAGTCTTACTCCCAGTTCTTCGTCTCTCGGCGGCACTGCTGTTGACCGCCGCGCGTTCCTCAAAGCCGCAGCACTTCCCTGTCTGGCAGCTTGCGCGGGGAATGTGTTGTCTTCCGGCTCCGCCTACGGCCTGCCGTCGGCGGAAAGTGACTCACAGTTTATTGCGGAAGCCAGGTTCTACGAGAAGCTGCCCTACAGGAAGATCAAGTGCAAGCTCTGTCCCCGGGAATGTGTGATTGATGACCGGGAGCGCGGCTATTGCGGCGTGCGGGAGAATCGGGGCGGAACGTATTACACCTTGGTGCATTCCCGTGTGGTTGCCGCGCATGTTGATCCCATCGAGAAGAAGCCCCTCTTCCACTTCCTGCCCGGCACGCTGGCTTTCTCCATTGCCACGGCGGGCTGCAACGTGAACTGCAAGATGTGCCAGAACTGGGACATCTCCCAGATCCGCCCGGAGCAGGTCCGCAGCACCTACGCGCCTCCAGAGAAGGTGGCGGCGCTGGCGCGGCAGTATGAATGCCCATCTATCGCCTACACCTACAGCGAACCGATCGTCTTCTATGAGTATGTGATGGACACTGCGGCCGCTGGCCACGAACAAGGAGTCAAGAGTGTGGTCATCACGGGCGGCTACATTGCCGCCGAACCGCTCAAGAAGCTGTGCGCCAGCGTCGATGCCGTCAAAGTCGACCTCAAAGCGTTCTCGGAGAAGTTCTACAAGGAAGTGGTGAATGGCGAGTTGAAGCCCGTGCTCGACGCCCTGGTGACGTTGCGCAAGCTGGGAATGTGGAGCGAGATCGTCTATCTGGTGGTGCCCACCCTGAACGACGGCGAAGCGGAGTTCAAAGGGCTTGCCCGGTGGGTCAAGTCGGACTTGGGTTTGGATGTGCCGGTGCACTTCACGCGTTTCCATCCGGAGTACCTGCTGAAGAATCTACCGCCCACACCCCTGGAGACGCTGGAGCGCGCCAAAGCCATCGCCGACGCCGAAGGACTGCACTACGTTTATGTCGGCAACGTGCCCGGCCATCCGGCGGAGAACACCTACTGTCCCAAGTGCCACAAGGTCGTAGTGGAGCGCGTCGGCTATACCGTGGGCGGCGTCCACATCCACAAAGGCAAATGCAAGTACTGCCAGCAGCCCATCGCCGGGGTGTGGGGGTCGTAGGAGCGGTGCACCGGGTCCGCCACGGGAAGCCCGGCAAGCCTACGCCGCTTTTCCCACGGTGCACATTTTCGCGAACGCTGACACCAGCCCAACGAAAGAACGGATACAATAGGGCCACCTACCGCACCGGAGGTGTGCAATGAGACTTAAATGCCTCATCGGTTCGCTGGTGCTTGCCACTGTGGGATTAGGTCAGGCTCTTGGGTCACCGCAGAAGCCGCTTCGCCAAGACGATGTGCTGGAACTGGTTCGGGGTGGCGTCTCTAGCGAGCGAGTCGCGGATTTGGTGCAGGAACGTGGGATCGATTTTGAGCTCACAATGGAATACATAGAGTCGTTGCGAACCGCAGGAGCGGCAAATGTGCTGATCGAGGCCCTGCGGGTTGCCAAGGGGCCTGTCCAGAAAACGTTAGCAAGACAACATGTAGCTCGGGCTGTGGAATTCGAACAGAGAAAGTCATACGTACGAGCTGAGGATGAACTGCGGGCCGCGCTGCGGCTCGACCCGGCCAGCGGTGAGGTCCATGTTGCACTGGGGGGGCTCCTCATGAGGCAGGAGAGATGGGACGAAGCCGTTTCCACGTACCGAGCGGCGGCCCGCCTCAAACCCGGGGACGCCACAGCGCACAACAACCTCGGCGTGGTGCTCGCAGCTAGGGCCGACGCCGCTAATGCCAGCGCCGCAAGGACAAATATCTTGTGGAGTGGGGAAGCAAAGCCCGAAGACCGGCGGGCGGCCCTTGACGAATATCGCCTTGCCTACCAGCTCCTCCCCGGCGATTCGACTATCCGCGCGAACTACGAGGCGGCGTTGCGAGGGTATTGGCCCAGCCTCATCATTGACCCCGGGGCCCCGCTACCCCGAACATGGTCCGACGTCTGGCGCTTCTATATCAACCACCCGGTGGTTGGGTGGACTACAGTCGAGCAATGTCCAGGGGAGCTGAGCGTCGGTAACGGTAGGATCAAGCACAGTTGTGCGCACAGGAGGAACTCATTCGAATGCCCCCTAAGCGAGGTGAAGGAAGTGAAAAAGCACGAAGACACATTGGTAATTCGCCTCAGGAACGGCAGGCGGTACGAGTTCGGGGCGAGGGACCGCATGGGGGACTCCAGGCCTGTCGGGCCTCTACTCGATGCGATCCTACAAGCGATGGGCAAGTGAAATGGCCAAGGCCGTCAGTTGTTCCCTCATGTGGTGCCGCGCGGGTGCGGGCCGACGGCAACCCTAAAGACGCGGGTGTGCGCGAGGCTCTATGGCAAGGGAGCGAATATATCGCGCCTGCGGCATCAACCAGGATGGGGGGTTCATGGCAAAAGTATACCTGCGCACGGACATGTATGAGGAAGCATGTCGAAACGTTGAGTTTGTCGCTGACCGGCTTGCACATGTCCTAGGGGACCCATACGATTGGAAGTGGGTGATCCTCGGTCTACACGCGGCCCTGCAATGCTTTATGGTTGCAGCCCTGCGGGATTCAGCTGGCATCAATATCCTCCGTCCGAGAATCAGGGCCAAGCTCTTGAGCGCATTACAGGAAGACTCGCCCTCGCCAGAGGGACACCTAGATTACTTTCTGGTTCTGTACAAGGGCACCCAAGGCAACGCAATGCACAAGTACGTGCATAGCAAGCAGCTCGCTCCAACCCAGGCCCAAGATGCCGCCATTAGGATGCTTAACAGCTTGAGGAACAATTTCGTACATTTCGTGCCCAAACACTGCAGTATCGAGGTTTCGGGCCTACCCGAAGCAGTAATGGAATGCATCGCAGTGATCCACTTCCTCGCCTTCGAGTGTGGGAACATACTTTGGACGTGTGGCAGAGGAGCACGGGTCAAAGGCGCGCTTTCGGCGATTCATGCAGGTGCGCTCTCATTAAAAGCGAGCTACACCGCGTAGTGCCCACCCCGGTGCAGCGGGACTCGTGCTCTTCAAGAGGGCTGCGACCAGGCAGGGCATTGCCGACTCCGCCGGCATCCGGTCGATCACGTGCTCCTCTCATTGCTTGCAGAGCACAAGAGGTCCAAGCCGGAACTTTGGAGTGGCCGTTGGGGATTGGAGTACCAAGCGAAAACCCATGGGCCACTCTGCCGGGGCCACGATTGCCAGCAGCCCATCGCCGGGGTGTGGGGGTCGTAGGTCCCGTGACCGCAGCCTGCGTCCCCAGCTATGACATTCAAACCCGCGAGTTCCCGCTTTCGTCACTTTGCCCGGGGGAGGACTCGCCGTC
>Ga0315284_10007077_pt1 | contig 15999 bp, 21 predicted proteins | sample YL17G09_16_MG_FD_203696 | JGI IMG/M metagenome (GOLD analysis project Ga0315284, IMG submission 203696) | Sediment microbial communities from Yellowstone Lake, YNP, Wyoming, USA - YL17G09_16 | ecosystem: Environmental > Aquatic > Freshwater > Lake > Sediment | place: USA: Wyoming | collected... | reverse complement strand
CAACATCAATCATGCAGTTACAACTACGGCTTAAATAGTCGGACAGTATAACTAAGGAAGTCCCGCTCGAAAGGGCGGGATTTTCTTTTGTAAAATATGTTATAATATGTCCAATGTCCTACGGAGTTCACTTTACCCCATCATGGAAGCGCCACGAAGACGCAATGCATAACCCCGACCCCAAAATTCAGCGGGAAGCCACCGATAAGTTTATGGCAGAAAGAGAACATGAAATAAGAACCGACCCCGAAGCAAGAAGGTGGGAAGAAGGACGCAAACAATCAATAGCACGTAATAAACCGCTATGGGTAAAGAAACACGACCAACCATAAGTGTAGTCATCTCGACCTTTAACCGCTCTGACAGGCTTAAAAAGGCCATACAGAGCGTCCTAGCACAGACTTTTGAGGACTTTGAGCTAATAATTGTTGATGATGCTTCCAAAGACAATACTCAAGCGGTCATTCAGAGCTTCAAAGACCCCAGGATAAGATACTTAAGGCGCAAAAAGAACTTCGGCAACGATACCAGACCCAAGAACGAGGGTATTATGGCCTCCAAGGGTCAATACATAGCTTTCTTAGATGACGATAACACCTACCGACTGGAACACTTGGCTATTTTATACAGGAAACTCACGAAGAATAAGCATTTAGACGTAGTTTATGGCGACAGGTGGATAATTGATGAAACAAAAGTCCTTAAGCCACAACTGGGGATAGCCAGCCATTTTGACGCAGGAAGGATCATGGAGCATAACTTCATAGATACCTCGGACGTTCTTATTAAAAGGAGGGCGCTATTCGATGTGGGTGGCTTTGATGAGAGATATAAGAAATATATCGACTGGAACTTGTGGGTAAGAATGGCTAAATATGGCACCCTTTCGAAGCGTGTGCCAATGGTTATCACCGACTACCATATTCATAACGCAATGAAGTCCCTGACCGTAAAAGACCGGCAACCTGACGGTTCAGCGTCAGTTCCTTTAGGTGCGGCACTTGCAGTCAGGCCAGAGTGGAACCCGATTGAAGTTGATGTAGAACTCCCCTATTTGGGCAATCATGTAAGGGTTCCGAGGGTGGCAGTATTCACCTTGACCTACGACAGGCTTCAATATACTAAGGCCTCGTTTAAGAGCCTACAGAAGACCGCAGGCTACTCCTACGACCACTTTGTAGTCGATAACGGCTCGACTGACGGCACAATAGAATGGCTCAAGGAAAACATAGATTCAGATAAATTAGTCCTTAATGGCAAGAACTTGGGTATCAGTAAAGCCTCTAATCAGATAATCAGCCTAATTAAAGAAGCGGGTGGGTATGATTGTATCCTTAAGTGGGATAACGATTGTATCGGACTTACCAAGGGTTGGTTGGCCAAGATGGTTGATATTTGGAAGTCTAATCATATGTTCTCGCTATCCTGCTATGTTCAAGGACTGGTTGATTACCCGGGCGGAGCAACACGATTAGGTTTCGGAACGGTCAGGGGTGAACTCTTGGGGATTACTAAACACTTGGGCGGGATATGCCACTTCGCAGATGCTAGAGTCTATGATGAGTTTCAATGGGATAACGAGAGCTTCTTGCATGGTGTTCAGGATATGGAGATGAGTCAGTATCTTCTCTACCATGGATATAGACTTGCCTACCTTGAAAACTACTTTGTTTCACACGGACCCTTGGGAACAGAGCAACAACGAAAAGAATACCCTGGCTACTTCGAACGACAGAAAAAGGAGAAACAAACGAGGTATGCAGAGGACAAATAATCCCCAAATAAACACTAAGGTTTATTGGAATTACATTTATACCACGCCAGCCAAAGAGGAAGAATACTGGACTCCAACATGGCGCTTCTTTACTTTAATGAACTACATCAAAGACGGGGATAAGTTTATTGACTTGGGTTGTGGAGTTGGCCTTCCGTGCAAGATGCTCAAGAAGAAACGTAAGGGTTGCGAGATATGGGGTGTTGATATTTCAGACCAAGTAATCGAGGCCAACAAGAAAGATGACAAGAGTATCCACTGGAAACAGGGTTATGTAGGGAGTTTGACCTTTCTACCTAGCGGGTATTTTGATGTAGTCTTCTCGGGTGAGGTGATTGAACACTTGGATAATCCGCCTGATTTATTCGTGGAAGCCCACAGGATACTCAAGAAAGGCGGGAAGTTAATCATCACTACCCCGAGAGAGGATTGTATTTATTCATCAGAACACCTTTGGTATTTCAACAAAGCCGACGTTCAGGCGTTTTACGACATGGCCAAGTTCAAAGATGTTGAGTTTATTGACTTGCCGGACCTAGAACGACTAAAGGTATTCTTTACAATTGGAATAAAATGAAGGTAATTTGCCTCGATTTTGACGATTTCTCTGTTCTTAATAACCATATGGATTTACTTCTTAGGTTAAAGGAGAGCTATCCTAAATTAAAGGTTTCTCTATTTACCATTCCGTTTGATGCTACCTATGAAAGTAATGCAACCATAAGAATTATGCGCAAGGATATGCTACGGCTCATCAAGAAGAACCTCAACTGGATTGAGCTTATTCCTCACGGCCTAACGCATATGCAAGATGAGTTTAAGCATTGTACCTACAAACTGATGAAGAACAAAGTTCTCCCTGCAATTGACGATTGTTTCAAGAAAGACGGCTTACCTTATGTTAAGGGTTTCAAGGCACCGTTTTGGGAGTGGAACAAAAATGTTGTTAAAGTCTTAGATGATGAGGGTTGGTGGGGAGCGGTCAACAGACAGGGAAGGGACCCATTAACACCAAAGAAATTCTATGTTTACAGCCATTCGATTGGTGAACCTTTTTGGGAAAGCACCTATGATACATGGAAACTTCACGGACACATCTCTGGCGGAATTGATAATGCTATTGATAGTTGTTTCCCACTCCTTTTCAAGATGCCTGCCGATGCCGAGTTTAGGTTTGCAAGCGAGTTGGTAGAAACATTATGAAAATTTGTGGATGGGGAAACTCAAGTGGTTCAAAATACTGGCGGTTGGAAGACCCTTTTAAGTATCTAAGAAGGCGTGGAATTGATGCCCATGTGTCTTCATTTGGGATAAATGATATAGAGGGCGACTGGGCGGACATTGCTATTCTTCAGGGTTGTGTTGATATGAAGGGGATTGCCTTCCTTCTCCAACACGAGAGCGACAAAGCCCTTGTGGTTGATTGTGATGACAATATCGCTGTAGCCCCGACTAGCCCCTTTAAGAAAGAACACGATATGTATGATGCCAAAGAGATAGTTTCTCACACGATACAGGTAGCCGATATGGTAACTGCGACCACACCCTACCTTGCAAGGAAGCTCAAGAAGCTTAATAAAAACGTTGTGGTTCTCCCCAACTATATTGATCAAGAAAGATGGGATTTGCCTTACATGGAGAATGATACAGGAAAAATACGGATTGGTTGGGCTGGTTCAATTACCCACGTTGAAGATATGGAGATGATTGTCGAACCCCTACGAAGGATTTGTAAGGAGTTCAAGAAGGTTCAACTAGTAATGGTGGGTGATACAAGGGTAGGTAATCTGTTCGATGGATTGCCAGTTGAAAACATGATGGGAACGGATTTTGACGCTTGGCCAAGTAAACTTTATTCCCTTAGATTAGATATAGGCCTAGCCCCCCTTAGAGATACGGAGTTTAATCGCTGTAAGAGTAATATCAAATGGCTTGAGTATTCGATTGCCAGAATCCCCGGTGTTTATTCCCCTACGGTCTATGCGGACAACTATGATTTTGATGGGGTGTATGGTCAGATAGCACGCACCCCTGACCAATGGTATCGCTGTATCAAAAACTATATTATTTGCGAGAACTTAAGACGTGATATAGCCAGCCGTGCAAGAGCCGCTGTGGTTACCGGCTACACATTAAAAACTAATATAAAGAAATGGGTAAAGGCGTATAATAAGTTGATTAGATTATCAAATGGATATAACATTTAGAGAAGCACCGCCAAAGGTCGAGCAGGCCCGTGTAGCCTTACCCGAACCCAAAGTTAATAAAGAAGACGTCCTAACAGGAGAGAGCGATAAAGAACCGATTGAGGTTCGGGAAACAGGCGGAAGAAGCGTTGTTTTAGATGCGTTAGGAATAAATGAAAACCTTAATTCACTGCCCGAAGAAGATAAGTCTAATCTTCAAGAAGTTAAAGGTTACGTGTTGGAACTTGTTAAGCAGAAGGGCCTTGCTCCCACCGTGGCCGCATTCAAAAAGACACTTGATGGAGTTAAGGGCGAAATGGGGCTTGATAAAGAAGCAGAGCCATCAATTGTCTTGGATAGGATTGCGGGAGTGGTTAAGGCATGGCGTAATCTCTCCTTTATCAAAGACCCTTCGGAAAAACGCAAAATCTTTTTTAAGTTGGCTAACCTTAAATCATCAACACAAATGAACCAAGAAGTATTTAAGATTATGACCGACTACAACGTCTGGGAATAACATGACAGCAAATACACCATCATCACGAGATTTAAGAAAAAGCTTAATGTATATGGCAAACTTGAGCTTTGACCCCGATTATGAGGTATCGGCCACCATTCCCTTAACCCTAAATCCAGTATCGGGTGCACTTGAAAGAACTACCGGCATGCAGGGTAATCCCTCAATGACCCTTGCCTATGATGGTGATGGCAACTTAACTACCTTGACCAAGACAATCGGAGCGACTACTTATACTAAGACTTTCACTTGGGTAGGTGGCCGTCTAACTGATGTATCAGAATGGATTTAAGTGTTGTTATCCCCAACCGTAACTCCCCTTTTTGCACAAGGACGATAGAAGATATACTCAAAAATGCTGTAACCGAAGTAGAAGTTGTCGTCAATGTTGATGAAAAGTGGCCTGAACCCCTTTCTAAAGACAAAAGAGTTACTTACATTCACCCAAGCCAGCCGAGAGGTATGAGGTGGGGCATAAATGCTTGTGTTGCTGTAGCTAGGGGTAAGTATATTATGAAGATAGACGACCACTGCATGGTTGCACAAGGCTTTGACAAGGCTTTAATTGATAATCATCAGGATAATTGGGTTCAGATACCAAGAAGGTACTCGTTAGACGCTGAAAAGTGGGAAATCAACAAAACTAGACCATATCGGGACTATATGTATATTGATTTTCCCCGTAAGGGTAAGGAACATGATGACGGAATGCACGGGGTTGAGTGGTGGGAGCGCCAAAGAGAGCGAACCGACCCCAAGTATGATATAGACGACACGCCCAGTATGCAGGGTTCGTGCTACTTCATGACCAAAAACCACTTCGATAACTTCTTACATGGATTAAGTGAGGAAGGATACGGACAATTCTCCCAGGAGAGTCAAGAGATAGGCTTCAAGACATGGCTAGGTGGTGGGGCGATGAAGGTAAATAAGAAAACTTGGTATGCACACCTTCACAAAGGCAAAACCTATGGCCGGATGTATAATATCCCCGGCTTTAATGACTACACAGTCAAGGCTTCAGCTTGGTCAGCCGACCACTGGCTTAATAACAGATGGAAGGACAGGGTTCACGATTTCGCTTGGTTTATAGATGAGCAGTTTCCTAGTATGCCGAGTTGGCCGAGTGATTGGAAAGAACAGATAAGGAGCATGGGGTGGACGAGCTAACAGAGTTGGCGGTTAAGTACGGAACCGACAAGGGCGGGCCAAGCCTACATACTTATACGAATTACTACTATGACCTTTTTAAGGACAAGAGAAACGAGATTAAGAAGGTTTTAGAGATAGGGATAGCCGAGGGAGCGAGTTTGCGTATGTGGCGAGACTTCTTTCCCAATGCCACCATCTACGGGATAGATATTGACCCAAAGTGTTTGTTTATCGAGGACAGGATAAAAACCTATCTTGGCGACCAGTCTAAAGCAAACGACCTTGTAAACGTCCTCAAAGAAGTAGGGAGCGACATTGATATTGTAATTGATGACGGCTCGCATGTTCCAAGCCATCAAATCTATTCTTGTCAGGTACTAATGCCTCTATTACAGAAGCAGGTAATTTATATCATTGAAGATGCTTTCCGTTGGCATACGGTATCAAAGCATTTGCCACAATACGACATAGAAAATCCACAACTTATCCAAAATAGAATAATAAGGCGTGATAATAGAATGGTTGTGATAAGGAACAAATGAAAATACTTATATTAGGTTCTACAGGAATGCTAGGTTCAATGGTCTTGGACTACCTTTCCAAAAAGGGTTTGGATATAACCACACCCTTTAGAGAAGAGTTAGAATATATTCGTTATGCTGATTACGATTGGATAATAAACTGTATCGGGATAATCAAGCAGAAGCTAACCGACCCAAGAGATGCGATACGTATTAACGCACTTTATCCTTATATGCTTTCCGAAGAAGCCCCCAAAGCTAAAATTATTCAAATAGCCACAGATTGTGTCTTTTCAGGTAAAAAGGGTCATTATACGGAAGATGACGAGCATGATGCTTCAGATATATACGGAAAAACAAAAAGTCTAGGTGAGGTTATGAAACCGAACTTTTATAATATCAGAACCTCTATTGTGGGAATAGATAAAGCTAATATCTCACTTCTTAGTTGGTTTCTCTCGCAAGAAAAAAATGCGACTGTTAAGGGATATACCAACTATCATTGGAACGGAATTACAACTTTGCACTTTGCGAAGCTATGCTATGCACTTATGAAGAAAAAGAGAAGCGTTCCTAACAATTTCCATTTCTTTCCAAAAGATGTTGTAAATAAATATGGATTGCTCAATATCTTTGCTGAAAAGTTTAACCGGAAAGATATTCGTATTGAACCATTTGTGGCTAAAGATGGAATAGATCGGACTTTGTCCACAATTTGTAAGGTTAATTCAAGTTTATGGAAGGATATGGGTTATGATACCCCTCCGACAATAGAACAAATGGTTGGAGAGTTGGCTGAATATGAAAAATAAAACTATTTTAATTACGGGTGGCACGGGGTCGTTTGGTAATGCCCTTACCGACAGACTCTTGCCGCTTCAACCGAAGAAAGTAATTATCTTTAGCCGTGATGAGAAAAAACAGGACGATATGCGTAAGAAGTACCAAAGCAATTTATTAGACTTTATTATTGGCGATGTCAGGGATAAAAGTACAGTTGATGGAGCTATGGTGGGAGTTGATTATGTTTTCCACGCTGCAGCTCTCAAGCAAGTACCAACTTGTGAGCTATTTCCCTTAGAGGCTGTTAAAACGAATGTTCTAGGTTCAGCTAATGTTATTCAATCGGCTATCGAGCACAAAGTAAAGAGATTAGTGATTCTAAGCACCGATAAGGCCGTTTATCCGATCAACGCAATGGGAATGAGTAAAGGGTTGATGGAGAAGATTATGATTGCCTGTTCTAATACTAAGGATACTATTCTTTGCGGAGTAAGATATGGGAATGTTCTTTACTCAAGGGGTTCGGTCATTCCTTATTTTATATCCCTTATTAAAAGTGGTGAGCCACTACGGGTTACAGACCCAAACATGACGAGATTTCTACTTCCCTTATATGATGCGATTAGTTTGGTGTTGGAAACAATGGCTAAGGGTAAGCGTGGCATGATATATGTCCGCAAGTCCCCTGCCTGTACGATTGAAACCCTCGCTAAGGCCGTTTGTGAGCTATTTGATTACAAGAAAGGCTATATAGTTACGGGTATGAGAACGGGTGAGAAGATACACGAAACCCTTGTAGCAATAGAGGGAAAATCTTTCACTTCGGAGAACACCAAAAGGCTCAATGTTCAAGAAACCAAGGAACTACTCTTAACTGTGCCGGAGATTAAGGAGGATGTAACAAAGTGGCTTACAAGATGAGTGTTAGCGGAAACTACGGAACCCACCTTCCTTGCCTTATTAAAGCTCTCTCTAAGACCACAGGAGACGTTCTAGAGCTAGGTATGGGTGTTTTTAGTACCCCATACCTACATTATCAATGTATCCTCTCAAATCGCCTCCTAGTGAGCTACGAGAACTATAAGAACTGGTGGCAATTCTTCATTGACTACCACTACCCTTGCGACAACCACGAGGTTAATTTTATTGAGAATTACACTGATGCCAATATAAACAAGAAGTGGGACGTTGTTCTAATTGACCAAACTCCCGATTCAGAACGGGTTGTGGCGATTAAAAAGTTAGCCAAATTAGCTAAGTATATTATTATCCATGACTCCAACCCCAGCCAAGACAAGAATTATCATTACTCGGAGATTTACCCACTATTCAAGTATCGGATTGATTGGCAAGGAGATAGAAACCAAGCAACTGTATTAAGTAATTTTGTGAACCTGAAGAACTTTTGGAAATGAACACCCTAGGTTATGTAATGAAGAAGTTTAATTTGAATGAGGATACCGAGTTTCCCGTCAGGTTGAAGTTCAAGAAGTACGACATGGCCGGAATGTTTGGGGATTTGGGATTTAGGGAGGGAGCAGAGATAGGGGTAGATAAAGGACACGGCACGGAAATCTTTTGCTTGCAGAACCCCAAAGCGAGAATATATGCTATTGATTCGTGGGTGGGCGAGTACGAGAGCCATTATGAAGAAGCCAAGAAACGGCTAGAGCCTTATAACTGCATAATTATCAAGGCAACTAGCATGGAAGCGGTCAAAGCCTTTGATGAAGGAAGTCTAGATTTTGTTTATATTGACGCTGACCATAGCTACGAACACGTTAAAGAGGACTTGGACGTATGGTCAAAGATTGTCCGAAAAGATGGTATAATAAGCGGACACGATTACGGACACTACAAGTATAAAGACCGTAATCTAGGGTCAAAGAGAGCTATCAATGAATATGTTACCGCCCACAACAAGAAACTCTTTCTCGTCAATCGAAACTATCAGACAACTTGGTTTGTGGTGAAATGAAGACCCTCGACTACATTATAAAAAAATACAACCTTAATATCGGCAGGCAGTATTATTTAGATATTCCCGAGATGAAAGGTGGCGTGGGATTGGCAGAGTTATTTGCAGAGCTAGGTTTCAATAAAGGTGTGGAGGTCGGAACGGGAATGGGTGAATACGCTGAAGTTTTGTGCAAGGCTAATCCCAAACTACATCTTTTTGCGATTGATGCGTGGAATATCAACGCCTATCCGGGAAACTTCCTTGAAGATAATGTAAAAGGAGGATTTGCCAAACCTGCGATTTTGAAACAGAGTTTTTGGGAAGATTGGTACAATCAATCGGTTAAACGGCTTGCACCATACAAGAACTGCACAATTGTACGTAAACTCTCTATGGATGCCCTCAATGACTTTGAAGACAACTCGTTAGATTTTGTGTACCTCGATGCAGGGCACGACTTCATGAACTTTACCCTTGACCTCCACCACTGGAAAGACAAGGTTCGCATGGGAGGGATACTTGCAGGACACGATTTTATGCGTTTCAAGAGCCATACAATGATTCATGTTCCCGGAGTCTTGATGGCCTATATGCCCTATTATCATATGTTGCCATTCTTCACCCTAAAAAGAAGAAGAGACTCAATGCGGAGAGACCTCTACGGTAATTGGTTTTGGGTCAAAGATAAATGAACGACACTTATAACTACATCATCAAAAAGTTTAACATTGATAGGGGTCGCCAGTACCTGATAGATATTCCACAAATGGAAGGCGGTGCCGACTTGGTGAAGCTGTTTGCGGAATTAGGCTTCAAGACAGGTGTAGAGGTGGGGGTAGATAGGGGATATTTCTCGGAGTATATGATGAAGAATATACCTGATGTAAAGATGTGGGGTGTTGACCCGTGGAGCAATACCTGTTATGAGGACTACAATCCCTACAAACTTACGCAAGAGTATTTTGAGGGGTGCTACAACGAAGCGGTTGAGAGGTTGGCTCCGTTTGGCGACAGATACACGATTATCAGAAAGTTCTCGATGGACGCTTTGAAAGACTTTGAAGATAATTCCTTAGACTTCGTATATATAGACGCTAACCACGACTTCTTACACTTCACCGAGGACTTACAATACTGGTTCAGGAAAGTCCGCCCAGGAGGGATTATTTCGGGTCACGATTACGTTTATTATTCATACAGGAAGTTTAACCATGTTAAGAGAGCTTTGATTGCCTATACAAGGTGCTATCGCATGATACCCGTCTTTGGCACGCTTGAAGGACACGAACTAAAACGGGATAAATATAGAAGTTGGTTTTACTGCAAACAAGGAGAATTACAATGATTAGTTTCTTTGCCAAACCACCGATTGAAGTAAGAGGACATATGCAAAGAGTGTCCTCGATTATCCGTGGCGAGCAGATTGCCGCTTATATGGGTAATGCCCGACTTAACCCCCCTAGCGGATACGAAGATGATATTTGTATCTATGTGAAGCCTAACATTAGGCCAGGAAATGATTATCATTTTGAGAAGCACTCGTGGATAGACATTCACGATGGCTTTGAACTGCGGCATACCTTGAGAAAATACCCCGAAGTTGGTTGTATCTCTATTTCAGACCACGCAACCTATGTCTTGAAGCAGTATATTAAGAATAGGATTGTAACCATTCCCCACCACCACTTAAACTTTGAGAGGGCCAAGAGAACGGAAAGAAGGAACATGGTAACCAGAGTGGGCGTAACGGGTTCTCCGGCAGCGTTTCAGTTTATTCCTGATGTAATAAGGAAAGGGTTAGCTGAACGACACATGGAATTATTAGAATGGTCGCACTTTTACCCTAGAACGTCAGTTGCCCATTTCCACCAAAACATAGATATTCATATTGAGTGGAGGCCATGGAGAAAACAATTATCCAGTCCATTAAAAATAACTAATGCTGCATCGTTTGGTGTTCCCACGATAACCCTCATGCAAGACGAACCCTCTTTTAAGGAAGTAGAGGGGTGCTTTGTCGGAGTCAATACGCCGGAGGAGTTCTTGGCTCAAGTAGATAAGTTTAGAAACCCTGACGCTTCTCCAACCAAGGAATATACGGACATGGCTAATTTCTGCATGGAGAGGGCAGAATACTACCACATTGATAATATCTCAAAGCTATTTGAGCAACTGACATGAAGGTTTCAATAATCATTCCAAGTAGGAACGAAGCTTATCTCCGCAGGACAATACAGGACATTTACGAGAAAGCGACAGGAGAGTTTGAGGTTATAGTGGGATTTGATGGCCCACCTTATCAGGAGTTTAATTGTCCTAATTTAAGAACGGTCAATTTCCCCGATGTCGTGGGACTTAGAACCCAAATAAACGTCTTGTCTATCCTCGCTAAAGGTAAGTACATCTTCAAGGTTGATGCCCACTGCTCGTTCGGCAAGGGATTTGATGAAATCTTGGCTAATGATATGAAAGATAACTGGATTATGGTTCCCCGTTTTTACGTTCTCAAGCCCGAAACGTGGGAATGGCAAGACGAAAGGCATTATGATTACTTCTATCTTTGTTGCCCGTTCACCGACCCAAGAGGATTTAGGTTCAAGGCGGGCGGACACTGGCCGGAAAGAACCCTAGAGAGAGAGAATAAGCCCGAATACATGATTGATGAAACACCCTCAATCCATGGGTCGAGCTGGATGGTGGATAGAGACTTCTTCCTTAACAAGATAGGTGGCTTCCCCACGATAGACCCGCTCGGACACGGACAGGATAGCGTCTATTTACCCCTCAAATACTGGCTTGGCCCTTGGGATGGCAAAGTAATGGTTAATAAGAAGACGTGGTGCGCACATATGCACCAAGACGGAAATGCACGGGGTTTCCATATGAGTAATCAACAGACCGAATATACCTATAACCTCTTTGCTAACTACTGGATGTCCAATAAGTGGGAAGAAAGAGTCCACGACATAGATTGGTTTTTGGAGAAGTTTACTCCTATGCCCACGTGGCCTGATAACTGGCGGGAACTACTCAAAGAATATGGACAAAAACACTAAAATACTCTGTGTTTGCAGGTCAGGGCTTGTAAGAAGCGTGGAAACGAAACGAGAACTTAATAAACGGGGTTATAAAAATGTGCTTTCGGTAGGCTTTGACTTTGTTTCTTTAGCAACCCTAGACATGCTTTGCGAGTGGGCGGACATTATCTTGTTAGCCAAGCCTGAACATGGCCGATACATCAAGGATAAGGATAAAATAATCACGCAGTTTTATATCGGAGACGACATGGAGCAAATCATAAAGAAGCAACTAGATAAGGTATGTCTAAAATAGGTTTTACTTGTGGGGCTTTTGACCTCTTTCATGCAGGGCACGTTTTGATGCTTGCCGAATGTAAAAAACACTGCGACAGGCTACTTGTGGGGCTTCAAACCGACCCAACCATTGATAGGTCGGAGAAAAGCAAACCTATTCAATCAGTTTTGGAAAGAGGTATCCAACTAAAGGCTTGCCGTTACGTTGATGATATTATCGTCTATGAAACCGAAGCGGATTTAGAGAACTTACTAAATATCTTTGAGATAAATATAAGGTTTATCGGGGAAGACCACAAGGGAGACGTTATCACGGGTGAGGAGATTTGTAAGAAAAGGGGAATAGAGATTTACTTTAACGAGAGGAAGCATAACTTTTCGACAACTAATCTTGTGTGGAGGATTAGAAAATGAAGTACCTTTGTACGGGTGGGGCAGGATTTATCGGTTCTCACCTAGTAGAGCACTTATTGAGGGAGTTTGACGCCCACGTAACGGTACTAGACGGCCACAGCGACAAGGTAATCGTGGTTGATGACTTTTCAATGGGGAAGTATGCGAACCTTCCAAGAGACCCCAGACTTGAAGTTTACGACATCTCCATCATGGGAGATATTGACCACTTCTTCAAGGATATAGATATTGTCTTTCACTTGGCGGCACTAACCCGACCCCAGTGGTCAATTCAATACCCCGCAGATACCAACGAAATTAACGTAACAGGGACTTTGAAAGTCTTAGAACACTGCCGAGATAACAAGGTTAAAAAGGTAGTCTTTATCTCAAGTTCGTCTATCTATGGTGAGCAGGAGAAATATCCGTCTAAAGAAGATGACCTGCCTAATCCCATGAGCCCCTATGCCTTATCAAAGTATATCGGGGAAGAATACTGCGTACTGTTTGAGAAGCTCTACGGGCTTAAGTGTGTCCGTATCCGGCCGTTCAACCCGTTCGGTATCAGAATGAACCCCAAGGGAGCGTGGGCTGGTGCGGTTCCGACCTTTGTGGATTTAATCAAGAAAGGTTTAACGCCAACGATTGTGGGAGACGGGGAACAGAAAAGAGATTATGTTTATATTGATGACGTGGTTGACCTTATTATGCTTGCCGCCCACTCCGACATTTCTTGTGAAGTGTTCAATGCCGGTTCGGGAACTTGTATCTCCATCAACGACCTATTTAATAGGATTTGCAAAATCATGGGACAAAAAGTAGAACCGACACACGCACCAAAAATGTATGAACCGCTGGTAACCCTGGCTGATATGAACAAAGCCACAAAGTTACTGGGTTGGAAACAAAAGATAAGTCTTGATGAGGGCTTGAGAATGGCAGTTGAAGGAATGATGAAAGACTAAATGAAAGAAAGAGTCGAACTAACTGAAATGCCCGACAAAGAAACTCTCGAACAATATCTAGGTCAGATGCACGGGAAGCAAGTAAAAGTAATGCTAAATCTGGAAACTGGTAAGTTTGAGTGGCTTACGCCGAGGGAAATACCGGGGTACATAAGAAAAGAAAATGGTACGCTAGAGCGTACTGATGAGGACAGACTAAGAGACGGATAATGACACAACTGAGCGTACTTATACCAGCACGTAATGAGGAGTTTTTAGGTCGGACGATTGAGGACTTACTCCAGAACATTGAAGGCGACACTGAGATAATTGCCGTCTTGGATGGCTATTTACCCGAGCCTCCCCTTAAACAGATCGACCCAAGAGTAACCCTCATCTACCACCCCGAATCCGTGGGACAACGGGCAGGAACGAATGATGCCGCCAAGATAGCCAAAGGTAAGTATTTGATGAAAATAGACGCCCATTGTGCGTTTGATAAGGGCTTTGACCGAAAGATGTTAGAGGCTTTCAAGGAGGTTGGCGACAACGTAACCATGGCTCCTCTAATGCGTAACCTACACGCTTTTGACTGGGTCTGTAAAAACGGCCACAGACGCTACCAAGGGCCGTCAGGGCCGTGTAACGAGTGCAAAGAACCTACAACTAAAGATGTTGTATGGATTGCTAAGACTAACCCTGCCAGCACCTCTTATAGATTTGATAAAACAATGCACTTCCAATACTTCGGTGAGTATAAGAAGAAACAAACCGCCGATATTTGCGAGTCAATGAGCTTACAGGGTTCATGTTTTATGTGTACGAAAGAGAAGTATTTTGAACTAGACCTTTGTAGTGAGGATTTTCATTCTTGGGGACAGCAGGGAACAGAAGTGGCTTGCAAGACTTGGCTTTCAGGCGGGCGTGTGATGGTAAATAAAAAGACTTGGTATGCTCATATGTTTAGAACTCAAGGAGGGGACTTCGGCTTTCCCTACCACAATCCCCAATCGCTGGTTAATGAGAACAGGGAACTTTCAAGGAAGCTCTTTCAACAAGACAACTGGCCTAAGGCCACCCGCAAGTTTCAATGGATAATCGACAAGTTTAACCCGCCGGAGTGGACAACTAGGAAAGGGATAATCTACTACACCGATAATCAGTTAGACGAGAAGATTGCTAAGCCGGTAAGGGATAGACTTCAAACTATTGCCAAAGACAAGAACTTATCAATCACCTGCTCATCGCTCAAGAAGATGGACTTTGGAGATGAAAGAATACGTTTCCCCTCACTTACTAGGGGCTACCCCGCTTTATTCAAACAAATCATGGCCGCACTTGAACACTCACCTGCTGATATTATCTTCTTCTGTGAACATGACGTACTCTACCACCCTTCTCATTTTGAGTTTGTACCACCCGACAAGGAAACCTTCTATTATAATCAGAATGTTTGGTTTTTAAGAATGACCGACGGACACTGCTTACATTATGACGTAAATCAATTATCAGGTCTTTGTGGGTGGAAAGATGCTCTCTTAACTCACTTCAGGGAACGCTACGAAAGAGTAATGAAAGAGGGTTTTACCAGAAACATGGGTTTTGAGCCGTTTACACACAACCGAGTTAAATGGAACAAGGAATATAAACTGGGAACATGGAAATCCGAATATCCAAATGTAGATATTAAATCAGGGGCTAACGCTACGGGTGCGAGGTGGAAGAAAGAACAATACCGCAACCAACAACTCCTTATTAACTGGACTGAATTAGAAAATTGGGAGATTCCAGGTTGGATGGATTTAGAAAAGATATTAAAATATGCGTTATAAAAAATATGGTAAACAAAATAATACAAAGGAACAAATTAAAGAATATTTAAAGGCTGGGATACGGGTGTCGCTTTGACTGAATCACTAAAGTAAACTATAACAAAAGAGCTAATCTATTAGAAAAAATAGCAGGCATTCGAAAGAGTGCCTTTTTTTATTTATATGACTAATAGGAGGAAAATCTAATGGCAGTAGCATTTACAAGAACAGCAGACCCAGCAGGAGTTGACTCTGTAACAAGCGTTGCAACATATACAAATGCAGCTATTGGTACAGCACACCCAGATAGAATTGTAGTAGTTTGTGTTGGTGCTGAAACAGCAGCTACTATAGACTCCTGTACTTTAGGAGGGACTGCGATGCAAGCTGGTACAGCAGGAAGACTTGCTTCTACTGTAACTGCTAGAACTTTTTATCTTGCTTATCCCACAGGAACTACAGCTACTGTAGCGGTTACTTTTAGTGCAGATGTTCTTGGTGTTAATAACCATATCTGCGTTTATAACGTAAGTGATGGAGCATATGCATCTTCTGGTGGAGATAGTTCTACTGATATGGATGCTTCCGATGCCCTTACGACTGGGTCTGTAACTATCGCAACTGGTGGAGGTCTTGTAGCTGTC
>Ga0315284_10007075_pt1 | contig 16001 bp, 15 predicted proteins | sample YL17G09_16_MG_FD_203696 | JGI IMG/M metagenome (GOLD analysis project Ga0315284, IMG submission 203696) | Sediment microbial communities from Yellowstone Lake, YNP, Wyoming, USA - YL17G09_16 | ecosystem: Environmental > Aquatic > Freshwater > Lake > Sediment | place: USA: Wyoming | collected... | reverse complement strand
CCAGGGCCTTCACCGGTCTCGGCGATCCCGCCGATGCCGCCAAAGCCTATCGGCGGGCGGCCGATATCGGCGGCGGGTCGGCGATGTATCGGCTCGGGCTCGCTTATTTCAACGCGCAAGGGGTCGGCAAGGACGACCCGGAGTCCGCGCGCTGGTTCCGCAAAGGGGCCGATGCCGGCGACGCCGGATCGATGACCGCTCTCGGCCGCGCCTATCTGTATGGCTGGGGCATCTCCAAGGACGAGGCGGAAGGCGTGCGCTGGTATCGCAAGGCCTCGGAGCTCAGCGAGCCCTGGGCGATGTACAACCTCGCTTATCTTTACGAGGCGGGACTATCGGGTGTCGCCAAGGACGAGGCGGAGGCCGTGCGGCTCTACCGCAAGTCGGCAGAGCTCGGAAACACCGAGGCCATGGCCAATCTCAGCGTGATGCTGCTGAATGGGCGGGGCGCTCCGAAAGACGAGCAGGAGGCCGTCCGTCTCCTGCGCAAGGGGACCGAGCTCAACCACCCGCGGTCCTTCTACGTGCTTGCCGGCCTCTACGAGCAGGGGCTCGGCGTCGGCAAAGACATCAACGTCGCGCTTGAGAACTACCGCCGGGCGGCCGATCTCGGCCATGCCGACGCCATGATCAATCTCGGTTATATGAGCGAGAAGGGAATCGGCGTCGCCAAGGACGAGGCGGAAGCGGCCAAACTCTATCGCAAGGCGGCCGATCTCAACAATGCCCTCGGCATGACCAATCTCGCCATGCTGTACGAGAACGGACGCGGCGTGACCAAGGACGTCGACCAGGCGGTCGGTTTTTACCGCAAGGCATCGGATCTCGGGAACCCGACAGCCATGGTGGCGCTTGGCTGGCTCTACGAGAACGGCAAGGGCGTCAAGCGCGACCAGGCCGAGGCGGGGCGCCTCTATCGCAAATCGGCCGAGCTCGGCGAGCCGCAAGGGATGCATAATCTCGCCGGTCTGTTGGCGGCCGGCCGCGGGGTGAAGATCGACAACGAGGAGGCGGCGCAGTGGGTGATCCGCGCGATTGCGCGCAAGAACGCCTTTACCCTCGAGCAGATGCGGACGAACTCCGTGGCCTGGGGTCTGCCGTTCCGCAAGGCGCTGCAACGCCAGCTCAAGGAGGAGGGCGTGTATTCGGGGCCGGTGGACGGCAAATTCGGGTCGACCACCCTCACGGCGATCAATACGCTGGCGAACAGGAACTAGCCGCGGCTAAGATCACGCCACGATGCGACTGACCATCATTGGCTGTGGCGATGCGTTCGGCGCCGGGGGGCGGCTGCAGACGTCGTTCCACGTGCGCTCCTCGGCCTCGACTTTCCTGATCGATTGCGGGACCTCCTCGCTGATCGGCATGCGGCGGCTTGGGTTTCAGCCAAACGACATCGACACCGTGTTCGTCACCCATTTGCACGGAGATCATTTCGGCGGGCTGCCTTGGCTCCTGGTCGATGCGCTCTATGTGAGCAACCGGACGCGGCGCCTTGTCGTGACCGGACCGAAGGGCATTGCGGCGCGCTTCGCCATTGCGGCGGAGGTGCTCTACCCCGACATCACCGCGGCAAAGCGGGGCTTCGAGCTCAGCTTCATCGAATATGAGGAGCAGAAGCCGCTTCGTGTCGGCGGCGTCACCGTCACGCCGTTCGAGGTGAAGCACCCTTCCGGAGCGCCGCCTTACGCATTGCGATTCGAGCTCGACGGGAAGGTGCTCGCCTTTACCGGCGATACCGGCTGGGTGGAGGCGCTTCTGCCGGTGGCGCGCGGCGCGGACCTGTTCATCTCGGAGTGCTTTCAATACGATCTCACCCTTCCCATCCATCTCGACTACCTCACCATCGACGCCAACTACGAACGGCTCGGTGCCAAGCGCGTGCTCCTCACCCATATGGGGGAGGCCATGTTGTCGAATGCCGGGAATGTCGATGCCTCGCGCTATCTCCTCGCCCAGGACGGGATGACGCTCGATCTATGACCAGGGCTCGCGAAGCCGAGCTTGAGAACGTGCTCGCCGCCATCCGCGCCTGCCGGGCTTGCGTCGAGGCGCCGCAAGGCAAGCCTCTGCCGCATGAGCCGCGCCCGGTCTTGCGGGCGAGCGCGACCGCGCGGCTTGCCGTGTGCAGCCAGGCGCCGGGCACCAAGGTGCACGCCTCGGGCACGCCCTTTACGGATCGCTCAGGTGACCGCTTGCGAGAGTGGATGGGGGTCACGCCGCAGGAATTCTACGATGGCGCCCGCGTTGCCATCGTGCCGATGGGGTTCTGCTTTCCCGGGCAGGATGCGAACGGTGGCGACCTCCCGCCGCGGCGCGAATGCGCGACGCTCTGGCATCGCAGGCTGTTCGCGGCGTTGCCGCAGCTCGAGCTCGTGCTTGCGGTCGGCTCCTACGCGCAAGGCTTCCATCTCGGAGACACCGCGGGGAAGTCGCTGCAAGAGACGATGCTCGCCTGGCGGACGCATCTCAAGCGCAAGGAGCGTCCTCGCGTGCTCCCCCTGCCGCACCCGTCCTGGCGCAACAATGGCTGGCTGAAAGACAATCCCTGGTTCGAGGATGAGCTTCTGCCCGCGCTCCGCCGCGAGCTCAGGCGGCTCCTCTGAAATTAGCGCTTGCGACCTAGAGAAAAATAATCTACCAAGCTGATAGGGATTAGGTAGAATGAAAAAGGAATCCCATTCATGCTGGAATCACGCAAAAACATCATAAGGTCGGCCATGCTTGATCGTATGGATAGAAAAATCCTCGACATCCTGCAGAAGGACAGCACTCTGCCGGTGGCCGAGATTGGCAAGCAGATCGGGCTCTCCACCACGCCGTGCTGGCGCCGGATCCAGAAGCTCGAGGAACTCGGCGTGATCCAGCGGCGCGTCGCCCTGCTCGACCCCAAGAAGGTCAATGTCGGGGTGACCGTGTTCGTCTCGATCACCACCAGCCATCACACGCAGGACTGGCTGGAGCGCTTCCATGAGGCGATCAAGGATTTCCCCGAGGTGGTCGAGTTCTACCGCATGAGCGGGCAGGTCGATTATCTGCTGCGCGTGGTGGTGCCCGACATCGAGCGCTACGACGCCTTCTACAAGAAGCTCATCAGCAAGATCGAGATCTCCGATGTGAGCTCGGCCTTCGCCATGGAGCAGATCAAGTTCACCACCGCGCTCCCGCTCGACTACGCCGTGGACGAGCGGAGAGTCTAGACCGGGGTTCGAGAGGCGCCCTGCGGGCGCTCCTCATCCTGAGGAGGGCCGAAGGCCCGTCTCGAAGGGTGAGGCTCGTACGCTATTTCCGTTCGAGCCGCGCGATCAGGCTCGACGTATCGAAGCGGCCACCGCCCATCGCCTGGATCTCGGCATAGAACTGATCGACCAACGCCGTCACCGGCAGCTCAGCGCCGTTGGCGCGCGCTTCCTCGAACACAAGCGCAAAGTCCTTGCGCACCCAATCGACGGCGAAGCCGAAATCGAATCTGCCCTCGATCATGGTCTTCCAGCGGTTGTCCATCTGCCAGGACTGCGCCGCGCCTTTGGAGATCGTGTCGATGACCTTCTCGATATCGAGGCCGGCGCGCGTGCCGAAATGGAGCGCCTCGGCAAGCCCCTCGATGAGCCCCGCGATGCAGATCTGGTTGACCATCTTGGTGAGCTGGCCGGAGCCCGAGGGTCCGATCAGATTGACAGCCCGCGCATAAGCCTCGATCACGGGCCGGGCCTTGCGAAAATCCTCTTCGTCGCCGCCAACCATCACCGTGAGCGTGCCGTTCTCGGCACCCGACTGGCCGCCCGACACCGGCGCATCGAGCGCGCCGCCGCCGCGGTCCTTGGCGGCTGCATGCAGCTCGCGCGCGATCCTGGCCGAGGCCGTGGTGTGGTCGACGAAGACGGCGCCGTTGCCGAGCGCTTGAAACGCGCCGTCTCGCCCGAGCGTCACCGCGCGGAGATCGTCGTCATTGCCGACACAGGCGAAGACGAACTCCGCGCCGTCCGCCGCTTCGGCAGGGGTGCCTGCCAGCCTTCCGCCGAATTGCGCGACCCACGCATCGGCCTTGGCGCGCGTGCGGTTGAAGACCGTGACGTCGTGGCCTCCACGCGCCTTGAGATGGCCGGCCATGGGAAAGCCCATGGTCCCGAGCCCGATCCACGCGACTTTGCTCATTGGGAGATGCCCCACCCACTGATTGTCATTGCCCGGCTCGACCGGGCAATCCAGTAATCACCGACCTGCTTCATATGCAAATGCAGGGGGTACTGGATGCCCGCCTTCGCGGGCATGACACGTCCAGTAGGCTGGAGGTCGAACCGAGCGCAGCTACGCGATCGGCGTTTCGGGGAAGGCCAGCTGCTCGCGCGCGCGCCACTCATCGGTGACGTAGTTGATGATCAGCGAGGTGCGCACCCCCTTGATCGGGCGTTGCTCGAAGCCGTGAAAGGTGTCATCCGCGGGCACGAAGATCATGGCGGCGTTGGGCGCGAAGGGCGAGCGGCCGACGCGCTTCTTGTTGGTGTCGTAGATGTCGGTGCCGAGATCGTGGTGGCTCGGGTCCTTCGACAGATAGAGCAGCATGGTGAAGAGCTTGACGCCCAAATCGCTGTGCGGCTCGAGCCAGAACCCGTCGATGTCTTGCGCGAACTCGATACGCAGATAGGTGCCTTTGAGGTCGGTGCCGAAGGTTTTCTCGATGTGGCTCGTCACGCGCTTGTCCTGGAAGGCTTGCGCCACCGCCTCGCAGACCGGGAAAAGCTTGCGGTTGTCGGCGTCGAAATATCTGCGCGTGTTGTTGTGCAGCTCGCGCTTACCGGAAACGCCCTCAAGCGACGGCGCCTCGAAGGGAAGCGCGAGGATGTCATCCACCACATGGGACGGGAAACAGGCCTTGAGCGACCAATTGCGATAAGGCTGCTCGGACTGCTTGGCGCTATCGATGCTCTTGATGAAGCTGCGAACGATATCGTCAGCCAAAGTCCCTTGAGGCTCGGCCGAATGCTTGACGGCGACGCTGTCCCTCATGATGCCGCTCAACTCCCTGTGAAAGATGCGAAAATGCTGGCCAACCAGCGCCCAGGCGGCCCATCTAGCTCCAGATAACACCCCTGGCCCTTGTTACGCAAATGCCATGGGCCGGGCGTCTTGCGGCACCGCGCCGCGCGCGGCAGACCCAGGTCAGCGGGGCGGGGAGAGGTGAGGAAAATGATCTCGCCATCGAGGCGCGCACCCCCGCGATCGAGCCTCGCCGATCAGTTCAAATCCATCCAGCGCAGCCGGGTCGGCGGCAAGCCTTCCGTCAAGGCCTCGTCCTCCTCGTCCGAGATCGCGTCCGAACGCAAGCATTTCGCGATCAGCTCGAGCAGCGAGGCATGCAGCTCGCGCTCGGCGGCAAGCTGAGGTGGATTCGCGGCAAGGAAGGCAAGGATTTCCTCATAGTCAGGCATCGGCATCCCCGTTGTCCCCAGCGGGAAGAGGGTGAGGTGCCTGTGTGTCAAAACTTTGGCCCACGCCGAGGGGTGCCGCTTTGCGCTCCCTTAGGTCTGGGCCCCGAGGCGATAGCGGCCGATGAGGCGCATCGGCGAAGGGCCGCCGCCGTCGCCAAACAGCGACAGGCCGTCGACGGTGACGCCGGACGCGCAGATCTCCTCGAGCACCGGCCAGAGCGCCTGCGCCACACGCTCCAGATGCGCGGCGTCGAGCGGGCCGGTGAGGGTGATCGAGAAGCGATATTCGCTCAGCACATGAGGATCGCCGAAGCTCTCAAGCAGCAGGCGCTGATAGTCGCTGAGGTTGGGGCTCGCATGTTCGGCGCGCTCGGTGTCGGAAGGCGGAGCGGCGAAATCCTCGAAGGAGGCGACGCATTGTGCGGCAAGCCAGTCAAGCGAAGGCCGCGCCTCGACCGGACGCAGCACGAGAAAGCGGCCCGCGCGCGACAAGGTCAAGGGGCCCGTCTCGACGGGCTTGCGGCGGGCGGCAAAACTGATGAGCCGCGCCTTGATCGCGTCGGCGCCAATGCCGTCGCGAAGCGCAAATGGCGCCCGGAACAGGGCATGCAGTCCCGTATAGCGGCCGGGTGCCACGGCAAGCTTGGCGAAGCTCGTGCCGGACAGCCCCGCATCGGAAAAGGCCTGTAAGGTGACGCCGTCATTGGCACGGCCGAACCATGAGCGTCCGAATGCTGCAAGCGCGGTCCCAGGTTGCGGCGTGTAGTAGATCGCATAACGGGCGAAGCTCGATCGGGGTGAAGCCGCGCCCTTCTGTTGACGATCGACATGGGCACAATTGAGCATTCGAATCCTCCCTAGGCGCTCGCGTTGATCCGCGACGCTCATGAGCTCATGGCTAACAGTCTCCTGTGGCGCGGGAGCGACAGGTTCTGGGCGATAGGGAGGCCGAGGGATGAACACTTGGTGAATCAAATTTTCCGCAACTGCGAAGTGATGGCTCGCGCGCCTTTGACAGGGCGGCGTTTCGCGGGCATGCGTTGTTGCGCTGCGCTAGGCGACCGCGGGGGACCATGATCGAGCTGTACACCTGGACGACGCCGAACGGGCAGAAGGTGTCGATCATGCTGGAGGAGGTCGGACTCCCTTACTGCGTCCACCCCATCGACATCACCAAGGACGAGCAGTTCGCGCCGGATTTTCTCAAGATCGCCCCCAACAACAGGATCCCGGCAATCGTCGACACTGACACCGGGCTCCATCTCATGGAGTCTGGCGCGATCCTGCTCTATCTCGCCGAGAAGACCGGCAGGCTGTGGCCGCAGGACTTCCCGGCCAAATGGCGCGTGGTCGAGTGGCTGATGTGGCAAATGGGCGGCCCCGGACCATTTCTCGGCCAGGTCCATCATTTCGTGAAGTTCAATCCGGGCAAGAGCGCTTATGCCGAGGAGCGCTATGCCAAGGAGGCGAAGCGGCTTTGGGGGGTGCTCGACCGGCGCCTGGCGCAAGTCGAGTATGTCGCCGGCGATTACTCCATCGCCGATATCGCCATCTGGCCCTGGATCTCGCGCTTCGCCTGGCAGAGGATCGAGTTCGCCGACCATCCCAATGTGAAGCGCTGGTATTTGGCGATTGCGGGGAGGCCAGCGGTCCTAAGAGGATGGGACGTCCTTAATGAAGGCCGCGCGATCCCCATGCCATGAACGCTCGTGTCATGAACGCTCGTCCCATGAAGTCTCGGGTCAAGCTGGCTGGCGGGGTACGCTTCGATTGTGGCAGAATGTGCCCGTGCCGCAGCGAAGGCGCCGGAAGGGGGGACCGGCGAGACGGCGCTTGCCTTGAGATGGCGAGCGCGAGGAGGAGGACGTCAATGAGAAGTCACGCCGCCATTGCCATTCGCTTGACGAAGCACAGCCTGACGCTCGCAGCCGCGCTCACTATCGGCTGGGCGCTACAGCCAAGCGTGGCTTCCGCGCAAGTGATCCAGCGCGGGATCCAAGGCGGAGTCACGGGCGCGATTATCGGAGGCATTATCGGCGGCGGCAAAGGTGCGGGCCGCGGTGCGGCGATCGGTGCGGGCGTCGGCGTCGTTGCCGGCGCGATCGAGGCCGACAACAATCGACAGCGCCGCGCGTATTACGGCGCTCCTCCGCGGGGGGGCAATCTCGTCTACGATACGCAATCGGCGCTCTTGCAGCTCGGCTACAATCCGGGTCCGCCGGATGGCGTCTATGGCCAGCGCACGGCCGAAGCGATCAGCCAATATCAATATTCCAATCGCTTGCCGGTCGATGGGCGCCCGTCGCCTCAGTTGCTCGATTATATGATCCGCAACGGGGGCTGACGTCCTGCCCCCGGAGAGGCGCCGCCAATTCAAATCATGTCAGGGTTGAGATAGAGACCGGGCCCGAGAAACCGTGCCCGATTAATCTGGAGAGGGTCATGCAGAAAGTGATGCTGGTTGCCTGTGTCTTCGCGGGAGTCGCCGTCTACACTACGCTTGCAATCTCGGCGGAGGATCTTGCCGCGGCCGTCAAGGAGCGACGCCATCTGATGAAGGATATCGTGCGGCCGGCGGCCAAAGTCGGAGGGGACATGGTGAAGGGCACCGTCCCGTTCGATGCCGCCAAGGCGGGAAAGGCCATGACCGATATCAGCGACGTGCCCGACCAATATGTGAAGCTGTTCCCGAAAGGCACAGAGCACGGCGCCGTCGCCGACAGCGAGGCGTCGCCCAAGATCTGGGAGGACTTCGACGGGTTCAAGGCGACCGCGCAGAAGCTCAAGGACGCCAGCGCCAAAGCTGCCAGCGCGGCGGCGCAAGGGGAGGGCGCCTTCAGCGCCGCTTTCAACGACATGACCAAAGTGTGCAAGGACTGCCACCAGACCTATCGCGTCAAGAAGGAATAGAGGCAGGTCGCGGCGCGGGTCAGCTGCCGCCGCGGGCCAATCAGGGAGGAGAGGATTGCGCAAGGCATTGCTGGCGCTGCTTGCCCTTGCGGTCGCAGGCGCGCTCGTCTTTTATCTACTGACGATTCCGGCCACCGTGCCGGCGTCGGCGCTTCCGGCTCACGCGCCCGACCTCGCCAACGGCAAATATGTGTTCACGGCAGCCGGCTGCGCGGAATGCCACGCCGCGCCGGTCAAGGGCTGCGACGATCTCAAGACCAAAGAGAAGGACGTGCTTGCGGGCGGGCGCTGCCTGAAGACGCCGTTCGGCATCTTCCATGTGCCCAACATCTCCCCGGACAAGGAGACCGGCATCGGCAATTGGACGACGGTCGATTTCGTCAATGCCATGAAGCGGGGGGTCGCCCCCGACGGCTCTTATCTCTATCCGGCCTTTCCCTACGCTTCCTATCAGCGCATGAGCTATGAGGACCTGATCGACCTCAAGGCCTATCTCGACAGCCTGCCGGCGGTGAAGAGCGAGGTGCCGCCGCACGAGCTCGGCTTTCCCTTCAACATTCGCCGCGGGCTCGGGCTTTGGCATAGACTCTATGTCGACGGCGAGAGCTTCGTCCCAGACCCGCACGCGAGCGCCGAACTCAACCGGGGCGCCTATCTTGTCCGGGGTCCGGGCCATTGCGTCGAGTGTCATTCCTCGCGCAACATTCTCGGCGGCATCGTCAAGGACGAGGAATTCGCGGGCGCTAAGAATCCCGAAGGCAAAGGCACCGTGCCCAACATCACGCCGAGCGACGACGGCCTCGGCGAGTGGAGCCAAGACGACATCGCCTATCTGCTCGAGACGGGGAACACGCCCGACTTCGACGTCATCGGCGAGACCATGGCGCCGGTGCAGGAGAACATGGCGCAGCTCACGCCTGAGGACCGCAAGGCCATCGCCGCCTATATCAAGTCGCTGCCGGCGCGGCCCGACGCTGTGCCCAAATCGGAGCAGAAGAAGGACGACGAGGAGGAGGAGGACGGCGCCGCGCCCGCCGAGACTCCCGAGCCCGCCGGCGAAGGCGGCAACGGCCAGCAAGAACACGATGTCCCGGAGTGAGTGGTAAGCGTCATGAGTGAGCGGCGTAGCAAGCGCCAGGGCCTTGGTGGAATCGTCGCTTGCGCGCTGATGACGTCCCTTATCCTCTGTGCCGCGAGGCCAGCAGCGGGCGCCGAGCTTTACGGCCTCGTCATCGGCATCGACGATTATGTCGGCACCGTCAACGATCTCGACGGCGCGGTGAACGATGCGAACGACGTGGGGCAGGCACTGAACCGCCTTGGCGCCCGCGAGGTGGTCCGCCTCGTCAATGGCGATGCGAGCAAGGAGCGCATCGTCGCGGCTTGGGGCGAGCTGGTCGGCAAAGCTAAGGCGGGAGACACCATCGTCTTCAGTTATGCGGGCCACGGGGGCCAGGAGCCTGAGCCCGCCGGGCGCCACGACGAGGCCGACGGACTCAACGAGACCTTCTTGCTTGGCGGATACCAGCCGCACGGGCCTGACACGCGCGAGCGGATTGTCGACGACGAGATCTTCGAATGGATGAAGCGAGCCGACGACAAGCACGTCAAAGTCGTGCTCGTCGCCGATTCCTGTCATTCGGGCGGCATGGAGCGAAGCGCGAGCGCTGCCGGCGTGAAGTTCCGCAAAGGGAATTTCCCGGCGATCACCGATGACCAGCTCACGCCGGCGCCGGAGGAATTCGCCAAGCTCGGCGAGACCGACTTCAACACGGTCACCTTTGTCGGCGCCGTCGCCGAGGACAAGCTGACGCCGGAGGTGACGATCGACGGCAAGAAGCGCGGCGCCTTGAGCTGGGCCTTCTCGCGCGCGCTCGAGGGCCGCGCCGACAAGGACGGCGACGGCGAGGTGAGCGAGTTCGAGCTGCTCGGCTATATCGTGCCGGCGGTGCATGCGCTGGTGGAGAGCCAGCAGACCCCGCAAGTGCTCCCCTTGCGCGCGCGCTCGGTGCCGCTGGTGACGCTCCGCGATATCGGCGCACAGACGGAAGCGCCGGCCGATTCCGCGGCGCTGAAGCTCAAGCTCGCGGTGGAAGGGGGCGAGGCGGGCGCCGTGGCCGATCTCCCCTTCGTGACCATCGTCGCCGACAAGGCGACAGCCGACCTCATCTGGTCCGTTCCCAGCGGCAAGGTCGAGCACGTGGTCGGCGGCGTGGTCGCCGAGAATGTGGATGCGCAAAGCATCAAGGGTGTGGTCTCCAAATGGGCCGCGCTGAAATGGCTCAATCATCAGGCGGCGCTCTCGCCCCTGCCGGCGAAGGTCGTGACCGGCAATCAGCGCTACGCCATCGGCGAGCGCGTCGAGATCGCGGTCGACGGCGCCAAATATCCGCATCTCACGCTGTTCAACCTGCCCCCCGACGGCCGCGTCGAATTCTTCATTCCCGACCCTGCCAAGCGGGCGGAAGCCACCAAGGATTGGAGCCAAGAAGGGGTGCATGAGACATTCAAGGTGGACAGACCCCCTTACGGGGCGGAACATATGGTGGCAATCTTCTCGAAGAACGATCTCGCGGACCTGCATGCCGCTTTATCCTCGATGACCACGGCGCAAAGGGCGGAAGCCTTGCGGCCGCTGCTCGAGGAGGCGCTTTCCGGCCAGGAGGCGCAGATCGGGATATTGGACATTTACACGGGCGCGGGAGGCTGATGTGGAGACTTCCGGGCAGAGCAAGAGGGGCCTAGACCCGCGTGGCGCGCGGCATCTCCGTTCATGCCGCGTTCAGTTGCCGGCCGCTAGGGAGAGAACAATCGCCGGCTTTCCATGCAAAGGGAGGTTCCCCATGACTCGGCGTTGGACCTTTCCGATTGCCGCGCTCGCGAGCTTGGCGCTCGCGTGCCTGGTGTTGGGCTCGAGCAGCCCGCTTGCCGGTGAACCGGCAACGCTGAGATTGGCTGGCGCGGAGGCAGGCGATACGGCGCCCGCGAAAGATTCCGGCGAGGCGGACTCTGCCTCTCCGCAAGAGGACACCGGCGGCGAGCCGGCGGCGCCCGCGTCGGACGCTTCCGGCGAGGACACCGCGCCGGCAGATGAGGCCGCCGGGTCCAAGGCCGGCGCCACCGACGACAAGGCTGCCGAGAAGGACAAGGCGCCCCCGGACGCAGCCTCTCCTGATGCAGACGATGAGGACAGAGCGGAGTCGAAGGGCGCGTCAGAGTCTCAGCAGGCGTCGCTCGAGAGCGATGCCGCCATAGACAAGGTCAAGTCCGGCGAAATCGACGTCCCGAGCGACAAGGTGGCTCTCGCCGCCTTCAATGCGTTGGAGAAAAACTGCTCGCGCTGCCATCAGGCGGGCCCCACGTTGAAACGGGCCAAGCCCGCCAAGAATTTCGGCAACGTTCTGCATCTCGCGGAGCTGGCACGCGATCCCAACTTTATCCTTCCGGGCAATCCTGACGGCTCTCACCTCTTCATCCAGATCGCCAAGAAGGAGATGCCCTACGACTGTTATCAGGAATTCGACTGCAAGGCCGAGCCCAGCGAGGCGGAGGTCCAAGCGGTCTACGATTGGATCAAGAGCTTGGGCGACGTCGCCGTGGCCGCCTGTACCGGCCGCAAGGTGATCGACGAGGAGACGATGGTCACCGAGATTGCTGCCGACCTCGAACAGCGGCAGGAGCATCGCCGCAAAGGCATGCGCTACATCACGCTGTCGAATTTCTACTCGGCCTGCGCCGAAGAGACCGACATGGTGCGCTACCGGCAAGGCGTGGTGAAGCTGCTCAACAGTCTGAGCCGCAACTCCGACGTCTTGAAGATGCGCACGATCGATCCGGAGAAGACGATCATCGCCTTTAACCTGGACGATCTCGATTGGACGGACGCCGACTGGGACCGGATCATCGGTACCTACCCCTACGCCATGAAGCCCGACGTGACGGCCTACGACACCGTGGCCTCGCTCACGGGCACGCCGCTGCCCTGGCTCAGGGGCGACTGGTTTGCGTTCACCGCTTCGCGGCCGCCGCTCTATTACGATCTGCTCAAGCTGCCGCAGACCTTTGCCGAATTGGAGAAAGACTCCGACGTCGATATCAAGAGCGATATCGAGAAGTTCCTCGCCAAGCGCGCGGGCTTCCAGAAATCCGGCGTCTCCAAACATAACCGGCTGATCGAGCGCCATGCGATCGCCACCGGCTATTTCTGGACCTCGTACGATTTCAAGGGCGACAAGCCGGAGCAGAGCCTCTTCATCCACCCGTTAGGTCCGGACGGCGCGGACGCCTTCAGGCATGACGGCGGTGAGTCCATCTTCAGCCTGCCGAACGGCTTCCAGGCCTATTATCTGAACACGGCCAAGGGGGGCCGACTCGACAAGGGACCGACCGAGATCGTGCTCGACGACAGTCAGCTCGACCGCGCGGTGACCAACGGCATCTCCTGCATGGGCTGCCACAACCAAGGCATAAGGCAGGCGACCGACGATATCCGCCAGCATGTGCTGCACGACCGCATCTTCTCGAAGGAGATCCGCGAGCAGGTCGAAGCGCTTTATCCCACGCCTGAGGAGTTCAAGGCGCTGCTCGACGAGGATGCCGGCCGCTTCCGCAGCGCCATGACCCGTGCCGGCCTCGACCCCGAGCTCGACTCGCAGAAGGTCGGCGTCGAAAGCATCAACTATCTCTCCAAAGCTTATGAGAAGTCGATCGACCTCAAGATCGCCGCGGCCGAATACGGCCTGGCGGCGGATGCCTTCGCGCAAGGGCTAAGCGATGCCGGCGGCGAGGCACAACAGCTTCGGCGTAGGCTCGAGCAGGGCGTGCTGCCGCGCGAGATCCTCGAAGCCGAGTTCAAGGATCTGATCGTGAAAGTGTCCGACAACGAGCCGATCGACATCGCGGCCGGGCCTGGCGTGGCGACCGTCGGCGGCAAGAGCAAGGAGGAGACCCACGATTTCGATCTCGCTCTCACCTCAGACAAGAGCGCGTATAAAGTGAACGACTTGCCCATCTTCACCATCAAGTCGAAGGAGGACTGCCACCTCACGCTGATCAATGTCGATGGCAAGGGCGAGGGCACCGTGATCTTCCCGAACAAGTTCCAGCAGGACAATCTCCTGCCGGCGGGCAAGGAGGCTCAGTTCCCGGGCGCCGACGCGCCGTTCCAGTTCCGCCTCAAGGATCCCGGAAGCGAGACGGTGATCGCGGTGTGCAATGCCACCGGCAAGGAGGCCGACGGCATCAAGCACGATTTCAAGAAGCGCCAGTTCACCGAGCTCGGCAATTATCGCGACTTCCTCACCAGGCAGATCGTGGTCGAGGGCGCCGAGAAGATCGCCGAGGGCAAAGGCAAGTCGGGCCAGAAGCCGGACGGGAAGAAGGAAGGGGTCGTGGCCGAAGCGCCGGGTGCGCCGACCTCAGATATTTTGTCGCGCACGGCGATCAAGCTTGAGGTCAAATAGACCTCGTGTCGGGGGCCTCTGCCCCCGGCGAAAGACGACTATGCTAGAGTGAGTAATGTTCGCGTAATGCGCTCGCGGCGGAGCGTCGAGGGATCCCATGGCGGGGAGATTGGGAACCGTACAGGGCCTGGTGTTCGGGCTCATTTTTGTCGCTGCCGGCTTGGCGGCCCTCTCGGAGGCGTCGAACGCCGAAAGTAGGGGGGAGCGCCGGGCAAGGACGGCGCAAGGCGCGCCGCCCATTATGGCTCCGGCGCAGCCCGGCCTTCGGGCGGAGCCCGCCCGCGCCGGGGCCTCGCCCACCACACCCGAAGTGCTCACGCCTGAGCAGGTCGAAGCCATCGCGCATGTGCAGAGCTGCCTGGCGGAACTCGGTTATTACAAGGGTGCGATCGACGGTAAGCGGGGCCGCGCGACCTGGACCGCCTATTGGAATTTCAAGCACGACCATGGGCTTGGCGGCTACAGCGATCTCCTGGCTGAGCCGGTGCGGCAGAAGCTCGATCAGCTCTGTCCCGAGACGACCGCGGCGCTCCAGGCCGCGGCGCCACAAGCCGATCAGCCGGAGCCGCAGGTGGCGCCCGACGCTGCCCCTGTGGCCTCGCCTGAGGGCGAGGAGGCCGCGGAGGAGCCGGGACCAAGCCTCGATATCGATTGTCTGCCGGAGGATCTCATCGCGCTGCTCCGCCGCGCGCATGGTCCCGGCGTTGCCGTCAATCGCTGCGAGAGGGCCTGCCTGCCACCGCCCAAGGGCCTTAGCCAGGTCCAGCTCGATGAGTTGCAAGCGAAGAGCGGGGTGGTGTGGTGCCGCGCCTGCGTGCCGATCGAAGGCCATCTCGCGCTCGACGATGTGCGGCGCATCGAGCGCGCGGGCAATGTCGAGCTCTGCGCCACGCCGCCGCGGCAGCTCCCCCGCTATGGGAGCGGGGCCGGCGACCCATTGAAGTCCTATACGCGGGTGCGCGAGCTTTACCGGGCCTTGCCGCCGGCGGAAGAGGACCCCGACGCGGTCGCCGTCATCATCGGCAATCGCAATTACGCCATGCTGCCGCCGAGCGAGACCTCGCAGAACGACGCGGGCGCCATGTATTCCTTCCTTACCGAGCATCTCGGCTACCGCCCCGACAACATCATCGACGTCAGGGACGCCAAGAAGGCCGATCTCGAAAAACTGTTCGGGGCAGGGCCCGGTCTTGAGGGCGATCTCGCGCGCCTCGTCGAGACCGAGCCCAACGCCAAGGTGCTCGTCTATTATTCGGGACACGGCGCCAGCGACGTGGCGCAGACCGAGACTTACCTCCTGCCGGTCGACATCGAGCCTTATCGAGAGGAGGTCGGCGGCTACAGACTGTCGACGCTCTACGCCAATCTCGCGCGGCTTGACGCCAAGTCGGTACTGGTTCTGCTCGAGACGGAGTATGGGCGCGATCACGGCGCCTATGTGCTGCCGCCCAACCTGCCCGAGACGATGAACACCGCGCTCCCGCGGTCTCCGATGCCCGGGCTCACGGTGCTTGCCGCCTCGGACCGGGGGCAGCGCACGCTGGTCGACATAACGTACGATATCGGACTCTTCACCCGCTATCTGATCGAGGGGCTTGCCGGCAGCGCCGATCTTCCGCCCATCGGCAATGGCGACGGCGAGCTCGACAGCGCCGAGATCTATGTTTTCACCGCCGCGTTCGTCGATCTCGCGGCGCGCAAGAGCTTCGGATTGCTCCAGCATCCGGTCTATTCCAGTGCCGCCACGAGCGTGCTCACCAGCGCTCGGACGGCCCCTGCCGCACCCAACTCAGAGTAGACCGTAACTTGTGTCGTTTGACGGTGCGCATCTTGTAGGCACGCCTTGCGACAAATTATTGGGGGAGCGCGCGAAAAGCGCTTTACATTGGCCGCAAGATTTCATAGGGGACGAAGAGGGTCGTAGGCGATTCGCTCAAGGGCAGCACTGACAATCTCAATCTCGTGTGGGAGTGGACATGGGATGGACGTTTTCACTTCTGCCGTGGAGTTTCTCCGTCATCGCCAGCCAGAGCGGCCGGTCCTTGCGTTAAGGCCGCATGCCGCTCTCCGGGCGGCGAACTGGTTCCTCGCCAACTTCCCTGGCCGGGTGCTCTACGCCGTCAAGGCGAACGACGCGCCCGAGGTGCTCGACGCCTTGGTCGAAGCGGGCATCCGCGCCTTCGACGTGGCCTCCCTTGTC
>Ga0315284_10007074_pt1 | contig 16002 bp, 15 predicted proteins | sample YL17G09_16_MG_FD_203696 | JGI IMG/M metagenome (GOLD analysis project Ga0315284, IMG submission 203696) | Sediment microbial communities from Yellowstone Lake, YNP, Wyoming, USA - YL17G09_16 | ecosystem: Environmental > Aquatic > Freshwater > Lake > Sediment | place: USA: Wyoming | collected... | reverse complement strand
CCCCGCTCGGCGAGGTGAGCAGCGTGTCCATTATCACCGACCGCAATACGGGTCAGCCCAAGGGTTTTGCTTTCATCGAAATGGCCGACGACGCCGCTGCTAAGCAGGCGATCAGCCAGATCAATGGCAAGACGCTCGAGAACCGGGCGATCACCGTGGCTGAGGCCCGCCCGCAGGAACAGCGATCCGGTTCCGGCGGCGGTTTTCGTAGTGGTGGCCGCAGCGGGAGTTGGGGCCGGCGCTAACCAGCATGAGCCGCGTCAGTTGGCGCGGCTTTAACTTTGCGCTTGAAAGAGTTTTCCGATTTGCCGATCCTGGCGATGTTTTCGCAATTGGACGCAGATGAACGTTGATTTTCGCTGATTTTGCTCCTATCTCTGCGTTTATCTGCGAAAATCTGCGTCCCAATCCTTTCGGGCAGGAGAAACGGGAAACTTTTGAAACACGGGTAGGCCAAATCGCGCGCCTGAGCGGGTGTGATCCGCCTGCGCCAGGCAGAGGGAGATACCGATGAGTTTCCAGCGATTGCAGCCGGGTGACCGGGTGTCTCATCCGATGTATGGGTTCGGCGTGGTTGAGGGCGTGACCACGCTCGATCAGGGCGGTCGGGCCACGGACTTTTACAGTGTCCGTCTGTCCAAGGCAAGCATGTTGTCTGTGCCGGTGGATCGCGCCGAAGCCCTGGGGCTTCGCCTGATCGTTAATAGCCTGGCGACGGTTGTGGCCCGGCTGCGCGCTCCTGCGCGCCCGCTTCCCGACAACGACCGCCAGCGGGTCGTCGAGCTCAAGGCATGTTGGCAAGCCCCACAGCCGGCGGCTCTGGCTGAGGCGGTGCGTGATCTGATGGGCCGGAGCCGCGCCCATAGACTCACGCCAGGCGACAAGCGATGGCTGACCAGCGCCTGCGAGCGTCTGAGCGCCGAAGCGGCGTTGGTGGACGCGATTGACTTGTTCAAGGCGCAAGCTGCTATCCAGCACGAGATTGCCTTGCTCAAATCAGGCGTGGCCTGAATCTCGGATCAACCCGTCCATACCGATAACCCCGGCAGACACTTGCCGGGGTTTTTATTTTCGTGCCGCTGAAACGCGCAGCCGTTGAAGGTGACAAGAGGGACAAGGCGGGATCGCCAAGCTCCGCGTAAGTAATTGTTCAGCCGCTCCTGCCGGATTGCCAAATCCGGCAGTGCACCAGGCAATGTCCGACCTGGATTTGGCAATCCAGGTTGAGCAGTTGCCCGCGTAAGCGTATAGCGTGGAATGACGGCAGTGTGGTATACTCGGCGGTCAGCGGTCAATGGAACGGGAGAACATCAATGGCAAGCAATCTCATCGAATACTTTATAGCACGACAGGGCGAGAGCGTGGCGCTGTTGCGCCATCTCGTCGAGCTGGAATCGCCCTCCAGCGACAAGGCAGCGCTGGATCGGCTGGGTGCGTTCATCGCGGCGCAGTTGCGCGATGTGGGCGCGAGCGTCGAGGTGATGCCGCAGGTCAGTGCAGGCGATCATCTCGTGGCGACGCTGGGCGATAGCAGCGCGTCGCCCATCGTGACGATGTGCCACATTGACACGGTTTGGCCGGTTGGAACATTGGCGACGATGCCCTGGCACGAAGAGGGCAAGCCCCCCGGACTGCTAGGAGGCAGGCTGTGCGGGCCGGGTGTCTACGACATGAAGGCCAGCACAGCCATGCTGATCGCGGTGCTGCGCTACTTGCGCGCCACCCAGACGCGGCTCGCGCATCCGCTGCGGATGCTGTTCACGACGGACGAAGAGACGGGCAGCCACACGTCGCGCGCGCTCATCGAAGCGGAGGCGAAAAAGGCGACGTTAGTGCTCTGCCTGGAGCCGGCGCTTTCCAACGGCGCGCTCAAGACGCTCCGCAAGGGCACCGGCGGCTTTACGATCACGGCTTACGGTCGCGCCGCGCACGCCGGGGCCGATCACGCCAAAGGCATCAACGCTATCGAAGAGATTGTGCGCCAAGTCACGGCGCTGCACCAGATGACGAATCACGAGACGGGGACGACGGTCAATGTCGGCATGATTTCGGGTGGGACGGCCAGCAACGTGGTGCCGGAGCGCGCGCAGGTCGAGGTGGACTTGCGTGTGACGACCCCCGCTGAGGGCGAAAGAATCGTCAAGGCAATTCAAGACCTCCAACCACAGTTGCCCGGGGCGCGGCTAGAGATCGTCGGCGGGCTGAACCGTCCGCCGATGGAGCGCACGCCATTGATCGTTGAGGCGTTTCAAAAGGCCAAAGCGATTGCAGCGAGCATCGGATTGGAATTGCAGGAGGGCGCGACCGGCGGCGCGAGCGACGCGAATTTCGTCGCTCCGCTCGGTGTGCCCACGCTGGATGGACTGGGTGCAGTGGGCAACGGCGGTCACGCGGCGGACGAGCACGTGATTGCGGCTTTACTGCCGGAGCGGACGGCGCTCTTGGCGGCGATCATTACACAATGGTGAGAAGCGAAGACAAATGACGAATGACGAACGACGAATTAGATTTCTTTTTCTTGTGACAAGTTTGAAGGAGAGCGTGCTATGCAGATTCAAAACGTACCGTTTTGTATGACAGACTGGAGCAGCCTTCCTTCCACCGAGCATCCCGGTCAGATGGGCATGGCGTATTGGCGGACGCTGGAGGTCGGCAACATTCGCGTGCGGTTGGTCGAGTACACGCCAGGGTACCTGGCAGACCATTGGTGCAGCAAGGGACACGTGCTGCTGGTTTTGGAAGGCGAGCTGGTGACCGAGCTGCAGAACGGCGACGCCCATATTTTGCGGGCTGGCATGAGTTATCAGGTCGCCGACCATGCCGAGCCGCATCGCTCGCGCACCACCACGGGCGCGAAATTGTTTATTGTGGATTAAGAGTCTGCGATGACCCCGGTGCTGGCTGGATTATTTGTCTTTGCGATGCGTGTCACCGACATGTCGCTCGATACGCTGCGGATGTTGTTTGTGATGCGAGGGCGGAGGCTGCTCGCCGGGGCGCTGGGCACCATCCAGGCTGCGGTCTTTATCCTGGCTGTCGGCGCTGCATTACGAGGCCCGCTGAATTTTTGGACCGTGGCCGGATACGCCACCGGCTTTGGGGTTGGCGTCATCGTGGGGATGATGGCCGAAGAGCGACTGGCTTTTGGACACGTCATGTTCCGCGTCTATTCACCCACCTGTGGCGTGGCCATCGCGCGGGCGCTGCGTGAGGCTGGCTACGCAGTGACCGACTTTGTGGCCCATGGCCGGGACGGGAGAATCACGGTGGTTAACTCGGTCGTGGCTCGCAAAGACGCGCAGGCAATGCGAGCTATCATTGACCAGGTAGACCCGCTGGCGTTTATCACGGTGGACGATGCGCGCCCGTTGCGGCGCGGGTACTTTGGGTAAGGCAACTGCTCATTGTCCACGATGCAACGCGGCGCTGATGGCCTCGGCCCATTCGGGGACGTTCGCCGCGCAGGCGCGCAGCAGGCCATAGTTGCCCGCCATCATCATGTCCCCGTAAGGCGCAGCCAGGTATGGATGGAACGCCGCGCCGCGAATCAGTGACCAACGCGGGCCGGTGACGGCGAGAAAATCCAGCGGCACGGGACGCGCCACCAACATCAACGCGCCGTGGCCCATATCCGCAAACACTTCTTGATGTGTGATCGTCCCTGCGGCTAATTTCCGCAGATAGGTTTCCAATTCCTCGCGCGTCAATTCCCCGGTGTGATGCTCGAACACGCCCTCGACGCCCTCCGGTCCCAATCGGAACGCTAGCGTGTGAAAGTTGCCTACGTTGGCGATGAGCAGCCGTTCGTGGCTGTGAACGCGCGGATCCTCCAACGCGCCCAAGACAGCCGCGGGCGCCGTGTCCATCAGCAGCATCGGCCCGTCAAAATCGGCGCTCTGCGCCACTGCCTCAAAGCGCGTCATGCGAGCGGGGATGTCCTCGCGTCGAAATGCAAATCTCGCCAACTGAGGGACAGAGGTCGCAAGTCGGAGGTCGGGAGTCGCCGGTCTGAAACTGTTAATCCGCTCCGCAATGTAATCGAACCTGAATTGCCGGTCGCTGTAACCGGGCGGCGCGTTGCCATGATCGAAAACGGCCACGGCCAATCCGTCCGGTTCGAGCGCCACGCCGAACGCGGCAAACGCCGCGCGAATCGCGCCCAGGTCCAGGTCGCGCATGTGGATGGCGACAACGTCCTCACATTTCGTCAGCGCGGCGGCCTCGCCGTCGCCGACAAGCTTGACGCCCATTTGCTTTTCTACTACGTCCAACTCGTCGTTGAACGTGCGCGCCGCATCCGGCGTGGCAAAGAGCGCCAGCCCGGCTTGGACGTGCGCTGCGGCGGCCCACGCGCACGGCCCCCCGCCCATCATCACGCCGGAAAGCAGGAGGCTTTGCCGACTCGCCGTTGCCACTTTGATGCGCGCGGCCACGAGCGCCGTCGGCGAGGGCATCACCAGCTTGAGGCAATTCTCAATTTCCTTGTCGCTATCAAAGAGCAAAATGTCTTGTGTCCCGGTGCCCACATCCACTGCCAGAATGTTCATTTCACTTGCTCCAGTCTCGCTTATCGCTCCACCCTCGACGATTATACCATCGTTCGGGAAGCGACGACCGATCGGCGAGAAAACGTCAAGCACGAAAAAACACGCGTCGAATGGTTGCGTTTTGGAAAAATCTGCCTTATAATACCGCTATCTACTATCAACGGGGGAAGTCCCATGGAACAACAAGAAGTCTATACAGAAGAAAGGAGGCCATCCGCCGTAGTCGCATCTACGGGAGAAAGCCACCCTATGCAGGGGCTCTTGGAGGATAACTTTGCGTTCAAGAACATCAAGCGTGGGGACGTGCTGACCGGCACCATCGTGCGGATCAGCCCACAAGAGATCTTGGTGGACATAGGCTCCAAATCCGAAGGCATTATTTCTGGTCGTGAATTGGAACATTTGCCGGCCGACGTCCTTTCCGAGCTTAAAGTGGGCGAAGAGGTGATGACGTTCGTCATCAACTCTGAGGACCGCAACGGCAACATTGTGCTCTCGCTGTCTCGCGCGCAGGCAGAAAAAGACTGGCGCGATGCCGAAGATCTGTTCAAGAGCCAGGACGTGTTTGAAGGTCAGGTGGCCGGCTTTAACAAAGGCGGGCTGATCGTCAAGGTCGGCAAGGTGCGTGGATTCGTTCCCGCTTCCCAAATGGTCAGCGTGCACGGCGGCAAGCAAGAAGAGACGGCCGAGGACGTGGAAGGCGAAACCAGCCGGCCCGAGGATCGCTGGCAGCCGCTCGTGGGGAAAAAGCTCCAGCTCAAAGTCATCGAGATGGACCGCGCCCGCAACCGACTGATCCTTTCCGAGCGCGCGGCCATGCGCGATTGGCGCAAGATTCAAAAAGAAAAGCTGCTGTCCGAGTTGCGCGAGGGAATGCACCTCAAAGGCAAGGTGATCAGCCTGGCCGACTTTGGCGCCTTTGTGGATTTGGGCGGGGCTGACGGCCTGGTGCATCTGTCCGAGATTTCGTGGAAGCGCGTGGCGCATCCGCGCGAAGTGCTCCGAGTTGGCCAAGAAGTCGAGGTCGAAGTCCTGAATGTGGACAACGACCGCAAGCGCATCGGGCTTTCGCTCAAGCGCCTGGAGCCGGATCCGTGGAGCCTGGTCGAGAATCGCTACAAGGTGGGCCAGCTCGTCGAAGGCACGATCACCAAGCTCGCCAAGTTTGGCGCGTTTGCGCGGGTCAAGGACGATGACCAGATTGAAGGTTTGATCCACATTTCGGAGCTGGCGGATGGCCGCATCAATCATCCCAAAGAAGCCGTCAAGGAAGGGCAGGTGTTGACCTTGCGGATCATTCGGATTGACGCAGAGCGGCGGCGGTTGGGGCTTTCCCTCAAGCGCGTGGATCAGGCCGAGTACGCTGAGGCGGACTGGCGGCAAGGGCTGCAGGAAGCTTTGGTGGATGAGACGATGGACGCGCCAGAAGCTCAACCGATGGAGCAGGAAGCAGCGTTGCCAGCATAATTTCAGTTGAAAACTGAAAACTGTGGTATACTCTTTGTACAAGGGAGCGCCGGCCAGTTTTGGCTCGACGCTCCTACGTGCAACAAGGACTGGAACAAACGAGGCGACACTCGGGAACATGGATGGATAAAGGGTGAGTTGAGGAGGGCAAGGTGGCAGGTAAATTAGATCGGTTCACACAGCGGGCGCGACGAGTTTTGGCGCTGGCGCAAGAAGAAGCCGAGCGCATGCGTCACAATTATATCGGAACAGAGCATTTGCTGTTGGGGTTGATGCGCGAGGAAGGCGGCGTGGCCGGGCAGGTGTTGCGCAAGCTTGGCGTCCAGCCGCAGCGTGTGGTTGACTTGGTCGAGCGGATCACTGGGCCGGGGCGGCGCACTTCGCAAAGCAAGGTTGACCTCACGCCGCGCACCAAGCGCGTGATCGAGCTGGCCGTCGAAGAAGCGCACAAGCTGGGGCATCATTACATCGGCACCGAGCACTTGCTGCTGGGGCTGGCTCGCCAGGGCGACGGAATGGCGATTGACATTTTGCGCCAGTTGGGCATCTCGCCGGAGCAGCTTCGCCGCGAGGCGACCAAGACGATTCAGGAAAACCCGGTGTATGCCGGCGGCGAGCCGGAGACCATCAAGCCGGAAGAAAAGAAAAAGAAGGAAAAATCCAAGACGCCGCTGGTGGATCAATTGGCCACCGACCTCACGGCGATGGCCGAGCAGGGCAAGCTCGACCCGGTCGTTGGCCGCCAGACCGAAATCGAGCGCGTGATCCAAATCCTTTCGCGCCGCACCAAAAACAATCCGGCGCTCATCGGCGAGCCGGGCGTGGGCAAGACGGCCATTGTCGAAGGGCTGGCGCAAAAGATCATCACGGGCGATACGCCCGAGCCGCTGCTCAACAAGCGTCTGCTGCAACTGGATGTGGGCAGCCTGGTGGCGGGGACGATGTATCGCGGCCAGTTCGAGGAACGCCTCAAGCGCGTTATCGAAGAGCTCAAGAACAGCGAGACCATTCTGTTCATTGACGAAGTCCACATGCTCGTGGGCGCGGGCGCGGCCGGCAGCGCGGTAGACGCGGCCAACATTCTCAAGCCGGCGCTGGCGCGCGGCGAGTTGCAGTGCATCGGCGCGACGACGCTGGAGGAATACCGCAAGCACGTCGAGTCCGACGCGGCGCTGGAGCGGCGCTTCCAGCCGGTCATCGTCGAAGAGCCGACCGTTGACGAGACGGTGGAAATCCTCAAGGGCATCCGCAGCCGCTACGAAGATCACCACAAGCTGCGCATCACCGACGAGGCGCTCGATAGCGCGGCGCACCTGGCCGCACGCTACGTGCCCGATCGCTATTTGCCGGACAAGGCGATTGACCTGATTGACGAGACTTCGGCGCGCGTGCGGATGTACAAAGCGCCGCAGGCGCGCGGGTTGCAAAAGGCGTTCACCGAGCTGAGATCGGTCCAGCACGATAAAGAAGCGGCGTTGGAAGAGAAACGCTACGACGACGCCGCCAATCTAAAGACGCGCGAAGAGTCGCTCCAAGAACAGCTCGATCAGTTGCGCCTGGGCTGGGAGAAAGAGACCGAGAGCGTCAAGGTCAAGCCGGAAGACATTGCCGAAGTCGTCGGCATGTGGACCGGCATCCCGGTCAGCCGCATCGCGGGCGAAGAATCGGAGCGGTTGATGCGCATGGAGGAGGCGCTGCACGATCGCATCGTCGGGCAGGACGAAGCCATCACGACGATTTCCAAAGCCGTGCGCCGCAGCCGCGTGGGCCTCAAAGACCCCAAGCGGCCCATCGGCTCATTCATCTTTCTCGGCCCCACCGGCGTGGGCAAGACCGAGCTGACCAAGGCGCTGGCCGAGTTTTTGTTCGGCAGCGAAGAGGCGCTGATCCAGCTCGACATGTCCGAGTTCATGGAGCGCCACTCGACGGCGCGGCTGGTCGGCGCGCCTCCCGGTTACGTGGGCTACGAGGACGCCGGTCAATTGACCGAATCCATTCGCCGCCGCCCCTACTCGATTGTCGTGTTCGACGAGATTGAAAAGGCGCACCCCGAAGTGTTCAACATGCTGCTCCAGATCATGGAAGAAGGCCATCTGTCGGACGCGCGCGGCCACAAGATAGGTTTCCGCAACGCGCTTATCATCATGACGAGCAACATTGGCGCAGAGATGATCCGCCGCAATACCGCGTTGGGCTTTGCGCCCAAGCGGGACGAGGCCCAAGAGGCCGAGTCTTCTTACGAAGCGATGCGCGCCAAGCTGCTCGATCAGCTCAAAAAAGAGTTTCGCCCCGAGTTCCTCAACCGGCTCGACGGCGTCGTCGTATTTCGCGCGCTGGGCAAGGAAGAGATTAAGCAGATTGTCACGCTGGAATTGAACAAGGTGCAGGGCCGGTTGGGCGATCACCAGATCAAGCTGGAGGCGACCGAGGCGGCCAAGAATTTCCTGGCCGACGAAGGTTACAACCCCGAGTTCGGCGCGAGACCGCTGCGCCGCGTGATCCAGAACCGCGTCGAGGACGCGCTCTCGGATGGGGTGCTTTCGGCCAAGTTCAAGGCGGGTGACACGGTGCTGGTGGACCTGATCGAAGGCAACCTGGACTTTTTCGTCAAGCCGCGCGAGATTGCGCCGCCGGCGGAGCCGGAATTGATAGGCGCTTTGGTGTAAGCATGACGAATGCGGACCTCCGAGGTTTTTAAAACTTCGGAGGTCTTTTTTTTGTTGACACCGTCGGGGCGCAATGATATACTCACCGTCACTAAACCTGGAGGTCTCGAGGCAATGACAGATTACACTGCAACCGAAATGATGGTCGTCGCTGCGGCGCGGCTCTTGCGCGATGGCGACGTGGTTTTCGTTGGCATCGGCCTGCCCAATCTGGCGTGCAACCTGGCGCGGCGCACGCACGCGCCCAACCTCAACCTGATTTACGAGGCGGGCGTCGTCGGCGCGCAGCCGTCGCGATTACCGCTTTCCATCGGCGACCCGTGCCTGGTGTCCGGCGCGGCGGCGGTGTGCTCGATGTACGAGGTGTTTGCGTTCTATTTGCAGCGCGGCAAGATTGACGTGGGCTTTTTGGGCGGCGCGCAGATTGACCGCTTTGGCAACATTAACGCCACTGTCGTCGGGCCATATCAAAAGCCCAAGGTGCGTCTGCCCGGGTCGGGCGGCGCGGCCGAGATTGCCGCCTGGGCGAATCGCGTGTACTGCATCACGCCGCACCAGGCGCGGCGCTTTCCGGCGCGATGCGACTTTATCACGAGCGCGGGCTTTTTGGGCGGGCGCCAAGAGCGCGAGGCGACCGGCGTGCGCGGCGGCGGGCCGCTGGCGACCGTCACGGATTTGGGAGTGATGGAGCCGGACGAAACCGGCGAGTTGGTGCTCACTTTTATTCACCCTGGCGCGACGGTCGAGCAAGCGCAAAAAAACACCGGCTGGCCGCTCAAGGTTGCGCCGAACCTCAAGACGACGCCCACACCGACGGATGAGGAGATTCGCCTGTTGCGCGAGGAGCTTGATCCGCAGGGAATTTATCTCAAGAGCAAGGGTGGCTGAGCAAATGTCAAATCTCAAATGCTCTTCACCTGTGCTGCATCAAGAGCTGCCGCGTTAAAGTGGATGTGGCCGCCAGATCGTCAGTGAGTGTAAGATGTCAAACCAACCGCCTTTTATCCGCGCCGCCGGATCGCACCACGAGATCGGCCTGACGATTGGCCGCGCGATGGGCGACCTCATCCGCCAGCAGGTTGCCGTGTACGAGGCGATGATCGAGCAAGATACCTCGATCAACATCTCGTGGCAAGAGGCGGTGCTCCAGACGCGTAAGTATTTGCCGTTCGCCGAAGAGTTTTACCCGCAGTACGTCGAAGAGCTGGCGGGCATTGCCGAAGGCTCTGGCGCGGATTTCGGCGATCTCCTCACGCTCAACACGATGGAAGCCATCACTTCGGATGCGCTGTTTCTCAAGTGCACCAGCCTGGCGGTGGGCAGCGAAGTGACGGAAAGCGGCGCGGGCGTGATCGTGGCGCACAATGAAGACTGGATGCCGCAGGACATGCCGTTCGTCTACGTGGCCCAGATCGAGCCGGACGACGAGCCGGCGTTCCTGGCGCTTTCCTATGGCGCGCTGCTGCCCAACCTGGGATTCAACGCGGCGGGCGTGGCGCACGTGGCCGATTCGGTTTACCCCAACGACGTGCGGCTGGGCATTCCGCGCATCATTTACACGCGCGCAATTTTGGGATCGCGCACGCTGGGCCAGGCTATTCAGAACACCATCCATCGTCGGCGCGACGCGGGCTACAATCACCTCATCGCGGGCGAGCACGGCGAAATCTATTGTATCGAGGCTTCGGCCACGGCTTACGATGCGCTGTACGCCGACGACCACTGGATGGCGCACACGAATCATTTCACTTCGCCCGCCATGCGCGAATACGAGGAAAAGCCCGAAGCGTTGGTCAATAGTCGCGTGCGCTACAACCGCGCGCGTCACCTGGTCAAGGGCCGCCTGGGCAAGCTGACCGTGGCCGACTTTCAGACGTTCCTGGCCGACCACATCAACTATCCCAACAGCATCTGCGCGCACGTCGAGCATTGCGATGTGCCGCTCGATTGTACTATTACCATCGCCTCGATCATCATGGACATGGCCGAGCGGACAATGTGGGTGTGCTGGGGCAATCCCTGCCAGGGGACATATTATCCGTATCGGTTGGAAGTCAAGCGGGGATAGCTCAGCCCGCTATCGCCCGTTACCCCTTACAAGAATTTGAGGAACGCAAAGGTTGTGACGCTTGGCCTTTGCGTTCTTTTACACCAAATCAATCGAAAATTGAACGGAGGAGACGGCATGGCAACTCATCCCAAGATTGAGCATTTGCGCCGCCTGCGTCAGCAGGCGCAACAGGCCGGCGGTCAGGAGCGCATTGACGCGCATCACGCCAAAGGCAAGATGTCGGCGCGCGAGCGCGCCGAAGCGCTGTTGGATCGCGGCTCGTTCCGCGAGCTGGACATGTTTGTCGAGCACCGCACCACTGACTTCCACATGGCGGATAAGAAGTATCTGTCTGATAGTGTGGTGACGGGTTGGGGCACGATTGATGGGCGATTGGTGTACGTGTTCAGCCAGGATTTCACCGTGTTCGGCGGCAGCCTGGGCGAGGCCCACGCCGAAAAGGTGTGCAAGATCATGGATCTGGCGATGAAAAACGGCGCGCCCGTCATCGGGCTGAACGATTCGGGCGGCGCGCGCATCCAGGAGGGCGTCGTTTCGTTGGGCGCGTATGCCGATATTTTCCTGCGCAACACGCTGGCCTCGGGCGTGATTCCGCAGATTTCCGCGATCATGGGGCCGTGCGCGGGCGGCGCGGTCTATAGCCCGGCGCTGACCGACTTTATTTTCATGGTCAAGAACACCAGTCACATGTTCATCACCGGCCCGGATGTGGTCAAGTCCGTGACTCGCGAGGAGGTCACATTCGAGGAGCTAGGCGGCGGCAAGACGCACGCTACCCGCAGCGGCGTCTGCCATGTGCTGGCCCAAGATGAAAACGAGGCGCTCGATTCGATTCGCCAGTTGATGAGCTACCTGCCCTCGAACAACATGGAAGACCCGCCGCGCGTGGCCGAAGGGGGCGACGATCCGCAGCGCATGGACGAGCGGCTCGATACGATTGTGCCCGATGAGCCGAATAAGCCTTACGACATCAAGGAAGCCATTCGCATGGTCGTGGACCACGGCGAGTTTTTCGAGATTCACGAGCACTATGCCCAAAACATTGTCGTCGGATTCGCCCGGCTGGACGGGCAAACGGTGGGAATCGTCGCCAATCAACCTGCCGTGCTGGCGGGCGTGCTCGACATCAACTCGTCGCGCAAGGGCGCGCGCTTTGTCCGCTTTTGCGATTGCTTCAATATCCCGCTCGTGACGTTCGAGGACGTGCCGGGCTTTTTGCCCGGTGTGGATCAAGAGCACGGCGGCATTATTCTTCACGGCGCAAAATTGTTGTACGCTTTCTGCGAGGCGACCGTGCCCAAGCTGACGGTCATCACGCGCAAGGCGTATGGCGGTGCGTACGACGTGATGAGCAGCAAGCACATCCGGGGCGATTACAACGTAGCCTGGCCCAACGCGGAAATCGCTGTGATGGGGCCGGATGGCGCGGTCAATATCATCTTCCGCAAAGAGATCGCCGAAGCTCGAGATGCAGTCGCCAAACGCGCCGAGCTAGTCCAAATGTACCGCGACAAATTCGCCAACCCTTACATCGCGGCGGCGCGCGGCTATTTGGACGACGTGATCGAGCCGCACGAAACGCGCCCGCGCTTGATCGAGGCGCTGCGGATGTTGCAAAACAAGCGGGACAGCAATCCGCCCAAGAAACACGGGAATATTCCGCTATGAACCGTGGTGCGTGATACGTGCGTTTTGCGTCACGCAAGGAGATTCCAATGTCTGGCAAAACTTGCATTGACGAGCTGGCCGCCATGTTGACCGTGCCCTACGCGCACCTGGAACTGGGCCAGGTCAACGATCACGCGGCCTATGTGATGCATTTCAAAGGCGAGTTTCCGTTTCATCGGCACACGCAGGACGAAATGTACATCGTGCTGGAGGGTGAGATCAAGCTGGAATTTCACAACCAGCCGCCCCTCGTGCTCAAGAAAAATGAAAGCGCCGTCGTGCGAGCCTACACCACACACAGTCCCAGCTCAGAGGGCGCGCTGGTGCTAATGTTCAAACCCAAAGAGATGTTTGCGCCACAGGAAAAGACAGAGTGAGGAATTGAAATGAGCGAAAATCCGGTGATGATTTGCGAAACGCTGCTGCGCGACGCGCACCAATCGCTGCTGGCCACGCGCATGAGGACGCAAGACATGCTGTGCGTCGCCGCGCAGATGGACCAGATCGGTTACTGGTCGGCGGAGGTGTGGGGCGGCGCGACGTTCGATAGCGCGATGCGCTTTCTGGGCGAAGACCCGTGGGAGCGGCTGCGCATCCTGCGGCGAGAAATGCCCAACACGCGCTTGCAGATGCTTTTGCGCGGCCAGAACATTGTCGGCTACAAGCACTATCCCGACGACATTGTCGAGCATTTCGTCGTGGCGGCCAAGCGCAACGGCATTGACGTGTTCCGTATCTTTGACGCGCTCAACGACATCCGCAACATGGAATACGCGATGAAAATTGCCAAGCGCGAAGGCGGACACGTCCAGGCGACCATCAGTTACACCACCAGCCCGGTGCACGACATTCCCAGCTTTGTCAAAATGGGCCGCGAGCTGGCCGACCGGGGCGCGGACTCGATCTGCATCAAGGACATGGCCGGGCTGATCACGCCTTACGCGGCCTACGAGCTGGTCGCCGCGCTCAAAAAGGACGTGGGGCTGCCGGTGCAACTGCACACGCACTATACCAGCGGCATGGGCACGGCGGCGCTGCTCAAAGCGGCAGAGGCGGGCGTGGACGTGATTGACACGGCCATCTCGTCGCTGTCGCTTTCGACGTCGCAGCCGCCGACTGAGACGCTCGTGGCTTGCCTCAAGGGCACCGAGCGCGACACGGGCCTCGACCTGAACAAGCTGGCCGATATTTCGCGCTGCATGGCCGAGGTGCGGAAAAAGTATGCCAGCTTTGAAGCGGGCATCAGCGCGGTGGACGTGAACGTGTTGCAATTCCAGGTGCCGGGCGGGATGCTGTCCAACCTCGTCAGCCAGTTGCGCCAACAGGGCGCGATGGATCGCTATTATGACGTGCTGGACGAAATCCCGCGCGTGCGCGCCGAGATGGGCTATCCGCCGCTCGTCACGCCGTCGAGCCAGATCGTGGGCACGCAGGCCACGCTCAACGTGATGATGGGCGAGCGATACAAGGTCATTCCCGAAGAAGTCAAGCAATACATTCGCGGCTGTTACGGCAAGCCGCCTGCGCCGATTGACCCGGAGGTGCAGCGCAAAGCCATCGGCGACGAACAGCCCATCACCTGTCGCCCGGCTGACTTGCTCAGTCCTGGCTGGGAAAAGGCCAAGGCCGAAATCGGCGACCTGGCGAAATCGGAAGAAGATATTCTTTCCTACGCGCTGTTCCCGCAAATCGCGCGACCGTTCCTGGAGCGGCGCGTCAAGGGACTGGGCGGCAAAGAAGAATACGCGGCAGCTATCGCAGCGATGTTGATCCAACAGGCCGAAGCCAAAGCCAGCAAAGCCAAGACAGCCGCCGCGCCTGTCATCACCGCGACGCCATGGAAGACGGCCTGGCGACCGGGTCGAGGAGGTCGGTGATGGTCAATAAATTCAAGCTCGTGCTGGAAGGCGTGCCTTACGAGATCGAGCGCAAGGGCGATTTGATCCTGGTCAACGGGCTCGAGTTCCCGTGGACGCTCAAGGATAATACGGTCACCGTGGCCGGAAACGCGCACACGGTCAAAGTGCAGAGCAACACTGCCACGGTGGACGGCATCGCTTTTCCGATTGAAGCGCAAGGGCTGGAAGAGCCCAAGTCGGCCAAGTCCCGCAAGTCGGCTACCGCGGCCGCCGCCGAGGAAGCCGGCGCGATCACCGCCATCATGCCGGGGCTGATTATCAAGATCAACAATCAAGTGGGCGACCGGGTCGAAGCGGGCCAAGTGGTGTTCGTCCTGGAAGCGATGAAGATGCAGAACGAGCTGCACGCCAAACGCTCCGGTGTGGTCAAGCAGATCGCCGTCAAGCCGGGCGAGTCGGTCGAGATGCGGCAGGTGTTGGCGATTATTGAATGAGAGGTGCCACATGCAAGTCATCGTTGACCTGTGTGTGATTCCCCTGGGAGTGGGAGTGTCTCTGTCCCGATACGTCGCGGCTTGTGAAAAGGTGCTGATGGAAGCCGGGCTGACCTTTCAGCTTCACGCCAACGGCACAAATATCGAGGGCGAGTGGGGCAAGGTTTTTGAGGCCATCAAGCGCTGTCACCAGGTGGTGCACGAGATGGGCGCGCCCCGTATTGCGACCACGATCCGGCTCGGTACCCGGACGGACCGCGACCAGACGATGCAGGACAAGATCAGGAGTGTGGAGGAAAAGCTGAGGACGAGCGCCTAGAATTTCATAGGACGGCGAGTCAAGACATCTTGATCGTCGTACGGTGTTGGCACGATCATCCTCACGCTCGACGGGGGGAGCGGACGCGATAAACCGGGATGGGCTGATCGCCGCCCTCGGTAATCAGGATGGGCTGACGACCGTAGCGCGCACGCAGACGCAAGTACAGTGCGAGCCGGTCTGGATCATTGTCAATGACCTTGCCCTCAAATACTGCCACATATCTGCCCGCATAGCTGGCGCGTTCTTCCGCTGGCAGGCGATACCAGGCAGTAGTTTCTGCGGCGATGCGCTTTTGCCGGCAGGTTGCCAGGTGACGCCGAACAGCCTTGGCGATAAACTCGGCTGTGTGCAAACTTTCCAACTCGGTCACTTGACGAACCTGATCTACGAGCGGCTCTTGCAGAGGTACAGTGACCATGTTACCCTCTCATTGTGATTTGCCGAAACCATTGTACAATAAAACGTAGGAAAATCAGTAGAGATGCGGCAGGTGTTGGCGAAAATCGGGCACGGTTCACAGAGGCCCATAATGAGGCCGAAAACACCTTTACAAATTCGTTCGCCTGGCAATGTAAATACTGCCCAGATATGGCGATCGAGTGCCCTGACTGTCTTGACAGTATGTCTAGGTAGGCAGTACACTGGTAGCAACCTAGACCACCGGAGGCCGCTATGCCGTCCCAACCCCGCCATCGTCCCAAGCGCCAGTTTCCCACTGCCGAGCGCAAAATTATTGAGTGCGATCTGGACACCTGCGGGCATTGTGGCAAGCCGCTGCGCCCCCGTAAGCCATGGCACATGCACAAGACCGTGCAGACGCTGCAGGGGCCGGTGTTCGTTGCGGGCAGGAGCAAGGAGTGTGTCAACCTGGACTGCTCGCATTCGGGACAGCATTATTACGCGGGCCG
>Ga0315284_10007073_pt1 | contig 16005 bp, 15 predicted proteins | sample YL17G09_16_MG_FD_203696 | JGI IMG/M metagenome (GOLD analysis project Ga0315284, IMG submission 203696) | Sediment microbial communities from Yellowstone Lake, YNP, Wyoming, USA - YL17G09_16 | ecosystem: Environmental > Aquatic > Freshwater > Lake > Sediment | place: USA: Wyoming | collected... | reverse complement strand
TGAATCACTGGAGGTAATCAAAATCCTCGATGGCATTATCGACATCTACATGCCTGACTGTAAATTCTCAGACGATAGGGCTGCTCAGGAATACGCCCATGCGCCCGATTACCCGCAGGTTGTTAAAAAGATTCTCAAGGAGATGCACCGCCAGACCGGTGACCTGCAGATTAACGAAAGAGGGATTGCTGAGAGAGGACTTCTGATCAGGCATCTGGTCATGCCCAACGGAGTGGCAGGAACAAAAGAATTGATGGCATTTATAGCGGAGGAAATCTCACCCCATTCCTATGTAAACATTATGGAGCAGTACCACCCTGTGTACCGGGCCTGTGAATTTCCTGACATTTCCCGCCGGATAACGCTCGATGAATTTCTCGAAGGGAAAAAGCTTGCGCAGAATGCAGGTCTCTACCGGGGATTTTAGCAGGCTGCTGAAAAACGTTCATCTGTCCGCCATGGCGGATTCCCCTCGTCCTTCGTCGTTGCGACGTACGTCTCAGTACGCCTCACTCCTCAGGATTTCGGGTGCCTTGCATCTGAACATTTTTAATCAGCCTTACAAAAGTGGCCTTTTCAGCACCCTGTTAGAATACCTGAACTGCTGAACTCTTGAAGGTGAGATAAACTCTCATGCCAATATTGAGGCCCATTTCAAAGAACGATTTTTTGGTAATGAGCACTTGGAAATGCTCTCCAGCATCCACGAGAAGCTTTACCGAATCGCCGTTTGCTCTCACCCCTTCAATATTCCCTTCAAAACAATTCCTCGCACTCGAAGAGAGCGGAGTTAACGATACCAGGATATCCCTGGGGTCAATGTAGATTGCTTTAGCCTCTTCTTTGGTGGGGATGAAGACCTTTATCCTCCCCGTATCAAACCAGGTGTCTCCACCATCCCTTATTGATTTGCCTCTGAATATATTCTCTGGCGTAAAGGGAACGACCTTTCCTTCCATCAGGGTTATAATTTTATCAGCCAGCCTGAAGGCTTGATTGTGATTATGGGTGGAAAAGATAACGGTTGTCTCTTTATCTTTGCTCAGGGTCTGGATAATTTCTTCCAGGATCTTCGTATTCACCTCATCCACATTAGCAGTGGGTTCATCTAAAAGAAATAATTCCGGACGGATGGCTAGAGCCCGGGCAATAGCTACCCTCTGTGCCTCTCCGCTGGAAAGCTCCCGTGCCCTCCGCTCATTAAAACCCTTTAATCCAACCATCTCCAGACATTCTCCTGCCCTCTTGTGTCTTTCATTGCTTCCTTTCTTTTGAATCTTCAAACCATATTCCACGTTATCCTGCACGCTCGTATTAAAGAGAACAGGATCTTGAAAAAGCATGGTAATTCTTCCCCTCATCTCTTTCGAATTTTCCATCATCATTTCTTTTCCTCGATATATAACCCGGCCTGAGGTTGGTTTAAGAAGCAAGCTTAAGATAAGCATGAGAGTAGTCTTTCCCGCTCCATTCGGGCCAACCAGGGCATAGATTTTTCCCTTATCAAACGATAGAGAAGGAATATTCAATACCTCAGTATGGTTATAGAGGTGAATAAGTTGTTCTACTTCAAAATATCGTTTATCCATGGTGATGTTACAACTCACTTCCGTCTCTGGAAATAGGTAAAAATGAAATTTATGCCAAGGGCAATTGCCATCAGGATGAAACCCAGGGCAAGACCAAAACCGAACTCGCCCTTACTGGTTTCCAGGGCAATTGCCGTAGTCATGGTTCGGGTGTAACCGCGGATGTTGCCGCCGAGCATCATGGCTGCACCTACTTCGGCGATTACCCGACCGAATCCAGCTATGATGGCTGCAAGGAGGGCAAATCGTGCTTCTTTGAGAATGGCAATTGACTCCTGCATGATATTAGCACCGAGGGTTAATGCAGTGGAACCAATTTTAGCATCGACCGACCTGGTGGCTGAAATAGTGAGAGCGCATATCAGCGGAGTAGCTAATATCCACTGACCAATAATTACGGCCGAAGGGGTGAAAAGAAGTCCCCATTCACCCAGAGGGCCCTGTCGCGAAATGAAGGCATAAACCGTAAGGCCTACGACTACTGTAGGAAGGGCCATGAGGGCATTTAAAACAGTTTGAAGGACCGCTTTTCCTGTAAACTCCTTTACAGCTATTAAAAAGCCAGAGGGTACTCCAAAGAGCGTAGAAAGGAGAGTGCCCCAGAATGAGACCTTCAGGGTGAAAAGGACAATCTCAAACACTTCACGGTTTAAGGTGATTATGAGAATAAGAGCTGTTTTAAATCCTTCTGCAATGAAATGCATATTATCAATATTTAATGAGCATGTCTGCCCGAGGCAGGATTTATACTACCTCAGGCAGATATTGGTTGGCAAGTTCTGAAAGAAAAAGCTATTGCCACTTTTGACCGGCAGTGGGAGTGAAAAGAGGATTACCGTTCTTGTCTTTAAAATCACGGATTATCTGCTGCCCTTCTTTTGAGGTGACCCACTCAATCAACCTGCCAGCTAATTCTTTCTTAACATGGGGGAATTTTTCGGGGTTTACTCCGATGATATGATAAGGGTTACCAAGAATAGGGTCTCCCTCACAGAGTATTATTGAACTGGTCTTTTCCTTGTAAGCTAAATACGTACCTCGATCAGAAAGGGTGTATGCCTTCTTTTCATTGGCCATATTTAACACTTCACCCATCCCCTTCCCTGATTCTATATACCAGTTTCCTTCCGGTTTAATCACTGCTGCCTTCCAGATGGCAAGTTCTTTGGTATGCGTCCCGGATTTATCTCCCCGGGAAACGAAAGGGGCCTGCGCAGCGGCAATCTTTGTAAAAGCCTCTTTTGCCACTTTTAATCCTTTAGTTTTAGCTGGGTCTTCGGGAGGACCTACAATGATGAAGTCATTGTACATCACGTACTGGCGGTTTATCCCGTAGCCTTCTTTTACAAATTTTTCCTCCAGTTCAGGGGCATGAACCAGGACCACATCCACGTCACCCTGTTCACCAAGTTTCAGTGATTGGCCGGTCCCGACAGCAATCACATCCACCTTACAGTTATTCTTATTTTCAAACGGAGGCAAAAGAACTTTTAAAAGCCCCGTGTTTTCTGTGCTGGTGGTGGTTGCAAGTTTTAGTCTCTCCTCGGCAAAAACTGTGAAAGGTAAGACCAGCAGTAAAGTAAGGACTACGAAAAATATTTTTGTTTTATTTGCCATCATTCTTCTTCTCCCTTTTACATTACCAGACCAACTGGAATCTGGTTATCCACACATCCTCGTTATCAATCTTCTTACCACTCACTTCAACATCATCATCAAAACTAGTATGGATATAGTTCACCATGACCCTCACCATATCATTGAGATACCAGTTCACACCGGCAGTGTAGGAGTCAGCCCTGTCAGTGTATTTTTTGGGATCGGCATATCCGTATTTGAAGAGGTCCCTGTCAACGCTCAAGAAGCCGTACCGGAATGCGATCTGCCATGCTCCCCAGGTTCCCTGGAAGGGGTCGAATTTCTTTTTCGGCGTAATAGCGTCATATACGCCGCCCTTGAATGGTTCCTTCTCTCCAGTCAGAAAATAACTTGCCGTGATATATCCCCCTTTGATATCGAAGTCCCTCTTATCAGAACTGACGACCTTTTTAAGAGAACTGCTGTACGTGTTGCGGATCAGGTCATTCAGGTCCATTTTCATCAGCTCACCCTTGAGAGAAAACGAATCATACTGGTATCCCAGCTCAGCACCCAATCTCAGTCGGTTGCCATTTTGGGAAACATAGTCTTCCTTCCCGCTCATGGTCGTATCGCGGAGTGCAAAAAAAGTTGTCCCGGCTTCAGTCTTGAATTTCCCCTGCTTCCACCAGTCGGTAACTGTTGAGTCCTGATGTCCGAACGTAAAGGCAGCCCCCAAGTGGAGGTCTTTTAGTAACTTGTTTTCATTCATTCCAAGAATCTGGAAGGGTGCAACGACAATTCTTCCTGCCACATCTTTGTCGTCATCAGTATCCGTACTCTGGTTTATACTCCTGCCGTTGAATACGCTAACGGCATAATTCAATGCCCCGGCATAGAGGTCACCATGGATCATTGCCCCGATATCTCTCGAAGGCGGGATGTTGTTAGCGAGTGACCTCTCAATCATATCTGTCCAGTTATCTGAAATCAGTTCCTCAAGGCTGAAAGGCTCCTTGAACTGACCAACTCGCAGTTGTAATTTCGGCGTATAGTTAACATTCATGAAAGCGTCATTCAGCCGTGCACTCCCCTGCCCGAATTCACTCTCAATATAATAATCGAAATACTTGTAGAGTGTACCGCCCATGGCCAGCCTTGCCCTCCTGACGTAAAAGGAGTTATTATTCGGGTTGTCTTTTTCAAAGAACTTGAAATCACTCTGGAATCTGCCGGTGAGCCTGAGTTTGAAGTCCTGATCAGGTGTTTCAAGAGAAAATCCCTTTTTAAAACTTACCCGCGGAACTTTCTTTGCCTGCTCCTTTTCATTCTCCACCATCTTTTTCAGTTCCTGGTATTCCTCTTCCTTGAGCACCCCCTTATCCTTCAAAATATCAATAATCCGTTCTGCCACGCTTTTCTCTATATCTGCTGCCCGTGCGCTTTGGTATACTGGGAGCAGCAAGAGAGAAAAAAGTACTACAAAGACCCATTTCGTAATGCTGACTTTCATATTCTTTCTCCTTTCTTTTAATATTCCCATTATGGTTGCTACGCATAACACTCTAATAAGAGTGTTATAAGAGTATTACTTTTGTTATCTCCTGTCAAGATAATTTTTTATTCTGCATAAATTAGCGTAATCCTTCTATCTTTCTAATAAAAAAGCCAGCCCCGTGTTACTCTGGAACTGGCTTTTATGTATCAACCTTATCACCCTTTCCGAACACGGGAGGCGCTGCCGTTTCCAGCATCACCCTATCGACCACCTATCATGAACCAATGGCTTTTAGAACTGGTGGTTCGGGTCTACACAGTATATAGTTTACTATTCTAAAAGTGTCAAGGCATTTTGTAGTATTTTGTAGCATTTTGTTTAAGTGAAGGTAAATTTTGCTGTAAATTTAGCTTGACAAATATTGAAAAATCAATAATATATCCAGATTCTTCTCGCAGAGGTAAAGTAATGAAGACGTACAGTGCTAAAGAAAATGAATTAGAAAAAAAGTGGTTTATCATAGACGCTGAAGGTAAAGTCCTGGGACGGATGGCAACCAGGATTGCTGACGTTCTCAGGGGGAAAAATAAGCCCATTTTCACACCCCATGTGGATACTGGCGATTTTGTCGTAGTGGTGAATGCAGAAAAGGTAAAACTTACAGGAAATAAACTCACTGATAAGGTATATTACCGTCACTCAGGCTATCCGGGCGGCTTAAAGTCAACAACTCCCAGAAAAATTATACAGGAGAAACCAGAAGAGCTTATCAGGATGGCGGTAATGGGAATGCTTCCAAAGAATAAGTTGAGGGACAGGTTAATTAAAAAATTAAAAGTATATAAAGGGAAGGAGCATCCTCATCAGGCTCAACAGCCTGAAATATTAGAAGTTTAAACAGGTTCAAGAGAGAGGTAAAAACGTTCATGGAAGAAAAGCGATATTACGCTACGGGCAGAAGGAAAAACTCAGTAGCCCGACTCTGGTTACAGGAAGGCAAGGGTAAGTTTGTCATCAACGAAATGACCTTGAATGAATATTTTTTAAGGGAGACATCGCGTATGGTCATTCAGCAGCCCCTTGAACTTACTGACTCCATCGGTAAATTCGATATCATTGCCAGCGTATCAGGCGGCGGAATCTCAGGCCAGGCCGGTGCAGTCAAGCACGGAATTTCCAAAGCCCTGATAGAGTTCAACCCGGAATACAGATCGGTGCTGAAAAAAGCTGGTTTTCTGACCAGAGATCCAAGGGCCAAAGAAAGAAAGAAATACGGGCAGCGAAAGGCTCGGGCCCGCTTCCAGTTCTCCAAGAGATAACCGCTTCCTTCATCTGCTCGACTGGTCAATCGGAAAGCTGTTTTTCGCTCAGCATCTATTCAGGGAGATACACCGTGGTTGAGAAAAAGGAAATCGTCTGCAGCCTTCATAAGAACCTCGGCTTCTGCACCTGCACCTACGAACCTTGTTCCCGTAAGGGGAAATGCTGTGAGTGTATCGATTACCACCGGTCTCTCCAGCAACTCCCCGGTTGTCTCTTCCCCAGTGAGGCTGAGAAGACCTACGACCGGTCGATCTCAAAATTTCTTTCCTGTTACAAATAAAGATCAAACCGCTCCGCTGTTCTTATTCCGTCTACCGCACTGCTTACAATCCCTCCCGAATATCCTGAACCCTCCCCAACAGGGATAAGACCAGGAAGGTTGATAGAGTGATAATTTTTATCATCCCGCATTAACCTTACCGGAGAAGATGTCCTTGTCTCGATAGCTATGAGAATACCCTCCTGAATAAATCCTTTCATCATCGATTCAAAATGCAGCAGACCCCGCTTGATGGGTTCAAAAAGAAATGATGGGAAAAGGTCCTGGAGATTACTGTTCTTTATCCCTGGACAATAGGTACAGTTAATCGCGCTCTCGCTTACTCTGCCGTTGATGAAATCATTCGCCCTCTGGGCAGGGGCACAGTATCCACCGCCACCGAGCGCGTACGCCTTTTTTTCTAACTCGCGTTGGAAATAAACACCGGCAAGAGGATGATCCGAGCCAAAATCTCCTGCATTGACAGTAACGACTACAGCAGAGTTACCGAAGGGTGAGTTGCGCATTGAATTGCTCATCCCATTGGTTGTCACGGTTTCCTTCTCTGAACTACCTGCAATGACATATCCCCCGGGACACATGCAAAAGGTATACACTCCTCTCTCGCTCTTCCTATCCTTGTACGTTAAAAAATAATCAGCAGATCCAAGCCTCGGGTGAAATGCCCTCGTTCCGTATCGTGAGAGATCGATATACTTCTGGGGATGCTCGATTCTCAAACCAACTGCAAAGGCCTTGGGGGTCATGGCAACCCCTCTCCTGTTTAACATTTCATAGGTATCCCGCGAGCTGTGGCCGATTGCAAGAAACAGGGTATCTGCGTCCATCATGCCATCGGAAGTCTCTACCCCCCTGAGCCTTCCTTTCTCTACGATCAGGTCTATTAACTTGTCATTAAATCGTATCTCAACCCCGCTCTGCCGGAGCCGATCCCTGAGCCCCTTCACTATTAAGATCAGTTGATCACTGCCGAGGTGAGGCCGGTTCAAATAGGTGATTTCTTCCGGGGCACCGGCTTCAACCAGTGCCTGAAGCACCTGATTCTTTCTCTCGTCTTTAATCCTGGTCGTGAGCTTTCCGTCAGAAAATGTCCCTGCACCTCCTTCGCCGAACTGCACATTCGATTCCTCATTCAACAGGCCGTCTTTCCAGAACTTTTCCACATCTGATACTCTCTTTTCAACCTTGCTTCCCCGCTCAAGGATTATCGGTTTTATTCCCCTCTTAGCCAGGGTAAGTGCAGCAAAAATACCTGCAGGTCCGCACCCGGCAATCACCACCTTCATTCCTTTTTTTCTGGCAGGTTCCGTCTTAGTATCTGATGGCCCGGGCGCAGTGAGGGATACGCCCCTGCATGATAAGGCATTTTTTTCCTCTGCCCGGGAAATCCCCTCCACTGTCACCTCCAGGCTTACTACCCAGAAGATCTTTCTCTTTCTTGCATCAAGGGACTTCCTGATTATCCTGATATCTTTTATCTTGTCACGGCTGAGGCTGAGGCGGTTGCATACCATGTCAACCAGGTCTAATTCCTGATCTGCCGGATAACGCAGCGAGGCGATCGTCAACCTCATGATACTCTGCCTTTCAGAAATGCGATTGCTTCCTGACGGGTTACGACCTCCCCCTGCGCCTCTGCTTCTTTTACCATCGTGAGCAGTCCCCCCACCCGTGCTCCTTCTGCCATGCCAAAGATCTTCATGATATCATTTCCGGAAAGAAGCGGCTTGATTGGATGCCGTCCAAATTCAGTGAAGTAATAATCCATAAAGCTGCCAACCGTTGAGGCGATTCTTTCACACTCTTCAGTGCCTTCTCTGTCCTTACCGGTTGCCGAGGCATCAGCCAGCGAGAGAAGCAGAATATCCAGCCCTGTATTCCCCAGATCACGAAAGAAGCGGTACTTTGCCCTCTGGGTAATCTTTGGAACAAGGGCAAGGTTCAAGATACGCATATGATTCTTCGTGACCGTCTCCATGTATCTCTGAGCCTTTTTCCCCAGTTTAAATCTTCTCGCAACCTTACGATTGATCATCCCCCCTTCAAGCTCATGGCCAAAAAACCTGATCCTTCCCTCCTCCATACGCTTGGTCATAGGTTTTCCAATATCATGGAGAAAGGCTGTGAATTTTAATAAAGTACTCTGCCGCACATCGCCTTCTACCCATCCCTGAAAATAATTGTTCAGCAAAGGTGAGGATGCAGGCCATAGACGTTTGATACCCTCCAGAACCGACTCAATCTCCCGGGCAGTTCTCAAGGAATGTTCCCAGAGATCGTACCGGTGATGATCACCCTGTTTACATTCATGAAAAGCGCTCACTTCCGGGATGAGGATTTCAAGGATGCCTACTTCCTGGAGGAGCGCAAGGGAATGGTAAATTCCCCGGACATCCATGATCTTGAATAATTCCGCCCTAATCCTCTCAGGAGCCGTCTCTGTAAGCAGCTCCCTGTCTTCCCGCATTGCCTTTTTAAGGCTGAGATTTATGGTAAACCCGTACTTTCGTGCAATTCTTATCCCCCTCATAATCCTGACCGGGTCATCCCTGAGTGCCGAGGGTGCAGAATGTTTCACCCGCTTCTCGCGCAAGTCCTTCAGTCCGCCGAGCGGGTCAATGAGATCCAGACTTCCGGTCTTAAAAAGCACACCCAGATCTATCGCCATAGCATTGATGGTGAAGTCCCTCCGAGATAAATCTTCCTCAATGGTTTTTCCTTTGATACGTGTAAGATCAATGGTAAGCGGCTTACCCTCCTCTATTTTTACCACCCGGTATTGACCGAATCCTTCATGGAGCCTTACGACACTTCCCTGAACCTGCTGGGCAAGCACCTGTGCGCACGTGAGGGGATCGCCCTGGAGCGCGACATCAAAGTCTTTTCCGTCAAAGCATCCCCCCATCAAATCTCTCACCGACCCTCCGACCAGGAAAACTCTCCCCGCAGACTCTTGGGAAAGACGGTACAGTTTCTGAATGAGGGGGTAACTTTTAATTTTTTCTGCTATTGAATTTAGTGCTAACAGGTAAACCTCCTTTCGATTCGGCAGCGATCGGTCAAGGAGAGTTTAAGAATGCTTGAGCCTCACTTTTACTGCCCTGGCGTGAGCGTTAAGACCTTCTTTCTCAGCGCACCGGATGACATGTCCACCCACCTCATCCAATACTTCCTGCGAGAAGGATAGAACGCTGGTTTTTTTAAGGAAGTCACTCACTGAAAGGGGTGAAAAAAACCGGGCAGTACCACCCGTTGGGAGCGTATGGTTCGGGCCGGCAATGTAATCACCAACAGCTTCCGGGGTATAGTGGCCGAGGAATACTGCACCGGCATTTCTCACAAGACCGAGCAGTTCCCACGGTTTTTCTACTGCGAGCTCAAGATGTTCAGGGGCAATATCGTTTGCCAGATCCAGAGCCTCCTTGAGTTTGTTCACGACTATTATCAATCCCTGTCTTTTCACCGACGCAGCGGCAATCCGGCTTTCCTCTATCGTGCGCAATTGATGCGAGACCTCTTTTTGCACCTTCCTGGCAAAGGCAGATGAAGTGGTGATGAGAATAGGAAGAGCCATCTCATCATGTTCAGCCTGAGAAAGAAGATCAGCGGCAAGAAATGAAGGAGAACCTTTTCCGTCAGAAACGATGAGGATTTCGCTCGGTCCGGCAATCATGTCAATATCAACCTCGCCGAATACTAACCGTTTGGCGGTAGCTACATAGATATTTCCAGGCCCGACGATTTTGTCCACCCCGGGTATGGATCTGGTACCATAGGCCAATGCCCCCACTGCCTGCGCACCTCCTACCCGGTAGATGCCGGTTATCCCCAGGATCTGTGCAGCCAGAAGAAGAAAGGGGTTCACCTCGCCGCGGGGAGTGGGCGATACAACAACGATTTCTCTTACCCCGGCAACCTGCGCAGGAATTACGTTCATGAGGAGTGATGATGGATACGACGCCTTTCCTCCCGGTACATATACCCCTACCCGTTCAAGGGGTCTCACGATCTGTCCCAGGACCTCTCCCTCACGCTGACAGAGGAGCCAGGAACGGTCAAGGCCTTTCCCGTGAAATTCCTTAATCCTGCGAGCGGCATATGCGAATGAATCAGCTGTCTCTCGTTCAATTGGGAGAACAGCCGAAGCTATTTCGTCTGCGGTGATCATGATATTCTTTGTGCTCAGGTCAAAATGATCAAACCGTCTGGTGTATTCAAAGAGAGCCTTGTCGCCCTTCTCTTTCACATTCTTCAGGATGGTTTTCACTTTTTTCCCCACCCCCTCATTCAACCGGCTCCTTCTTTCGAAGAGCTTTTTCATTTCTCTTTTGAAGCTGGCATGAGAGATTGCAATGATTTTCATGGTTTGCTCCTGAAGGAAGTTAATTTTTTACTCTTTCGATCTCTGCGCCGAGTTTTGATAGTTTTCCGACGAGATCTTCATAGCCGCGGTCAAGATGATAAACCCGGGATATTTCGGTCACCCCTTCTGCAGCCAGCCCTGCCAGTACCAGAGAGGCGCTTGCCCGCAAGTCAGTAGCCATGACCGGGGCACCGCTCAGTTTTTCCACCCCTTTTACCACCGCCGTATTACCCTGGATCGTTATATCCGCGCCCATTCTCTTCAGCTCGGCTACATGCATTAATCTATTCTCAAAAATGGTTTCCGTAATAATGCTTGAGCCCTGAGACAGGCTGAGGAGAGCCATGATCTGAGCCTGCACATCGGTTGGAAAGCCGGGATAGGGAAGGGTCTTCACGTCTGCTGCTTTCAGTCCCTGCCCTCCTGCAATCGAAATTGCGCCGTCATCATGGACGGAAACCTTTATTCCGATCTCCTGCAGCTTCTCTATGACAGCCTGGCAGTGAGAAGATTCACTGTCAACAATCGTCACCCTGCCTCCGGTGATGCCGGCGGCAATCATATACGTACATGTCTCGATCCGGTCGGGCATGACGTGATGCTTCATCGGCTTCAGGCTCTTAACCCCTTCAATGGTGATCACATCCGTACCTGCGCCGTAAATCTTTGCACCCATCTTCTTTAAGGCGCTGGCCAGGTTCACAACCTCGGGTTCTCTGGCTACATTTTCCAGTACGGTTGTCCCGTCAGCGAGGCAGGCAGTCATCATTATGTTTTCTGTGCCTGTCACTGTTGGTATATCAAAATAAATTCGAGCACCCCTGATTTTTTTCGCCTTCGCTTCAACGTATCCATGCTGTATGTTCACCTTTACCCCCATGCTCTCCAGAGCCTTGAGGTGGAGGTTAATAGGCCTGGCGCCAATGGCACATCCGCCGGGGAGAGAGACCTTTGCCCTCTTCAGTCTCGCTACGAGCGGACCCAGCACCAGGACAGATGCTCTCATGGTCTTTACCAGATCATAGGGAGCTTCAGAGTCCTTCAGGTTCTCGGTATTCACCCTGAGCGATTTCTGACCCTCGCTCACGTCCACACCCAGCTCAGTGAGGAGTTTGAGGATCGTGCTGATGTCCCCCAGTTTCGGCACATTGGAAATGGTATTCCAACCGCCGGTCAGGAGGGTAGCGGCAAGGATCGGGAGGACTGCATTTTTTGCCCCACTGATCTTTACTTCTCCTTCCAGTTTTTTCCCGCCTCTTATAACAATTGTATCCATGACACCTACTGCAATCCTTTTCTTTTTGCACTTACGACCCGGGGTATACCAGAAAGATCTGACCGTACAGTTATATCTTCAAACCCCCCAACATTTGAAATAATCTCAATTATCCGGTCAACTTCACCATAGCCAATTTCAAGAGCTATGGAACCCTCTTCTTTAAGGAAATGAAAAGACTCCGGGATAATCGAGCGGTAAAAGGCAAGACCATCGTTTCCACCATATAAAGCGGTGTATGGCTCATACTCCCTTACCTCTCTCTGGAGCGTCCCCGCATCCTTCTCTGCTACATAGGGGGGATTAGAAACGATGAGATCAAAGTAACCCTTCTTCTTCCTGACCGGGTCAAAAAGATCTCCTTCCCCCAATTGGATTTTATCTGAGACACCGTGTTTTTTCACATTTTCCCTTGCAACGGCTAAGGCATCGCGGGAGATGTCAGTTGCTATGATGCGGGCATTGGGAATTTCCCGGGCAAGGCAGACAGCAATGGCCCCGCACCCTGTCCCGAGATCGAGTATCCTGTAGGGGGAGGAACGTGCTCCATCCCCTGTGCGGCAAATCTCAAGTGCCTTTTCCACCAGGATCTCTGTTTCCGGTCTGGGTATTAAACAACTGTTGTTGACGGTAAAGGGTAAGGACCAGAACTCTTTTTCTCCTGTAATATGCGCTACTGGTTCCCCTTCCAACCTCCGTTGAATAAGCGATTCATATGCTGCCGCCTCTTTTTCGCAGAGCGGCCTCATATGGTCAAGGTACAGGTCAACCTTCCTGACCTTCAAGAGGTGAGCAAGCAAGACTTCAGCATCGAGTCTTGGCGCAGAGAATCCTTTTTCGTCAAGGAGGGAAGAAGCATGGAGTACCGCTTCCTGCACTTTGACAACGGAAGGAAGAAATATTTCAGGAGATCTTTTCAACAGAATTACTCCATCCCTCTTTGATCGCCTCGGCCTGGAAATGCGTGCTGAGGGCATCAATAATTTCATCAACCGCTCCCTCCATGACCTGTTCAAGCCGGTGCAGGGTGAGACCAATCCGATGGTCACTGACACGGTTTTGCGGGTAGTTATAAGTGCGGATCCTTTCGCTCCGGTCCCCTGAACCGACCATGTTCTTCCTGGTCTTCGCTATCTCCTCCTGTTGTTCCTGGATTGCCTGATCTAACAGCCGTGAGCGGAGTATCTTTAAAGCCTTCGCCTTATTTTTATGCTGCGACTTCTCATCCTGACAGGTTACGACCAGTCCGCTCGGGATATGGGTTACCCGTACCGCAGAATCTGTCGTGTTGACACTCTGTCCCCCCGGGCCGGAAGACCGGTAAACATCAATTCTGAGTTCGTCAGGTTTGATCTCCACCTCAACGTCTTCAGCCTCCGGTAAAATCGCTACGGTCACCGCGGAGGTGTGAATCCTTCCCTGTGACTCGGTAGTAGGTACTCTCTGAACCCGGTGAACCCCGCCTTCATACTTAAGACGGCTGTAAACACCTTTTCCTTTAATGAGCGCAATGACCTCTTTAAAACCTCCCAGGCCTGTCGGGCTCTGGCTCATCATCTCCACTTTCCACCGATTGTTTTCTGCGTATCGGGCGTACATCCTGAAGAGGTCAGCAGCGAAGAGAGCTGCTTCTTCCCCTCCTGTTCCTGCCCGGATTTCCAAAAGGACATTCTTCTCATCACGGGGGTCCCTCGGAAGCAGGAGAAGCTTGAGTTTCTTTTCCAATGATTCCAGTTCTTCTTTCAAAACAGGCATTTCCCCCTTTGCCAGTTCTTTTATCTCCTCGTCACTCCCGTCCAGGAGCTCCTTGTTATCCTCAATCTGCTTGCGTACTTTCTTGTACCGCCGGTAATTCTCTACCAGATCAGAAATCTCAGCACGCTCCCTCACATACCGCAGGTATTTTTCCTGATCGGCTATCACAGAAGGATCAGCTAACTGCCGTTCGATGGTTTCAAGTTTTTCTTCAATAGCTTCTAACTTTTGGAACATATATCCTCTTCTTTTTTATGGGTGGCGAGAAAAACGGATACGGCTGGTATGGGAGGGAGCTAAAGCGGGGAAGTAATGGAAGAAAATTTCCGGAAGAACACTCCCCCCGGTGCAGTGCTTCGGGATGACATTAAAAAGATATGGTTATTTGGTGCGTTGAGTTGTTTTATCTCCTGCATTGGCTTCACCCTGTCTTCTCCGGTTTCCGTATTTTCTATTAAATTTTTCTACCCGGCCTGCTGTATCCACCAGCCTCTGTTTCCCTGTAAAAAACCCGTGACAGTTGGAGCAAATCTCAACCTTGACGTCCTTCCTGGTAGATTTTGTGTGGATGACATTGCCACATACACAGGTAATGGTTGTTTCTTCATAGTTTGGATGAATTCCTTTTTTCATCTTTCTGCCTTCCTCCTTTTCACCTGCTCATCGAGTCTAAGAAATCGTCATTGCTCGTCGTACCTTGTACCTTTTCAATAAGAAACTCCATAGCATCTATGGAATTCTGCGGCTGGAGCACCTTCCGCAAAATCCATATTCGGTTCAGATCTTCCTTCCGTATCAGGAGTTCCTCTTTCCTGGTGCCGGAACGGTTGATGTCAATGGACGGGAAAACCCTCCGGTCAGAAAGTTTCCGGTCCAGATAGAGTTCCATATTACCAGTCCCTTTAAATTCTTCAAAGATGACTTCATCCATTCTGCTGCCGGTGTCAATCAGCGCGGTAGCAATGATGGTCAAGCTTCCCCCTTCTTCGATATTGCGGGCAGCGCCGAAAAATCTCTTCGGCCGGTGGAGGGCGTTGGAATCAACTCCGCCTGAGAGAACTTTCCCGCTGGGAGGCACCACCGCATTGTAAGCCCGGGCCAGTCTGGTTATGCTGTCAAGTAAGATCACCACGTCACGCTGATGCTCGACAAGTCTCTTTGCCTTTTCAATCACCATTTCCGCCACCTGCACGTGCCTCTGGGCTGGTTCATCAAACGTCGAGCTTATCACTTCTCCGTGGACCGACCTCTGCATATCGGTAACTTCCTCTGGCCGTTCATCTATCAGGAGAACCATGAGAATGACCTCCTTGTGGTTCGCAGTGATGCTGTTCGCAATCTGCTGGAGGAGAACGGTCTTTCCTGTGCGGGGGGAAGCAACGATCAGACCTCTCTGCCCTTTTCCTATCGGGCAGAGGAGGTCCATGATTCGCATTGAAATATTGTCCCCGTCAGTTTCAAGGCGTATTTTCTCCATGGGATAGAGAGGAGTCAGGTTGTCAAAGAGGATTTTATCCCTTGCAACATCGGGATCTTCATAGTTGACCGACTCCACTTTGAGCAGGGCAAAGTACCTCTCGTTGTCTTTGGGAGGACGGATCTGTCCGGAGACCGTATCACCGGTACGGAGGTTAAACCTCCGTATCTGTGAAGGGGAAACATAGATATCATCAGGACCGGGAAGGTAGTTATAGTCAGTTGAGCGCAAGAAGCCAAAACCATCGGGGAGGATCTCCAAGGCCCCTTCTCCGTAGATCTCTCCGTTCTTTTCCAGCTCCGACTGGAGCATGGCAAAGATCAATTCCTGCTTTCTCATGCTGCTTGCGCCTTCGATGCTCAGGTCTCGCGCCATATTTGTTAATTCGCTTATTTTCTTCTCCTTCAATTCTTTCAATTTCAACATGCTTGTACCTCGTTACAGTTACTTTTACTTCTACCCTTTAGTTCCTTGTCCAACTTAATTTTCAATCTCATGTAAACTTGATTGGCAAACTAAGGTTACGACGTGAATTGATATGTTAGGTATTTATGTTCCGGATTCTCTCTTTAGGTCAAGAGCCATTCTCTACAGCATCCACATGCAGTTCACTATTTATTTTTGAGATTCCCGAAATAGAAGGCTGTTTTCATTTATTCAATTGGATTAACTCTTCGGGGGGTCATGTAGTCTTGGAAAAATGATAACAGATGGAAACTCGTTGTCAAGTTTTTTTTGCGTTGTATGTCAAGGCAAAGTAGAAATGTCCTGTTTTCGGCAAAGTAGAAATGTCCGGTTATGACGTTGTAGCCTCCATCGGTTTCTTTTGCTCTCCCCGCATGCTGTAGAAGAACTGTCGATTAGCT
>Ga0315284_10007072_pt1 | contig 16005 bp, 10 predicted proteins | sample YL17G09_16_MG_FD_203696 | JGI IMG/M metagenome (GOLD analysis project Ga0315284, IMG submission 203696) | Sediment microbial communities from Yellowstone Lake, YNP, Wyoming, USA - YL17G09_16 | ecosystem: Environmental > Aquatic > Freshwater > Lake > Sediment | place: USA: Wyoming | collected... | reverse complement strand
CGGCATCTCCAAAGCTCCCATTGGCTTATGGAAAACGCGCAGCCGGCTGACGCCGTGTGGCCCCTCTACTTCTGGTCCAGCACGGCCGTCGAGGACTCCGGCGGGCACGAGAACCCGCTCGTATGGGACCACTGGCTCGGATTCACCGCCATCCTCGGCATCGGCGACAAACAGGAACTGCTGGAGAGGGCGGAGCACGCCCAGCGACTGCGCGATTGGGCGGCTGCCAATGTGGAGGCGTCCCTTCTGACCTCCGACCTCTGACTTCCGACCTCTATCTATAGATCAGCACCTTATATGAGTAAGTCAGCACCTTCTCCGCGCCGGGGGCCAGCTCGAACTCCCATGAGACCCGCGAATCGGGGTTCACGGAATTGAGCTTCTTTACCACCTTGACGACCTTTCCGCCCTCGCTCGATTCCAGCACCTCGCCCACGAGCGACTTCCGCACGCTGAGCTTCACCGGCTTGGGCTTGAAGCTGCGGATGGTCAACTTGCCATTGACCGTTACCACGTCGTAGTCGCGACGCAGTATGGTAGTTTGCACGCGGGACGCCTCGATCTGCTCCTGGGTCGCGCGAATGTCGGTCGCCACTGTCAGCTTGAGCGTGTTCTTGCCCTTGGGCGGGGTGTACTTGAGCGTGTCCTGGGCTACCGGCATCGAGCCGTTCACGGCGAGCGCGGGCGCGGTGGTCCACGGGTGCTCGGTTGTATTTGTGAGCCGAAGCACGTGCCAGACCTGAGTCTCATCGTCTTTGGCGTCGCGATCGCTGGAGCGGTTGCCGTAGTAGTCGATGTTCATGGTGTCGGGCACGTCCAGGTCGTAGACGTGCTCGTAAGACGCCTTCCCGGTAAACACCGTATACCTCGCCCGGTCGCCCTTCTTGAGAGTTACGTGCGGCTGATGATACAGATAGAGGTCCTCGTTGGATTCGCCCGACATCGGCTGCGTGGCGGAATAGCTCGACTCCGGCCGCCACGCGCCCCCGGCGGGTGCCTCATAATATGCGACGTTATACGCCACCGACTGAGCCATCACCCGCGCGGTTCCGGCGTAGTTCGGCGACCGCCCCTGCGTAAGCGCCTGCACGAACGCCGCCACCGTCTGCTGCAGCGATAGCGGGCTCATGATGTCGGCGAAGGTGAAGTTGGGATAGCCCACGACGAATGACACGTCCGTATCTTCGAGGTCCTCCGTGTCGTTTGCCAGCACCGATTCGAGCGTAATGTCGGCCTCCTTATCGTTGCGGATGTTGACCAGATAGCTCGGGCTCCAGGTGATGCCCTTTTCGAGGTAGGCCATCGTGACCTCGGCGGACTTGGGCTTGCCGCCGATGCGCGCCTTGGCTCGATTGACGGTATCTTTGCCCTTCACGACGTTATCGCCGGTCAGCTCCACGGTCTGGATCGCGTCTTTCTTGATCGCGAGCTTCGCCCCCTCTTCCGACAACTGCACCAAGACCACCTGGCCGGAACTGGACAGCACCTTGCCCACGATCCGCTTGGGTTCCTGAGAGCCGCCCGACCAATACGTAAGCCCCAGGGTCTTGCCCACGTTCAGGTCCACCAGTTCCGCCACGCTCTGCGCGTCGCGGGAGTTCTCATCGGTCCTCTTGTAAGCCACGACCTCTTCGACCCGTTCGAGCGGGTTGGTCGTGCCGATCCACAGGGTCCCCAAAGCGGCTTGCGGAAGCTCGTTCATGTCCACCCATCCGTCCACCGGCTTGGCATTGCCGCTCCTGAAAACGAACCCCAGCCCGTTCTTGAACGCCGCCAGGGTCTTGACCTTCGTCTCCAAGACCGGCAGCCCATCGCCTAACGCGACAACAGGCAGCGCCAGGCCGCACATCAGCATCAAACATATCGTCGATCTTTTTCCCACGGTAATCCGCCCTCCTGTGCAATACACAATACGCGGCCGCACACCGCGCTACCTCCTTTGACCCCTCCGCAGACCCGACGCTTCACACAGACACTCCCCAAAAGCATCCATTGACAAATGAAGCATTATGATGCACAATGAAGCGGACCAAGCCGCGGGTCGGTTCGCGTGAACGCATCGCATTGTGTCCCGCGGCAGCGGCTGCCTGCCGAGGAGGATGAGGACACTATGGATCGGTCGTCCAGAGGCGGTTTGGGATTCACCCTGATCGAGCTCCTCGTCGTCATCGCCATCATAGCCATTCTGGCCGCGATCCTCTTCCCGGCTCTGCGCCTGGCCCAGGAGAACGCCAAGCGGTCATCTTGCGCGAATCAGATGGGTCAGATCGGCAAGTCCCTGATGATGTATGCCGACAGCTACAACGGCAGGGCGCCATACGCGGGCGGATGGAGCTTCTCAAACCCGCCCACGGGCGGCGTCCCGCAGCCGACAGGACCCTATTTCGTCGGTCGGGCTCTGAGCGGGTTCGCGGCCCACAGCGAGAAGATATGGGTGTGTCCATCGACACCCTACAAGACCACTGACATCCACACCTGGTACTTGCGCTACCACTACAGCCAGTGGATACGGTCCGACACGGACGTCGCCACTCCGGGTAACGTCGCCTGCCCCGATCCTCAGTCAATGGCGGGACAGCCGATGAACCATCCGGACTTTATCGGCTTATCCGACACCGGCAGGTCGTGGAAAGACACCCCCTTAACGAAGATCCCTCTGCTGTGGGACCGGCGTTACCAGACATGGGACTACGCAAAGAACACGTGGACGAGCAGGTATGACCTCATACACAAGGGCGGTTGGAACATCCTCTTCATGGACGGACACGTCATTTTTCACTACCAACAAGACCGCAGCGCCTACACTCCCAGCTAGCGATCTCCAGGCCAGGCTGCTCCCCGCCAGTTCTCGGCGGGTTCGATACAGATCAGAGGTAGAGGTAACTGAAAGGAGATTGGGAAATGAAAAGAACAAGCACTGCATTACTTGTCGTAAGCATCTTCGCCTGCGTTCTGGCATCGGCGTGCTTTGCCGGATCGTATCAGGGAGTATGCGGGATCCCGTTCAACGGCGCGGCCGATGACCGGGGCATAGGCGTCAACCGGAACCCCGCAAGCCAGTACTATGGCTACTTCTACGGGGCCACCAACACCAACGCCTGCGTCAGGATATGGAAGCCCGTTTCCGGCGGGACAGCCGCCACCAGCTACGTAGACTCAGGCAGGAAGCTGTCCTACGCAACAGCACCGCCCGGGGGCACCCGCATTCACTTCGCGTTCGTCGGGCCTGACGATGTCGTGTGGGTCGCCGACCATTTGGCGCGGCAGATCTGCACCGGCACGCCCGATGGCCATCCTACGGCCGACCCCGGCGAACTCGTCGCGCAGTTCCAGCCATCCAACAATCCGCGCAGCATCTTCGTGACCGGCGGGCTGGGGGTGGCAGGCACGCGGGTCTATGTGGCTATGAACGACCCCGTGAAGAAATGCGAGGTGTGGAATTACGATGGTGCGGCGTGGTCGCTGGAGAAGGACCTTGGTGACCTGGGGCTTGCCAGCGTGTGGTTTGTAACCGTGGACTCCTCGGGCAACAGCTACTGGGCAGCCAACAGCGGCGGCACGGGTGTTGTGGTCAAGAAGGTCGATTCCTCGTTCAACGTTGTCGCCACGTTCGGCATAAGCAGGCCGTCCTGGCTCACGATCTGGACTGTCGGCGGCATCACGTGCACGACCGACCCCGCCGACCCCGTGCATCCCGAGTATCTATACGTGTCCGCCTATAACAAGACGTCGGTCCTGCGCTTCGACCTCGACGGCAACTACATCGATGGCTACGGAAACCTTGCGGCCACGGTGCCGCCGGCCGGAACCTGGACCACCATCGCTCTGTCCGGGCCTGGCGGGCAGCAATGCCTGTGGGTCACTGCCGATGACCAGCACAACACGTACATAATGACCACGTACCCCTCAACACTGCAGGCATACAAGTTCCACCTGCAGTCGCCGCCTCAGCCTCCGACCGGCCTGTCGGCCTCCAACGATGTCTATGGGCAGATACGGTTGAGCTGGACCCCGCCGCCTGCCAGCGTGAACGACCCGACGAGCTACAAGATCTACCGCGATTGGGGGTCCGGCAACGAGACGCTTTACGGGACTACGGCCGACGCGTATCCCAAGTGGAAGGACACCGCTCAGAATACGACCCCGGGCGGCCCCTTCTACTACATCGTTAAGTCGGCCAACGGCGAGGGGGAAGGCGGAGCCTCTGACGAAGTCGGCCCGATCTCAGTTGCCGCAAGCACCGCGCCCGCTCCGGGCAGCCTAGGCGTTGCGCTCATCTACAGCGAAGTCAACAAGGCGGATACGGTAGGCAACGGCAACTATGACGGGGACTGGAACTCGGTGGACAAGTTCCTCACCGACCACGGCGTATCCTACACCAAGGTCTATGACGCCGACCCAGCGCAACTCAACGTCGAAAACGACGATATCGCGGGCCACAAGCTGCTGGTGCTGGGCAGCCACAGGGATATGTCGGGCTACGAAGCGCAGTGCATCAAGGACTACGCGAAGTTCAGCCAGGGGCGCGTGCTCGCCAGCTACAACGACTCCATCGCTGACTACAAAGGCACTCGCGGAGCCAACTACCAGTTGGCGGATGTCTACCGCGCAAACGCGCTCGGCCTCGGCATCAACGGCAGCCCCTGGGTGAGCGACCCGAAGTACCAGTTCCTCAAGAAGATTCCAACCGCGCCTGAGGCCGCGGCGATCTTCGCCAGCATTGGTGGGCCGCCCGAGACGATGGACGGCGCGCAGGCGTGGTCGTTCAACCACTACCTCATCGGGGCCTACACCGATGGAACGGCCTCCGAGGTCGGCAAGTGGTACGATTCCGCCGGAGTCCAGCCAATAGCGGATCCCAACGACGTTGGGATCGTGGTCGGTTACACCGACGCCAGCAAGACCAGCGTTCAGTGCGTGCTTATGAGCTCGTTCTGGTGGGTTCAGGCCACGGGCACTGTGTCGGCGGCGAAGTTTGTCGAGAACATTCTGAGCTTCCTGAACGTGCCGAACACGCCCCCGGCTCCGCTTGCGATCAGCGCGCTCAAGCAGAAAACTGACGGCAGTGCGGTCCTGGCGTTCGGCAAGATCGTCACCAAGGGCACGATCGATCCTCAGTATGTGTCGGGCACGATCACTGTCCCGGCGAGACCGGTCTTCTACATCGAGGAGACCGACTGCACGAGCGGCATTAAGGTGGCTCTCCCGTCGGGCGCTTTGTCTACGCTGACCAATGGCCAGGTAGTGAGTTTCGGGGGCGTCATGCGGACGCAGAACGGCGAGAGGGTGATCGTGGCAAACGATCTCTATCTAGGCGCAGCGGCGACCGCGGCCAAGCCCGTCTGCATCGGCCTGCGCGGCATCGCCGGCGGCATTGCCGCAGCCGGCCTCGACAGCGTCGGCCTTCTCGTCAACATCTGTGGGAATGTCACGGCATCACAAACGTATGGACCGAACGGGGCGCTGTGCTTCGTTATCGACGACGGCTATGGCGCTGTGTTCGGCAGTCAGACCGTGCCGGGCATCAAGGTCTACGGGACAACTTTCACGGACACCCTGGGCGCGATGATCCACGTTCCCGGTGTGATCGGATCCGAACTGGATACGGACGGAACGACGGTGATCCCGGTGATCCGCATCGGTGACTCGGACTGGGCCGACGCGTATCCGCCGTAGCGAGCACCGCGGATATCCATTTGCAGTGCACTGCCCTGCCGGACAACCGGCAGGGCAGTTGATCTTGTCAACTGTGCTATCCTGAGCCTGTCGAAGGGGCCTCGATTTCAATCGGAGGCGTTCCACGTCAGCACCAGTTCCTCAAGCTGCTGATCGTCGCCCTCGAATCGCAGATAAAGGTCCCCTCCGGCGTATTCCTTTAGATCGCAATCGTGCCACGACCGGTTGCTCGCGCCGGAAAGGATCTCCTTGTAGGTCACGTTATCGCGCGACGCCGACACCTTCCACTGCCGGCCCTCGTGCGCGCCCACGTTCAGCCTCACCCGCGCCGACCTGGCTTTCGACAGATCGAACTTATACGTCCACTTCCCGTTGAACCGAACCGAAGGCGCGCCCCCGGAACCCTCGTCGGCAAACATATACCGCCCCTCGACCGTGCTGTTGGCCAGAAACTCGATGACATCGCCTCTTGCCACGCGAATCGGGAACGAAAGCGCAATCGGCTTCCCGCCGCACTCCCCGCGACCGGTGGCGACATAGACGCCCTCGGCAGCATCGGGACGCAGAGAGACCTTCGCCGTGATCTGCTTGCTGGAATTCGCGCCGACCTCAAAGATCACCCTGGTCTTCTGCGCCGCGCCCGGAACCCCGAACTCCACCCAGCCTTTGACCGCGCGATCCGTGACATTGTGCGCGATGATCCCGATCTCAGTCGAGCCGCCAATCACCGCGAACGCCTTGGACGTTCCCTCCGGCACGCCCGCCGATACCCAGACGCCCGACGCGGCGCTCGCGACCCCCTTCGGCGCATAACCCATCGCATCCGGCGGCCTGGCGCCCTCGATATGCGCGTCGAACAGATACACCGGCTGCGGCCTGGCGATCAGCGTCAGTTCCCCGCCGGTCGCCGGAATCGACTGCCTCTGGCCCAGCATCGACTGCGCCGAGACCGCGCCGTCCTTGCACCGCAGCGTGACCGGCGCTTCCTGCTTGCTCGCGGACCAGATCACCGCGACCGTCGCCCCGCTCGGCCTTCGGAACACATGGCATCGCGCGCCCTTGCCGACGTCCACTCTGCCCACGTATTGCGCGCCGGCGAGATTGCGTGTGAGCACGCAGTAGGCCCAATACGCGGGCTTGCGAGACCCGTCATCGCGTAGCAGTCCGTGGCCCGGCCCGCCCCAATCCTTGACACAGAACCAGAACGCCTTTTCGACGCCTATCTGCCGCAGGCTCAGCGAGGTCACCATCGCCTGCGCCAGGAGCCGCGCCTGAACGTCCTCGGTGATCCCCGCCTCGCCCGTTGACCAGCCGAGTTCGGTCAGCCATATCGGCTTGTGGCAATCCCCGTGCCGGTTCATCAGATCGCGGAGCTCTGCGAGCTGGATGCGGAACCATTCATCGTTGAACTCATCGCCCCACTGATACGGGTGCACGGCCATGACATCGAAGAAGCCGCCGCCGCCGAAGCTGTAGACATCGTCGATAAAGTTGAGGTTGATGCCGGCGGTCCCGCCGAAAAGGACCTTGCAGTTCGGATCGGCCAGCTTAGCCGCCGAGTAGCCGGCCTTGAGCATTTCCGCGTATTGATCGGTCGTCCCGCTAAAAAAGCCGATATCGGGCTCGTTCCAGATCTCGACGCAGCCGATCCGGCCTCTGTACCGCTGCACGAAGGCCTTGACGAAGTCGCTGTAGCTATGGATGTCCTTGGGCGGCGCGCTGTTTTTGCCGTCCGGAGCCGACGACGCCCAGCCCGGCGTGTATCCCATTATGGGCAGCGCCATCAGGCCCTGTTCTTCTATGCCCTTGATCTCGCCATCGGAGCCGGTCCAATCGAACACGCCGCGCTGGCGCTCGGTATCGGGCCAGTTGCCAAGCGCGGTCGCACCCGCGCCGCATCGCACCCACCTGATCCCCGCGCTGCGCAGCCCGCCCCACGGGCACACGACCCCAAACGGCGACTCCGGCTCAGCCGCCCCGCACGCCGAGCACACGAGCGCCAATGTGACCACAATCGCTAATCGCATCTGCATTGTCCTCTGCTATCCAGAGCCGTCGGTCGGCTCCTCGCCCTCGATGGCGTTCCGCCCTTGTTCGGCCTCGCGCAGAATCTCGATGGCGCGGCGGGCGTCCTCGGCCCTCACCTCAAGCCGCGGCGAAATCCAGTCCCACGTGCCGAGGTGGGGCCGGCCCCCATACGTTGCGTCTCGGACGGTCGCGTCGATGCCGGCTTCGCGCAGGTTTGCCGCCCACATGTCGGCTTCTACGGTTCGCTGGAACCACGCGATAGTAACCGGCTCCTCGGGGTTAGCGAGCGCCTCATCCGTCGGGTCCTGGACGTAGAACGCCGGGGCGGTTACCTCGGCCCTCATCATGCGCCTAATCCTGCGCGCCAGCAGGTAGAGCGCAAACAGGACTATGGCAAGCTCGAAAGCAAGCGTCCACTCTCTGGAAGTCATCGCACCGCCTCCCGAAGGCTAACCACTGAGTCCATATTAGGCGGTCGCCCGCGGCACACCTGCTCGTGTCGCCTTGACACTCCCCCTTCCTGAACCTATAATCTCGCTTGGGAGTATCAGGCAAAAGGACCGTCCCCATCTTTTCTGACTTTCGACTTTGGACTTTCGACTTTTGACTTTCGACTGGGGTGTTTCATGGCCGACCGCAAATACGATTTCGCCGAGATAGAACGCAAGTGGCAGCGCAAATGGAAAGACGCCGATCTCTTCCGCACGGAGGACTCGACCGACAAGCCCAAGTTCTACGGCCTCGATTTCTTCCCATACCCCTCCGGCGCGGGATTGAGTGTCGGCCACTGCCGCAACTACATCCCCACCGACGTCGCCTGCCGCTATCGCCGCATGAAAGGCTACAACGTCCTGCACCCGATGGGCTGGGACGCGTTCGGCCTGCCCGCCGAAAACGAGGCCATCAAGCAGAAAAGCCACCCCGCAAAGACCGTTCCGGAGTATATCGCCACCTACAAGCGGCAGATGGACCTGGTCGGCATCGGCTACGATTGGTCGCGCGAGATCAACTCCTCGCAGCCGGACTACTACAAATGGACCCAGTGGATATTCCTGCTGCTGTATAAGCGCGGGCTTGCGTATTGCTCGCTTGCGCCGGCGAACTGGTGCCCCAGGTGCGCGACGGTGCTGGCAAACGAGGAAGTCAAGGACGGCCGCTGCTGGCGGTGCGATTCGTTCATTGAAAAAAAGGACCTGCCGCAGTGGTTCTTCAAGATCACGGCCTATGCCGACCGCCTCATCGACGACCTCGATACCATCGACTGGCCGGAATCGATCAAGTCGATGCAGCGCAATTGGATCGGCCGCAGCGAGGGCGCGGAGGTGACGTTCCACGCAGAGGCCCCCCCTGTTGGGCGGGGACATGATGTCCCCGCCCAACAGGAGGCCGGCGATGAGATTGTCATTTACACCACCCGCCCCGACACGCTCTGGGGCGCGACGTTCATGGTCCTCGCGCCTGAGCACCCTTTAGTCGAGAAGCTCACTTCGCCCGAATGCAAAGCCGAGGTGGACGCGTACCGCAAGCTGGCGCAGCGCGAGACCGCCGTCGAGCGGCAGTCCACCGAAAAAGAGAAGACCGGCGTCTTTGTTGGCGCGTATGCGATCAATCCGGTCAATAACGAGCGAATCCCGATCTGGATCGCGGACTACGTGATGATGGGCTACGGCACGGGCGCGATTATGGCCGTGCCGGGTCACGACGAGCGCGACTTCGAGTTCGCCCGCAAGTTCGGCATCAAGATCACGCCGGTCATAAGGCATCCCGACGCGCCCGCCGACTACGTTCCGGACGAATCGGAGGATTGGGGCGGCTTCACATTCCACTCCGAATACGGCGACATGTTCAACTCCGGCGAGTTTGACGGCACCACCGGCGCCTGCGCGAAGAAGAAGGTGACGGGTTGGCTCGCCGAGACAGGCAAGGGGCAGTTCGCCGTCAACTTCAAGCTGCGGGACTGGCTGATAAGCCGCCAGCGCTACTGGGGCGCGCCGATCCCGATCGTCCACTGCCCCAACTGCGGCGAGGTTCCCGTGCCGGAGGATCAACTGCCCGTCGTACTGCCGGACGTGGAGAACTACGAGCCTACCGGATCGGGCGAGTCGCCGCTCGCCAACATCCCCGATTTCGTCAACACCACTTGCCCGACCTGCGGCGCGCCCGCGAAGCGCGAGACAGACACGATGGGCGGGTTCGCGTGTTCGAGCTGGTATTTCCTGAGATACGTCAGCCCGCACCTCGATACGGCGGCGTTCGATCCGAAACTCGCCGCGTATTGGCTGCCGGTCGATCTCTATGTCGGCGGCGCGGAGCACGCTGTGATGCACCTGCTTTACGCCCGGTTCTGGACAAAGGTGCTGCACGACGCGGGGCTGGTGCCGTTTACCGAGCCGTTCGCTAAGCTGATGAACCAGGGGATGGTGCTCGCGCACACGCCGCATCGCACGATCCAGTCCGGCGAGAGCATCCTGATCTCCGACGAGAGCATCCTGAGCCTGTCGAAGGACGAAAGCGAGGCCGATGACGACGAGGATCGCGACCTGATCCCACTCGCGCCCGAAGACGTCGAGAGATACGAAGCTTCGGACGATCAGAAGCGCAGGATCATCTGGAAATACGTGAAGATGTCCAAGTCCAAGCGCAACGTCGTCACGCCGGACGCGATGGCCGAGCGGTTCGGCGCGGACGCGCTTCGGACTTACGAGCTCTTTGTCGCGCCGTTCGAGGACGCCGTCCAATGGAGCGAGGATGGCATGAACGGCGCATATCGCTTCATGGGCCGAGTGTGGCGGCTGGTAACCGAGCACGCGGAGTCTTTCGACCCCGACTGGCGCGCCAGAGTCGCCTCTGAAGCTGCCGCCGATCCGAAAGCGAAATCCCTCCGCCGCAAGGTCCACCAAACCATCGCCAAGGTTAGCTCCGACATCGACAAGTTCGCCTTCAACACCGCCGTCGCCGCGCTGATGGAACTGCTCAACGAAATGCAGTCCAATACTCAATACTCAATACTCAATACTAAATCTGCAATGAGCGAAGCGATCGAGTCTCTGATCCTGCTCCTCTCCCCAATGACTCCCCACATCGCCGACGAGCTTTGGTCGATGCTGCCCAAGCCCGACAAGCAGCCTTTCACGCTTCTGGAGCCCTGGCCGACCTTCGACCCGGAGGTCGCAAAGGCCGACGAGGTCGAGATCGTCGTCCAGATCAACGGCAAGATCCGCGACAGACTCACCATCCCCGCCGACGCCGACGAGGCCACAATGCAATCCCTCGCGCTCGCCTCCGCCCGCATCAAAGCCGACCTCGAAGGCAAAACCGTGCGGAAGGTGATTGTGGTGAAGGGGAAGCTGGTTAATATCGTGGCGAACTGACGGCTGTTGACGCCGGGCAGCATGCGGGGCAAACTATGGTTAGAGGCTAACCGTGATAGACCTGACCTTCGAATGGGACGATGACAAGGCAAGAGCCAATATGGAGAAGCACGGCGTTAGCTTCCAAGAGGCCAGGACTGTTCTGAGCGATCCATTGTCTCTTTCTTTCCGGGACGCGCTGCACTCTCGGGCCGAAGTGCGGTATACTACACTGGGCCTTTCGGATAAGAACCGATTGTTGGTTGTGGCCCACACTGTGCGCGGTTCGCGTACGCGCGTAATAAGCAGCCGTTTACCCACGAACTCTGAACGCCGAAAGTACGAAGATGAAGCCTAGACATCACGGTACAGACAACGAAGAGATGCTTCCGGAATACGATTTCACCGGTGCCGAAAGAGGCAGGTTTGCCGAGGCTTACCGGCGGGGTCACAAGGTCATCATCCACATGGCCGACGGAACGACGGAGGAGCATGTCTATCCAGGCGAGGAAAGCGCAGTCATCCTTGCGCCCGACGTCCGGCAGTTCTTCCCCGACTCTGAGTCTGTCAACAAGGCTCTGCGCTCGCTTATCGACCTCATCCCCAAGAAGCGCAAGAGCGCATGAACCGCTGTGTGCCTTCCCTTCAGCGCCTCCTCCCCTTTACGCGCCTCAGCGCCTCCCAGACCACGGACACCATCCAGCATCGGCTATTGCTTATTGAGCATCGGCGATATACCCTGGTAGTAACATTTCCCGATGTCCGATGTCATTAAGTGTGGAGACACCGGAGGAACATGATGCAAACGAGCGATTCCCAGGCGATCAGCGCGGTCTTGCAGGGCGACAAGAGCAGCTATGAGGCTCTCGTGGAGAAGCACAAGAGGATGGTCTACAGCATCGCGTGGAGCCATCTTGGTGACAGTGATCTCTCCGAGGACGCCGCGCAGGAGACGTTCATCAAGGCTTACACCTATCTGGGAACCCTTCGCGAGCCTGACAAGTTCGCCGGCTGGTTGGCCAGAATCGCGCGCAACGTCTGCAACTCATTGGGCCGCAGGGCGAAACGCGAGAACGCCTTCAAGCAGCGATGGGCAGTCCTTGAGACCGCGGAGGCCGAGCCTTACGTGGACGAGCGCGAATCGCTGACCGAGCAGCTCTGGGAGTCGTTTGCGGATCTGCCGGCTCTACACCGCGAGGCACTGACGGCCTTCTACATCGAGGGCAAGAGCACAGCAGAGGCAGCGGCTGCGTTGGGCATCTCAGAATCCGCTCTGCGCACCAGGCTCCACAGGGCCAGGAGCGCACTGCGCCTGCAATTGGAGCGCAAGCTCGAGGACTCGTTGGCCGACCTGCAGCCGAGCAAAGGCTTTACCCGTTCCGCTATGGTATTGCTTCCGCTTTCGCCCAAGGGCGTGGTCGGAACCGGCGCGCTTGCGGTCTTCGGCAAGATGTTCGCCGGCCTTTCGTTCGCATTGTGGATGGCAGCGGCTCAGACACTGCCGATCTGGGGGTTCTATTCGCTAGTGTCCAGGGTTGAAGAGTCCAGCCTCAGCGACGTGCCCGAGAGTCAGCATATCAAGGCGAGGATCAGGCGCGGCTACCGCAAGGTCGTGATCGTGATGTTCGCGGCGTTCGTGGTGTGCTGGCTGCTCATACAACACGTCGGATTAATGACGTCGCTCCAGATCGAGGCCATCTTATACGGCTGCCTGACGTTGCTCGTCGTTCTGGGCGCCTACCCGGTGCTGCGGCGCCGCGTGAACACGCCGGGTGTGATCGGAGGCGTGCTGCTGTGGGCGATCATGTTTGCTGTCCTGGTCGCGATCGCCTTTTTGGGCGCGCCGATACGGCTGTTTGGCGTGGCGGTATTTGTCGTGAGCATAGTTGCCTGCCTCACCACCTCGCGAACGCCTCCAATGCTGCAAAGAATTGGCTGCAACCTGTTCCTGCGCGGCGCGATGGGCCTCGGCGAGATTCCGGAAGCGGATTGGCCGCTGAACCGCAGACTGACCGAAACGGAGCTGCGCACGTTTGCCAGGCTCCTGGCCGATATTCGGCTCGTGCGCGACTACCGGTTCCGCGGCGACGAGATCACACTCTCTGTCTTCGGCATGCGAAAAGCCCCGTTGGCCGCATTTGGCATCGTCCCCTGCGGCTCTGAGTTGACCATCGCCCCGGACGGCACGTGCTCGGCGACGGTCTGCGATGCGGACCTCGCCGTCCTCCGCCAAATCATCCGCCGCGACGTCGAGCCATCCGAGCTGCAGGACAAGGCATGCCAGGTAGTCCGCTATGCGCTTAGCTGCTTTGCCCGAGGCGATGCCGAAACCTGGCTTGACCTTCTTTCGACGATACCCGCGCAGTCGGCGCTCATCCAAAGCCCGGCAAGCACCCGCGCCCACCGCGTCAGGCTGTTCATCGGCGTCTGGTTCGGCATCGTGGCCCTCATCCAGTTCACCGTGCACTCGGCGATAGTTGTGATCGTCGCAGCCGTGGCCGGCTTCGCCGTGGCGATCCTCGCTCTGGCGCTCAATCTATACATCACGCGCCGCGAAAGACGATCCCTTTGAACGCAGCTCTCATTGCTGGGTTCGCTTAGCTTCGACGGGATGGGCCCTGCAATCCCGTGCCACGTTCCCGGATCTTTGATCGGTAGCCTAACCACTTCGCTCTGTGACGGCCCCCCGTCTTCAGCACCTCATCCCCCTCTCATGCTGCGGGAACGCCGGAATCCACAGACTGTGTCGCTGACCACTACGCCAAGTTCCCGCAGCATAACCACTCAGCCCAGCAATCCCGATCCGCTCCCTTCCGCGTCCCAGCGATCCCGAAATCCCGCTGTGCTATAATACAGGCGTCAGTCCCACAGCACGAAAGGACAGTAATGAGCCTCCCAACAGCAATCGCATTGATCATCTGCCTGCAGCTTGCGGAGATCGCGACTCTGATCGGTAAGGACGCACGACCATGACGACCCGCCGCGACAAGCCTAATGTGATAGTCTGCCTGTGCGATCAGCTCAGGGCGTTCGATGTCGGATGTTATGGCAGCAGCTTCGTTCGAACACCGAACATGGACGCTCTGGCCTCGGAGGGCGTCAGGTTCGAGACCGCCTGTTCCAACAACCCCGTCTGCACTCCCGGTCGCTCGATATTGCTCTCCGGCCAATTCAGTCGAACCTGCGCGGGAAGCCTGATAAACGTGGGCGAACCGGAGCCGGAGCGCAGTATCTTTCCCGATCCGACTCTCGCGGACGCGTTTCGATCCGCCGGCTATCGCACGGGGCTGGTCGGCAAGTGGCACATAGGCTCGCATCCGCGGTGCCTCGGCTTCGACTCCGCCTTCTTCCCGCATCACAGCCATCGCTATACCGGGCAGACCTACTTCGATATCGACGGTGGGCATGAGGTGGTCAAAGGCTTTGCGCCGGAAGCGGAGGCAGACGAGCTGGCGCGGTTCATCGAGGTTGCGCGCGACAAGCCGTTTTTCCTGTTCTACAACATCTCCCAGCCGCACATGCCGCTTGCGGACATGCCGGATCGCTACAAGACAATGTATACGCCCGCCGACGTCCCGCTCAGATCGAATGTCTTTGCCGACGGCGCGCCCGCCTACGATGAGAGATGGTTCCTGATCTACCTCTGGGATTACCTCTACTACGACAAGCGCCTGCCGCACACCGTCAAGCTCCCGGATGGATTCGACCTTCGAGCGTTGACCGCGCTCTATGACGGCTCGGTTTCGTGGGCCGACGATCAGCTCGGGGAGCTTATGCGCCGACTCGCCTCGGCCGGCCTCGACGAAAACACCATCGTCGTCTTCACCTCCGACCACGGGGACAACCTCGGCAGCCAACAGCTCTTCAACAAGGACCAGCTCTATGAGGAGTCGATCCGCATCCCGATGATCTTCCGCTGGCCCGGCGGCCTTGCGACCCCCCCATCCCCCCCTTTCCAAGGGGGGGCAGGGGGGGTTATCGATACGCAGGTCGCCTCTCTGGTGGACGTGATGCCCACCCTGCTCTCGCTCGCGGGCGTACATGTCCCCGATTCCGTCCAGGGCGTCGATCTATCCAGCGTGCTTGGGGGCGATGAGACCACAATTGGTGAGAACGCGGCGTTCATCGAAACCAGCGCGGGGGATGTCGGGATCAGGACGCCGACGCACCTTTATGGCATCAAGAAAGCCAAGGACGGCCGGCGCCGCACGTCAGACGTTATCGACGACCGCCGCATGTTCTTCGATGTCGCGCGCGACCCGCTGGAGATGGAGAACCTTGCGGCCGAGCCGGACGCCATCGCCGACGAGCTCCGCGAGCGCGTCCTGCGTTGGGATCGCGAAACTGCCTGGCTTTCGGCTCAATGAAGGATTCTGCCTCCGCCGGGCGAAGCGGCATCTGGAGGGTCTGCATTTGTCGAAGCTGGTTCAGTGCGTTCCGAACTTCAGCGAAGGCCGGCGCGAGCAGGTCGTGAAGGCCATCGTGGACGCCATCGACGCTGCGTCCGGCGCGCGCGTGATCGACTATTCGATGGATGCCGACCACAACCGCGCCGTCGTGACGTTTCTGGGCGAGCCGGAGGACGTGCGCCGGTCGATCTTCGCCGCAGCCAGGACGGCGGTCGAGCTTATCGACCTGCGCGAGCACGGAGGCGAGCACCCGCGCGTGGGCGCGATCGACGTCGTCCCGCTGGTGCCGGTGCGCGAGATGGCGATGGCCGAGGCGGTCGCGCTCTCTTATGAGATCGGCAAGGACATCGCCGACAATCTGCGTGTCCCGGTCTTCTTCTACGAGCGCTCCGCCGTGATGAGGCACCGGGCAAACCTGGCCGACGTGCGCAGGGGCGGGTTCGAGGCACTCAGGGAAACCGGGCTTGTCAACGGCCGCGAGCCCGATCTCGGCCCATCGGAGCTTCACCCGACCGCGGGGGCGGTTGTGGTCGGCGCGCGCG
>Ga0315284_10007071_pt1 | contig 16005 bp, 16 predicted proteins | sample YL17G09_16_MG_FD_203696 | JGI IMG/M metagenome (GOLD analysis project Ga0315284, IMG submission 203696) | Sediment microbial communities from Yellowstone Lake, YNP, Wyoming, USA - YL17G09_16 | ecosystem: Environmental > Aquatic > Freshwater > Lake > Sediment | place: USA: Wyoming | collected... | reverse complement strand
GGAAGAAAGCAACTTCGGAACAGCCCACTAAAATCGTGGCCGCTGAGTCCCAGCCACTCAAGGTCATAGAAGATAGTGATCAGGCCTACGCGCCGGTTGAAGCGGTCTGACTCAACCATTAGCTCGATTTTGTTTACTCTAGCTCTCGCGCCCATAATCAAACCTTAATGCTCGTTTGGCTCCATAGCGCCCTTTTAGGTTGTCGGAAGTTGATAGCTAGGAATTAATGGTGGGGTCAGGCACTGGTGCCAACCTACCTACATCACTAGAACAACACATGTCGCCTCGACGACATGTCACGAGCTTTTAATAGCTTAGCGTGATTTCACGATCTCACCCACACGCGAGTTACCGACATCTACTAACGATATATTCGTGTCGTTCGACTTCGTTACGCTGTTCAGTGATTCTCCGGTCGTTACTGAGGCAATTTTACCACCTCAGCCTCGACCGGGATCAACATGACTGATTATGCGCAAAAGCTCGGCACTACCAGATCCTCGAAGCCCATTCTTCAGCCCGTAAACACAGACAGCGGGACACTCAGAAAAATGACATCGGACTATGAGTTAGCCGATCACTTCGATGCCTACGCTGTGTATCAATATTTGCTCTCACGAGAGCTAGCCACTTTGGGCAGAGATTCACCTCGGCTGAAGGTATACGATGTGATCGGTCGTTTTCACCGTGACCGCGTTGGAAAAGTCGAAATACAGGATCAAATGACGGCATTATCCCTTACGACGATTTTTGATGTGATCAAGTTCGGCCAGAGCAGAGCTGATCCCTTCTTCCAGTAATGTCGGCCACTCGGGATCAAGTAGATAATTTAGGACCAAAGCTGGATCTTTGTCCTTATTGGCTAGCATATAGAAATCTTTCTCAAGGAGTAGCCGGTTGACGCAGCGTCCTGGGCCGTCACACGATACGATATGATAATCCGGATTTTCTTGACAAAAACGAAGCAATTGCGGCAGATGCTGGGATCCGAAACCGCCACAAAAATCGTGACCATTGAGGCCTAGCCACTCAAGATCGTAGTAGTTGGTGATCAGGCCTACGCGCCGGTTGAAACGGTCTGACTCAACCATTAGCTCGATTTTGTTTACTCTGGCTCTCGCGCCCATAATCAAACCTTAATGCTCGTTTGGCTCCATAACGCACCTTGCGTTTATCGGAAGTTGATAGCTAGGAATTAATGGGTGGGGTCAGGCACTGAAGCTAAGTTACTGATACGTCCAAATATTCTAATTTCGGGATCTGAGGATTCGCTTCTGAAGCGGCTGATTAGCCACGCTTAAATCATAGCCATCACTACTCGGCGACCAATGACATCCGAGATGTCTTTGTACATCTGTGCCGCAATGCACAAAACTAACGGCCGTCGCAATTAAGCGGCATATCCAATTCCGGCGGCTATCATGAAACAACCCGAGCAGCGACTCGGATCGACCAGATCGGGAATGATCATTCGAGACCACATAACCGACGACACCGATGAGCTCACTAATTTAACGCGAAATTATGGAGCCGATGAACACTTCGACGCTTACGCACTTTTCCAATTTCTGCTTATGAGAGAGCTATCCAAGTATGGGCGCGAGTCCGCTCATGGCAAAAGATATGAGCTATTAAGCGAGTTTCATAACGATAAACTTAGCGTGCAGGATAGTGCCTACCAAATGACTGCTCTAGCGCTTACGACGATTTTTGATGTCGTGAATTTCGGCAAGAGCCGCGCTGATCCCATCTTCCACGACTAGAGGCCATTCGGGATCTAGCAGGTGGTTTAAGACAATACTTGGATCTTTATCTTTATCGCCCAGTTTATACGAGCGGGATCCTTTTACGAATTTATTCACATAACGGCCAGGCTCTACAACAGAGACAATGTGATGATCAGGATTTTGGCCACAAAAGGTTAGAAGCTGTGAAAGGTGACAGGGATTAAAGCTGCCAGCAAAATCGTGCCCTGAAAAACCCAACCACTCGAGGTCATAGTAGTTAGTAACAAGACCAACTCGGCTATAAAACTCGTCGTAATTCACAATGAGCTCGACGTGATTTTCTTTTGCTCTTGCGCCCACAAGGTCCTCAACTCCTAAGTGCCATGCGCAGCATCGGTATAAGCTCCTAGATGATTGACCATCGGGGTCAGTCACCCTCTGTAAGTGTTCGTTACGGTTTATTTTTATCGATTGGGATCAGGCGCTGGCGCTAACCCCCCAATTCACTTGAGCGCCACAAAACATGGTGATAACTGACCAAGAGTTTTCAGTAGCTTAGCGTGAGTGCCTGACCCCATAGCCGCCATAGCCGCCTGGCGCTAAAAGACGGTTAATATATCCCTAGATGGACAAAAAAGACGGCTTTTGGTCGGGGTTAGCTATGTATCGACAATTTGGAGAGTTTTTGGGAAACCGCAGCGCGCGCTCCAGGCGAACTCCGTTAATCGTCCGAGGCGCGCGCCAAACTGGCAAAAGTCATAGTATTCGGCAATACGGAATGAGCTCTTTCACTCACCTAGCTGAAGTGAATCTCGAATTGTCACCGTCTATGAAGACATGCTTTTCGTCACTCGATGCCAGTACTATTAGCCGCGAGCTTGAGTCCTTACTCAATACGCGACTGATCGACGGCCAGTCACTACTATTCATCGATGAGATTCAGGAATCTCCGGATGCTATTTTGGCACTGCGTGCGTTCAAAGAGCAGAGGGCCGGTCTTGACGTAGTCGCAGCGAGCTCTTTACTAGAATTTGCGTTAGACGATGACACAGTAAGATCGTTCCCAGTTGGGCGAGTTGGGTTCGCCTGGATGCATCCGATGTCATTTCGTGAATTTCTTCTCGCTCTGTCCGAGGATGGGTTGGTCGAATGCATAACCAAAGCCACGCCAGACAACCCGTTAGCTGAAGCGCAGCATCATCGTCTGCTCGAGCTGGTGCGCGAGTATTTTGTGATTGGCGGATTACCCGAGGTGGTTGACACCTTTCGCGAGAGTAAAAGCTACCTGGAAGCCAAAATTGTGCAGTCGCGACTGTCGCTCGGTTATGTCGCTGATTTTGTAAAGTACGGAAAGCGCTATGACTATAGGAAATTACAAACAATTTTAAGTGCTGTTCCGCGACTGGTTGGAAGGCAGTTTAAATTTGCACATGTAGACTCTGATGCGCGAGCTCGAGATCTAAAACAGCCACTACTCGATCTCGAGAAATCCGGTTTAGTGCGCATGATTCGCGCCACACACGCCAACGGTGCACCGTTAGCTGCAGGGGAAAAAGAGGGTGTTTTTAAAGTTCAGCTTCTCGACATTGGGCTCATGCTTAATATGCTAGGACTAGACCTTGGCTCTAAGTCACTGATTGATGCGCTTTTCGTTAACGAGGGCGCACTTGCCGAGCAATTCGTTGGACAAGAGCTGTTAGCAAATATGGCGCCCGATACGAGTCCAAGCCTTCACTACTGGCATCGGGAGGCAAAGGGATCTGAGGCTGAGGTGGATTTCCTTATAACCCACCATGATAAAATTTATCCCGTTGAGGTTAAGGCTGGGAGTACTGGTAGCCTGCGGTCGGCCCGCTTGTTTATGAGAGAGAAAAATGCGGACTTTACGATCCGCGTCTCCCAGCACCCATTATCCTTTTACGACGGTGTGCTTTCGGTGCCGTTTTATATGTGTAGTGAAATTACGCGCCTCCTGAGGTCCTGAGGGGTTCAGGCACTGGAGCGAAACCCCCAACTCACTTGAGCTTCGTGAGACAGGGTCATAGCTACCCACACGTTTTCAGCAGCTTAGCTTAAGTGCCTGACCCCATGCCCGACTAGAATAGCTGCGCAGACCAAAGTCGACTTAAAAACTCCTGATAAGGCAGAATCAAAATGCCATCTTCAGTGACACTTGGGGTCGACGCCAGACAGACAATACAGGCGGTTTTTACTTCACTGTGATCGGCCTTAAGTTCGCGCAGTCCGCGAAGATGGTCGCTATGGATGACGGCCGTGGCCTTGGCTTCGACAGCCAACAACATATCACCCACGATGAAATCAACTTCCCGACCGCTTGCCAGCTGCCAATAGGTCAAATCGTACCATCGCCCATTGTAACGGTTGTAGGTATGAAGTTCATGAAACACCCAGTTCTCAAATGCCTTGCCGAAATTCATCTGCTTCGGTTCAAGGTTTGTGCGTTTAGCGAGATGGTTCACGACGCCCACGTCATCAAAATAGAATTTAGGAGCAAGCCTTATTCGCCGCTTAGGGCGCTGCGTGAATGCAGGCAATTCATGGCCAATCAGCGTGTCCGTCAGGATCGAAAAGTATTCTTTCACTGTCGGGCTAGCCACACCGACGTCTCTGGCGATGGTCGAATAATTGACCTGCTCCCCATCACTCAGCGCGGCGGTTTGCAGGAAATTAGCAAACGCCGGTAGATTGCGGACGAGACCTTCAGCAGCGATCTCCTGGGTCAAGTAGTCGTTGACGTAGGAGCGAAGGTAGCTAGCTGCTCTGTCGGGATTTAAAAAATGTCGTGGCAGGTAACCCGTATTAAGCATACGAGTAAGATCCCAGTCGCTACCGCATTCGGCAGCTGATAGACCGGTGAGTTCAAAGCGCAGGGCGCGCCCGCCGAGAAGATTGGCGTGACCGCGCCGCAGTTTTCTTGCGCTTGAGCCGCATAAGGCAAATGCATAGCCGCTTTTTTCGATTAGGTGATGCACCTCGTCAAGTAGCGCGGGGACTTTTTGAATTTCGTCGATAATAATTCGGTCGGGACGTGTTGTGCGTGCTTTTAATTCTTGCCGCATGGCCTGCGGACTGGTGCTGTAATGCAGAAAAGTGTCAGCTTCTAAAAGGTCTACAACCATTGCGTTTGGATATAGCGCCGCCAACAAGGTGGATTTGCCCGCCTGACGAGGCCCCCAGAGGAAGAAGCTTTCGTTTGCCGCGGCATCTATTTTAATCAGTCGATTCAGCATGTTGGGTCTATATAAAGTAGTGGCTTAAAATTACCTGCAAATTTAAGATAGCACCTTAATAACCCGTAAGCAATTGTAATTATTATCTTTGTATTCGGGGTCAGGCACCGCTCCCAACTGAATGGAATCATTAGACGTCGCTATCTGGTCTCGAGCTAAAAGTGACCAGTAGTGGCGGGGAGGGTGATTGACTCGCGGGGGTTCAAAAATGAAAATCGTTTCACTCGGACCATGACATGAAATGGTATTTGGTAACTATTCAGGACGCAACCAGACATGGGACCTATTATCAGGGGATAGCGCGGTACCGAATGCTGGAGAACTGACAAGGATTATCAAGATAATTGAAAATTTGTCCTGAGCGGGTCAGTCACTAGCGCCAACCCCTCAAAATCGCAAAAACACTACAAAACACGGGCATAAAAGGTCCTGAACTTTCAGCAGCTTAGCGTGAGTGCCTGACCCCAGTAGTTTAGCAACCGAAGATTTGTTTAGCTTGGACTAGGTAGGTGTCGAGGCCGGTTTGCAGCGCGGTTAAGCAGCTTTCGCTAGCTGCATCGTCTTTGGCCTCGTCTAAGCACTTGTTAAAGGTTATGTTGACGGAAGCGCGACTACCTTCGGTGTACTTGCCGAAACGCTCCTGTTGGTCTGAGCAAGAGATCGCTGCCGCGCTCGTCTGAGAAGCCGCCGTTGCGTCTGCTGCGGACTTGCGAAGAGCTTCCTTCTTCACGGAGAGTGCGTCTTTTAAGCCAGTCTCAGCTGTCGTAGACGGGGTATTTTCTGGGCTCTTGTCTGAATTCTTTGTCCCATTGTGGCGCAGGTGTTCGATGGCTCCACATGACAGCGACGAGGCGATGGTGAGGAGGCAGAGTAAGGTTTTTATGTTAAGTTTCGCGGCATGCTTCTTTTGCATCTAGAAATCTCCGGTATTTAGTTAGGAAGGTATTGGTTAATGTTGCATGGGCTTTAGGATGACCCGGTCCGGCAGCTGGACAAAAGACTTCTCACGACAGGCTTCAGGGTCGTAGATCCGTGAAAAGCATCTTTTCAGATCGTCGCGCTCTGCCTTTATCATGGCGCTCGCATGGTTGAGAAGATTATTTTGTGGGTCTGGGACTGAACCCGCAAGCGAGACGCCCTTCAAGATATCGTCGATAATTTTGTTTTTGTATGTCGCATACTTACGTTGATCGACAAATTCCAGGTCGATTTTCGAAAGGACCTGCGAATTAAAGCCAGCGTCGATTATGGCTGTGTAAGGCATCGTTTCGAATTCGACCGGGGTAGCAGTCGCCTGGGTGCTCTTTGTGACGTAATTGACGGCGCTGTCCACTAGGGTCGCCTTATCTTTGAAATCGTAATTCCCAACTCCACCGTACGAGTCTACCTCAATGTGACAACCGTCAGTTGATTTGCCCCTAACTGTATCCATTAGTGTTTGTATCTCGGCGCTGGCTGTTAATGCCTTGAATCCCCCTTCGGCCTTTATCTTGGATTCCAGCGCCTCTTTCTCTGTAGCTGAGGCAGTCTCGCAGCGCATTACCGCGATGACACCCGCGGCTTTCCGCACACCGCTGACAAATCGGTCCCCACAGGTCTTGAAGAAAGTTTGGGGAGACTCTGCAAAACGGGGTATGACGTTGGCTGCCATCGTAAAGTTGTCCATAACTTCAGGTGCGAATGTGCTCGATACATTCAAGATGACGTAGCTAGTCTTTTCGCTGAAAACAAAACTGAATTTCGAACTGGACTTCAAGCCTGCTTTGAAAAGCACGGCTTTTCCCTTGCTAACGCTAGCATTCAGGTCCTGGGATTGCGAAAGTGAAGATTCTAAGGATTTTTGAGAATCTATATGTTCTATCCGAATAACAATCCTTGGTGCTGGCGATCCCCCAAAGGAGACCAAGGATGACGGTTCGACGCATCGAGATAATTCGGATGAGTATTCGGGCCCGCCAAGAGAATTAAAACCCTGGCCCATCCTTATCGAACTGAAATCAGCTTCACTCGGGTCAAAATAGTCTGTTGGTTTTGAGTATCCGGCGTGACGGCATCCAGCAAAATTGCATATTAAAAGAAAGTATATGCTGAGTCCCAGCAAGCGATTTCGTTTTTCGAAATAAGCCATGGTTTTAACCTCGTCGTGGTGTCCTGGAGTTGGCAATCCAAGTACTATTGGCAGCTGTAAATCTGTTTTGCCAAATCAAGCTGAGTCTTGATGTAGGCTTGGAAATTATCCAAGCATCCTTGCGAGCCAGGCCCATCACTGGCATTTATTAGGCAATTGTTGAAATCGTCCTGTGATTTTCCGATAGCCCCAAGAAAAAATGTATTAGCGTTATCGCGTCCATTGACGCAGTTTAGTTGGGCTGCAGATGAACTCGCTGCATTCTTAGCAGCTTCCTGGTCGCGGGATCGATCAAGCTTAGCCTGTATAAGCTCGGCTTGACGTTGATCACCTTCCCTCTTCAGGCGATCAATGGTGTCCTGCATCTCATTATGTTTGCCGACAAGAGCTCCGAATGCAGCACCCACGGCAGATCCCATTCCACTGCCTAGCAATGTCCCCACAGCAGCGCCGATTTTCACGCCTTCTAGAGGGTTTTTTGGAGGACTTAGTTTAAAATCGAATTTCATCCCGCCTTCTGGACTTAAACTAGTGTTAGCGATGTCGACCCCATCGGTTGGCACACTAGGCAATTTAAGTGCCAGATTTTTGTTAATTTTTTCGATGTACCCTAGGTGTAGAGCAACAACTACTCCGTTTTGCATGATCGGGCTTCCCGAGAAGCCAGGTCGAGACGAGCAATCGTGAGTAAGAAATCCTCGGATAGCGTCGTTAGCGCTAGTTGAACACAAGGTGTCGTACGATAACGAATCAGTGTTTCCGTCATAACCTACGAGCGTGAAGCTGCCAGTTGATGCAGCGCCCTGTTCAAGGTGATCAGTAAATGATTCGATGGTCTCTAATGTCATAATGTCGCGCTTAGCATCCCATTGAATGACTCGCTTAACACCTGTCATTTTGCCGTCTCCTGCTTTGAAAGTAATTTCGTCTGTCATCGCGGCGGTTCCGTTAATCAGGCAGTGTGTTGCCGACACAATTTGATTGGGCGCCGAAACAAACGCACTACAAATTCTGTCCTTTATGCGCAACTGTCCGACCGTCGAGAGTAATTTGGGAACTAGCACAGGAGTAAGGCGATCCTCCCCTATAATTGCCTTGGCGGATGCTGCGTTTTGAGACTTTGGCAAGCAGCCAATCAACGTTTGACTAGTAAGGACAGTTTGGCTCGCGACAAATAACCATGACAGTGAGGTCTTAAGCGTAGACTTAAAGTGTACTTGGGCGAGTTTGGTGGTTAATTGTGCGACATTTTTTTTTCTGAACATGATCATGACTCTTCTTCCCTTTCAATGCCTCGTTATTAGTGAACCAGCGCGCGAGAGAGAGTAAAAAGGAGATTAGATCGAAAATACGGGCGTCAGATTGGGACAGAAAAATCACTTCAGTTCAGGTCGAATATAAAAGGATTCTCAAGCGCGAAGTCGTTTATGCTTTAACAATATGCAAGGCGTGTACCATAGGGTTAGGTCGGAGCAATGGGGGTGCGGAACTGAGCGGTGGCAACTGAGTAAGAGACCAAAAATATTTAGATTAAGGATGCGGTCGGCGCGAATTGTGGCGATCCAATAGAGGCGAGGCGGAGTGTACAAAATAAAGCCACTTTTACGTTGATATGAAGAGCATAAGCTTTGTGCAGCAAGTTGGCCCATGTGTGCTCGAACGCAGCGGGTCCCCTGGTCGTTCGAGATCAGCCGTATTATCGGACTATTAGGTGAACACAATGCGTGGCTCTTGACTTGATTCTGGACACATTGGATTGGTTGTCTAATGCCTGGTCAATAGGATCAATAGGCGTCGTGCACTGACGCGAACCTTTTTCAATCAGTAGATGTCATCGTGTGATCACGAACCACAAACGATGCGCTTTCAGTAGCTTAGCTTGAGTGCCCGACCCCATGGTGGTCATGTCATTTCCTACGTGAATTTTGGTCTGCTATTTCCTCGGTGAACCATTTTACTTAGGAGACAGGCAGTGAGTTGGATTTTAAAATGGATGCCTCGGCGCATCGGCCAATTTCTTTCGGACATTAGGGAGCTGGCGGGCTTGTCGCTGGCGATCAAAGAATGTCGGGCTCAGCTTAAAGAGATTCAGGAAGTTCTGAATCAGCAAACAGCGTTACTGGTAAATTCCAATCGCAACCTAGAGACCATCATGGGAATGATAGATACGGCGCTGGAGCGAGGTCCGAAGAAGGGAAAGTTTGCCGTGTACCTGATGAAAACACCGCGATCATTGCTGCCAAATTAGAATGTGGGGTCAGGCACTTCGGGCAACTACTACAAATCTCTAGATCTCCCTAAATGCTCACGAACTATAAGGACGAGATTTCAGCGGCTTCGATTGAGTGCCTGACCCCATCGTCTTCTATAATCTTCTCTATACGATGCGGATTTGGCCCTCTGCTTGCAGATATTATGTTGTTTTTGTTAGATTTAGTCATAAATTACTAGGATAATCCGCGGCTTGGAATCTTCTCTATGGCTCGTCGACAACTAGACAAGGCGCAAGTCCAGGATGCGCTCCTTAGGATCCTGCGCAGCGAAGGTCTTCGGCCCGCAGGTGAGCTGCCACGGCGGCTCAACATCAGCCACGCAACGTTATCTCGCATCATCAAATCTCTTAGCGACGACATCGTCATCATGGGCCGAGGACGGGCCACCTTCTATGCTTTGAGGCGGCAGATAGAAGGCGTGCCGGACTTGCTGCCAGTGTTCGAAGTCTTGCCAGATGGCAGATCGCGGCGCTTAGGAGAACTGCGGCCGCTGATGCATCATTCTTTTGCGCTATGGTCGAGCAACTTGGAATCGGCTCAGGTTTTTCCTGATTTACCTTATTTTCTCGACGACGCTCGTCCCGCCGGATTCATGGGGCGTTTAGTTCCGCAGCGTCATCCCGAAATGGGACTACCAGAAGACATCCAAATGTGGAGTGCAGATATTTGCCTTCGCTACCTCTGCCGTCACGGATGGAATCTTCCCGGAAGTTTAATTGTTGGTGACGACGCCTTCCGTCGCTATTTAGAGCAAGCAGCTGCACCTGCTGACAGAGTGGATATCGGTACACGCAAAACCATGTATCCAAAGATGGCCAATGACATGTTGCTTTTGGGTGCGGCGGGGTCTTCAGCCGCTGGCGAACAGCCGAAATTTATCGCCACCCGCTATCCTGATCATGTGCCTGTTGTTGTTAAGTTCTCACCACCTACGACGAGCGAAGTTGGCGAGCGCTTAGCTGATTTACTCATATGCGAGCATTTGGCTCTTGAAACCATTAGGGCGCATGGGCAGGCAGCGGCGATTTCGACGCTGATTCAGGCGGATCATCGCGTCTTTTTAGAAGTGGAACGCTTTGACAGAACTAGCGACGGTGGGCGTCGTGGATTGCTCTCGCTACATTGTTTACATGCAAAATTCATCGGCAATATTACAAATTGGACCGCTGCGGTGGAGGCCCTTGCCAAAATAAAAAAAGTACCGCAAGACTGCGTCGATAAAGTGCGCTGGCTGGAAGTCTACTCAAAGCTGATTGCGAATAATGATCGCCATTTTGGCAATATTTCTTTTATGGCGAACGGCCTCGAGATTACAGAGTTAGCACCAGCATACGATGTTTTGCCGATGCTATTTGTGCCGCGTGGTCATCAGGTCATTCAACAAAACTTCGACCCACCACTGCCAAGCACGGCGGACGCGACCGTATGGGAAAGTGCCAGCGCTGCGGCCTGCGACTTCTGGCAGCGCGCTTCCACCGATACTCGCATCTCCGCTGGCTTTCGCAACCTCTCGGCACAGTGCTATGAGAAGGTAGCGCGGAGTGCAGAATTTGCTCGGCGCCTGCCATAGTGGTCAGGAATTTTGGGAAACTACTCTAAATCTCTAGACGTCCCTACATGCTCACGAAGTATAGTAACGATCTTTCAATGCCTTAGCTTGAGCGTTACCCCATAATGAAATATTTCTACATCTTTTGCACATGGTACATTAGAGGTTTCGCTCTGCTAATGACTTGGCTGCTATACCTCGATTTGACGGCTACATCAGTTTCCCCCGGCCTTAGATTTACGCCAAAATACTTAGCTCACACAGGGCTTTATTTGTTTTCATTTCACATCGGCATTTGGATGGTTACTACTGAATGGGGGCGCAGAAAAAAGTTGCTGATTCTTTTGATGCATGTGCCGGTCGCGATAATCGCTGATTACTTTGCGTACCAATACGGTCCCGTATTCTGCTTATCTTTATTCGTTTTGTTGGTTAGTTATTGGGTTTTGTTTAGTAGTAGGAGGGATTCTTGCGTAGTCACAAACGTTGATTACGACCCTTCAATAGCTTAGCTTGAGTGCCCGGCCCAATGCCTATTATAATGACGAGCTTTCAATAGCTTAGCTTGAGTGCCTGACCCCATACAATTTAGGACAATTAGCGATGATCGAGACCCAAATCCAAGAGCGAGCGGCATCTAAATGTGAGCTTTGTGGCTCTGGACAAAATCTGTCCGTGCATGACCTGCGCCCTGGTACTGCGCCTAGTCTCGAGACCAACGTTTTGGTGTGTGAGACATGCAGCGAACATCTTAGCGCTCCCCTCTCCAATCCTAGTCACTGGTTTTGTCTGCGCGACAGTATGTGGAGTGAACACACTGCGGTCAAAGCCCTCGCCTACCGTATTTTGAAAAGCATGGGAGATCACCCCCTCGCGCAGGAGCTGCTCGGCCAAATTTACCTAGAGCCTGAAGTCGAAGAGTGGGCAGGTGCTGTTTCAGCCAGCGATGACGACAGCGGATCAGGCGCCGTGATCGACAGCAACGGCAGCGTGCTTGAGGCCGGCGACACCGTGACTCTAATCAAAGACCTCGAGGTCAAAGGCGCTAACTTTACCGCCAAGCGCGGGACGACGGTAAAGGGCATCTCGCTGACGGGTGATCCTCGTTACGTCGAGGGCAAAGTAAACGGCATTCGCATCGTGCTGGTGGCGGCCTATTTGAAGAAGGCTTAGCAGTTGATGCTTTCAAGGAAAAACATTTTTTCAATATTAAATTCAGATTCTTAGATTTCTTAGATCGTTGTTTTAGATGTCTTTGGCCCCCTTGTGTTTTTGAATTGTGAGAATTATTTTAGTACACTTAAACTCTCCACAAAAACCTTGGGGGTATATGCGGTATGTTGAAGACAGCATTGCTAGCTGCATCGTCGATTTTATTTTTGAACAGCTGTAAATCTCATTCAGTCTCATCACAGTCAAAAAGTATAATTGGTCTAGATAATCGGACCGAACTTGGCGACCCAAATATTGCGTCTAAGATTGGTTATCTATTGGGGCCGATTAGTCGCTGCAGTGCAAGCTTAGTTGAGAAAAATAAAATTCTCACGGCAGCTCACTGTGTTACTGAAGGGCGCGAATCAACATTTCAGTTTCAGACTGCGGATAATTCGTTTTCCTCGCATGTTGTAAGTGTTGCTAGTAGAGATAATTCGTTAGATACACTTTTTCTTACCCTCTCTAACTCGACCGAGAATTTCTTTGAGTTGTCACCTGTAAATAAAGACGATTTAGCCAAGGCTCGTATAGTTGCGTTTGACCCCGAACTTGGTGCGGTTACAGACCTCTCAGATTGCATGCGAGGCGATAACGAGACAGTTTTTAGACACAGATGCGATACTATTCCGGGTTACTCGGGTGCGCCTTTTATAGAGAATGGTCGGATCGTTGCGATGCATCTTGGGTATGACTTTGGATCGAAAGCAAATATTGGCGTCAGATTGCGTCCAACTACAGGTGCTCGTTTAACACAGTTGGCATTTACCCCGGAGGTTTCTTGTGGTGACGACTGCTATACGCACTGTCGTCGTAAGGTACTTGGCAATTGGGTGCCCAACCCTGGTTGCGAGTCGGTTTGTGTAGCTGAGCGACAGACCGATTGTATTGGGACTAAAGCGATTGCTGTGTGTGGTACCTCATTTGCGGTTACAGGGTTGGCATATATGGCATGTTCCGCCACTGCATCGGCGATCCCTCCAGCATGTACTGGAATGGCCGCTGCAACGGCCGGTAGTTCATGCGCCGTATCTATCGGACTTGCGGCTAAGACATGCGATGTTGCTGTGGCAATATTTTATGGTGCAGCAACAGCATGTATCGCTCAGAGCACAGGAGTTAAGCCTAGCGATGTCAAGTTGGAATGGAAATAAAACACAATTCTAAAATATGGGACTATAACGATGATTTTCGAATCAAAATATATCCGGGTATTATTTCTTTGCTCAGCATGGTTCATAGCACAGCCCCTTCTCGCGGCCTCTTCGCAGGAAAAGACCGAGGAGCCATCGCACCCTGCCTATGCGGTTGGTTATTCATTCGATAACGCCGGTGCCCTTGGGGGGGCACTACGAGTTTCGAGGAATTTAGCGCGTGATTCCAATAGCGACTCAAAGTGGCAGTTAATTCGCTTAGGATTGACGTGGGGTGTGCGTGGTATCCGCTATGATCAGGATTCGGCTAGTAATCAAAATAATTCAACGGAGCTTAGTCTCTACTTAAAAAATCCTGGCCTTTTTTTTATCCCCAAGGAAATCAAGATTCCAAAAACTGAAATGATGTTGCAAGGCCGGCAAGGCATTGGTCTGGTGACTTTGCCGAAGGGAGCGGCGCGAAGGAAGTATAATTATGTGTATCTAGAATCTGGATTGTCGTTAGGAGATAGAAACGTCAGTGAGCTGGGGATCGGTGTTCGTGCCAATCTAATATCAGAACCAATTAACGTTGGAATCGAAAAGATAGATAGGCAACTGCAGATGTATACCTACCTCAATTTTGAGCTAGGATTGTGAAGTAATAAGTGGGGCCAGGGCTCGTAAAAGATTATACAGTTTTCAGTAGTTAGCGCTAAAAATAAAAAAACTACCCACATCCATGGGTAGTTTTTTTCACAAATAGCGCACTTATTCCCGCGATTTACTGCATGCTCAGTCCAACCTGACCACCACGCCTTCATTCGGCCGTAGTTCTAGAGCACCAGCCACCGACTGCTCAACCTGATCCAATACCGATGTGAATACGACGCGCCCGACCAAGTCACCCAGCGCAACCTTCGAGATCTTGTCAGTGAAGTTTAGGGCTACGAAAAATTTCTGGCCGGCCGCTTCACGGATGAATGCTAATACGTCTTCGTTCGCGGCGACTTGTTTATACGAGCCCACGTTTAAAGCAGGTGTTGCGCGGCGCAGTTTCACTAAACTCTTGTATAGCGAAAGCATGGACTGGGGGTCAGAGTCTTGAGCTTCGGCATTGAGAGTCACGTAGTCAGGCTCTAGCGGCAGCCACGGTGTGCCCGTCGTAAACCCTGCGTTAGTGGTGGCATCCCACATCATGGGCGCGCGCTCTGGATCGCGGCCAAAGCCCTTGCCCGGAGTTTTTAACTCAACGGGGTCCTGAGCCCTCTCCGGTGGGACAAATACATCTTTCATCCCGAGCTCGTCAGCATAGTAAAGAGTCGGAGTGCCACGCAGGGTGAGCAGCACCATGGCGGCGATACGAGCCTGACCCTGCGGTAGGCGCGTGCCGAGGCGATGTTTGTCGTGATTGCTAAGCACCCAGTTTGGCCAGCCGTGTGTCGGCAATGATGCTTCGTATTCTGCAACCACCTTTGCGACGCTGGCCGCTGTCCAGTCTGCCGAGATCAGGTGGAAGTTGAATGGTAATTGCGCTTCGGGGGCTTCCGGTGTGCCGTAGTACGCAGCCTGCTGCTCAAACGTTATATAAGCCTCAGTGATCAGAGCGCGCTCGCCGGGATACTGATCACACAGTTTACGCATCTCCCGCACGATGCTGTGATTCGACCGCTGCTCGGTCGTATAGACGTGCAAAAGTTTGTCAAACTCGGGCTTCGTGTCCTTGTAGCTTGGATCTGCGGGTTCATCGAGAAGGGCGGCATCTTCCATGGTGTGAGAAATGCCATCAATGCGGAACCCGTCAACGCCACGCTCAAGCCAAAAGCGCATCGCACTGAGCATCGCAGCGCGCAATTCAGCATTGTGCCAGTTTAGATCAGGCTGCTCTTTCAGAAAGGCATGATAATAATACTGCGACGTCGTTGGATCGTAGGTCCAAGCGGAACCGCTAAAGACGCTAAGCCAGTTGTTTGGTGGCTGATTAGCTGAGCGGCCATCACGCCACATGTACCAGTCGCGCTTTGGATTATCTTTTGAGCTGCGTGATTCGACAAACCAAGGATGCTCATCCGACGAGTGATTGGGCACGAAGTCCATCACCAAGCGCAGACCTCTTTTGTGCATTTCAGCAACCAGAGTGTCGAAGTCGGCAAGCGTGCCAAAGCGCGGATCGACATCAGTAAAATTGGTGACGTCGTAGCCGAAGTCTTTCATCGGCGAGGGATAAAAAGGTGAGATCCAAACGGCATCGACGCCTAAGTCCCTCAGATAATCTAGGCGCTGCGTAATGCCCTTAAGGTCGCCAACGCCGTCGCCGTTGGTGTCTTGAAACGAGCGCGGATAGATCTGATAAACCACTCCGCTTTTCCACCACGCTGCGCCGGCGTCGGTAGCCGTAGCCTTGGATGAGGGGAGGACTGCTAGGGTCAAAGCCGAAAAGGCTAAAATAATCGATTTCATTGGGTTTACTGTGCCTCTAAAGAAGATGAGTCAGTGGAAACCTGAAGCCACGCCAGAAGTAGCCGACTTGGTAGGGTGTCGCCAGTATTTTTTTGGATAAAAAAATCAGCGTCCAAGGTCGGGCGCTGAATCTAAGTAGTCTAAGTTGCTAGTATATTTGGCTCCCAGAGCTCACTGACCAGTGGTCTCGCGGCCGCTGATGACTGCCCGCAGCCGCGCCGCGTTGGTGGCAAAAAATGCACGTATAGCAGCCAGAAAAATGCCGCCCATAC
>Ga0315284_10007069_pt1 | contig 16007 bp, 28 predicted proteins | sample YL17G09_16_MG_FD_203696 | JGI IMG/M metagenome (GOLD analysis project Ga0315284, IMG submission 203696) | Sediment microbial communities from Yellowstone Lake, YNP, Wyoming, USA - YL17G09_16 | ecosystem: Environmental > Aquatic > Freshwater > Lake > Sediment | place: USA: Wyoming | collected... | reverse complement strand
TATACCGAAGAGGGGGTGGATTGAATTTGGAAGGTTGGCCGAGTGGCTAAAGGCACCGCACTGCTAACGCGACACAGATTGAAAAATCTGTCAGAGGTTCGAATCCTCTACCTTCCGTTTTGATGAGGATGTAAATATTTATACATGACTATAACTTAGAGTACCCCCGTCATGCATAAACATAAACACCATAAAGAACCAAAAGTCCTGTTCATTCTTCGTAAGCGGGCACTAATATTCCCCAAAATCAATTACTATTCTTCCCCCGGATTGGATAATTCTGCCAAGTTTGTCTCTGACATGCTGAACAAGGCGGGGATCAAATCCTTGGTGGTTGATTGTGTAGATAATAATGGCATCGATAAACTGATACATAAGCACAAACCAACCCATGTAGTCATTGAAGCACTGTGGGTGGTGCCGCCGAAGTTTAAAATCCTCACCAAATTGCATCCGAAGGTCAAATGGGTCATTCGTATTCATAGTGATGTTCCATTCATGGCCAGTGAAGGCATTGCGGTAGAATGGTTAATGCAATACTTGTCGTATGACAATGTATCCATTGGTTTTAACAAAGAATCCACTCGGCAGATATTTGAAAAATTGTATCTTACGAATGGTATTGCATCCGAAGGACGGATTGTGTACCTCCCCAATTATTACCCTACCGATTTTAGTAATACTAAAGTCTTTCAGGATGGTGAAGTCATCAAAATTGGATGCTTTGGAGCTATCCGACCACTCAAAAATCAGCTTATACAAGCGATGGCGGCTGTTCTGTACGCACAGGAAACCGGCAGGAGACTTGAATACCATATTAACGGCACGCGCCTTGAGGGACAAGCAGAGGGCATTATCAAGAACATCAGGGAACTTTTCAAGTCATTGACCGAAGTAGCAACTGAATCCGGGGATCCAGATCGTTATAAATTGGTTGAGCATATCTGGTTAACCCATGAGGATTTCATGAAATTGGTCAAACAGATGGATATGGCGCTTCAGGTTAGCTTTTCAGAAACCTTTAATATCGTTGCCGCTGATTTCGTGTCCTGTGGTATTCCAACAGTGACTTCCGATGAAATTTCGTGGGTGCATTCGCTGTTTAGAGCACATCCAACGGATATCAATGACATTGTGAAAAAGATGTACAATGCGGAATTCTGGAAGAGGCGGTTTGGGTTCATTGACTTGAATAAGAGCGGGCTACGCCACTTTGATAAGGTCAGCCGGGACCACTGGATATCGTGGATTAAGGCATAGATATTGCCCCTTGACAACATAACAATAATATAGTATATTTCACTGGAAATGATCCGGTTGGATGAGGACACCGCTTCGAAAGCGGCTGGCCATAATAGGCTTGTGGGTTCGAATCCCACCGTTTCCGTTATACCCTCATAGCTCAACGGATCAGAGCGTCTGACTACGGATCAGAAGGTTGGGAGTTCGAATCTCTTTGAGGGTACTTTACATTAGGAGGTTATATGTGTCACGGATGTAATGATGAAGAATATATGTGGCAGCATCCAGAAGCCCGGACATTTGAATGGTATTTTACTGGAGTGGTAAAAGCCGCGATGATGATAGCGGTTGGACTTCTAATATCATATGTGGCATTTATGGCATGGCCGCTTACCCTATCTGTTATAGTATTGATGGGAATAGCAAAAATTATACAATTAATTGATCAACGAAAAATACGAACCTCTGTGGATTGATGGGGAATCACGGCTCTCATAAGGCCGGTTATATCGGTTCGAATCCGGTCGGAGGTATTTTTTAACTGGAGGTTATATGAGTTTGACAAATATGTTACCATTAGAATGTTTACAGTTAAAAATGTCAATACAAGACATAGAAGAGACATTTGCACACAAACCACCAGTTCAATCTTGGTTAGATAAGTGGGAGGAATTCAAAACGAAATTAACCCCCACTTCTGAAATTTGGACATATTCGGTAACATATGATTATTTATGCAGCGAAGCCGGATATGCAATTGTTAACACCAGTGAGCGGAATCATAGATTTCGGGTTATAACAGATGTAATTATTACTTGGATATCTTAAGAGGTTATATGAAAATAACATTGGGCAAGTATAAGAAAAACGGGTCCGACCGTACTGAAAAAATCCAAATTGATAAATGGGATACATGGAATCTTGATAATACACTTGCTCTGATTATTCATCCCGCACTTATTCAATTACGAGATACCACACATGGGTATCCGGGGACACTGAAAAGCATGAAACAGTGGACCACCATTCTAAACAAAATGATTTTTGCATTTGATTCCATTCTTCGAAAATCGGAAATAGACGATTCTTTTCATTCCGGTGATATGGATTTACAATTTGAAAAACTTGAAAATGGAATGACGAAAACATCTATCGGCCCCAAGAGTACATGGAAATTTAATAAGAAAGCTGCTTCTCGGCATTACAAAAAAGTCCAAGAAGGATTGGATTTATTTGCTAAATATTACATGGGACTCTGGGACTGATATAGTTATATAAGACCGTAGTTTAGGAGCAACCATGTATACCTTTCAAGATTTGATACGAGAGCAAGTTGGTAAAGCACTTACCGAAGCATTGGATAAGCAAATTACCCATGAACTGGCGCAGCATGTGGCCGATAAATTGGGCATTGATTTTACCAAAGAGAAATTTACTTTGGAAGAATTTATCAAAGGTATGCGGGTGGAAATGGAACATAAAGATATAACAAAAGGTGACGCGGTTATTACAGGTAAGATTGCCTTGGTGCATCTCAAAGAAGTTCCAAACTATTATGACCTTCTAGCGAAATATGTGGAGAAAAAGAAAAGTTAATATGCCACCATTATATAAACAAGCAATTAGTCTCTTGACCGACCTGTGGAATATAGTACAATACAAATACCGTACCAGACAATCTATTAAAGTGTCCCCTGATGTACAAACATATCGGTGGAATATTTGTACATCCTGTGAATCCCTTAATCATAACAGATGCAACGAGTGTGGGTGTTTCATGAAAGTCAAGGTGCAATTGGCCAGTGCAAAATGCCCGTTACATAAATGGAATGCGTTGGATGATGTACACATTGATAACTGTGAGATTTGTCCTCCGTGATTTCATCAAGCGACCGCATTCATATGTCAAAACTGCCAATAAAACGAATCAATGTTTTGACCGCACGGCAAAAAATGACATACAAGCCAGAAGGATTATGGTACGGATTTGGGGACTCATGGCTGCGATGGGTTCGTAGCGAAATGCCAGATTGGGAAGGTAAATACCTTTATAAAATCCATGTCAGTTCTTCAAATATTTTGCAGATAAATAGTGCAACTGACATGAAGAACTTTCATGACAAATACAGTAAAAGCGAAGCCCAACGCAATCCAGCAAGCCGAGCGAAGCCCAAAATACCAAAAGCATGGGGACCGCCAGAATTAATATTCTGGCAAAATGTAGCGTATGATTATGCGGGCATTGAAATCACTCCATATCTGAGTGAGTTTCGAATGAAATATACATGGTATTACGGATGGGATGTTGCCAGTGGATGTATTTGGAGAAGTAGTGCGATTACAGGATATGAAGAAGTAAAAAAATAATGCTTCTGTGGTTGGAACTGGTATACACGATGGACTCAAAATCCATTGCCCTTTGGGGCGTGAGGGTTCGAATCCCTCCGGAAGCACTGTAATATGATGAAACCGGACTATAGCTCCACGGAGAGGAATTTAGGACACCCGAAAAGGATGTGGGAGAATACTGGAACCTGCCTGACCGTCCCAGTTATAAGAGTAAAGGTCGTTAATATTACCTCCAGTATTCATCTACCACAGGTGAGGGTGCAACACAAACAGGTTGAGAGTCGATCCTTTTACTCGTTGAAACCGGGTTGTGGCCAATAGATAGATTATAGTTTAAACAGAATCCTAAATATGAGTTTCATTATGAATACAATTGATATTATCTACAAAGAAAAATGCGAAACCCCCTCAGATATTAATGAACATTTACCAACACTAAAACATTATGCAGAGGCATGTGCACATGTAACAGAGTTTGGGGTTCGTAGTATTGTATCAACATGGGCATTACTTGCTGCTAGACCGGCGAAACTCATTTCATATGATATTAATCCCCCGCCCAATCTACAACAAGTATTGAATGTAATAAAAGAAACTAATATCCAATTTGAATTTCGTCTAAATAATGTTTTAGAAATTACCATTGAACCAACCGACATGTTGTTCATTGATACATTACATCAATATGGACAAATTAAAAAAGAATTAGAACTCCATGCCGATAAAGTTAGTAAATACATTGCATTTCATGATACATATTTATTTGCAAATATTGGTGAAGATAAACAAAGTCCCGGTATATGGCAAGCTATTCAAGAATTTCTTGACTCACATCCAGAGTGGACAATTTGTGAACAAGTGGAATACAACAATGGACTAACAGTAGTAAAACGGAATCAACCAGATGCATGAATCTAATGTAGGTAAATGGGATGCGTGGTATAAAGAATTACCATCCACTCCGTCTGCGTTTAGATATTCAGATACCATTACATATCAATTAGCAGCGAATTTTCTTTCTGATTGTGCGGTGGTGGAGGATTGGGGAGTGGGTGGTGGTGGGTTTCTCAACTATCGTCCGGATGCAATTGGCATTGATGGTAGTAATACTCCATTTGCTAAAAAGACATATGTAGATTTGTGTAATTATGTGTCAGAATGTGATGGAGTTCATATGCGGCATGTACTGGAGCACAATTACGAATGGAAACACATTCTTCACAATGCATTTAAATCCGCAACAAAAAAAATCTGTATTACATTGTTTATTGAAATGACTTCAAATGAAACAAAAGAAATTGCCCACAATTTAAAACATGGTGTAGATGTACCCGACTTATCATTATCCGAAAATGAATTTATGGACATTATACAATCATACAACCCATCTCATTACACAGTTGAATCCCTTCCCACACAAACTGGGTATGGGCGGGAAATTGTTTACTGTATAACACTCTCATGACGAAAATATTAATCCTCTCTGCAAATTTTGGTTTGGGGCAAGAATTGAAATCGGATGTACCATTTGAATATGGGGACTATCAAATTGATGTAATCAAATATAATGATGATAATTTTCCCAAACGAACCAATGCATTGCACCCACGATTAAAAGCTAAAATTCCAAAAATGTTGGGATGGTATTATAATCCGGGGTATGATTTTTATATATGGATGGATTCTAAATTTACGATTACTCATAGTAAATTTTTTGGGGTTATATTTGAACATATAAATAACACCGATTTATGCGTATTCAATCATCCCAACAGAACTACTATTAAAAGTGAAGCAGAATTCTGCACTAGTGATAGTGAACCCTATTTGATTAGTCGTTATAAAGATGAACCAATGATTGAACAAGTTAATCATTATTTGACAGACCCAAACTTTGTAGATGACAAATTGTTCGCTATGGGATGTTTTCTTTATTCCAAACATCTTGTAGAAAATAAAGAACATAATTTCATGACAGATTGGTTATTCCATAACATGATATGGTCCGTACAAGACCAACTTAGTTTTCCGTATATATTAAGTAAATACACAATCAATTATAGTGTATATAATACTCCACTTTTAGATAATAATTTTCTACATCATACATTTTAATGCCCCCATAGTGATAGTGGCTTGCACACCACTTTGGTAAAGTGGAAGTATCGGATCGTAACCGGTTGGGGGCTTGACAAATAGACCAAAATAGACTATATTTAATCATGAAGAAAAAGCGTATTTTTAGACATCACTGGAAATTTCGTTTTGTTACGGAATTAGATACTGGCATAGTCCATCCTTGTGAATGTAAATGGTACCGAAGATGGTGGTTTCTTATTATAGGATGGTAAGTATGAAACTCTGGATTGATGACCTTCGTATGCCTCCCGACAATGATTGGGAATGGGCAAAAACGGCGCATGAAGCTGTTCGCATACTCAGATTACATTGGAATGAAATCAATGAAGTATCATTCGATCATGATCTAGGAGAAAACAGTCGAACTGGATATGACATTCTTACTTGGATCGAACGACGAGTTGCTAGAGGTAATAAATTCTATGCACTCATGTTTACTCATTCCGCCAACCCCGTTGGTCGTGCAAATATGTTAGCGGCCATTCAATCTATCAATCGTCTAATACGAGTGCAATCATGATTATTTTACTAGGTGATACCCACGGGGATTTTAAAATTTTTGATTATCTCCATAACACAATTGGCGACGATCCAAATCTCATTATCATTCAGGTTGGTGATTTTGGTTATTGGCCCGATTCCATGCTGAAGTGGAGGACTACACCGTGGCCGGTCTATTTTATTGACGGCAACCACGAACATTTTCCGACTCTCTGGGAACAGGTGCCAACTGAAAACGGATTTCAAATCAAAACGCCGGTTGAAGTTCAGAAAAATCTGTTCTACATTCCCCGTGGAACCATTCATGCCCTTGACGGTATTAAGTTTGGTTTCATGGGGGGTGGGGAATCCATTGACAAGTATTGGAGACAATTTGGAGTGAGCGTATTCCACGAAGAACGGGTGGAGCGGCATCAAGTGGAAGAGCTTAGTAAAGATGTGCAAGCTAATCCAATTGACATTCTCATTACTCACATTCCTCCAATGACCGTGCGGGATCTTGTATTTCCTCCGCTAAATCATAGGGAATGGAATCTTGATCTGTCATGGGTTGATGTGTCCATGAATAACATAGAATATCTATGGAATACTCTCAATCGTCCGAAGATGTTCTGTGGGCACATGCACAAATCGGTCAATGAACTTGGTTGCCGGATTTTGGATTGTAATGAATTGTTTGCTTTGAATCCATATCCGGCCCCCTGATGATAAAACGCTAATACTGGAGGAGTTGTGGCTTATCCAAAGAAAAGAAAGGGCCGACGAAAAATCGGTTCTCAAAAACGCAAGAATAGACGAAACCGAAAGAAACATTAAATTTTAACAAAGGTTACTTATATGTCTCAGATCGAATTTAATCAGACTATAACTGTCATTGGTGCCCAATGGGGCGACGAAGGCAAGGGAAAAATTATTGATTGGTTGGGAAGTACTGGATTGTGGCATTGGAACGCTCGTTTTAATGGCGGTGCCAATGCAGGTCACACTATCCGATACAATGGCCCTGCTGATAAGGAAGGTGTTGTTCCCGAATTAAAATTTGTGGTACATCACCTTCCTTCATCTATTTTACATCCTACCGTAAAACTTGTATTGGGTCACGGTATGGTCATTGATATTCCCCGATTGGTTGATGAACTAGATGACTTTGCTAAAAATTCTGATTCAACATTAGAAGGCAGGTTATTTATCAGTTCCCAAGCACATGTTGTACTACCAAAACATCTTGTAGATGACGAAGATAATAAAACTCGCCTTGGAAGTACTGGCCGAGGAATTGGCCCGACATATGCGGATAAGATTGCCCGTACTGGACTGACCATTGGTGATTTGTATGCCATGCCAGAATCCGAACTTTCTACATTAGTGGGTGGCAAACGAGCACTGGTTAAATGGAGAAAGTATTTGGGACGCATTGAACAATATGTCTCAGATACCTTTTTCGTGTTGGGTACTGCCTATCAGAATGGTGAACGAATCATTTTTGAGGGAGCACAGGGCGCAATGCTAGATATTGACAATGGAACATATCCATATGTCACCAGTAGCAATGTTCATCCTTCATATGCCGCTATCGGTACCGGACTCTCTCCTCATGTGGTACGAAAGGTGTTGGGAGTATGTAAAGCATTTACTTCCCGAGTTGGTACTGGTCCATTCCCAACCGAAATGGCGGAAACAGATTCCACCGCACTCCGTGAACACGCCGGGGAATTTGGTTCCACTACTGGTAGACCACGGCGATTAGGGTGGTTGGATTTGCAGTTGTTATCTCGGGCATGTTTCCAGAATGGAATTCATGAACTGGCACTCACTAAATTAGATTCACTAACTATCTTTGATAAGATTCCGGTATGTACTGGATACACTGGTATTGAGAAAACGCATAAGATGACATTTACTCATTATCTGGAACAAGTGCAACCCATATATAATACGATGGATGGGTGGTCCGATGTCAATTTTGCAGGAATGCAAACTTTCCAACATATTCCATCTTCTATTAGGCGGTTCATTGACCTCATTGAAGATACAACTAAAGTGCGAGTCAGATATTTAAGTACGGGGCCTAGTAGATACCAGATGATAGAATTATAATGGAGGTGTGTTATGCTACAGACGATCAAGGATTTAAAATGGCTACGAATAGTGTTGGATATCATTTTTTATCTTGTACTGCCAACAATAACCATCATATATTTGTACACCAACAACATAGATCACAAAGCACGATATGCACAAGAACAAAAAACCACATGTCCATCGTTGCTTAGTATTGCTCGTTCGGCGCGGGATACATTAATCATAATGCGCGACAAAGATATGTGTACAGATTATGTATTGATTAATTTGAAGTAAATCTCTCGTTTATACGATATAATCTCTATTTATAAATGGTTGTGGCAGAACATTTTATAATAGAGATTATATCATGATGTTTCCAATTCAAAGCAGAATGTGTGTAGCAATGTTTGGTATAGGATTATATTGTGGACTGCTCATTCATAATCAACAATATTTTCATAATGTTATAGTGGCAGTAGTTGGTACCAGTGTTTTTTATATAGCATCTAAATTAGTTGGACGAGTTTAACACTCGGTATTGCACCGGGGTTAATGGTTGTATTTAAATATAAGTGCAACTAGGTAATCTCATGGACAATATATTTCAATTTCTTTCTTCCAGAGAACAACTTGCAGCCGCACTCTTGGCCATCATTGCAGTAGTCATTGGAAAATTCATAGAAAAATTTCTCAAAAAAGATGTAGAGCAGCTTGACAAAACACTTGCTGTTCGCAAAGAAGTACGGGATGAACTTACCGTATTACAAGATGAAGTACGAACTCTTCGTGAAGAAGCTGATACATGGCGGGCAAAATATTGGGAGCAAGTACAACTTAACACTCAATACCAAACCAATCTGTTGCAATTACAATCTGAACTGAACGATGTGAAGTTTGAAATGCAAGAATACCGCCGTCACAATATTCTGCTCACAGAAAAATTATCAAAATATTTTCCTGACGATGAATTTCACCGTGGGATCCACGAATCAACACATCCAATATCGGGAGAGCATCCCATTGATATTACCGATACGAGCGAATGAACATATACACGATAACAGTCATTGATATTAACGACCGAAAAAATATCTTGGGGACAAGACGTACTCCTGCAATATTTACAAAGTTGCAATCCGCTGTGTTTGCAGTACGAAATAATACCGAAGATTTGTCAGACGGTGGAACCTATTTATATGCAGTAATAGAAGAAAGTATATGGGATGTAATTCGCCCAAATATTTTAGGAGAAGCAAGACAATTTTGGTTTAGATACAATTCTGCACTGGATGAATATGAACCGATACCGAAACCAGCACAATTTCAAAATCAGTCTGGCTTTGGTATCGGTTGACAATTCCTACCACATGTGTTATATTTAAATTAGTCTTTATTAGAGGAAATTATGAATACTTTAATGGTTGTGATGGCAGTACTTACTTTGGTGTTGATGGGCATTACCGTTCTGTTGTTAATAACCCTATTATATAATACAAATAGAACCCTAGAAAGTTTTCCAAAGATTTTGGAACATTTTCCAGTGCTTCGTTTACGACAAGACAATATTTATGAAAAGGTTTCTAAAATAGAATATATGCTGCAAATGGACAATACCATGTTGTCCGGGGTTATGGATAATGATCACAGAATTCCACGAGCGATTCGTACCCCCGGAGGAATTATAATGGCAACTTCTCTGGAAGATTTTTTAACCAAAATTCACAATGACCCCCAATTCAAGGGAATCAGCAAAGATCAATTGGAAGAGTTGCGTAGGCTATTTGAGGAAGATACCTTCAACGATGAGGACGGACCTGATGAGCCGTGGCAAGAAAAGAAGTAACACAAAAAAGACTATTGCAGAAATGACAGTAAAAGATGTAGAACGGCTAGCTAGAAAGGCATTAAAAAACTCGGGCTTGACAATTCGACAAGATCGTGTATATTCAAGTGAGGTAGTTGAAGAAGTTCCCGGTGAGGCCGACAAAATGTTTAAGGAAATGGCCCGCCGACCGTTTGAATAACTGATAGTACTACTTATACAAAACTTAGTGCGCACACACAAATTGCAATTAAATTCCTTATATCTCAATATTTAAGGGGATGTTTGTCATACCCTTATACCCCCAAATATAAAAGAAAAAGTAACCAAAAAGAAAACAACAAACATGCTTAATAAAAGCGGTTGGGACAAATTTGATAACGAGTTAAATCCTATTTTAGAAAGACTTAATCTGAAAGTGATTAATATTTCTATAAATGAACATGGATTACTTAAAATAGAATTTGATCAAACTGAAGACAGTACTATATCCACTATCGCCAATATCTTAAGTTTTTATTATGAGAGAATGGCGGCAAAAACTTGTCAAGAGTGTGGTGGGTGGGCATCACGGAGGAAAGACCTGCCAAATTTTCCCACATTATGTTCACGGTGTTATATATTCGCGTATAATGAGTTTCACGAGTCACAAGGAGAAGGAAATGTTCTATCAAGCTGATGATGTTATGCCAGCGTTCACTGTAGCAGAGGGCCTGTTGGGACCAAATGGTCGTATTGACCCCGATGCTACCCACAGAGATGTAGCAGTTGCTACAGATGCATTTGGCAAAATCTGGTATGGAGACATGGATTCATTTGAACCAGTTCATACCCTAGCCAATGTTTTGAAGGTTCCCTGTAGGATTATTTCAGCCACCGGATATGACCGTAGACCCAAATACATTGCGGTACCAGTAAATACCCCATGAAGATAGCATTATGTCTCTCAGGGCAACCTAGAGGGCTAAAAACAGCGTTTGAGTATGTTAAACGCAATCTGCTTGATCAGTATGATGTGGATGTTTTCTGCCATTTCTGGCACAAACCAGAACGACCGGATTTATTCAAGGAACATTTTGAGTTTATCAGTACAAATTATAAACCAGTTGCAATAATGTACGAACCAGAATGGGGTCCGGAAAAAGGATATTTATATCCCCACATTGTAAATCCCTTTCATCCAGCACATTTTACATTATCATTTTTGTATTCATTATATACAGTAAATTGGATGCGAAGAGAACATGAAATTGATTATGGTGCTAAAATTTATGATTGGGTAGTTCGTTCTCGGTATGATCTAGCATTGAATTTTGTTATACCATTCAGTGAATTAGACCCCACTAAATTATATGTTCCTAATGATCGAATGACACCAGAACATGATTTCTGTAATGATCAGTTTGCCTATGGTTCTTCCATGATTATGGATGCGTATTCTCTTACCTATCTTGGCATAGAGGAATTTTATAATACAGGGATTTCCATTAACGGAGAAGATTTGTTGCAAGCAAATCTTAGAAAATACGGATTGATTGGGGATAGACTTGAATATGTTGACATCAATAATCCCTTCCCTCCCGGCAAATTTAATGGCAACCGTCATTCACTAATACGAGATGATATTACAGATTGGAAAGGAAAGGAATTGTTTTTTGTAGAAAATTCCTTTATAGATTAGTATGGCAAATAAACAGTTTTCTTCTCGGTATTTTAATAATGTATGGCATGATGAAATAAATGGAAGAGTAGTCAAACTCAGTTCTGATCTTCAGAAATTAGCGGCTGAATATCTTTATTATAAAGCTCTTCCTTTAGAACTACATAAGTTTTTTGTAGAACCGATATCATTTAAACTTGAGGGAACTTACGCCATACTTGAAACGATGTACATGAATGCGTCTCCGTTATCAGAATTAGATGTTGATGATCATCAGTGGAAAAAAATATTTACTCAACTACAATTCATGCATGAAGTGTTTAGTGAATATCACATGCCAAACCCCAATCAAATACAGCAACAATTTTATATTGATAAGATGATAACCAGATTGGAATCTTATTATTCTAACACATATTGGGGTAGGTCTGTTGAAGAATTAAAATATATCACATTAAATGATAAAAAGATTCCAAACTGGAAAACTATCTCAGAGGATGTATTTTCATATATCAAATCGGTAGAGGTTCCGGAATTAAATATTATACACGGGGATTGGTGTTTTTCAAATATACTAAAAATGAATTATACTGATCGGTTAGTACTTGTAGATCCCCGTGGGGCATTTGGTCCAGAAGTTTGTTATGGAGACAGCATGTATGATATTGCAAAATTATATCATTCAATTCATGGGCGGTATGATGATATCGTAGCCGACAGAATTGAAACGAACCATATGGTATTAAATGGTTCTATGTCGGTTTCTTATTACGCAGAACATATGAAACCATCGCCTATGTTGATGGAATTATTTGATACTTTTTTTCCAGTAGATAAAAAATACCTTCTAATATTAGAGGGAATGCTATTTTTATCTATGTGTCCACTACATAGAGAATCTGACACAAGAAGTATTCTTATGTATGCGCATGGATTGGATATATTAAATACTGGTTTACAAATGTAGGGCTTGACAAATCCCGCGCAGTGTGTTATGTTTAACAGTGTAAATACCGCGCCGGTCGGATACCGGTACTAAAACAAAGAGGTTATATTATGGCACGTACAAAGAAGAATTTTGTTAGAGCGCGTAGCTTTAGCAACACGGAACGCGAGAACATGACGAAGAAAATCACCACAAAGCTTCGTAATCTGTCCAACAGTCGGTCATCTGGCATTGTTACTGCTGATGATGTTCATGCGTATCTGAACAACGAGGGCGTTACCCCACAACAGATTAAGACTCGGCTTTCGTTTATTAATTCTGTTCTTCGTGAGCCTAACTTCGCCCCCGCAACCACAGTTCCTTCCAGCCGTCCTGCGGCTCGTGGGCGTATGATCACAGGTTGGTCTGCGTAATCTGAAGTAGGGTTGAAGTACGAAGTATAACTGGGCGTGGATTTAACGTTCACACCCAGTTTATTTCTATTTATAGTGGTACCAATAAGAGGTTATGATATGAAACTCCACATTTTCGGCTTGCCCCATACTCAGACTACAGACGAATATAGTCACTGTGCATATACAGGGAAAATTAAACGATTTTCTCCAATGATGCGTTCTGTTGGATATGATGTATATCATTATGGTGTGGAAGGGGCTGATTCTGGTGCCACAAAACAAATTGATGTTATATCTCAGCGAGAATGGAAATCCATTCTGACTAGAATGGCAAAGTCCATTTGGCCCGACCGAAAAGAAGAAGAACTATTTTCTAAAAAAGACTTCTTTCAGGATTTTGTTCGGCCCAACAGTGAATTGTATGTCACTTTCAACAAATATCTTGAATATGATCTTCTGAAAAATTATGAAGAGGGAGACATTATTTGTTTGCCATTCGGGTATGCACATGAAGATGCATTGAGCAAACAATTCAAACATGCTATTAAAGTAGAATCTGGTATTGGATATGATCATTCGTATCAGCCGTACCGTATTTTTGAAAGTTATGCATGGTATCACTATACTGCAGGAAAACAAAATGTATTCTATGGAAATGATTATTGGTTTGTTATTCCTAATTATTACGATGTAAATGAATGGACATTTAATCAGTCCCCAGAGAAGTATGTAGCGTTCATGGCTCGGTTGATTGATACCAAGGGGCTGTCAATTTTTGTAGAAATGGCCAAAGCTCGACCGGACATGAAATTTATTATGTGCGGTCAGGGTGATCCTACCCCGTGGTTGGTTGCTCCTAATATAGAATATCGGGAACCAATTCACGGAAAAGCTCGGTCAGATTTTCTTGGTGGTGCCACGGCGTTCTTCGCTGGCTCCAGATATATTGAACCATTTGGCGGGGTAGCAGTAGAAGCACAATTATGTGGAACACCTGTGCTTGCTTCGGCGTTTGCCTGTTTTCCAGAAACCATAGAACACGGTATGACGGGGTTTAATTGCCATACATTAGGTGATTTTCTGGTGGGGTTGGAAGTCATTGAAAGTAATGAAATGATCGACCGCAGTTATGTACGATATCGGGCATCTCAGTTTTACGATATGTACAAGGTTGCTCATCAATATGATTCGGCATTTCGTCAAATTAAAGATGTATCATTCGAAAAAGGATGGTATAATCCAGTTTCTTATACAACCCATAAGCGTAAAATATAATCATTTTTGCCCCTTGACAATCAGGAATAATGTGTTATCTTTATACGGTGGAGGAAATAATGGCTGATACACTTGATAAATCAAAAGTAAATGTTACAGTTGAGTTGGGGCCAGTTACCTCTATTTTGCTGGTACAATTGATGCTAATATGGTTAAAAGCATTCCAACATCTTGATTGGCCGTGGGCATTTATTTTGATACCATTATGGATAATCGCACTAATTATTAGTGGCTCCATAGTTATAGGTTTTGTATACTGGGTTACATCCAACTTTCTTCTTGGACGTAAAAGGAAAATATGAGCAATTTGTTAATAGATACCATTTCAGATATAGTAGTTGTTGTGGTTGTTCTATGGGTATTTATGTGGGGATTGAAGTTGGTATTAAAGAACCAAAAGGAGAAGTAATATGAGAGGTACGATTAACGAATATGGTAAGGATACCGAAACAACTGTTATTTAGTATTCGGGCCTGAACTGGTTTCGACGTAAGATTGAAAGTAATTAGAAGCATGCCGGGAATGACTTAATCCCGAAAAACAAAGTCAAAAACATAAAAGCAAACGAAACATTTGCTATGGCTGCTTAAAGCAGTCATCGGAGAGTAGAGGGGCCTACGACTTTACAATCCGTCAATTAGTAGGGAACGATCTTGTTGAGTGTTACGGCGGCAGGATGGCACATAGAACTAGAGGAAAGAGATGGATCGGCGCTGTTCATGTCTCTGGAATCGAATTGAGTGTAAAACAGCACCTAAGCATGTAGAATGAATTATAAGTAGATTGTTGCGGAAGGAGTTCGATTCTCCACAGGTCCATTCCCGGTAACGGGTGGTAGCGGGGAATAAATAAAACTTTACAAGGAGTTAGGTCATGAAGAAATTGTTTATGTTAGGGTTGCTCGTAGCAATGGTTGCATGTAAGCCACATCCAGTAACAAATCAACCAGTTGACACCACAGTTGTAGATACTACAATTGTAGATACGACTGTAGTAGATACTACCGTGGCACATCCAGATTCCGTCCAAATTACTGCTTCCGTATATGCAGGAAAAGGTGTGGTATGTTCATTGGGTGTGTGTAAGATGTCACCGATCACGCGCACTATTAAGTGGGGTGATGCCTTTGCATGGGAAGCGAAACCAAATGCAGGTTGGGCAGTCGATTATGTAGATTATACCGATAAAGATGGTAAGTCACTTGGGAAGATTGTTCCCCAAGCAGGTGTTGGTGGTCCGTTATCGGGCGTAGCGTATGCCGGTGGAGAAATTGATGAAGTTCGGGTGTATTTCAAAGTAAATTAAATATTGTGATTGTGGTGAGGACGCGGCGAGTGGTGTCGTCGCGCAGGGTGGAGTACCCTGACAAAAGGTGGCAATATCTTCATCACAACACTTGCTCTTGAAGCTTTGGTGGCGAAGCACTCGGCTTTTAACCGAGAGAGGACAGTTCGATCCTGTACAGGAGCACTGCAGTACCCAAACAACGTGAGGTTATATGAAAGATTCTAAGGTGTTTGAATATGTGGTTGTATACGCTCCACTTGACAAAGAAGGCAATGAAGTCACCGCACCCAAGATTGTAAAATATGGGCAGGTACTTTCAAAGAATGA
>Ga0315284_10007068_pt1 | contig 16008 bp, 9 predicted proteins | sample YL17G09_16_MG_FD_203696 | JGI IMG/M metagenome (GOLD analysis project Ga0315284, IMG submission 203696) | Sediment microbial communities from Yellowstone Lake, YNP, Wyoming, USA - YL17G09_16 | ecosystem: Environmental > Aquatic > Freshwater > Lake > Sediment | place: USA: Wyoming | collected... | reverse complement strand
TGTTAAGAGCGAAAACTAACACGGACCCTCGCCGAAACCTCTAATTGCGGCAATTGCGACCAAATTTGTTAGGTCGAGTCCCTTCCATGGGAATCCAGGCTAGACCGGTATAATTCAGGTTAGGTGCAGGCGCGCTTGCTGAAAAGCCAATGGTAGATGCTCACGTTCATATTGAAAGAGGCCCTTACTCGGAAAGTTGGATAGATGTATTTGTGGAAAGGGCAAAGATCGCGGGCATTGACGAGTTATGTCTGCTCGAGCACTCTTTTCGATTTCACGAGTTTAAGGGAATCTACGCCAGCATCGGAAAGCATAGTGATGCTGGTGATTATCAGAGGAACTGGCTCGAATCGAAGTGCTGCTTGAGTCTAGACCAGTACAAGTTGCTCATCTCTGCCTTGAGAGGCAAGAGTTATCCAATCACTTTGAGATTTGGTCTTGAGATATGCTATTTCCCTGAGAGCGAGGATGCAATAAGGGAGGTTGTCTCTGATTTCAAATGGGACTTCTTGACGGGGGCCATTCACTGGATAGAGGGTTTCGGATTTGATCATAGGGAAAACATTCCCATTTGGCTCAAGTCCGATGTGAATCGGCTTTATCGCAGATATTACACCTTGATTGTGTTGGCAATCGAGTCGGGAATCTTCGATGTGATTGCCCACCCAGATTCGATTAAGTGTTTTGACTTCTATCCATCAGATGACTTGGGTTCTCTATACGAAGATGTGGCAGATAGTGCCAAGAAGCACCAAGTCAAGATGGAATTCAGCAACGGATTGTTCATAAACTATGGCCACAAAGAGTTGGGTATGAACCGCGAGCTGCTAAGAGTGCTGAAACAAAACGGAATCCATCTGGTGACAGCGTCTGATGCACACAGGCCCGAGGACGTAGGGAGATATATAACAGAGGCAGAAAGCATCATTAGAGAAGGCTGCACCTAACCAGCGGATCGAGCAGACTCGCTTCGCTCGCAGCTCATCCGCTGGACGTTAGGCAGGGGGCCCATTGTCGGCGCCCTGGCCGACGGTTTCGGGGACAGGCGCCATAACCTCGAAAATCCAAAAGAGCATTTCTACCAGTCAAGGAATAATTTCGAGGTTATGGCGCCTGTCCCGAATGGCGCTTAGATAAGGTGAAATTTTTCTCTCGCCCTTCCAGGGCTCTCGCGCACGTACTCATAAACCCCGGGCGGCGCTGCGCTTGCCCGGGGCTACTGTCTCGCGCGCCTCCGGCGCGGGTTCCGCCCGCAGATTACATAATTCCCCTGAGCACCAGTCTCGGCGTGCGTTATCCATGCAGTGCACCCACCTGCCATTGTGCACATGCCCCAGAGGGGCAATAAGAAAGTAGCCGGGGGCAAGCGCAGCGCCGCCCCCGGTTAACCAATGACGCATAAAGAGCCCCAGCGGGGCGAAGGAAAACCACGTTAACCTCTATCTAAAGATCGAGGCAACCCTCAGGAACCCTTATCTAAGCGTCATTCGCGCCTGTCCCCAAAATCATCCGATGAGTGTCACCTCGTGATCCAGGAGCGATCTCACTACGAAACTCACGCGGCCGTTCTCTGTTGTCGATGCCAGCTTTCGGCCGGTAACCAGCGAGAGGACACTTGCGCCTCGGGCGCCGTCAGGCAGTTTCACTTGCACTTGCAGGGGGCCGACGGGGATGAGTTCGTGCACCGGTGCGCGCCACGTGCCGGCGTTAGTCAGATTGACCATATGTAAGACCTGCCGGCCAGCCTGGCGATACAAGTGGCAATCAATGAAGCCAGGGCCCTCTACCACCAGCGGCAGTTCATCTTTTGCGGCCCAGCGAACGGCTTGCGCCAGCAGGGCGCCGTGGTCGGGCAGGTTGTCCCGGGCAAAGCGGCGGTCGAGATCCGCGGGCATGTATACGATGCGCGCTCCTTCCCGGTTCATGCGCACGATCAATGCCGGTATCGTAGTGCTCGGCTCAGCCATCCAGGCTGTCTCCGGGGGATAGGTTGGAAATGCGGGGATGAACGTCGCCGGCACGACGCACCCGGCGTCGAGGTCGAGCATTTCCAGAGTGCCGCCAAAGGGCAGGATATCCGTATCGTCGAAACCGCGCAGGATAGGGTGGCGTTCGCCGGTGATCGCCGGTTCGGCGCCGGTCTCGGGGCCGTAAACCCGCGCGCGCAATTCCGGCGCCAGGCGCAGATAAGAGTGACTGGTCTCGGTTGCACGCCTGATCCTGGCGCCCCAGTCCACTCGCGTCCGCCCGGCAGGCAGGTGAGTGCCCACGATGTCTGCAAGTCCGAAGTCCGGCCTCGCTGCGCCGGTTTCATTGAAAAGGCTGCTCTCGCCGGTGATGACGAGGCCGCCTCCCCGTCGGGCGAAGCGCCGGACGCTCTCACACTGATTTTCAGACATCGCCGCCAGGTTGGGCAATACCAGCACCGCCAGTTTTGTCGCGTCGCGGTCGATGTGATCCGCGTGCACCGGCAACCATGGAATGCGCGCACGGACCAGGGCGTTCACGAAGCCGCGAAACGGCAGGTCCACGAGTTCCTGGGGATTGTCCCTCCCATAGAAATCGGTATTCTGTTGCGACCAGACGATGCCGGCCGTGGCCACCGGCTCGCGGTTGATCAGCCGGGCTTCGTTATCCTTGTGCCAGCGATTCAGCGGCTCGATGGTGCGATACATCCGCCGGTCTTCATGATATGCACCGACATGATGCCACCAGGGCTGAATGCCGGCGGAGAATCCCTCCAGGACCCAAAGCCGCGCCTCCGGTTCGGGCTTGCTGGCGAGGCGAAACACGGGCCGGCCCTGCTGATACATCGCCATGCTTTCGGGAATGAGCTTCTCCCAACCGAGCAGCCCGTGAATGAGCTTGCCGGCGACGCCGTTGTCCTGGAATCCGAGGGAGTCGGAGCGGGCCTGGTGATCGAGCATGATGATCTCGGCGCGCTCACAAATCGCCTTGTAATCCCGGAACTCCTGGCACTGGCTCGTCACCGACCCGCTGTTCATCCCCACCCACAGGCAGCCCGCTCCGCCGGCGGCCCTGGTCGTATGGTTGTTCAAATCCCAGATTTCCAGGCGGCGCGCGTAGTTCCACTTGATCCATTCGCGATACCCCGGATCGTCCCAATTCTTCAATCGAGGCAGGGCCTGGCCTGTCCGATCGCGGAATTTTTTCGCGCAGTTTGCACAATAGCAGATGCTGCCGCGTCCGAGCCCGCTCCAACTGTTGTCTGTGAATCCTTCCGGGTGAGAGCGCTCGATGATCTCGCGGAGCACGTCCGGAAGGAACTCCTCGTAGTAAGGGCTGTTGATGCAGGTGACGTAGAACTCACCGGCGCGGTAAGGCCGGCCCGCCGCATCCGCGGCGAACCAGTCGGGGTGAGCACGGTAAAAATCCTCATGAGTGCGGTTCGAATCCATGCGCGCGAGGACCGCCAGCCCGTCTTCATGCGCCGCGCGGGCCAGTTCGCCGTAGAGATCGCGGTCGCCGAGGTAGGCGGCGCGGTGATGCAGAGGAAACCGGCTGGGGTAATAGGCAAAGATGCCGCCCGCGTTTATGATCACCCCCTGAACCTGCGTCCGCTTCCAGTGCCGGCGCCACCAGGGTATGTCGTAGCGCGTTGGGTCGATCTCCGTAATATTCGTCTGGGCCCAGCGCATCGTGCGGCGCCACCAGGGCAAGTCCGCCGGCGTGCCTGGCGGCCCGTCCGCCACGACATCGAAAGCAGGACCGATGTCGGTGGCGGCAATCGCCGCTGTGGCAACCAGTGTCCGTTTAAAGAATTCCCGGCGTGTCTCGCCGCTGATAGGAGTGTTCGCATCGCGCATGGTTGTGACCCCAATGAGGTTGAAAGTCGGCTTGCCCTTCCACACCCTTCCACAACTCAGCATTATGTGTCACAACCGATTCGATGACAGCATCAAGCTCGGGTGTCTGAAATAATCAAGCCGCCTGAAATTCGAGATTTGACAAAATCTGTGGCAGGCTGCTCTTTCCCCTATTTGCCAGCCTTGTGGGGGTTATTCGATGCCTGTCACCGAATCTCGCCACGCCCAATCAGCTCCAAGTCAAAGTTGTTATCGAGTCCTTGGGAAGCGCAACCTCAGCGGCCATTCCCCCGAGTTGAAGACGCACGGTCCCGACCGTGCTCGCGTTGGTCAGAACCACGCACTTGCTCCCGTCGGGATTGATAAATGCCGCGTGGGATATACCCTCCAGATTGCCCTCCGAGTCAAAACGGCGTGCCCCTCGGCGGATGACCCTCGAGTAGTGTGCGAAGGCATAGTACATCCCGCTGCGCGTAACCTCCCTGGATGCCGAGTTGATGGCGACAATACCACCGCAGGAAAAGGGTCCGATGTTGGGCCTGCCCTTTTCGTCGAGTGCGAGATTCCATCCGATAATGCAGCGCGCCCAATTCCGCAGGATGCCCGTGAAAGTATTGGACCATCTGGTCCAGTTGGTAAGGTAAGAAGGTTCGGTATAGTCGGGCCCTCCTTCGGTCCAATACATGTGCTTTCCGGGATGAGCCTCGTGCACGCGCGTCATCATATCGTGCCGGCCGGCGTAACCGTGCCAGGCTACGCCGTCCACGTATTTGCCAACCCCTGGATCATCGAGCGTGCAGATCGCTCGTCCCCATAGGTTGTAGTTGTGGTCGAGGATCCAGATTTTTGTCGCGAGATTGTTTTTCACCAATTGAGGTCCCAGGTGCCTTGAGATGAATTCCATCTCGTATTCCTGCCCCCACAGGCAGGCCGGCATCCTCGCGTCCTGATCGGTGTCGACCTCGTTCTGGGTTGTTACCGCATCGACCGCCACTCCTTCCGCAGCGTACGCTTGCAGGAACTTCACGAAATATTGGGCGTAGGGCGCGTAATATTTTTTCCTCATCGAACCGCCCAGCATCGTGCCGTTGGCCTTCATCCATCCCGGCGGGCTCCAGGGCGAACCGAGCAGAAAGAGATCTGGCTGGACCTTCCGGCTCTGACGCAGAATGGGAAGAATGTATTCGCGGTCGTGCTCGATGGAGAATCGTTTGAGATCGGGATCCGGCTCGCCGTCATCGTAACTATAGGCTTTTGTTGCGTAGTCGCTCGAACCGAGGCAGAGGCGCGCCACTCCGAAACTCAGCTCCGATGGGTGAAAGAGCTCGTGCAGCAATTGCTCGCGCGCCGCCGGGGCAAGCTGGTTCAGCATATAGCAGGCGGCATCGGTAAATGATGCGCCGAATCCAAGGATGTCCTGGAATGTCCGGCTTGGATCGAGGCGAATCGCGGTGCCCTCAACGGCCGCGCCGACCACCCACCGTAACGCAGCTTCCGGCGCGAATCTCTTCTCGCCGTAGGTTCGCCGCACCTGAATCTCACCATCCGTTGGTTTCGAAGGTCCCGCACCTTGTGTTGATGAGAGTCGCGCCTCCGCGGCGGTGATCCCCGCAATACCTGCAGCGGCGATTTTGAGAACTTCGCGACGAGTGTGCAGTTTCATCATTGGTCATTTCCTCCCCGGAATTTGAAAGGACGGACACGCTCCATACTAACTCAGTCAACCAGGGACTGACGACGGCAATCGTTGAAATCGCTCAAGTAAACACAGATATGAGGCTTTCCACACGGGTTTAGTGCCAATAAATTCGGCTGTTTTTTGGATTTAAGGATTGGGCAATTCCTATTTCACTCGCCGTGACAATAAGCGTCCAATCCTTGCAATGAAATATCGAACCCGTTTTTTGGCAGCAAGTCGCTTTTGAGGACATGTCGCTTGCTCCGGGACTTCTTCGAGGTCTTTCTTCCGAGGATCCACCGTTTCATCGACTTTGATCATACCGAGTTCGTGGACAAGGAAAGATTCACCCTCGAGGGGAAGCGCAGGACTGGGGACTTGATCATCAAGACAAAATTCCGCGGGGAAGACGCCGCCTTCCTGATCCACCTGGAGCACGAAGCCCAGGCGCACCAAGATCTCGCTCGGCGCATGCTCGAGTACTTCATTCTCGACTGGCGCGACTTCGACCTGCCGGTATACCCGATCGCCGTGCTTTCCCACAGAGAGTTCGCCCCCCAGTCCTTGCCTCCTCTTCGTATGATCATCCGAGGCGAGGAGATTCTCGATTTCCGCTTTGCGGTCATCGACCTGGGGCGTCTCGAAGCCAGGGAATACGCCAGGAAGCTGAACGCGGCCGCCATCTTCTCCTTACACGCATCTCTGGTTTGCTGTGCCGCACCTTCGGCGCTCAATTATGATGCCCATCCCTATCCCGGCCTGACGGCCGGGCCTATTCACTGCCGGCCCTTCGGGCCTTGTCAGGCCTTGAATCAGGCCAGGGCTATCGCCGTGCCGCCTCCTGGAGGCTCAGGCTGAGACGAGTTTTTCACGGTACACGCTGACGGCAGCAAACCCAGGCGCGAAGCGCCGGCAGTGAATAGCCCCGCGCGCCAGCGCGGGGTTGGGGAGATGTTGGCAATGAGGCCCAAAGGGCCGGCACATTTTATTTGCGCTCATGTCTACGCCCACAGAGATGCGTGTAAGGAGCAGGCCGCCATGGCGCTTTCGGCGCGCATGCGAATGGATCCTGCAGGAAAATAGGGACGCAAACCTTTTTCGCGTTAACATATGCTTTCCATGCAAGACTGAACACCCACCGAAATAGGTTTGCGTCCCTATTTTCAATCCGCGTATGAGGGGCTATAAAAGGTGAGATGTAAAGCCCTGCCAAATTCTCAGGCCATGGCACAGGAGTATCTGTACATTACTCCCACGGCCGGAACCTCGAGAGCATCGCTGCCGACGAGTGGATCCGGCGTTGCTCACCCGCGGTCAAGAATCATCCGAGGGATCTTGACCGCGGGTGATTATGCATATGGTTACTTCTTTGCGCCCGCCGGTCCGAGCAACTTCAGGAAAGTCTCATCGTCGGTCTTGAAGTCGCGCGCGGCCTGGCCCACGCGGGTGATCCTTATGCTCCGGATCGCGTCGCCGTTCTTCACATCCTGCAGTAGGGCAAGCCCGGCAATCACCTTCCCGATCGCGGTAAATTTCTTGTCGAGCGCCGGGTTCTTCTGAAGGGTCAGGTAGAAGGCATTCGGCGCCGAAACCCCGAGGACGCCCACGATATCATGCTTAAGCACCACGTTGGCGGCATTCGGCAGGCTGGGAACCGCCACCGATTTCTGAACTTCGGACACGATCAGGCCGCTGACCAGTCCATCCTTCACGTCGACCGTGCCGATCGGCGGGATCTCCGGGGCGCCGCCCCGACCACCGGGACCGCCCCGACCGCCACCGCCCGGTCCGCCGGCGGCGCCGCGGCCGCCCGTCTGGGGTTTCCCCTCGACAATACGGATGAAGTTGACGGTCTGCAAGGGCGCGTTCACGTAGTCCAGGGTGGTCATGATGTGGATCGGTGCATCCGAAGGCCCGACCGCGATGTCGGCATAGAGACCGTCAGCCAGGTAGACGCCCTCATGGGTAAGCGGCTTGTCGAGATTGGCGACTCCATAGGCGACGACAGCAGTTATCAGCGCGGAATGCTTCTGGTGTTCGGTGTACGGGACGAGCTCGCTGTAGGTATCGAAGAGAGTGTGCCACGCGTGGTTGTAAACGTAGTCGGTCTGGGTCCTGAAGTTCAATGTCGGCACGCTCACCATTTCAAATGAAGAGGAGTCGGTGCCGCCCGCGCTGGTTGCGTGCGCCCTGGGCATGCTTCTTTCGAGCCGGAACGGCCACTTCGGATTTAAGTTAATGAGCGGAGCAGTAATCCTCTGGAAATCCGCATACCAGGTTTCCGGCACGGACGCTCCGGTGATGGCGCTCGGACTGCCGTCCCGGTTGATCATCATCACAATCTTCGGCTGGATTTCGGGGTGCTTTTTCAGCCACGATTGCGAGCCAACCAGCCCATTCTCCTCGGCCGCGAAGAGCATGAAGATGATCGAGCACTTGGGCCGCGCCCCGGCCGCCTTGATGAGGCGGATGGCTTCCATGCCGGGAGCAAAACCTGAACCGTCGTCCACGCCGCCGGTGGCGCCGCTGAAACAGTCGAAATGGCCGCCGATGACCACATACTCATCCGGGTACGTCGTCCCCCGGAGCGTCGCGATTACATTGTGGTATTTAATCGGGCCCATTTTGAACCAGTTGCGGATGTCGAACTCGAGCTCGACCGTCTCGCCCTTCTCAACCATTCCTTTGATTTCATTGTACTGATTCTCGGCCAGCTTGATGTCGGGCAGGACAGGGAGTTTTTCCCAGGACGCGGCATAGCCGTCCAACATCCGGAACGGCTCCGTTTTCGACAGCTGAATCGTGCCCAGAGCCCCGGCATCAACCATTACCTGGGTGAGCGGCGGGATCAGCTGGGAGTCAGCGTATTCCGGAGTGCCGCGCCGACCGTCGCGGCCGAATCCGGTATTTTCACCGGGAATCAGCACCCAGGCGCCCTTGAAGGCGCTCTTGTTGGCATTGACCTCGGCAATCGCCTCCTGAACCGCGGCGCGCTTTTTCTCGACGTTTTCCGGCGTCGCGTTGCGCCCCGGGATCGAGAACGGATCCACTTTCAGGATCACCACTGGTCCGCGCTGCACGCCCTTCGTCCCGGCCGTGAAGCTCGGCGTCCCGAAAAAAAGTGCTTTCTCGGCCGGCTTGATCATCTTTCCGAACCATGGGCCGCGATTGAAGCCGACCGGGACCTCGCCGACCTCGTCGAGCTCGGCCTCGAGCCCCCACTGCTTGAATTGCCAAACCGCCCAGGCAGTTGCGTCGGTATAAGCGTTCGTGCCCGTCTCGCGACCGCCGAACCGGTTGCTGGCGTAATCGTTCCAGCTCATCACCTGGTTGTCATTCATGCCGAGTTCGATGATCCTCTTGACGACCGGATCATCCGGCGTCTGGGCCGGCGCCTGGAGACCGACAGCGGCAGTCGCCAGCACCAGCAGGCCAACAACAAACCAATATGCACCTTTTTTCATGAATCCTCCGATACTGAGAATTGTCTGGAGGGGCCGTCTTCCGCCCCAGGGCCGATTTGCAGCGCCTTCCCTGCTTCCGAAAAGCGGCACGATGCAAACTCCATTGACTGTTCGTGGCTCCATGCTCGCGGATATTACACCAAAAAGCTGCCACGGCCATTGAATTTGCAGTCCCAATCCGAAGGCGTCCCGGAACAGCCTGATTGCTTTCCGCCCGGATGGTCCACCGCCAAGCCGGGGAAATAGGGATGCCGCCCTATTTCAACTTCGATGCACCCATGCTCAGGGAAATTGCGTCATTTCCTCAGTTTGACTGCGCCATCTGGAGTTGGCCCGCGTTTGAAGTAAGGCCACGCCCGTTCCTCCCCGGTTCTGCTGCCGGCGCCCCCTCTGGCGCACATATCGCGAACGGATTCGGCGGAAGGTGGTGCGGCCATGCGCTCTCTTGACTTTGCAGCCGAAGGTAATTACAGTAATTACATGAAAGCCATCGAGCTCAAAATTGCACGCATTGGCAACTCCAAGGGGGTTCGCGTTCCGGCCGCAACCTTGCGCCGATATGGGATTGGCGCCACCATCGTTATGGAAGAGAGGAGCGATGGAATCATGCTGCGCCCGGCGGGACGCTCGGCTACAAAGCTCTCATGGGAGGATACTGCCAGGGAGATGGCGTTCTCGGGAGAGGACTGGAGCGAGTGGGATCCAACGACTGCCGACGGACTGAAGGCCCATCCTTGGGATGCAGGAAAGCCCCCGAGGGTGGCCGAACGAGATGCCAGATACAAGGCAATCCGGCGGCATGAAGCGCTGAAACGCTATGAAATCCGCTGGGCCGACCTGGAACCCACCCAAGGGGCGGAGATGGCAAAAAAGAGACCGACCGTCATCGTCAGTTTGGACATTTTGAACGAACAGCTCCAAACCGTGACGGTATGCCCCTTGACGACCAGCATTCATCCTGCCTGGCGTTCCCGGCTGCAAGTCCGGCTCGGCCGCCGTAACGCCGAAATCGCGGTTGATCAGATCCGGACGATCAGCAAGTGCCGAATTGGATCCAAGGTCGGAGTTCTCTCCGAAGACGAAGCCGCTGTCTTGCGGCGAATCATCACGGAAATGTACGGGGAATGAACTTCAGCATCTCGATGGTTACAGTCCGTAACGTCTCACAGTTTTACCTATTGGTACATGTCAAAATCTGGAGAGAAACAGGTTATGTAGAATAAGAAGTTTTAGCAACTTCGAATCCCAGGAGTCATCGCATGTTTAAGAAGATCCTGCTCGTCATCGTTGGCCTCCTCGCAGTGCTGGCCGTGGTTATCCAGTTTCAGCCATCGACTTTCAGCGTCACCCGAACCACCACTATCGGCGCTCCGGCCGAGAAGGTGTTTGAACTAGTGAACGACTTTCACAACTGGGAAAAATGGTCGCCATGGCTTGAGCTCGACCCGTCCACGAAGACGACGTTCTCGGGATCTCCCTCCGGCGAGGGCGCCATTTTTGCCTGGGTCGGGAACGACGCCGTGGGCGAGGGCAAGATGACCGTCACCGCCAGCGAACCCTCCACCCACATCGCCATCCAGCTCGAATTCATCAAACCATTCGCGTCGACCGCCCAGAACGCATTCACCTTTACCTCCAAACCCGACGCCACCGAAATCAGCTGGACCATGTCCGGCGAAAACAACTTCTTGTCCAAAGCCTACTGCCTATTCATGGGGGGCATGGAGAAAATGATCGGCCCTGACTTCGAAAAGGGCCTCGCTAAAATGAGATCCGCCGCCGAAGGCCGATAACCGAAGCTGCATCCAGGCAGCATCCAACTGCGGCTTGCCAAAGCTCAAGGCACTTCAGCGACGGGCATTCAGTTGCAGATGAAATAAACCGAGGAGGCGCACATGTACAGCCGAAACGTTTGCCGGCGTGTCTGCCTGGCGGTGATGGTCTTGTCCCTTGCGCTCGCGCAGGCCCAGGTGAAGGATTATGCCGTCCGTCCCGCGCCGCTGGCCTCCGTTCATATCGAGGATGAGTTCTGGGGACCGCGCCTCGAAACCAATCGCACGGTCACGATCTGGCATGTCTTCAAGCAGGCCGAGGCAGCCGGCGAGTTCGACAACTTCGCCAAGGCCGCGGGCCTCATGGAGGGGCCCTTCCGCGGCTCTTCCCCCGCGCGCGATTCCGACGCCTACAAATCCATTGAAGGCGCGGCCTATATTCTGGCCGTGCATCCCGATCCCAAGCTCGAACGATACGTCGACGACCTGGTCGCCAAGATCGCCGCCGCCCAGGAACCCGACGGCTACATCTACACCGCCCGGCGCATCACCCCGCCCGACCAGATGCCTGAGATGTCCGGACCGGAACGCTGGACGCGCGAGCGCACCAGTCACGAAACCTACGTGATGGGACTGCTCTACGAATCCGGCGTCGCCCTGTTCCAGGCCATCGGCAAGCATGCCTTGCTCGATGTGGCGATCAAGAACGCCAACTTCCTGAACGACACATTCGGCCCCGCGGCCAATCAGAGGCACGACGCCTCGGGCCATGAGGAGATCGAGCTGGCCCTCGTCAAACTTTATCGCACCACCGGCGATGAGCGCTATCTGCGCCTCTCCCAATATTTCGTCGACCAGCGCGGCCGGCGCACGCCCAATTACGGCGCATACGCCCAGGACCACAAGCCAGTGATCGAACAGAGCGAAGCCGTCGGCCACGCCGTCCGCGCGGGCTATCTGTACACCGGCGTCACCGACCTCGCCGCCCTCACGGGAAATCCTCAATACACCCAGGCGATGGACCGCATCTGGCACAATGTCGTCGATAAACGGATGTACATCACCGGCGGCCTGGGCGCGCAGCGCAACGGTGAAGCATTCGGCAACGACTACGAACTCCCCAACCTCACCGCCTACAACGAAACCTGCGCCTCTGTTGCCGGCGCTTTCTGGCACCAGAGGCTCTTCCTGCTGCACCACGATGCCAAATATGTCGATGTGCTCGAAAGAGTGCTATACAACGGTTTCCTCGGAGGCGTATCCCTCAGCGGAGATCGCTTCTTCTACACCAACGCCCTCGAATCCGACGGCGCACGCTCCCGCTCGACTCGCATGCCCTGGTTCACCTGGCCCTGCTGCCCGACCAACATCGTGCGTCTCATGCCCTCCATCCCCGGCTACATTTATGCCACGACACCCGACACGGTTTACGTCAATCTTTTCATCGGGGGAAGCGCCGATCTAAAACTGGGCGAAGGGGCGAAGGCCAGGGCGCTCCGGCTCACCCAGCAGACGCGCTATCCCTGGGACGGCGCCATCAAACTCACTATCGCCCCTGCTGCCGCCTCGGAATTCACGCTAAACCTGCGCATTCCAGGCTGGGCACAGGGCAGGCCGGTTCCGGGCGACCTTTATCGTTATGCCGAGAAGGAGGTGCCGGCATTCACGTTGAAGCTGAATGGCAGGACCTTGAAGCCCACGCTGGATAAAGGCTATGCGGTGCTCCGCCGGACCTGGAAACCCGGGGATACGATCGAACTCAATCTGCCCATGCCGATCCACCGCGTGTTGGCCAACGAAAGCGTCGAAGCCGGGCGCGGGCGAGTCGCGCTCGAGCGAGGCCCCCTGGTATACTGCGCCGAGGGAGTCGACAATGGCGGACGCGCGCGCACCCTGGCGCTCGCAGCCGATGTCGAACTGGTCGCCGAACACCGCAAAGACCTGCTGGGTGGTGTGACCGTGATTCGCGCTCGGCAGGCAGTCGGCAGCAACGAACAGATCACAGCCATCCCCTACTACGCCTGGTCCAACCGCGGCGACGGCGAAATGTGCATCTGGCTGCTGGCAAAATAAAGGGGGAACTGGGTCATAAATCCTCCCCAGGAGGAAAATGTTTTAAGACCTGCTTCGTCCTTTCAGGACGTATTCAGATTCCTGGCTCTGGATTCCAGAGAGCCGCTCATTTCACCCGTACCCTCATCCCATGCTGAAAAAGATCCCATCGGGGTCGGCATTCCGGCTGTGCGCGGACTGCTGGTGATCACCGGGGCATTCGGGATCCTGGGATCCGGAGTGCTGTACTACTGGCACAAGCAGCATGCAGTAAAAATCCGGTCTTTGAATCTGCATGGATTGGGATACCCCGATGGTCCGGACGGCCCTGGACATCCCGTCAGCAAAGAAAAGCGGTAGTCCTGAGAGCGGATCACCCAGGAACATGCCGCTGACCCTTGCTGCCCCTCATTGGAATCTGAGTCGCCGGCTCCGCGCCAATCGTGGCTGCTTTTGCCCAGACCGCCACCGATTGCCCGCGCCCTGCCAGAGCGTGAGATCGACGAACTTGATTTTTCGTGAGCGGGGGGACGAACTGCACCTTACACGCATCTCTGGTTTGCAGTGCCGCACCTTCGGCGCTCAATTATGATGCCCATCCCTATCCCGGCCTGACGGCCGGGCCTATTCACTGCCGGCCCTTCGGGCCTTGTCAGGCCTTGAATCAGGCCGGGGCTATCGCCGTGCCGTCTCCTGGAGGCTCAGGCTGAGTCGAGTTTTTCACGGTACACGCTGACGGCAGCAAACCCAGGCGCGAAGCGCCGGCAGTGAATAGCCCCGCGCGTCAGCGCGGGGTTGGGGAGACGTTGGCAACGAGGCCCAAAGGGCCGGCACATTTTATTTGCGCTCATGTCTACGCCCACAGAAATGCGTGTAAGGTGCAGGGGACGAATTCGCTGCAGCGCGCTGGAAGAAGTGCGTTAAAACTCCAGTTGCGGCAACGTCGGACTGCAGCAAAATGTCCTTTGTGGTCGACCCTGGGTTCCGGGGAGTCGCGGCAAACGGGCCGAAGTTAACATAAGAACCCATATCAGAAGCTGCCTGCCTTCGGAAGGAAGGTGGCATCGGGTCGATTATGCAGCTTATTTCACCTACCGCGGCCTGTGGTTGCGGATTTCTTCAATCTTGCAGCTCGGGTGGGTTCTGCCGATGGAGCGCGAGCCAGTCAGCGCTCTCATCGAGCGCCTCAATCCCGAGTTCGCGCAGAAGATTCCTGGCCCGGTGAAGCCAGGAGCGCTTGAGGTACAACGCCAGGTGACGCTCCGCCCTTGCGAAGAGGCTTCCCATCTGTTCGTATCTCTTGACCTGCTCCTCGCAGAAGAGTTTTTCGAGGTACGCAAGCCAGAACGCGCCGGCGACCGCAGCAAGCTCCAGCAAGGCGTGGATCGCATCCACGAGCCCAATGGCCGTGCTCGGGATCACCCATTCATTGAAATCGGGAATCGCGAGCAGGACCAGGCCGAGCGCGGCCGCCGCCAGAATTCCCGCCACAATAAGAATTTTGGCGCGCGTCGTGGCCGCCTCGAGCTGGGGTCCCTGTTCTGACGCCTTTCTTGCGAACCATTCAGCTTGACCACGAACCCATACTTGCTGCACCGCTTCCAGCATCTCGCCTTCGCCCAGCGGGGACGTGTCAGCGGGGGCGCCGCGCGTCAACAGATGAATATTGTTCAAGGCCTGCCGGACCCAGTCGATTTCCGCTTTTTGCTTGCGCAGGTAGTGGGATGCGACGCTGTCAGTCAGGCCGCAAAGCTGCCAGTAGAACTGAACCCTGAGCCCTTCTGCCAGCGCCCGATAATCCAGATATTTGTTATAAGCCGCAAGCCAGCCGCAGTGGCGGTACACGAACCAGAACCACTCCTGAAATCGGTCGGTCGGATAACAGAGGTAGGCGAAGCCTATCAGGGCCGGGTAGGTCAGCAGCAGGTAAGGAGATTGCCAGAAGCTGTATGAGTAAACTGTAAAGACGGTGAAGGCGGCATAGGCAATGAGGAATAGATATTGGATGGTTCGCTTCGACGTTTTCTGCATGGATGTTGCCAAAACATCGGCGACTGCATGCGCCTCGCGGATTTTTTGAAGCTCGGGAGTCAGCTTCACACACCGCTCTTCCGGGAGCAAACCATCCCGGCTGACCGCTACCCGAGCGCGATCTGCCTCCCGGTGCACAGCCAGATCCTTATTGAAGTCATCGAGGCATTCCCAGGCTCCGGAAAAATGGGCCTGCAACTCGTCCTCGGACTGGCCCTGGTCGGCTTCAGGGTACTGCCAGATCGCCTTGGGGCGAAAATCTCCCGAGTCGGGTAGATTCCTCTTGCGGCGTGCCGTGATCTGGTACACGGGGCCGGCATCCTCGATGCATAACACCGGCTCCATCCACGGATGTGTCTCCAGAGCCAGCGCGCCTCCAGCACCATGCGGAGGACCGATCTCGTGTGCGAGCGCATCGGAGATCTTCCCCAGCCGGTTGAGCACGATCTTCCTTGTTCCCCCGACATGGATCGAGAGATCGGAAGCCGTCTCCTCCATCACTGCAATCAGGATCTGGCTCTCGCGCGAAACATGAAGGCCGACCGATTCATATTGGAGATCACGTTCCGGTCCAGGATGGGCAACCTGTTCACGGGTGGAGCCGGGCATAAGGGGCAGTTCATATGACCGGTCGGCACGCCCCAACAGCTCCTCAAACTCCTTCTGCGATTCCGGCGTGACAAAATCCTGACAATAGAGTTCCCTATCCATCGGCAAAGGGACAATGAGCCTTGCGCCGTGGCGGAGTGCCACTCGCGCCACCAGGCGGTCGGCGCCTTCGGCCAAGGGCGACAGGAGCACCAGGGGCGTGTTCGGAAATCGATGCTTTAGATCGTCCAGAAAATCGCTCGCAATCTGTTCCAATTGCGGCGCATCTTCCGGGACAATGTCTCTATGTCCCGTAACTCCAAGAACCAATGGCACGGGCTCGAGCCGTCGATCGTCGTTCTCCGCCATGTTACCCGACCTCTTTGGTTTCAGATGATTACCCATACACCACAACTATTATCGCGTCAACACTTTCTGTGCCGTCCTCTGTAATTCAGACAGTACAAGTTCAAAGCAGCCACGAATGACACGAATAGCTACAGCCGCAACGGTTATTCGTGCCATTCGTGGCTAGGCTTTTTCCCATTGCCTGAATCGCAGGTCGCGTGCTGATAGGTTGCAGTCAACCAAAAATG